>ENA-UONU01000659-UONU01000659.1-human-gut-metagenome-genome-assembly--contig:-CS51-NODE-659-length-33245-cov-4.416632_pt1 | contig 33245 bp, 21 predicted proteins | sample MGYA00242462_ERZ724009 | MGnify/ENA metagenome assembly ERZ724009 | reverse complement strand
ACGCCTCTGGAGGAACGGACGAAGAGCCTGGCCCCTGTCTCCCGTTCTAGCTGCCTGATGGCCTGGCTGACTGCCGGCTGGGAGATGCATAACTCCCCCGCTGCCCCGGTAAGGCTTTTGTGGACGCAGACCCAGTAAAATACTTTGTAGTATTCAAAATTTATATTCATCATAACCACCTGTTTTACAAAAAACAGGGTGCTGCAAAACAGGAATCCCTTCTTTTGCAGCACCCATACCTATTTCTAAAATAAAATTGCTATCGAACCTCGCGTTTCGATTTTGACAGGAGCTCCACAGGAAATTTATAAAAATTTACACATGGATCTCCGCTTTGATTCCTAAGTCTTCCTGGTTCTCTGCCAATACCGGGCGGATCACTTCCTCCAGAAATTCTTCCACCTGCTTTGGAGCCCGTCCTACATATCTGGAGGGATCCATCGCCTTTTTAAGCTCCTCTAAGGAAAGTCCAAAGGAGGGCTGTGCAGCAATCAGCTCCAGAAGGTTATTGTCCAGACCTTTTTCCTTTACATTCCTCCCTGCCTCCATAGACAGGCGGCGGATCTGCTCGTGGAGCTCCTGGCGGTCTCCTCCCGCCTTCACTGCATCCATCATGATGTTTTCCGTCGCCATAAAGGGAAGCTCCGCCATCAGATGCTTCTCAATGACCTTAGGGTACACCACCAGGCCATCTACCACGTTAAGGTACAGATCTAAAATACCGTCCACAGCAAGGAAGCCCTCCGGTACAGACAGCCTCTTGTTGGCAGAATCATCCAGCGTGCGCTCAAACCACTGGGTGGAAGCCACCAGCATAGGGTTCATCATATCGCTCATCACGTAATCTGCCAGAGAAGCCATACGCTCGCTGCGCATAGGATTGCGCTTATAAGCCATAGCGGAAGATCCGATCTGACTCTTTTCAAAGGGCTCCTCCACCTCTTTCAAGTGCTGGAGAAGACGGATGTCATTGGAGAATTTATGAGCGCTCTGGGCAATGCCCGCCAAAACGCTGAGGACACGGCTGTCCACCTTGCGGGAATAGGTTTGGCCTGACACAGGATAACAGCCGGAAAATCCCATTTTTTCTGCGATTTTTGCATCCAAACGGCGGCACTTCTCATGATCCCCGTCAAAAAGCTCCAGGAAGCTGGCCTGAGTACCGGTGGTTCCTTTAGAGCCCAAAAGGCGCATGGAGCCGATCAGGTAATCCAGATCATCCAGATCCAGCTTTAACTCCATCAGCCACAGGGCTGCCCGCTTTCCTACGGTAGTAGGCTGGGCCGGCTGAAAATGAGTAAATGCCAGGGTTGGAAGATCCTTATACTTTTCTGCAAAATCTGCCAGCTCTGCTATCACGTTAAGAAGCTTTTTTCGCACCAGCTTCAATGCCTCTGTCATGATGATAATATCCGTATTGTCCCCCACATAGCAGGAGGTGGCTCCCAGGTGGATGATCCCCTTGGCCTTCGGGCACTGAACGCCATAAGCATAGACATGGCTCATAACATCATGGCGCACCTCCCGCTCCCTGGCAGACGCCACATCGTAATTGATCTCCTCTGCGTGGGCCTTTAATTCCGCGATCTGTTCGTCGGTAATGGGAAGTCCCAGCTCTTTTTCCGTCTCCGCCAGGGCGATCCACAGCCGCCTCCAGGTCTTAAACTTCATATCCGGTGAAAATATATACTGCATCTGCCTGCTGGCATACCGCTCAGAGAGGGGGCTTATATATCTGTCATGGTCACTCATGTCTGATCCTCCGTTTTGTGAAATATTTGCCTTTTACTGGATCCCCAGTCTGCGGAATACCTCCTCGTAGGCATCCTCTACATTGCCCAGATCCCTTCTGAAACGATCCTTGTCCAGCTTCTCATGGGTATCCTTGTCCCAGAGGCGGCAGGTGTCAGGGGAGATCTCATCTGCCAAAATGATCTGTCCGTGATAGCGGCCAAACTCGATCTTAAAATCGATCAGGTCAATATTCAGGCCGTCAAAATACTCTTTCAATACCTCATTTACCTGGAATGCATATTTGGTAATATCCTCAATCTCCTTCTGGGTAGCTAATCCAAGAGCCAGGGCATAGTAGCTATTGATGAACGGATCGCCCAGATCATCATTCTTATAGCTAAATTCCAGAGTGGGGCACTGGAACTTAACTCCTTCCTCCATTCCCATCTTCTTTGCAAAGCTTCCGGCAGAATAGTTGCGGATAATTACCTCCAAAGGAACAATCTCCACCTTCTTTACCGCTGTTTCCCTGTCGTTCAGTTCTTCTACCAGGTGAGTGGGGACACCCTTTTCCTCCAGCTTCTTAAAAATGAAGTTGGTCATTCGGTTGTTGATCGCTCCCTTTCCAACAATGGTTCCCTTTTTCAGGCCGTTAAATGCTGTGGCATCGTCCTTATAGGATACGATCAGCACATCCGGATCCTCTGTTGTATAAACCTTCTTTGCCTTTCCTTCATAAAGCATCTCTTTCTTTTCCATGGGTATCCACCTGTCCTTTTCTGTTGTTCGTGAGTTTTTGTATCGATTTATAAGCTGAAGCTATAAAAGAATACCTTTTCAGAAGAAATTATAATACACAATGAAAGGGAATACAAGAAGGGCAATCATTAAAATTCCTAATGAATTTCTTTTGCACCGCTAATCACTCTCCCTCTCATACTCCTCCTCAACCTGGAACAAGCTCACCTGATTCTCTTCCAAAAACAAGGTAATCCCTCTTTTTCGCAGCCTGGGGCCGGGGCTTCTCTGTCCGCTTCTCCTCTCCTGAACCGCCTTTAGGTGGGGCAGCTGCCCGGAAAGCCAAGCTCCCCTTCTTCCGGAACCCATGCCAAAAGCTGCCGCAGATACCAGAGCCAGAAAGATCCAAAAAGCCTGCCTTCGCCTTCTCCTTTGGACAGCCATGGGGGTCTTCCTCCACGCCAGGAAAACCGCCTGCCTGCGCACTGCGTTCAGCCTGCGCAGATCCCTCTTATTAATCTTTCTTTTATTGATCTTTCTTTTATCGCCCCTGCCTTTTATCGCCTTTCCCTTATTGATCCTGCCTCTTCTTCCCCGTTCTCCCAATCAGACTTCCTTTCCCGCAGATCCATGCTTCTGATTATACTCTATCCTAAAAGCAGGCGCAACAAAAAAAGCAGGACGGAACAGCTTCCTGCTGTCCCGTCCCAAAAGATCTGGCTTAAAACAAACAATCATCGGTCCTGGGTTTCTGTCTCCGCCTGAGAGCCCTCATTGGCAGCGCTGGTTCCATCCATCAGGTCATCCATCCCCCGCTCAATGGCCTCACCGCCCCGCTCCATATCGTTCATCATCCCGTCGATCACGCCTTCCTTTGTCTCGCCGTCAGAAGAATCCTTCTCCTCTCTCCTTGTCTCTCCCGCTGTACCGTCTGTCTGGCCTGCACTTTGGCTGGCCTGGGCAGACTGGCCTGTCTGTGCCTCGGAAGGGTCTGTCGAGCTGCTGCCGCAGGCGGTAAGGCAGAACATTACAAGAAGCAGCGCCATGGCTGTCAAAACAGATCTCATTCGTTTCATAATACATTCTCCTTTCGTTTTCTGCTTATATTATGCGCTCAGAGAGAATGGATTATGGTGGAAAAATTTTACATTGAAACGGCGGTTACAGCTGGATCACATCTGCCATGGAGTACATACCAGGCTCCCGGCCTGCCAGAAATTTAGCTGCTGCCAAAGCCCCTTTTGCAAAGATAGCCTTGGAATAAGCGGTATGGCTTAAGGTGATCACCTCGTCTGTCCCTGCAAAGATCACATCATGTTCTCCCACAATGGATCCGCCTCTCACCGAGGATACCCCGATCTCCTTATCCGGCCGTAGTTCACGTCTTTGGCTCCGGTCAAAGGTATACTCATAGCCTCCCCCTGCTCCCTGGTTCACACAGTCTGCCAGGGCGATGGCTGTACCGCTGGGAGCATCCAATTTCTTTCTGTGATGCTTTTCTACGATCTCCATATCAAAACCAGCCTGGGCCAGTACGCCTGCCGCCTGGGCTGCCAGCTTCAGAAGGAGATTGACTCCCAGAGACATGTTGGCTGAGCGCAGGATGGCTGTTTCCTCTGCCGCTTTTTCTGCTGCTGCAAGCTGCTCTTTGGACAGTCCTGTGGTGCAGAGGACAACCGGGATCTTATGGGAACAGCTGTAGGCCAAAAGCCCGTCCACTGCCGCCGCAGAGGTAAAATCCACAATGACATCCGCTTCCACGCTGCACTCCCCAAGGGACGGGAATACAGGATACCCCGGATCCCCTCCCTGCCTCGGGTCGATCCCTGCCACAATGGACAGATCCTTATCCTCCGCTGCCAGGGAGGTGATAACCTGGCCCATAGCGCCTCTGCATCCATGCATGATCATTCTTACCATATATGCTCCCCCTTCCTACAGAATGCCGTAAGCTTTCATAGCTTCTTTCAGACGCTCCTGATTCTGGGGCTCCATCTCAGTCAGAGGCATGCGCATAGGGCCTACGCTCTTCCCCATGAGATTTAAGGCTGCCTTTACCGGGATGGGGTTTACCTCACAGAACAATGCCTGGATCAGAGGGATCGCCTGAAGCTGCAGAGCCGCGCTGGTCTTTACATCCCCTGCAAAATAGGAGGCGCAGATCTGATGGGTCTGGCTGGGAGCCACATTGGACAGGACAGAGATCACACCTTTTCCTCCCATGGACAGGAGAGGCACGATCTGATCGTCATTGCCGGAATAAAGGTCAATGGCTCCGTCAGTCAGGCTCATCAATTCGGCAATGGTTGAAAAATTGCCGCTGGCTTCCTTCACGCCTACAATATTTTCCACATTTTTATATAAAGAAGCCATAGTTTCCGGCTGCATCGTCACGCCTGTGCGGCTGGGGATATGATAAAGAAGTACAGGAAGCTTCACAGACTGGGCAATCTCTGTAAAATGAGCGATCAGTCCCTTCTGCGTTGCCTTATTGTAATAAGGGGTTACCAGAAGAAGCCCGTCCGCGCCTCTGCGTTCCGCCTCCTGTGAAAGATACACTGCCGTTTCCGTACAGTTAGAACCGGTTCCTGCAACTACCGGGATCCTCTTTTTTGTCACCTGGCACACATACTCGATCACATCCAAATGTTCTTCGTGGGTCATGGTAGAGGACTCCCCTGTTGTGCCGCAGGCGATAATAGCGTCGGTTCCTCCTGCGATCTGCTCCTCCACCAGCTCCTCCAGCTTACTGTAGTTTACCTCTCCGTTTTCCTTAAACGGTGTCACCAACGCTACGCCTGCACCCTCAAAAATTGCCATACTCTCAACTCTCCTTTTCTCAGTATATTTCACAGAAATTTCCCTGTCCAATAAAGGGGCGGGATCCCGCCCTCCTTTACTGCCTTATAAGAAATAGGATTCCCTATAAGATAACAAAAAGGGCTGAGGTAAATGTCAGCCCTTTCTAAATACGCATGTCTCCTGCCCTGGGGGCCGGTTCCTTCATATTCTCTGGTAGCTCTCCATCCACCTCTGGATGACAGTCACAGGGTTTTTCACCCTGAGCCCAGAAAAAGCGCTGCAGGAAACACTTTTCCTTCGGCGTCTCTCCCTTTCAAAAGCCTTCGCCTGTGCCTGTCACATCCGGCCTCCTACTCATGATCAACGCAACCTCTACTCTGATCTGTGATGACTCCTTTGCAAAAATACCGCCCCTTAGGGGAATCTCCTGCAAAGGGATCATGTTTATATTATCACCCCAAAAGGGGGGCTGTCAACAGGAAATCGCTCCTATCACTCATATCGTGTCTGCAGCCTTGTCACCTCGTCCACATAAGCGTCCAGACACTGGGGATAAATGGTCCCTGTGAGGATCAGCTGGATCTGGGCCTGTCTGGCCTGGGTGATAATGGCGCACAATTCCTCAGCGCTTATAACCCCCTCATCCAGGATCCCAAGGATCTCATCCAGGATAAGCACATCGCACTCGCCTGTGACCAGCACTTTTCTGGCAAAATTCAGGCCATTCAGGATACAGGTCCTGGCCTCCGCTTTCTCTCCCTCTGTCATACGGTCAAAGAAAACCGGCGTCTTTTCAAAGCGGAATATCTTAAATTCCGGTTCCAGGCGCTGTATGATCTCCATGTTATCCGCTTCCAGGGAACCCTTCAGAAACTGCACCATATAGACGCATTTCCCCTCTGTAAGAGCGGTCATACCCATTCCAATGGCGCTTGTGGTCTTTCCATGGCCCGGCCCGCAGATAACCTGTATCATGCTTTGTTTCATCTTTCTGCACCTCATGCTTTACTTGCTTTTGTCCGTGATGGTTCCCTTGTTCAGGTTTCCCAGACTTCGCTCATAATAGCACAGTTTGCTCTATATTGCAAATATTTCTTACATTTTCCGAAAGATTTTCCAAACATTTTCGATATACAGAAGAATTTACGGCCAATCAATCTCTTCCTGACCTTATCCGATAGAAGCCTGGAGCGTCTCCTCTGCTTCGCTGCCGCACTCCATCTTGCTGATGGACACCTCATAGGCCACCCGCTTCTCACATTCTGTTTCGCTGAGCTTTTTCGTGTATTCCCTGCTCTGGACACGTCCCCAGATACGCACCCGGGAACCCACCTGAAAGCTGGAGGCAAATCTGGCGTTCCTGCCCCAGCTGATACAAGGAATATAATCCGACTTTCCGTAAGGCCGGTTTACTGCCAGAAGAAGGTCAGCAATCTCCCTTCCAAGAGGCGTTTTCCGGTAAATAGGCAGCTTGCATATATAGCCGTCTAAGAAAATCTGATTGGTCTTTGTGTAATCTGTAAACTGCTCCATAAAATGGAGCTCCCTCACAAACACAGAGAGCATCAGACGGTTTTTTACTCCCTCATGGCGGTTGTAGGAGCGGAACTGTCCCACCGCTTCCACCGTGCAGCCGCGGTAATCCTTATGTACATCCAAAAGCCGTTCTGACACCATGAGGGGGATCACATCCGCCTGCTCGCTCAAACGGCTTACCGCCACGTCCACCATGTAAAAGCCCTCCCCGAACACTTCATGGCTGAAGGTGAAATCCGATACGATCTCCCCAATGACGCTTACCTTATTGTTTTCAATCATCTTTTCTGACATAGTACATTCTCCTTCATTTCTAAAAAGATTTCTATTTTTTCCCTTTGCCGTGCTACCCTTTATACGATCCTTTTGTACGGCACATTCCTAGTCTATGAGAAGAATTGTCTAAGTAGAACAAAAAACAAGGCAGATTCTGCCAAAACTTTTCGACAAAATCTGCCTTTTTATACGATCCAGATGTAAATATTGTTATTTTTTGTCTATTTTTTGAAGGAAGCTCTCTTTCTCAGAAGGGGATCCAGGATCTTCTTGCGGATCCGAAGGCTGTCAGGAGTCACCTCCAAAAGCTCGTCGGTATCAATAAAGTCCAGAGCCTGCTCTAAGCTCATAACCTTAGGCGGGGTCAGCTTTAATGCCTCGTCGGCGCTGGAGGAACGCGTATTGGTCAGCTTCTTGGTCTTGCACACATTGATCTCAATATCCTCTGCCTTTGGGCTCTGTCCCACAACCATACCGGAGTATACCTTTGTTCCCGGCCCGATAAACAGGGTTCCTCTCTCCTGGGCATTGTACAGGCCATAGGTAATGGCCTCTCCGGCCTCAAACGCAATGAGGGATCCCGTCTGGCGGTAGGAAAGATCTCCCTTGTACTCGGAGTAGCCGTCAAAGATGGTATTTAAGATTCCATTTCCCTTGGTGTCGGTCATGAAATCCCCCCTATATCCGATCAGGCCTCTGGAAGGAATGGAAAATTCCAGTCTGGAATATCCCCCCGCCGCCTGGGTCATTCCCTGAAGGGCGCCCTTACGGCTGGTCAGCTTCTGGATCACTACGCCGGTGTATTCCTCAGGAACATCTACGTAAGCCAGCTCCATAGGCTCCAGCCTGCGGTTTCTCTCATCGTATTTGTAGAGTACCTCCGCCTTGCTGACAGCAAATTCAAAGCCTTCCCGGCGCATATTTTCAATAAGGACAGACAGATGGAGCTCGCCTCTGCCGGATACCTTAAAGCAGTCAGCAGAATCTGTCTCCTCCACCCGCAGGCTCACGTCTGTGTTTAATTCGCGGAACAGACGGTCTCTCAGATGGCGGGAGGTGATAAATTTTCCCTCCTGTCCTGCCAGAGGGCTGTCATTGACCATGAAGTACATGGCAATGGTAGGCTCAGAGATCTTCTGGAAAGGAATGGACTCCGGATGCTCCGGGGAACAGATGGTATCACCGATGTGGATATCTGCAATACCGGAGATCGCCACGATGGATCCAATGTGGGCCTCCTGAACCTCCACTCTCTTTAATCCGTCAAACTCATAGAGCTTTCCGATCTTGATCTTTTTAAATTTATCCGGATCGTGATGGTTTACCAGCACGCACTCCTGGTTTACGCGCAGCTTTCCATTATCCACACGTCCGATGCCGATGCGCCCCACAAACTCATTGTAGTCAATGGTACTGATCAGCACCTGGGTATCTGCATCCGGGTCTCCCTCAGGAGCCGGGATATGGTCTACAATGGTCTCAAAGAGAGGGCTCATATCCACCTCAGGATCCTCCAGCTGGAATTTGGCAAATCCGGCTCTGGCTGATGCATAGATAAAAGGACAGTCGAGCTGCTCATCGGATGCATCCAGATCCATCATAAGCTCCAGGGTCTCGTCAATCACCTCAGCCGGCCTGGCCTCAGGACGGTCGATCTTATTAATGCACACGATCACAGACAGGTTCAGCTCCAGAGCCTTCTGGAGCACAAACTTTGTCTGGGGCATGGGGCCCTCGTAGGCATCCACCACCAGGACTACGCCGTCCACCATCTTTAATACACGCTCTACCTCACCGCCGAAATCTGCATGGCCTGGGGTATCGATAATATTGATCTTTGTATCCTTATAAAATACAGCCGTGTTCTTGGAAAGGATGGTGATCCCTCTCTCCCGCTCCAGGTCATTGGAGTCCATCACACGTTCCTTAACCTCCTGATTGGCCCGGAACACACCGCTCTGCCGCAGCAGCTGATCCACCAGAGTGGTCTTGCCATGGTCTACATGGGCAATAATGGCAATATTTCTTACATCTTCTCTCTTTGTTTTCATAGTAAGCACTCTTTCTTCCTAAAATAATTGTTCGATTTATCTTTTAACGCTGATCCGTCCTGTTTCTGCGCCGTTTCCGGCCACGGTTTTATAGTATAGCATTGGAAAATCCAGATTGCAAGGGGTTTTGAGAGGTGAGTTCACAGCCTAAAACACCACCAGTCCGCTCTCTCCCATCCCGTAATATACCTCTCCATCATTCCTTATGACCGCTTTTCCTGCCGTTCCCTCTGTGATCTGGGCTATGAAATGTCCTGCCTTCTCAACCGGTACAAGAAATGTGAACACCGCCCGGTCTGTATACTGGGTGTCCAGGGTGTCGATCTGCTCTTTGGCTGCCAGATACTGGATCTTTCCCACCCCATTGTAATCTGCAGAAACTTCTATGCGTTTTGCCAGTTTCTTCTCTAAGATAAAACAGTTTTTCAGTCCTTCCTTTACAGCTCCGGAATAAGCCCGCACCAGACCTCCTGTTCCCAGAAGGGTTCCCCCAAAATACCGGGTCACCACCGCGCAGACATCGTGAAGCCCCTCTCCAGCCAGCACATCCATCATAGGCTTTCCCGCTGTCTGGGACGGCTCCCCGTCATCGCTGCACCGGGCGGTCTGCCCTCTGTCGCCGATAATATAGGCAAAGCAATGATGCCTTGCATCCCAGTATTTCTTTCGGATCTCCTCAATAAACGCTAACGCTTCCTCCTCTGAGGACACGGGACGCAGATCTGCCAGAAAACGGGATTTCTTCTCCACTAATTCCCCAAAGCCTCCCCTGTAAAGGATTTTATAGCTCTCTACCACCTTTGCCGCTCCTTTTTTCTGCCGTCCGGTCAGAAAGGATCTGAAACCTCCAAAAGACGGCATTTTTCTGTCTGTTTTTTATCATAATATAGATAGGCGGCAATAGCAAGGGATATTTGCACTTTCCAATTTTTTAAAACTGGTGTATAATCTACAGGATAGGCACTCAACATGCAGGAAAACGCCTGGAAGGGTTCCTCCTTTCCAGGTGAAAAAAGGAGAATCTATGAACTACGGAAAATATGAGGCCCAGCGAAGGCTCCGGTCTCTGCAGTCTAAGTCGGGCAAATACGCCTCACGCCTGTTCCTTAACGTGTTCAAGGCGTTTTTTGTGCTGTTTTTATTTCTGGCAGCAGTGGGCATGTCCGTCGGCTTCGGCATGGTAAAGGGTATTATCGACAATGCCCCGTCTGTAGACATTATGAATATCCAGCCCAGCCGTTTTGCCACCACTGTTTATGATGCCAAGGGCAATCTTACCGATACCCTGGTCACCAGCGGCTCCAACCGGGAGGAAGCCACCTATGAGGAGCTTCCCCAGGATCTGATCAACGCCTTTGTGGCCATCGAGGACTCCCGTTTCTGGAGCCATAACGGCATCGACATCCGCTCCATCGCCCGGGCTGTCAAGGGCGTGATCAGCAATGATTATGCAGGGGGAGGAAGCACCATCACCCAGCAGCTGATCAAAAACAACCTCTTTGCAGGAGGAATGGAGACAGGCTGGGGAGCCAGGATCGAGCGAAAGCTCCAGGAGCAGTATCTGGCTGTACAGCTGGAAAAAAATTCCGGCCTCAGCAAGGAGGAAACAAAAAAGCTTATTATCACCAACTATCTCAACACCATTAATCTGGGAAGCAACACCCTGGGAGTTAAGGTGGCTGCAAAACGTTATTTCAATAAAGATGTTTCTGACCTGACCCTCTCTGAATGTACGGTGCTGGCTTCCATCACCAAAAATCCCTCGAAGCTCAACCCCATATCCGGCCGGGAAAAAAATGCGGAGCGAAGAAGCATTGTCCTCCAGTATATGTATGAGCAGGGATATATCTCAAAAGATGACCAGCAAAAGGCCCTGGCAGACGATGTATACGACCGCATCCAGAACGTGGACACCGCTGCCAAGGAGACCAATACCCATTACAGCTACTTTACGGACGAGCTCATTGAGCAGGTGACCGGGGCTCTCATGGAAAAGTTAGGATATACGGAAAGCCAGGCCACAAACCTCCTCTATTCCGGCGGCCTCCAGATCTATACTACCCAGGATCCTGACCTTCAGGCCATTGTAGATGAGGAGATCAACAATCCTGATAACTATTCCGCCGCAAAATACTCCGTAGAATACCGCCTTTCCCTTACCCACGCCGATGGATCCACAGAACACTTCTCTGAGGAACATCTTAAATCCTTCCGCAAAAATGTTCTGGGTGATTCCTCCTTCGAGGGGCTTTATGCCACCAAGGAGGCGGTTCAGGCGGATATTGACCAGTACAAGGCATGGCTCTTAAAGGAGGGGGATGAGGTCATCGGAGAACGCCAAAACCTGATCCTTCAGCCTCAGGCTTCCTTTGTGCTCATGGATCAGCATACAGGGGAAGTGAAGGCTTTAAGCGGCGGGCGCGGAGAAAAGACAGCCAGCCTGACCCTCAACCGGGCAAGCAATGTATACCGCCAGCCAGGCTCCTCTTTTAAGGTGATCACTGCGTTCGCCCCGGCCCTTGACGCCTGCGGCGCTACCCTGGGAACGGTTTACTATGACGCCCCTTATACCATCGGAACCAAAACCTTCCGGAACTGGTGGAACAAGGGCTATGGTTTTACCGGTTATTCCAGCATCCGCGAGGGCATCATCTACTCCATGAATATTGTAGCAGTCCGCTGCTTTATGGATACCGTGACCCCCCAGTTAGGAATTGAATATGCCCAAAACATGGGCATCACCTCCCTGACAAAGGACGATTTAGGCGGAGCGGCGGCCTTGGGAGGACTGAGCAAGGGCGTATCCAACCTGGAGCTGACTGCCGCCTACGCTTCCATCGCCAACAGCGGCGTTTACACGAAGCCCCGCTTCTTTACGAAGATCCTGGATCATAATGGAAAGGTGCTCATCGACAACGAGCCTGAGACCAAACAGGTATTAAAGGATTCTACTGCCTTCCTTCTGACGGATGCCATGTCGGAATCCATGAAGACCAACCGTAAATTTGCCCGTTCCGGCGTCTCCATCAATTCCACCAGTACCAGGGCTGCCCTCACCGGTATGTCTGCCGCCGGAAAAAGCGGAACCACCACAGCCAACAACGATGTGTGGTTTGTCGGTTTTACTCCTTATTATACAGCCGGCATCTGGGGCGGCTGCGACAACAACCAGAAGCTAAAGCATGGAAACGTGAACAACGGAGGAACCTCCTTCCACAAGGATATTTGGAGAAATATTATGAACCGTGTCCATGAAGGCATGACGGACACCGGCTTTGCCGTGCCTGACAGCATCGAGACCGCAGAAATCTGCCGCAAGTCCGGCAAGCGGGCCGTTTCCGGGGTCTGCAACCATGATCCCCGGGGAAATGCCGTGTATACGGAATACTTTGCAAAGGGAACAGCCCCTACAGAAGTCTGCGATAAGCATGTGGAGGTAACGGTATGCGCCGACTCCGGCCTGCGCCCCACTGCCTTCTGCCCCAATAAGACTGCAAAGGTCTGCATGGCGCTTCCGGAAGGGGAGGATTCAGCTACTGATGACTCTGTATTTGCCATCCCCGGCTACTGCAATATCCATTCCAGCGCCTCCACGATCATCCCGCCCTCGCCCGGTGAGAGCGAAGGCTCCGGCCCCATCGTAAGCCCCATCGGTCCCGGTTATCAGCCTTCCTCGGAACGCGAGGAGGATACGGGCTATGGCCCCGGCCACCGGCGCTGATGCATAAAAATCTGCCCGTCTGTTCCAGCAATTGATCGGCTGGAACGGACGGGCATTTTATGTTTCATTCTATTTTATTTTCCGGGTATTTACTCCCTTGTGATCACATACTCTCCTCCTTGGCGCTCCACCTTCCAGACAGCGCCGTCTTCATCCTCGTAGGTTCCCTTCTTTTTCACCTTTCCTAACGTGTCGATCAGATATTCCTTACCGTCCACCTCCACTATCTCATACTTTAGATCTGCATCCGCTGTTTCCAGGATCCCTCTGTTGTAAAGTCTTCCCTCATACTCTCCGTGGACTGCAAGCCCACGGCTGTCAAACATGAACACTTCCTCCTCCCCGGATACCAGAAGCTTCTGCCGTCCCGTCTTTCGGTCTCCATTTTTTTCATCGAAGTACATAACCTGATAGGAACGATCCAAAGCCTGCAGCTCCTCCTTAGAACAGTCTTGATCGTCCAGCCGGTTGATCAAGGTATGGCCATATGCCCCGTCCTTCACTGCAATCAGACCGGAACGCATGATCCCTGCCCGGTCAAAGAGATACTTTTTGCCGTCGATGGTCTTTATGCCGTCCTTAGCTACCCGGTCGCCGCTGATCCCATAATACCAGCGGGAAATGTTATTTTCATGGGCATAGGCGTCCTGACCGCTTCCCGGAACCCTCTGGATCCATACCCCGGAGAGCACTTCTCCCTCCCGGTTTCGGACGGTTTTTTGGGAACCGCTGACCTTTTTGGAGGATTTCAGTATTCCATCCTCATCTAAATAATAGTGATAGCGTCCATTCTCATCTTCCTCCATGATCCTGGTATCGCTGGCCTTTTTTCCATTTTCTTTAAAATAAAACCACTTCCGGCCGGTTCCCCCATCTTCCTTAAATATCTCAATGTATTTCCAGCCCGTAACTGCCCAGCCCTCCTCAGGGCCGCCGCAGAAGTAAAGACCGTCCTTGTAGCCTTCGCCGCTGCTGTCATCTACAGGCGATCCGTCCTCGGATACCCAGCCTGTGAGCATACGGCCCATATGGTCAAAAAAATAAATTCTGCCGTCAATTTCCACCTTCTGTGAGCAGATCGGGGCTCCGGAGGGATCCACATAGGCCCAGTACCTGCCTGAGCCGTCTGTCATCTCCCTCCAGCTGCCTTCTGCTGCCCGGGACGTCCCAGGAGCGGCCAGGCAAAGCCCGGCCGCTATCAGGGAAATGGCAGCAATTTTTTTGATAGCCCTCGTCCCTTGAGGGAAGTATAAGCCCCTCTTTTCCCTTTGTTTCATCTCCTGCACTCCTCTCTGTCTGATGGGAGACCTTTAAAATTTCCTTTTTCTTCGGATCAGAAGCAGGGTAAGTCCAATAGCCGCCCCTACAGAAGCCGCGATCAGTAAAATCCCCTGATCCAGGCCCTGATCCTGAGACTTCTCCGGCCTTACATCGCCCTGGGTCATAATCCCTGCCGACTGGATCAGCTGAAGCTTCTCCTGCTCATCCATCAGTTCTTCTTCCTTTTTCGTCAGAAGATCCGACTTCCTATAAAGAGCTGCTTTTCCCCCATCTGAGTTAAAGGAATACACATAGGTTACGTTTCCTGCCTCGGCTCTTTCCTTTCCTGAGCTCTCTGCCGGATCCTCTGCCAGGTTTTCTTTCAGGTTTTCCGGAACCGTATTTTTTTCTCCCTGTCCAAACTCCTGCCCGGATTCTTTTGAACTGCCAGGCTTCTCGCCGGATCCCTTGAAATCATTCTCAGCTTCCTCTAATGCCTCCTGTTTTGCAGGAAGGCTTTCTGGGTTCTGATCCTTTGAGCCTGGCTCCTTCGCATCCGGATCCTCCGGGCTCTGGTTTTCTGCACTCTGCTTCTCTGAGCCGGGCTCCTCTGCGTCTGGATTCCCTGCACCCGGATCTTCTGGGCTCCGATTTTCTGCATTCTGCTTCTCTGAGCCAGCCTCCTCTGTACCCGTATTTTCTGGATTCTGATTTTCCAGGATCGGCTCCTCTGCACTCTGGTTTTCTGAACCTTTCTCCGGCTGGCTTTCTCTTTCCTGGGAGATTTTCTTCTCCCCCTCAGGCCCGGTCTTTCCCGTCTTTTCTCCCTTATTGCTTCCGTAAGCGCCCTCTCCCTCCGGCTCTTTTTGTGAACCGGTGTCAGGATCCTCTGCTCCGGCTGGGTTTCGGTCTTCCTTTTCTTCCTTATCCTGTCCTTCTTCCCCTGCCTGTCCGAGAATCCCAAAGGCGTCTGCTAACTGGCCGTCGGTAATAGGGGCGAGGGTGAGCTGTCCCTCTAGTTTTTTCAGGTCAGCAAATTCCTTGTCTGCCTCCAGATCCCCTCCGAAAAATTCCCCGGCAAGATCCGCTGCAAAATCCAGGAAAGACACGTCGCTGATCTCATTTTCAAGCTCCAGCTCTTCTCCGGTGACATAGTTAAATCCCTTTGCCAATCCCGTTGCATAGCGCACCAGTACATAAGGCTGTGTACCTCCTGCACTCATAGACATATGGGCGATGCCTGTCCGGTCAAAATCCTCCGGTGTCTTTAACCCGTCACCGGAATCCTTCAGACGTCCCTTTTCATCCAAAAAGCTTGCAAATACCAGTCCGTTGTAATCGTCCACCACAAACCCCTTAAATAGGGTGCTTCCTGTCATTCCATATAAGGTTCCGTTTTTCACAAGAAGCTGCTGCTCCCGGACAGAGGGGCTGGTATGCTCCTCACCCTCGTCCAGTTCGGTAAAGCTTCCCATGGTTTTTAAGGTCATTCCCTCATATTTTGCCTGCCATAAAGGCAGCGTCTCACGCTCCGGCGTCCAGGCCGCAAGGGTGCACGCCTCTGCCGTGCCTCCCTCCAGATCATAGATCTGTCCGTCTGCGCCGAGCGCCTTTCCGCCGTAAAGGTGGATCCCGGGGACGTCTAACACCGTCCCCTTAGAGCTCATCACCCGGTTTCCGCAGATATAATAATACTCATCTCCCCATACCATAACCGTTCTGCGAAGCAGCGTCGGATCATAGGTAAAGGTTCCTGCCTCCTCACCGGATCGCAGGGTCACAGACAACGTCCGGCTGTAATCGTAATCCAGAGTGTACACCCGCTTCATCTGGCCGGTATCACAGATTACCTGATCTCCGTCTGTAACTGTCACATGGTCGCAGCCTGCATATTCCGGCCCCAGATCCAGGTTAATGGAAGCAGCCCCTGATGGGAATACCTGCACCGTAGCTTCTTCCATGGAAAGGGTCATTCCTCCCCCTTCAGCCAGGCTTCCAGCCGGGATCTGGATACCGCCGTAGTACAAGCGGTCTGTTCCATCATAAAACTCCAAGGGATCCTTAGAATCAATTTCTGTATCAACCGAGCCTCTAAAGCCTTCCTGGGCTCCCTTGACTAGATCGCTCCCGCTATAGAGGTACGGCATATAGGCCGGGGAATCCATCACGAGAATCGGCGTATAGCCCTCTTTTCCGTCTGCATATGTAATCCTTCCCATATAGTAGCCTCTTCCGGCCAAGGGGGTCTCCCGGCTCTTAATCTCCGTAGTAAAACGTCCGGTAGCATTTGTATTGTTTACGGAATTGCTGGGGGTATACAGCCGGAGCCACTCATAGGCAATGCCTTCCTCCTCTTCCATTCTGGCTGATATACTGTTCCAGTCCTTAGCCTTAATTGAATAGAGGGGCCAGCCCTGGTCTGTGGTAAGGGACGTTGTATTGGGAGTACCATCCGCAGTCACGGTCACCTGGACCAGCTTTACATTGCCCGGTACGCCCGGATTCTTCTCAGGAGCGGGATCCATACGCCCCAGCCCATCGGTGCGCCAGGTTCCCGACCATGCCATCCCTCCTTTTTCATGGGTATTCATATAAAGTCTTTTATCCATCAGATTTTCTGAGGTCACTGTCAGGATTTCATCAAGATACTTATTTCCATCTGCTTCGGTTCCACCGGCAGAGACTGGCTTCCACTTATCCCACTTGGACGCTTCCTCCTTCCAGGGATCCATTTCCCCGGCCGTCTTACCATTGACAGAGGCTCCTTCGTATAATCGGAGGGCTTTTCCGCTCCATATCATGTTCTCCTGTTCCATATTCAGGAAGAAATCCCACTTGCCATCTTCCTCTACTTCCATCTGGGCCATGGACAAAAGGCCGTAGACATTGTCAGGAGACGGGGAGACGCTTCCGGCTCCCGGTGTAAGGATCCCTACAAAGCCGCCTACATTCCCCTTTCCTTTCAGCTCCCCATAACTATAGCTGTGATACAGCTTCATATCCTGATAGGAGCTGCTTACCTGGCGCTGACTGGCTTCCAGGCCTCCGATGAAGCCTCCCACACCATATTTGCCCTCTACCTTTGCATCGGTATAGCAGCGCTCGTAGAAGCCTCCGGCTCCATAGCCTACCAGGCCTCCTGCATAATCTCCCTCTGTCCTTACGGTCACATCCTTTGTATAATTCACCGCACACAGACCTATATGGGCTCCATAGCCCAGAAGGCCTCCTGCATTTCCCGCACCTGTTTCTGCATTTCCCGTCTCTGCCTTCACCTCGGTAAAGATCACTCCGTTGTTTTCCAGATTGGGAACACTGGTTCGGATCTGCCCGGCTAGCCCTCCTGCATTGTAAGCAGAGGCTGTAATATGGCTTCTGGCCACCAGGCTGCTGTTGATCGAGTTTAATACCTCTCCAGCTACCCCTCCGGCCCCCACAGCTGCCGTCACCTGGGTCCGGTCCACCGTGCACTGGCTGAGGGTACTGTTTGCGCTTCCCACGATACCGCCTGCGCAATTTTGGGCCGCTTTCACCTCGATGCCGTCTGCTGTCAGATTGGAACCGTAGCCGATCCCAGCCACTCCTCCGGCTCCCATACTGGATCGGATCCTTGTCTTTGGGATCACTGCACCCTCTTGATCCGAGGCTACGCGGGAATAATAGATATTGGCGCTTCCTGCAATCCCTCCGGTATACCGTCCATCCGGGTTGTCCACCAGCACATTCCGGGCCTCTGTATAATAAACCGTTCCGCTTCCCACAAGGCCTCCTACATACACCGGTGTATTTCCTGCGGAATCCCAAGCCCCAGGCTTTACCTGAACTACCATATCAAAGGCGCTGGAGGCCTTTTCCTGTTTCTCCTCTGCCGTCTCTCCTGCTTCCGGGATGCCTCCGTTTCCGCACATTCCCCCAATATAGGCAGGGTTCGTTCCTTTTCCTGAGACCAGGATACCATTTGCCTTTGAGCAGTCGTTGACCCATCCCTCTCCCATGATGCCCCCTACGCGGGTCACGCCGGACACCTCATAGGAGGAACGGTAATCCCACTCTCCAGCCTGCTGCTCTAGTTTTCCCGTGGCTGTGATCTTAGAAGCCGGCTGCCCTGGCATAGAGCAGCCTGCAAGGCCGCCCACATAGCTTCCCTCTGACTGGGCCACAATATCGGTCAAGGTGATGTTCTCCAGATGTCCTGTGCTGTATCCGATACAGCCCGTATAATTTCCTTTTCCCGACCGGATGGACACATCCTTAAATTCCACCTGGGAGATCGTTCCCTGGTTCAGGCCGATAAGGCTGGTATAATTATAGGTTGTTCCCCGTTTATCCTCAGGAACCTCCCACTGGATATTTTCAAACCGGACATTGCTGATCCCGGACAGACAGGTGTGGATCAGGCTTTCCCTGAATCCCGTCACCTGATGTGTTACATGTTTGATGGCGTAGGGTCCGCCTTTACTGGACAGACGGTTGATCTTTACGTTAAATACCAGCTCTCCGTCTGTCTCTGAGGCGTCAATATCACCTGTCAGAGTAAAATTGCCGTAGGTATTGCCATATTTTGTCATTACCTCGTTCCACTCTTTTGCGCTTCCGATCTCTAAGGAAACGCCTCCCGACGGCCCCTTGGCTGCGCTGACGGTTATCTGGATATCCGGGTTCTCCTTAGACTGCAGAATGATCTTCAGGCAGTAGATGTCGCCGCCCAACGTCTGGGTTACGAAGGGATAACGGATCACATAATGATCCTGGGACCACTCCATCGTATAAGTTTTCTTGTGATCCACTCCCATATACCCATTTAACTCCATACCTTCCATATAGGTATCCATGATGTCATACTGCTCTTTGTCATAGTAAAGGCTGAACTGGAGCACATAGGGATCCGGCATCCCGGCAGGCCAGGACGATCCGAACATAGCTTCGTATTCCGTAGCATATCGCCCGTTGGGGGAGAAATCCTGGATCTCTGCCCGCATGGAACCTGTTCCGACCGGCACGGGAGTCTGCCCCGGAAGGATCGTCCCATCCCTTCCCTTTAAAAGAGGCATATAGCCGCCGGCAATGGACTGTCCGCTTCCGCCGCTCTCCCAGGAATAGGCATAGCTGTCCCCCCATTTCAGATGATCTCTGTAGGAGGCTTCCTCCATCATTTCCTGAGAGGCAAATACACCGTCCCCATCGTCCCCGTCGTCTGAGGACACCTGGTTATTGTACATCTGGCCTGCATAGCCATAATTTCCTGACAGGATGCTCACCGGCGCATAGCCGGCAATCCGGTGAACCCCCTCCGCCGATGTACTGTGGACGAAGAGATCACCCACAGACAGATTTCCGCTTACTGTTTCATAGCTGTTTAGATACCCTATAATGCCTCCGGAGAAGTTGCTGTAAGCGTCAATATTGACCTTGCTGTAGCATCCCTTTACCGTTCCTCCTCCTGATGAGAAATATCCTGCGATCCCGCCGCTATAGCGGTATCCGGTCACCAGCTCCCCTGTGGCATAGCAGTTAGAGATCACACAGTTCGTTCCATCTGCACGCCCGGCAATACCGCCGGTTCCCTCCATATCGACGGCGCGGGTGCTGTCGATCTTCAGATTCTGGGCAAAACAGTTCTGTATGGTGCTGGCGGAAACATGGCCGGCCAGCCCGCCCATACGGCTCATGGTATTGTTAGCCGGCGCATAATTGATCAAAGCGGTGTCCTTTACGGAACAATCGCGCATTACAGCGCCGGAAGACAGCTGGCCGGTGATGGCTCCGCTCATATAATATCCATGGATCTGGGAATCCTCCACAAAAATGTGATCCAGCTGCCCTCCGTTTACGATTCCCACAAATCCTCTCAGGGCGCTTCCAACCGCCGGGTTTTCATTCTCATCGATCCGCATATCCCGGATCCTTATATTGCTCAGGCTTCCTTGAAGCTCCTCGATCATAAAGGGAGCTTCGCTCAGATCCAGATGCTCCAGGGTCACGGTGTGGCGCTCCCCCTGTTCATCGGTCCATCCCCCGTCAATGGAGCCGCAAAAAGCAAGCTTTCCGGAACCTGTAATGCGGTATCCCTTTTTCAGATCCGAGGAGGACAGGTTTCCAAAATCAAAGCGGTCTGCCTTCAGACGGTAATTGCCGTAGCGGTCAATCTGATTGCTGCTGAAAGCCTTCTGCCACTGATCCAGGCTGGTGATGGGTTCATAAAAATCCAGGATCATCTCCGTTTTTTCCCTATCGTCAATGGATACCACCTGATCCGCGCTGTCTGTCCCCTCCAGCCCTATGGTAAAATGGTTAATATAATATTTGGAACGGAATTTTGAAGGCTGGCTGATGGAAAGGACTGCGTAATAATTTCCCTCCTCATCGGCTCCCTGGGATTCCACCTGGGCTTTGGCGGCGCTCTCATACACCCTCTGGCTGCTGCTGTCCATATTCATCACAGCAATATCCATACCTTTGATCTGCATACGGTTCTTATTCTCAAATCCCACCTGGATTCTGGCCGTATCGTCCGTGTGCTCCAGAACCTGCACGGATATTACCTTAGGAACGGATCCGGTATAGAGGGTTGGCAGCCGGTATAAGGGCTGTTTTCCCTCCATACAGCCGGACATAGCGACCTGGGGATAATATCCGTCCGCCACAACGGCTGTGGCAAAGGCCCCGTCCCCATTGATGGACTGATCCATCCATGTTTTGTCCCACAGGGAGGATACGGTCACCTGGTTGTTGTAAATATTATTGTAGTGAAGATCTGAAAAGGCCTGAGTCTCTACATAGCTGATCTGGGACGTCTTTCCGCTCACGCTGCCCAAAACCGGGCCGTTAGTCTTGAGAGGGACATCGTTTTTTAACACCATGCCAACGCCAAAGGCGTGGCTTACCTCCCCTGAGGTTCTTCCAGCCACCAGGCCAGCGTTTTCGGTTCCTGCCGGCTCTTTTCCCTCATTTTCCCCGAAATGATCCTCCACCACCAGAACGCTGTACACATGTTCGATCCTGCCGTTTGCATTGTTTCCTGCAATACCTCCCCGGTTTGACCGGTCATTCTGCCCGACGGCATCCGGATCCACGATCATGGTGCTGCCCTCCTGGCCCACCACATAGCCGTTTGTGATCTGCCCATAATTGGTTCCTACCACCGCTCCTGCATTGCTCTGGACATAAAATTTTCCTGTAAGCTCCACGGCAAACCGGTCAATCGTACCATAATTCGTGCAGGCGATCCCGCCAACGGTATAATTCCCCAGCTGGTTGTCCAGCTTGGTACGGAGCACCACATGGCTGACCGTCCCCCTGTTTTCCCGGATCAGGATCCCCCCATTGCTGAGAGAAGCCTTGGGCGGGGTGATCTCCGCTGACAGATTGGTGATCTCCGCCCCTTCATACAGATATTGAACCAGGGTCCTCTGATCCTTCATGACCAGACGGTGGCCTCCGAAATCGATCTTTCCGTAGAAAAAGTCGATGACGTAGGACCGGTTCACCTCAATATCGCTGGTGACGATATAATGATCCATATTGGAATAATTCGCCATCCGAAGCCCTGCCTCTGAGGAAATGATATTATAGGCTCTGGAGGTATCAAAGGCCAATGTATCCAGCACAATGCGGTGTCCTCCGATCTCCACGGTCTGGGTTACAGTAAAATGGCATCCCGGCTCCTGGTCTTTCAGATATTGGGAGGCCTGGAATACACGGCTCTGGCCGTCTACCGCATATTCCTCCTTCCACTGGCTTACCTGTCCCTGGCTGTCTGTTTTTTCGTATTCCAGGGTGAACGCAGGATCTTCTCCCAGATACCTGTCCTGATCCTCCAGCCTTATGCCAAATCCCACGGTAACAGCGGTCTGGTCAAAGGCCGGGGAAGACTGGCGTAAGACAGGGAACCGGCTGTGGTCCTCCTTAAAATCTGCGTTGACACGCACATACGCCGCATTTTCAGGAGTCCGCAGATAAATCTTTAAGTTTACCCCCCTTCCTAAATATCCCAGGAAATTCTTCTTGCTGTCAAACACCTGGATGGACTCACAGCCGGAGCTGGTCTCATAAACGGTGGAGGGCTTCACTGCCACATAATCGGAATACTTTTTGTGCTTGTTCATTCCCTGGTCTGTGTAACGGTTATTCCAGGTTCCATAGGAGCCGTCATGCCAGGCCACCCGGCTGTCGGCAAGAAGGTTCTCTCCGTACACCTGATCCGATGGCTGGCCTAGAAACAGGCTTTTTTCCGATTCCCCACTCAGATTCAGCCGCACGTAAACGGCTCCTTTGGGATAGCTTGTCACCGGAATCATGCCCCCCAGATTGTTCAGATCCACAGAACCCACATAATTATGGTCTTGATCGTAGAAGAAGGCAGCACGGTAGTCCCTGTTTACAAAGGTTCCTGCATCCCCCGGGCTGGCGTAAAGCCGAATCAGGGGCTTGGAGGAATCAAAAGAAATAAAATCAGTGCTGGCAGCCTTCTGGTTCGATTCCTCGGTCACACTCTTATCCCCATTTGGAGCGGTCTTCTCCCTCAGGCAGCTGCCCTGCTTGATGGACACGCCCTGGCTGCGGATCAGGTTTGCCTTGGAGTCAGATTCCCCATAGAGCATCCGGCTCACATAGGCTGCCCCCATATTATATGCGGATACATTGACCCGGATATAGGCTGCGCTCTGGGAAGGGACGTAGATGCCGCTGCGGTCGATATTGCGCAGGTATGTCTGATCCTGGTCATACTCTACCACTGAGGTTCCGATCCCTCCTCCCAGATAGTAGGCAGAGCCCTGGTCTACCCGGATGTAACCAGAAGCCACGTTTCCATTACTGGTGTTCAGGCCCGTGCTCCCCACTGCCTTGTCAAGGACACTGTCATTGATGTCAAATAGATTAACGCTCTCTACGCCGATACCATCCTGGGGCTTTTGCTCCTGGTATCCGTTCTTCATGCTCTCCACCGTCAGGGCTCCGGACAGGCTGTTCACTGTCTTAAAGGAAATCCTGCTTTGATCCTCCAGATACAGCTCCTTTTGCAGCTCTTTGGAGGAGGTGGAATAGCCCTCGTTGTATTCCAGGGCAATAACGTCCAAAAAATAGTCTGTGTTCTCCTCCAGCCCCTCAAATACCAGCTCGCTCATCCCTGCCAGCTGCTCCACTGTGTAGGTGTAAATGGCCATTACCTTATTGTTGGTCGCCATACGCACCCTCATAGTAAGATTTCCTCCTGCCACCGCTTGATCCGGATCGTTGACACGGAAGTCGTAGAAGGTGGCTGTGCTGCCATTGATAAATGACATATCATAGCTTACATACACGGGCTGGCGCAGTGTCTTAAAATTGACAGAATCATGCCGTCCTGTCACGTCCTCCTCCACGGTACCGTTGCTGTCTCCCCGGACTGCCTTGGCCCGAAGGACTGCCTTGTAATCCGATGCAGAGGCGAGATTTCCCTCCTTATACCAAGCACGCAGCTCTCCGGTTGTGAGAAGGGCGTCCCATACACTCATGGAATCAGAAGCCGTATCCGGAAGAGCCACTGTGATCTGTGGATCATAAGAGCTTCCCTGGTTTCCTTCCCGCAGGAGATAGGTTCTCTGATCCGGCCCAATGGAGATTTTTTCCAGTTCCTCCTTCCTCATGGCAAAGGAGAACTGCTTCTCCCCCTTCTTCTCCAAGGACAGCTCCAGCTCTGACACGTAAGGATACAGAGCCTGGTTCACCGCAGAGCGCATCCTGGAGGTTATGAGGGCAGAGCTGTGGCCAATATCTGAGGCTTCCATGGAAAAATTAACCGTTCCCAGGCTGGAAAGGGCATCGGTGGTGGTAAGGGCGCTTCCCATTACCTGATTTTCATAGGTTCGGCCGTCCTCCAGATCATAGCTTCCCCGTACCCACAAGGTATAGGAGGTTCCCGGCAGCAGGCTTGTGATCATAAGCCTGTTTGAATCGCTGCCCAGCACGTACCTGCTGAACTCCTCCTTCTCCCCCTCCACCGTAAACCGGATGGGCGCATCCGGTTTGCTGGCTGTGGTGATAAAAAGGCTGGGACGGGCAGCTCCCTGGAAGTCCAGGAACGCAGCCCGATCCGGGTTGTCGATCTGGATCTGTACCTCCAGCCGGTTCACATTGCTGTCCCTGGAAACCCGGACAGAGGCCGCCGGAGCCTCTTTCGACGTTCTGGCATCTCCCTCTGCCGCAGACGGATCCTTAATGGGAAGCTGGTTTCCAAAACGGTCATAAAACTTCATTTTATAGTGATAGCGGCTGTTGGAATCCAAAATATCGGCTGTTTTCCAATCCACCCCTTCCCCTCTTTTGAGCGCGGACAGCTGGGAGGAGCCCAGCACTGCTTCCGGACTGTTCCAGTCAGGAGAGCCTGTTTTATCAAATTCCATCTGAACGGACGAAAGGTAAGAAAGGGTACTTTTCCCGGAGCCTGCGTTTTCCTTCTGTCCCACGGTCTGAGACTTCGTCGCCGTGCCGGGATCCTGTGGGCTTTCCCCGCTGGTTGCAGTCAGCTCCTTAATCTGGATCCCGTTGGGATAGATCTCTTCCCCCGGTCTCTGGGAAATTTCCAAAGGCGTCAGAGAGGAGATGGGAAGGGTGCGGCCGCAGTAAGCCCGCTGGGCAAACACTTCCCTCTGCTTTCCGTACTGGGGATGCTCATAATCAAAATACCCCTCCACCTCATACTCGGTATCCGGCTTCAACGGCTCTACAGACACAGGGCCTGATGAACGGTAAAGCTTCCGGTAAGATGCACGGGAGGCGTCCTTCTCGTAGAAAACAAGCCGCACCCCCTTGATGACTGCAAAGGAAGGGTCAGAAACCGTCAAAGAGGACGAGGCGTCATAGACCCCAAAGGTAAAAGGTGACAAAGAGGCCTGTGGCATCACAAAGGAGCTGTCCGGGCTGCCAGGCTGCCCCTGGGAGGAACCGCCGGATCCGGAGCCCCCTCCTTCTCCTTCTTCCCCGCTGCTTCCATTTCCTCCCCCTAAGTTTCCTGAGCCCTCTTCCTCGGAATCCCCATCCCCTTCTTCTCCGCTGTCCGGATAATCCCAGCGGTTGGCTTCCTTTGGGATGGGAGGGTGGTCGGGGATATATTCCTGAGATTTTTTCTCATTTTCTTCTTCTATATTTTGAGATTTTTCCTCAGTCAGATCCGTTTCCTCATTCTGAGATTTTTCCTCATTTTGATCTTTCGTCTCATCTTCCCTGGATTTCATAGGATTTTCCCCTGGATTTCCCTTTTCTTCCATCATCTCCAGCTCTGCTGCTTCCTGCCCTGGCAGCTCTTGCTTTTCCGTGTCCGGCTCTTTTGTTTCCTCCTCTTTCCTCTCCTCTTCTCCGCTTTCGGTATCTTCCTTATCCCCCAAGCTAAGCTTTCCCAATGCCTTTAACAGCTCCTCATAGGATATATGGAGAGAGCCGATGGTCACCTGGGCGTCGATCAGGTCGCTGTAATCCTCATATAGATAGGATCCCTCTGAAAACCGGAAAAAAGCAGTTTTTCCCTCCTCCAGGGATAAAAGGCTGTTGGCAGGGATCTTTTTATCCCTCGCCCCGGAATGGATCACCATATCCTGGAGATTCATATAGAGCCCTGCAGAGGTGGATAAAAGGACAAATTCCTCCGGGTCTGCCATCTCACGGTCCCGGTTATAGCTGTGTCCCTCTGCCATATAGAGGCCGTCATATGCATTGAGTACCTCAAACTCCGTGCTGATCAGGTTCATGGAGTCGGAAAAGCTGTAGAGAAAGCTTCCCTCATTCATATAGACCGGGTAGGACAGATCCAAAGGATCGTACCCTTCCCCGGCAAAATAGCGGTCCCCTCTCGTGTACAGCGGGGTAAAAGCATTGTAACGCTTTAAGGGGAGACGCCTGTTCTCCCCCTCCTTTGGCCCCTCTTTCAGACAGCGGGCCGCCTGCTCTCCATCAATGACATACATCACATCATCGGTGTAACCCCAGAGCTTATAATTGTAAAACTGCATAAACAGCAGAACCAGCGCGATCACTGCCGCGAATATTCCGGCTTTTTTCATAGAACAGACTCCTCTTTTGTTACCTTTTTTATTACTCTAACAGACCAAAGGCTTCCGGCTCCGGCGGAAGGAGCAGGGATTTCCCGTCCTTTAAGTCTGCCATATCCTGGCTCAGGTTCAGATCATATATTCCCTTCTCATCTGTGGCCCGAACCCCTTGTTCCCCACTGGAGATATATCCCGACTGGCCGGAAGCAGGATCATAATAGTAAAATCCCTGTTTATTCACCACCGATGCGTAAGACAGAGGGGAAAGAGACAAGGTTTCTTCTCCCCACCTCAGCGTCATCGGTTCCAAAAACAGGTAAATATCCCGTCCATCGTAGAGATAGCCTCCGTTATACTCTCTGTCTTTTTTTCCGCCGATATGGATCCGGCTGATGGAATCCGCCCAGGATACCCTGGCGAAATGGTTGACCCGGCCAATCATTTCTGTATCGTAGTTTGTATAGATCATGGAGCTGCTTAATACAGCCTCCCTATCTCCTGCGCTGTACACCGGCACGCCTCCCAGGAAAAGGGAGCGCTCCTCGTTTTGCAGAGTCACATTTCCTGTCTTCTTGTCATAGACCAGTCGTATCTTTCCGCTGTAGTCTTTCCTCTCTCCCATGAGGCTGACCTGATAATTCCCGCGAAGAGCCAGCGTATCCTTTTTTTGGATAAAGATAAAAGAAACGGCCGCTGCAGCCGCCAGAGCTGCCACCACAGAGGCTGTGGCGATCCTCTGCTTCACTGTTTTAGGACGCCACACCTTTATTTTATCTCTGACCATACCCATCTTCCTTTTCGTTTTGACTCTTGTTTTTATTTTGATCCTTGCTTTCGCTTTGATCCTTGCTTTCGTTTTGTTCCTTGCTTCGGTTCTGATTCTTTTTGACCGGCTCGTTCCATTTTTTCCCTGCCGAGACTTCCTTTATATCACGTAAAAAGAAATACAGGCTGTAAAGTACCATAAACACCCCTAGAAGCACATACACAAGAAAAATATTCCATTCAAATTGGATTTCCCTCATATAGGCTAAGAGAAGCCCTGCCGCGTACATGCCTCCCAAAAGCATTGCTGTATTTCCTATTTCTTCCAAAATTTTTCGCAGCTTCCGGCTCAGAGCCCCAAGGAGACCTCCAAAGCACAAAAGCATTGCTACGTAAACTGGCCTTGCCACATCCATGGAGACCAGACACCACACCAGAAGAGCCAGGCGCAGATAAAAGAGAGAAGTCCGAAGCTGATCCATACCGGAAAGACCGATAAAATATCCGTGGATCCTCATAATTCTCTTATCCCACCCGAAACCAGCCAGGCTGATCCGGTAAAGGAGCCCAAAAAGAAGGGCTCCGGCTGCCGCCCATACCATATATCCTTTGAGCAGAAGGATCTGCCCCACTACTCGTTCAAACATTGAAAATCCTCACTGATCATCAGGGAAAACAGATTCTTTCTATGACTGAAAAAACCAGTGATCCCTGAAACCTTGTATTCCTCCTCCTCTGACAGGATGGTCACATCCCCGTCGATCTCCCCGATCACAGGCATGTAATCCTCCATAATGAGAAGGTTGTATTCCTTACTCTTTATGCGGATCAAGCGGACTCCCTCCATCTCCCGGAGCCCCTCCTCCATACTGATGATCCGCGCCTTTATTTTACCTTCCATTATCTGTACGTCCCTATCATGAAAAATTCCGCCTCGTCCACATCATCCCATTCTCCTGACAGGATCCCTTCCACATCGTCCAGGATGTCCCCGATCGTTACATAAACGCCAGGTATTCCGGTGAAGTTTTCTGCCACGGACATGGGCTGGGTAAAATAATTTCTCAGCTTTCTGGAGCGGTAAAAGATCTGCTTATCCTCATTGGACAGCTCCTCGATGCCTAAAACGGCGATGATCTCCTCCAGCTCCTCATAGCGGGCCAGATATTGAAGGACGGTCTCCACCAGGCGGTAATGGCGCTCTCCCACCTTCTCAATATCAATAAGGGAGCTTCTAGTGTGGAACACATCCACAGCCGGGTATAATCCCTTCTCCGCCACCCTCCGGCTCAGAGTCACCTGACCGTCCAGATGAGTGGTGATCGTCTGAACCGCCTCGTCTGTCATATCGTCGGCTGGAATGTAAATGGCCTGGAAGGAGGTAATGGAGCCTTCCGGAGTAGAATTGATCCGCTCCTCGATCTCGCTGACCATACTCTCCAAATTGGAGGGATAGCCATTCTCGATGGGCATACGGTTCATATCCGCGCTGATCTCTGAGCTGGCCTGGACGAAGCGATAGATATTGTCGATGAACAAAAGGACGTCCTGATGCTTTTCGTCCCGCAGGTATTCCGCGATGGTCAGGCCGCTGAATACAGCCTTGCTCCTAGCCATGGAATTTTCCCCCATCTGGCCGAATACCATGGAGATCTTATCCAAAAGGCCGGATTCCTTCATCTCATCGTAAAGCTCCTGTCCCTCCCTGGAGCGCTCGCCCACACCGATGAACACAGAGTTGGACTGAAAGCCCTTGTATACGTTGTTGATCAGCTCCTTGATCAGCACCGTCTTTCCCACTCCTGCCCCTCCTAAGAGGCCCATCTTAAAGCCCTTTTCCATGGGAGCAAAAAAGTCCAAAACCTTGATGCCTGTCCAAAGGATGCCTCCTCCTGTCTCCACCTCAGACATGAGAAGGGGGCTGCGGTAAACACTTCTGGTGCGGGAATTCTCCAGCTGGCCGCCGTCGATCAGGTTTCCATAAGAATCAAAGACATGGCCCAGGGCGTTCTCTGAATACTCCGCCGAAAGGCCTTCCTCCTCCAGCTCCATATCCATTCCCCGTCTCAGCCCGTATACGCTGTCAAAGGGAATGGCCCTGGCCGTTTTTCCGGAGGTTTCTGCCACCTCAAACCGACGTTTTCTCCCTTTCTCATCAATGGTATATAAAATATCCCGCTTCTTCACGGAAATCCCATTTAAAAGGACTTCGATATTAAGCTCTGATACGGAAATGATCTTTCCTGCTGCCATGTCTACTCCTCTCCTCTGTTCTCCGGCGTTCTGGTCTTCATTTTTACAAAGCTGTCAATAACCCTGGCAAACTCCTTTTCCCTTCCAGCCCGTATTTCCAGCCGCTTTTTCTCCTCCTCCATCTCGTCAATGCGCTTTAGGGACTCACTGGTGGCGTTCTGGCGCATCAGATTCTCCCCGGCCTTGCTGAACACATCTGCCAGCATGATCTCGTAATTGACATAGGAGATGACAAGATTGTGAAGCATCCGCTCCAGATCCCCCTCCACCACAAAGTCGTCCGTATGGCCATCGGCATGGCGGCCATAGCCCTCCCGGCTGACAGGGTAAAGCTGCTTGTTCCTCAAGTCCACCTGGGTGGTATTTACATAGTGATTGTAAAGGATCCGTATTCCGGAATACTGCCGCTCCCGGATCCCCTTTACCACCGCTCTCTGCACCTGGCTCATATCCTGGCGGAAGGCTTCGCAGTCCTGCTTAAAAAGCAGATGCTCCTGATGGTATACGGTCAGCTTCCTTCCAATCAGGATCTGCACCCCTTCTGTATCTTTTCTCGACTCCTCATTGATCCTGGAATTGAAATTGCTGCAAAAGCCGTAATCGCTGCCCAGGTAAATGGTGAGCACCGGCCCCTTTTCATTGACCCGGAGCACTTTCTTATCCAATACCAGGTTCCGGTTGTTTAAAATGCCGCTGATCATATCGGACAGCTGTTCCTCCATCAGCTGGTATTTGAGCGCTGTCTTTTTTGCGCTGTCCACCCGCAGGAGGGAATGAAAATTCATGACCTTCACTACATTCCTTACATTCATGCCCCTTCACCTACTCTACAATCCCGCGAAAACGCTCCAAAATCTCCTGCTCGCTCATGGGAGAATACTTGTACTGGTTCAGATTTTCCGACAGAAGGCGGCCCCGTCTCAGGCGCTCCCGCATCTCCCGGCTCATCTCCTCCTCATTGGCCAGCTCATAGACCTCCTTTGTCTCAAGGTAGCTCAAAAGCTCCCTGCGCACCCTTGCGCCCAGCTTCTTCATCTCCTGTGTCTGAACCGCTCCTCCCAGCCGGGATACCGAAAGGCCATAGTTGATAGCCGGCTTCTGTCCTTTTTGGAAGTTTTTGGCAGACAATATGATCTGGCCGTCCGTGATGGAGATAATGTTGGTAGGGATATAAGCAGTCATGTCTCCTCCCTTTGTCTCAACAATGGGAAGAATGGTCACAGAACCTCCGTTTTTATGCTGGCATCCCTTTTCCAGAAGACGGGAATGGGTATAGAAAATATCCGCCGGATAGGCCTCCCGGCTGGGGGCTTTTCCTGTCAGCAGGGACATTTCCCTATGGGTATTGGCGTGGCGTTTCAAGTCGTCTATGACTACCAGCACATCGGTTCCCTGAAGCATGTATTCCTCTGCCACTGATACCGCCACATAGGGGGTGAGGTAAAGAACCGGGGAAGGATCATCGTTGAAGGCGGCCATGATCACCGTGTGCTCCATCGCTCCCCTTCGGTAAAGCTCTTCGTACACATTCCGCACATCCTTTTTTGTCTTTCCGATGGCCACATAAATGCACAGCACATCATCTCCCCTCTGGTTTGCAATGGTATCCAGGCAGATCTGGGTCTTTCCTGTCTTCTTGTCTCCTAAGATCAGCTGCCTCTGGCCCCTTCCAATGGGATAGATCAGGTCAATTCCGGCAATACCGGTTTCCAGGGGACGGATCACCGGGGTACGGTCCATAATGGGGATAGGCGGCTTTTCAATCTCAACATGCCTTACATGGTCAAAGGAAGCATTTCCCAGGCGGTCATGTCCGAATATGTCAATGATCCGTCCCACCGAGTCCGGGGAATAGAGGGCATCAAAAAGCTCCTTCTCAGCAACCACCGGATCGCCTACCCGGATCGCCCCTACTCCCTGTACCACTGCTACCATGACAAAGCTGCGGCGGATGGCGCTTACGTAGCCTACGGCCCTCTCCCCGATCCTCACCCGCTCCATGAAGGCGGCCTCCTCTAAGCCCTCCACCTCCAGTATATATTCCCTGACAGCCGTTACCCGGCCCACCTGATACACATTATCCTCCATCTGCATCTGACGGATCTTCTGGCTGATCCAATCGTCCATATATCTGCCCATTGTCTGACTCCTCTTACTCTAACCTATCATCAATACTGTAATCGTACAGGCGGTCCCTGTAGATCAATTTTATCCCCTCGCAGATGGCGGGATCTGCGTCCCAGCAAACTCCCCCTTCCGGTTCTGCCGCCTGGGCCGGCGAACTCCTGACCGTCACCTGGTCTGACACGGAGGCAAAGGCCCCCTCCAGCCATTGGGAAAAATCAACGGCGGATCCATTGGGATGCTCCTTTTTCCACTCCTCATAAACAGCAAGCTGCTTCCCGTCAAAAACCTGGGCCAAAAGCTCCTCCTGCCGCTTTAGAGGAAGAATGGAGATCTGATACAGATTTTCAAAGGTAAGGATCTGCCTCATTCCCTCCAATACGCTCCTCCACTCCTTCTCCTTTTCGGTGTCCTTAGGAAGGCTTTGGCAAAGCTCCCTCACCATCTCAGAAACAGGTATGCCAAAAGACTGGCGCACCTGGTTATAGGTTCGGGCAAAGGAGGAATCCCGGAATACAGCCGTAAAAGCCTGAGGCTTTGGCCCTTTGGGAACGGCCTTAGAAAAAACATTTTCCCTTTCTTTCTGCCGTTTCTTTTCCATAGCCAAAAGAAACTTCTCCTCTTCTTCCTTTAAAAGCTCCAGACGCCGGCTTTTTTCCTCCAGCATCTGATCATACATTCCAAAAAGGCGTCCCGCATCCCGCTCAATCTGCCTTCCGGCTGCCCCGGCCATCTGGCGCAGGATAAACAGCATGAATACATTCATGATCACCAGCACCATAAGCACTGCTAAAAATACATAGACCATATGAGCCTCGATTCTCCTAGGAAAGGAAAGGGTTAAAGAACATGAGCATAAAAACAAAGGCAAACAGGAGCAGCAAAAGCACAGTGAGAACCACCGCCACGATCATCACTCCCTGTATAATATCGCTCTTTGTCTCAGGGTTCCGTCCAATGGCCTCTGCCACCTTCGCACCCAAAATCCCCAGGCCGATCCCTGCGCCCAAAAAAGCCAGGCCCAGGATCAGCCCGATAGCTGTCATGGTTGAAGCTAAAATCTGTTCCATAATGTTTTCTCCTCTTTATGTATCTGGCTGACTCTGTAGTTCCCTTTCCTGGCTTACATTCCCGAAAATGTCAGGCGTCAGACGGATCACTGCCGGATCCTCCGCTGTTTTCCGAGCTTCCGCTTCCGGAACTGCTTCCACCGGAGCTTCCCTCCGAATCACCGCCTCCGGAACTGCTTCCGCCAGAGCTTCCTTCTGAATCGCCGCTTCCGGAGCTGCTTCCGCCAGAGCTTCCTTCCGAATCGCCGCTTCCAGTCCCTGTATTTTCTGAACTGTCGGATCCGTCTTCCGTATTATTGGATCCGTCTCCTGCACTGTCTCCTGTACTGCCGCCAAGGCTTCCACTGCCGTCGCCTTCCTCTTCTTTGCTGTCCTGGTCTTCGGGACTGCCGGTTCCGTTTCCTGAACTGTCGCCGGATGCCCCGCTGTTCTCCTGGCTTTCTCCCTGTCCGGCGCTTTCACTTTCACTGCTTTCTGTATCTCCCGGAGCCGTATCCTGAGAGCCCTCTGTTTCTTCCATATTCTGGCCTCCTGTGTTTCCTCCGGATGCAGATCCGCCTGCAGAAATCCCTCCAGGAGCCTGATTGCTTCCGTCATACTCCGGCACTTTAAAGGAGGCCTGTCCCGTCACCTGGGCTTCTCCCTGGTTCATGGTGAGAAAGACAGTCAGATACAGGCCACTGTAACCGCCCGACTCCTCTGGATAAGAAATGGTTCCCGACACCACTCCCGACTGGGGACGGCTGGAGGTCAGATCGATGGTAAACCCTGTCACAGGCTGTCCACTTTCATCAAGCACCTGGATCTTGGGATCCGTAAGGCCCAGATCCTTGTCAAAGGAAGCTTTAAAACGGACATATGCTTTGGTCACGTTCTGTATAGTCAGGTCGTT
>ENA-UONU01000637-UONU01000637.1-human-gut-metagenome-genome-assembly--contig:-CS51-NODE-637-length-34256-cov-5.890003_pt1 | contig 34256 bp, 32 predicted proteins | sample MGYA00242462_ERZ724009 | MGnify/ENA metagenome assembly ERZ724009 | reverse complement strand
CACCCCTGCTGGAGCGGATTGCAGGTACAGGGCACCGCTATCTCCCCGGCTGCGTGGAAGCTTTATAACAAATCCATATGCAGGAAGCAAACGCCAAAACGCCGCTCAAACTGCCTGTTTAGTATAACCTGCACAGCTGTTTTTGTCAAGGCTAACGCACAGGGCAAACTCAGATTGAAAACTCAGATCCGACGGCTCTGCCTAAGCCCCTTAAAAAAATCGGTCATAAGGCCGGAGCATTCCTCCCCCAGGATCCCATTGTCTACCTGAACCTGATGATTAAACCCCTTTTCCCTGAGTATATCCATCACGGATCCGGCACATCCCGCCTTCGGATTCATGGAGCCGATGACCACTCTGGGAATGCGGGCCTGGACAATAGCTCCGGCACACATGGGACACGGTTCCAGGGTCACATACAGAGTGCAGTCTTCCAGTCTCCAATCTCCCAATTTTTTACATGCCTTTCGGATCGAAGCCACCTCCGCATGGGCCAGAACACTCTTGTCTGCATTTCGGCGGTTATATCCCCTTGCAATGATCTTTCCTTCCCGCACGATCACACAGCCGATGGGAACATCACCAATAGCCGCTGCTTTTTTTGCCTGTTCCACCGCTTTTTTCATAAACCCTTCATCCTTTTTTCTTTGGCTCAAAGCCTCCTTTCGGGCTTCCTCCTCTGCCTGGCGGCGGCGCTCCATACGCTTCTCATAGTTCCTGCGCCGGGTTTCTTCCCCTTTTTTCCTCGCTTCCTCCAGAGCTTTCTGTCTCTCCTCCTGGCTGCCCTGATTATTTTCTGTACTCTCTTTTCTTTCTATATCCATTTTCCAGGCTTTTCCTCCCGTACCTCTGCTCTTACTTGAGTCTCTGATTTCTTGAGTTTACCGTTTCTGCGTGTTATAATAATAATCTCAATAATCTCCTCCGTCCCAGCTAACTGTCGGCGGATGGATACTATTATATAACAAAAAAAGAAAAGAGGACAGATAAACGATCATGAAACTGTGCGGTCTTCAAAAAACCACGTTGCTGGATTTCCCCGGTATGGTAGCTGCCACTGTCTTTACAGGCGGGTGCAGCTTCCGCTGTCCTTTCTGCCATAACAGTGAGCTTCTGGGAAGTGAGGCCAGGGAATCCCTCACTACAGAAGCCCTCCTGGGCTTTCTAGACAGAAGGAAGAATATTCTGGGAGGCGTGTGCATCACAGGAGGGGAACCGACCCTGCAGCCAGATCTGGAGGAGCTCATTCGGGATATACGGGCCATAGGCCTGGCGGTAAAGCTGGACACCAACGGATACCGGCCAGACATACTGGAGGATTTATGTAAAAAAGGGCTTTTGGATTTTGTTGCAATGGACATCAAAGGAAGCAAAAGCAATTATGCCAATGCGGCGGGAATACCGTCCTTAAACATAGATCCCATTGAGGAGAGTATCCATTTTCTCCTAAAAGGATCTGTTCCCTATGAATTTCGTACCACGGTTGTCCGCGGAATCCATACGGCGCAGGATTTTATGGAAATCGGCCCATGGATTGCCGGATGCCCTGCGTATTATCTCCAGCGCTTTACGGAATCCGGCCAGGTGCTGAGGCCAAATACCTTTTCTGATTTTACAAAACCAGAAATGGAGGAGTTTGCAGACCTGATCCGCCCTTATGTAAAAACGGTGGCGCTCAGAGGGATTGATTAGTCCTGATTTTCCATTTTTACATCTGTATACCAATATCCAAAGCGGCCGTCCTGCAGCGGCTGCTTTTTTGACAGCACAAAATGAGGAAAACCGAACATGGACGCCATATATTTTTCATTGCTGTAATAATTTCCGGGAACTCCTAAGATATAGCGCACCCGCCCGCATTCCTCTCCTCCAATCCTGGCCAAAATAAGATACCGGTAATTATAATACCCGTGGAGGAGAAAGCTATTGTTCCCATAAACCCAGTTTTCCCGCGGCAAAAGCCCAATATCCTGGGGCTTGATCGTAAGAATCTCACAGCCGTTTGAGCTGTCAAAAGCCTGGATTTTGGGATGCTGCTTGCGGAATCTGTCCCAAAGCCTTAGGGGACTGGCTTTCTGTTTCTCCTCCTGATCCAGACGTTCCAGTTCCTGGGGATCTCCCGGAAAGAGGAGAGCCTCCGGCTGTGCTTCTGACGGCTCTTCTGGATGCGGTTCTTGTAGATGCGGTTCTTGTGGATACGGTTCTTGTGGATACGGTTCTTCTGACCGTATAGCTGACAGGCCTTTCTCCTGTTCCGGCAGCTCCGGTATCTCTGGACACTCTGGTATCTCCGGTGGCTCCGGTATTTCCGGACGCTCCGGCATTTCCTCCTGTTCCAATATTTCCAGCTGCCCCGATATTTCCGACTGCCCCGGTCCATCTGACTCCATCGGAAGCCCTGCCTCTGACTCCTCTGGGAGCTCCGCCTCTGACTCCAACGGTGGGTCTGACCGTTCTTCCGGCGGCTCTGGAAACGCTGACTGCTCAGGCAGCTCCCAATGATCCGGCTGGCCCGGCAGCTCTGAATGATCCGGTAGCCCTGGCTGGCTTGGTATCTCCGGATGATCTAGTATCTCCGGCTGGCCCGGTATTTCGGGCGGCTCCGGACATGGGGCAGATCCTTCGGTTTCTGATAACTCCTGATTGAGCTCCTCCACTTTTCTCTGGAGCTGCGCCTCTGTCCCCTCTATCTGACTGGAGGTCACATCGGCCAGCTCCAATTCTGCCGCATGGGCCACCGCATCCTCCCATATGGTGGTATAGGCCCTCCAGGAATCCCCTTTTTCATGGATTGTCAGGCCGTAGCAATCATCCATACTATGGCCGGAATCCGCCACATTATCCACCTTCACCATACCGCGAAATTCTCCGCATCCGCTTCGGATAAAAATACTCCCCAGGAAAATTTCCTTTTGCTGGCACAGCAGATAGACGCCCAGATCACTGCTGCCTACATAAACCTTTTTTACATTCACACTCAGCTTACACTGGCCGTTTCTGGACTCAAGCTTTACAAATCCAATATTCCTTCCCTTCACTTCTCCCTCGTAGGCATAGATATACGAAATCAGTCTTCTATAATTTGCCATATTCTCACTCCTTGTCCCCTTAACCAAAATCCTCTGCCCTTATCCGCCCTCAGGCAGAAAAATGTTTATGAAAATAAGCTTCCAGCACATTTTTCTGCCTGAATCTTCCCATGGCTGAACTGATACCATATTTTATGCGTTTACCCCTTGAAAGTATGTTAAGAAAATGTTATCCTTTGATTATATCTTTTTAAAAATTTTTTTTATTTCCTTCCATTGAAGCTTCTTCTATCATAAAGTTTGTTCTATTGGAATCACTTATCAACTATTATAATGTAGTGCGCTCCCATAAGGTCATTGCAGAAAAGGAACGCACCATATGGAAAGGTGGAAACAAATATGAGAATCTACAAAGCAAAGGATTATGCCGAAATGAGCCGGAAGGCAGCCAGTGTCATCGCCTCCCAGGTTATGCTGAAGCCGGACTGTGTCCTGGGCCTGGCTACAGGCTCCACGCCCATCGGCACTTACAAACAGCTGATCCAATGGTATGAGCAGGGAGACTTAGATTTTTCTAAAGTAAGGAGCGTCAACCTGGACGAATACCGCGGCCTTACGAGAGACAATGATCAAAGCTATTATTACTTTATGCATCACAACCTGTTCAGCCATATCAATATTGACACCGCCAACACCAATGTGCCGGACGGAACCGAACCGGACAGCGCCAAAGAGTGCGCCCGCTATGAGTCCGTGATCGAAAGCCTGGGCGGTATTGACCTGCAGCTTCTGGGACTGGGACACAATGGACACATAGGATTCAATGAACCTGACTGCGCATTTGCTCCTGCAACCCACTGCGTTGATCTGACCGACAGCACCATTGAAGCTAATAAGCGCTTCTTTGCCTCCATCGACGACGTTCCCCGCCAGGCTTACACCATGGGGATCGGAACCATTATGAAGGCCCGCCGGATCCTCTTGGTAGTCAGCGGTGCTGACAAGGCTCATATCCTTCGTGAAGTCCTCACCGGCCCTGTAACGCCTCAGGTTCCTGCCTCCGTTCTCCAGCTTCACAGAGATGTGATCGTGATCGCAGATGAGGCTGCTATGTCTGATATGTAACTTCACAAAAAGCCATGGACTTCCCCCTATTGGGTGATCCATGGCTTTTTCTATATTGTTTTCTATATCGTTTTTTATGCTGTTTTTTGCAGCTATTTTTTGCAGCTATTTTTTGCAGCTGTTTGTATGCTTCCCTATTTCCCAGCCCTACTCTACAGACTCATAATCCGCATTGTAGGTCAGGTATCCGTCCGCCGGGGCGGCTTCGCCGTCATAATCTGCTCCATTGACCTGAAGCTTTAACTTCAGAAGTTCAAAATTATCGGTAAATGTATTCCCAATTTCTGTAAGGAACATTTCGTCGGAACAGCCCTCACCGCTCTCTGCCTTGTTTAAGTCCAGAGTGCCGACCGCTTCCTCGCCTTCCCCTTCGATGTCAAAATTTAAAACTTCCGTTCCCTCTGTCAAAACTCCAAATTCTACCAGCTTGTCCACTAAGAGCTGGGCGTCCAGACCTTCCACATCCAGAGAATCCATATCCTGGATGAGAGTTCCATTATCCCCGTGATAAACGGAAATGATAGCCACCGGCTTCACATTGGGATCCGGAACCTTATCGCTGGCGCCGCCTGTGCTGGGAGGTACGATCTCCTCAGCAGACTTCGCAGAAGCGGCAGTTGATTCTTTTTTCTGTTTTTCAGTAGTAGGCGTACAGGCTGCCAACGATACTGCCATCAGCACAGCCATTGCACCCAACAGCCATTTTTTCATTGTTATAAAGCCTCCTTAAAATCTTGGTACTCTAAAAGCTTCGGAACCAGGCGTTCAGCTTTGTCAGCGCCCGCACAAGAGCCTGCAGCTCCTCATCTGTGAGCCCCTCTACCACGCTGTCTATCATCTTTTCATGAAAACGCTTGTGATGATAGTAAGCCTTCACCCCTTTTTCTGAAAGAGATATAAACACGACCCTGCGGTCCTCATTGCTGCGTTTGCGGGTCACATAGCCCTTCTTCACCAGGCTGTTTACCGATATGGTCAGCGTCCCCACCGTCACCGCCAGTTCCCTGGCAATGGACGACATATTTTTGTTGGAGTCCAGACCAATTGCATCGATAACGTGCATATCGTTATTGGTAATATCACTAAACTCCGATGTAATGATCGCTCTCTGTTCAATGTCATTGACATCCCTAAACAGGCTGACCAGTATCTCATTCAGCGTTTCATAAGCTCCCACGTTTATCCCCTTCGCGTTCCTATTTCAAAAGCTTCCTACTGATTGTACAGTATTTTGTGGGTTCGCACAACCCCCCAAATCCTTATAAAATTCTTAAAAACCGCCTTACAATTTCGACACAAGCTGGGAAAATACCCTTCCCCTCTCCTCAAAATTGGAAAAGATCCCGTAGCTGGCCGCAGCCGGGGACAAAACACAGCTGCTTCCCGGACGGCAGAGACGGCTGGCCGCCTCCACTGCCTGTTCCAGATGTTCCGTTAAAACAAGCCTGTCCTTCCCCTGAAAATCACTGTAAGACTGACTTATTTCCTCATAAATGCGTTTTCCTGTAGCCTCCATGAGTACAATATGGGGAACTGGGGAGAGAGAGAGATAATCGATCAGCTCCCGATAATCAATGCCCCGGTCCATACCGCCAATGAGGACTGCATCCGCATTTTTCAGGGTTTCCAGAGCCTGTATGGTAGTCTCGCATATGGTGGAGATAGAATCGTCGTAATAGCTTACCCCATGTTTGTCCCCTACATACTGAAGGCGGTGGGGAAGGGGCTCATATGTTTTCAGTCCCCGGCAGAAGGTTTCATCGTCCATTCCCATCATACGGCACACCGCGTAGGCAACGCCAATGTCAAAATGATTGTGATGGCCCAGAAGGCGTATCTCATCAACGGGAATAGGAAGGGAATGTCCGCCGTAATGGATCACAGGGCCATTTTCCTCCTCTGACACGTCCACATCGGCCTGAGGACAGTCCACCCCAGCTGTCACCAGACGGGAGGAGCAGGAACCCGGCTCCGGAAGGCACTGCATGTTGCAGATCAGAATATCCTCTTTTCTCTGATTGGTAAAAATATGGCGTTTCGCCTCCACATATTTTTCCATTGTGCCGTAATGATCCAAATGCTCCTCATGGATATTGACTAAAATCCCAATATGGGGAGAAACGGTCATGTACTCCAGCTGATGGCAGGAAAGCTCAAACACAATCTTGGTATCCGGGGTGATCTCCTCCATATGATCCAGAGCCGGGATCCCAATGTTTCCGGCAAGGAGGGTGTCCATACCCGCCTCCCGGAACAGATGATATAAAAGAGTGGTGACGGTGCTCTTTCCCTTTGTCCCCGTAATTCCGATGATCTGATCCCGGAAACACTGAAAAAATACCTCTGTCTGAGAAAGGATCTGACACCGGTATTCTTCTTCCCGGCGCTCCAACACGATCCCGGGGCTTTTAAACACCACGTCATAGTCGTCCATATGGCTCTGATAATCCGGCCCGGAATACCAGACCGTTCCCTCACAGGGAAGTTTCTCCGGCGCTCTCATGTCTGCTATATCTAAAGAACGAAAGGTTCCCAGCTTTTTCAGAGCCCGCCAGGTAGACTGTCCCTCCCGGCCATATCCCAAAAGCAGGACTCTCTTTCCTTTTATCCATGGTTCAATTCTTTCGATCACGTTGTTTCTCCTTATGCGCCCTGGGCGCAGGCCTCCCTTACCACCTGTGCCAGATCCTCAGGAACCAGATTTTCCTCATCAAAATAGGAAAAATAGGTTTCCTCCCTGTCCCGGTACTGATGATAAAGATCCGTTGTCTTATAGTATGATAACAGTGCAGGAAGATGCTCCCCCTGCCTTGCCAGATGGTCGATGGTCAGACAGATGGCTGTATTGATCTCATCTCTGCTCCCCACACACTCAAAGGGCTTTTCCTCCTGAATCCCAATGAGCTGATCCAGCGTTTCCTTCATATCCACATCGGAAAGCATATTTCTTCCAAATATTTCCTCCAACTCATTTTGAGAAAGGAAGGGCGAGAGGATCAGGTACATAAACAGGCACTTAGGACAATGGCCGCACCAGCTGTCTGTCTTGCTCCCTGCATTGCAGCTGCGGAAAACAGAATGGTATTTCTTCTGGCCTGCAAAATACCGGGCAATCTGAAATTCGCTTAAAGGACGCAGCAGGCTGAAATAGCCGGCGCTCCCTTCCAGATAATGGGTTTGATACCAATGGAAATCCTGCTCAAACTTAAAGCTCTTGGAATATTGATGGTTCACAGTGCTTCCCTGAACCGTGCTCTCATTGGCGCTGGATTCATTGGACAGGGCGATCATAGAAAGGCCCCAGAGCCTGGCCGCCAGAATGCTGGAAAAGGCTACCAAGGCCGAAAAGGGAGTATGTCCGTTTAAATATCCCTGACGGTTTAACTCCAGCATATTGGGATCCAGGGTACGTTTTGCACAGATCACATGCTCCCCGTCCAAAGCCGCCTTTTCTGCTGTATGGATCGTCGCCCCTCTGGGATTGATAATGTATCCGGTTATCTTCTTTCCAGCCCTTCTCAAAAGCTCCAGGGTTACTACCGAATCCTTCCCGCCGCCAATGGGAACAAGAACGTCATCTGCAGACGGTACAACGGCGGCCGCAGAAAGGGGCATGGCAGAGGATCCAGCCGGTTCAAGACCGTTTTTCCCGTTCCCTGCGCCCTTGCCTGAATCCTTGCCTGAATCCCTGCCTGAACCATTCTCACAGCGGATCTCCATAAAATCCTCTGGGGAGGCCTCCTCAATTTTATTTACATAAAAGAACTCACCCAGGCCGTTAAAATACAGATCCTTCCACCAGGCAATCTGTTCTTTACCCAGGTATCCGCACTCCACCTGAACCACCGGCGGACAGGCGATCTTCCAATAGCTCACAAGCTCTACCATTCCCAGGGAAAAGATCATCTCCCTCACCTGTCTGTCCTCACACCAGCGCCTCTCATCTCCCTGTCTCTTGGGGAAGATCCAGGCCGGGGCAAAAGAAGACAAGCCGGGAATCTCAAACTGGTATGTAATTTTGAGACTCTGGCTGTCTTCCTCTGTTTCATAACCTTTATATAGAAAGCGGGGGTATTGCTCCCGCAGATTTACATAATCTTTCATGATCCTTCCTCTTTTCCTGCCGCACTGATAGGGCCACGGCCTTCTGTTTTCATTCTCTATCCACTGATGGTATTATAGTCAATCACCCTTTATATTGCAAGGACTATTCACATAGCCATGGCCAAGAACACGCTGGCCGCGGCTCCGGCGGCTGTGGCAATCAGCCCGCCTGCCAGGGCATAGCGCGTCTTTGTGATTCCAGCGCTTCCGAAATAGACGCTGAGGCAGTATAAAACCGTTTCTGTGCTGCTCATCAAAATGGAGGCCATCAGCCCCACCGTGGAATCCGTCCCATATTCCTTAAAGAGATCTAACACCAGTCCTGTGGCCGCAGAGTTAGATACCAGCCGCACAAAAAGCACTGGGACAATCTGAGACGGAAGCCCCAAAAAAGCAGCCGGAAAGGAAAGGAGGTTTCCCAGGGCGTCCAAAAGGCCCGAAGACCTTAAAATCCCCACTGACACCAAAAGCCCTACCAGAGTGGGCAGGATACCTGCCACGGTTTTCATCCCTTCCTTTGCCCCCTCCAAAAAATCCTCAAAAACAGGCCGTCCTGAGATAAGTCCAAAAGCCACAATATAAAAAAGGATCAGAGGTACGATCGCCTCTGACAGAAAGGTAAGAAACTTCACAGAAGCCTCCTGGATGAGCCGTTACCCTATCCTATGATGTGGTAAGGCGATCCATGCTAAGAAACGAAGGATCTGTCTTGGAAAAAGCTTCCCGCTGCCTCCTATATAAAACAGGACGCTGCAAAAGGGCTCTCCCATTTTGCGGCATCCTGCCTGCATTCTATGCGGTTAAAGCAGCGGATCCTAGTAGTAAATATCCTCCAGGATCAGCATATAGTAGTTGTCCAGTCCCTCGCCTGCCATAGCAAAGTCAGCGCTTACCGGCATATGCTCCTTGGAGAAGTTGTCTAAGAACTCCTTGCTCAGAACATCCTCTGGCTTTAAGTTATTATCATGCATATACTTAGCCAGCTCTACCTTCAGCTTCGGAATGTATACGGAGGACGGCATAGCCCATCCGGACAGTCTTCCGGTCATTCCTGCCTCTGCAGACTTCTCTGTGATCATTTCATTGATCTTATCATAGTTTCCCAGATCATCCTCTGTGATCTCCAGGTTCAGAACTGTTGGATAAGCCTGGGTAGGAGTTGGGCAGCACTGCTCTGCCACGATGAATTTTAACTTAAACGCTTCGTCTAAGATCACATCGTACATTGGGCAGTTGGTTCCGAAAATATTGGTATCTGGGCCGTACTTCTCGATCTGGCGCGGAATATCCTCCTGGAGGAACTGAAGCATAGGAGCAGTTCCATTTCCAGTCTGTGGATCCGGGGTTGTGATCTCCACAAACTCCATACCTAACTTCTCGCAGGTTGCCTTCATAATATCCCGGCGGATCACCTTGCTCTCAGAAGCCATATGGGTTGGGAAGGAATAATGGATCAGCGTCTTTGCTCCCATCTCATGAGCCTTTGTTGCAATGGTCTCGCCGCGGCGGTTCCAGTCTGTGTTGATGGAAATATCCACATACTCATTTAACAGCTTCGGGTCATCGTTGCAGGTTGCCATGGTCACAATGTCTGGGCGCTTCTCCCGGATGGTCTGGAATGCGGGAACGATGCCCTCCATACCGTTGTCAAAAATGATATACTTCATCTCAGGATCATCAGCCAGGCTGGTAACTACGGAGATGCAGCCCTCTTTGTCTGTAGCAAAGTTCTCGGGAAGGGTCTTGTGCACCACCAGATCCGGGTATTTCTCCACCATTTCCTGGGCTCCGCGGAACTCGTCCTCGCTGACGGTAACAGTAGGAGTTACAATTCCGATCTTGTAGGGCTCGTCAGAAGCAGCGGCCTCTGCCTCCGTCTCTGCGCTCTCCTTTGCCTCAGACTCCTCAGCCTTTGTCTCCTCTGATTTTGCAGCCTCTGTACTCTCTGCCTGTGATGCTGCCGTTGTGTCTGTTTTGGCCTCTCCGCCTGCGTTGGGTGTACCGCAGGCTGTCAGTGCGCCTGCCGCCAAGGCAGCTGCCAGCATTACGCTTACTAATTTTTTCCTCATCTTTTCCTCCATTTTGTAATTTTATTTATTTCACAGAAACATCCCGGTTTTAAGAGCCATTCCCGGCTCCCCTCCGTTCTGCTTCTCAGAAATCCCCCAAATATCTCATTTGATCGCCAAAGTAGCCGTTTTATGCCTTCTTCTCTGTCCGCAGGTTCACCATAATGGCGATAACAATAACGCCATAAGCCACAAAGGATCGGAAATATTCTCCCACCGCCGGGTTATTGAACAGATTCTGCCCCGCCATAGGCGACGTGACGAACAGGGCGTGGAATAGGATCACCCCAATAAAGCAGTGGCGCATTTTAGCCTTTTTGATGGAAGCGCCTCCTACCAGGATGGCTGCCGCCGCAAAGGTATCCAATCCCAAATGGCCTGTATACACATTGATCGTCCCAAAATCCGCCACAAAAAGGATCTGGCTCATGGCCGCAAAAAGGGTGGATAAAATAATGCAGATGGAGCGGACACGTTTGCTGTTAATTCCCAGTTTTTCCGCTGTATTTATATCTGTTCCCACTGCCCTTGCCAATGTGCCCAGACGGGTCCGCTGGATATAGAACAGAAGGAGGGAAAAGATCCCAATAAAGATCAGAGGAAACAGGGAGTATGTTTTCCCGTCAAATTCAAAGGGCAGAACGCTCTTAAACACGCCGCTGATATTTTTGGCATCCACCATGCTGCGCACACCGATGCCCCGATCCAGAAGGATCTCCTTATTTTTTGGCTCAAAGAACATGCCATAGGCGACCATAAACACAAACTGATAGATCACGGAGCTGAGCTGTCCGATCATGATGGACACGATCATTTCCTTACCTCTGGCCCGGTTTAAAAGCGCGGCCACCATCCAGCCAAAGACAATGGAGAGAAAGAAGCTCACACCGATCACAAAGGTCAGGGCTGCGCCCCCCTCCAGCATCAGATCCACAGAGATCACCATTGCCATCTGGGCAGAGATGGCCCCCACCACAATGGCAAAATTCAGCCCCATTCCGCAGGTCACAGGCAGGATCAGAGCCAGGATAAACAAAATATTGCGGATAAACCGGGTATATACCTCCGAGGCCAGATAGGACAAGCTGATCCCCGCAAACTGAAAGGACAGGACAGCCAGAGCCAGGACGGCTATGGGAACCATATTACGCTTTATGTACTTCATGTCTCATATCCTTCCTCTCAAAAATAAATGCGTACAGAATAATACCGCTGGTAATGATCGTTCTCAAAATCTCTGCCATCTCCGGTATCAGAAGGGCATTTGCCACCGGAATGGACAGCAGATAGGTTGTCTGATACAAAAATGTGCCGATCAAAGCATTCATAACCGTAGCTTTCCTGGGGCTTGCCCCTCCGATCACAATAGCAGAGACAGCGGGGAAGCTCATCATAAAGGGACCGTCATACAGATGAAGGATCCCATAGCTCTGAGAGTAAACCACCACACCTACCGCCGCGAGCACCGTTGACATGATAATAGCAATCGTACGATAGCGATTGACCCGTATCCCTGTGAGCTTGGCAAACTGCTCATTTTCTGCAATCGCAGCAAAAATCATCCCGGTTCTTGTTTTGGAAAAAAGCCACAGCAGAAAGCCTATGCTGAAAAAAAACAGAAGAAATCCCAAAGGGATCACAAGATTTCCAATTTTTACCTGCCAAAGCCTGTCTAAGATCTGGCCGAAATAATTTTCCAGATTTACCTTGGGCCGAAGTCCCTGGCCGCCGATAGGATAAAGCATCTGTCGGTTTGTCACCGGAACAAAGGTGTAAAATAAATTCATAATAGGAATAAAGGAATATCCTGCAAAGGTTCCCACGATCTCCTCATTCAGCTTCAAACGGTTTAAGACAACTGCGTAAAAGAATCCAAATACTAAAGCCACCGCCATTCCTACTGCCAGAGAGCTGACAAAACCAGTCCAGGAGGTGAGACGGGCATTTAATGCAAAGATCATTCCCACAAGCCCGGCTGAAAGCCCTATGGTCATTCCAAAATTTCTTCCCGCACCTACATTGATCATAGGGATCAGGGACAGTACGATCACCCCATTCATGGCCCACTTGATGAGAGCATCATTAATAATTCCCACCATATCCATACGGATCACCATAGCTGCCAACAGTAAAACTCCCATAAAGATCAGCATGATCATCTGGGGAGGATTCAAATATCTGTTTTTCATCAGAACTCCCTCCCGTAAAGAGCCAAAGTCAACTCCTCCAGCCCTGTATTCTTTGTATCAAATATCTTAAATACCCTTCCCTGGTGCATAACGGCGATGCGGTCGCAGACCCGTAAAAGCTCCTCCAGCTCCCCGGAGGCCACCATTAAGGTTGTCCCGTAATCATGGTTCATCTTTAACAGCCACTGAAGGATCAGCTCCTTGGAATACACATCGATCCCTCTGGTAGGCTCTCCTACCAATAAAAGCTCCGGCTGAAAGGTAATGGCCCGGCTGACACAGACCTTCTGCTGATTGCCGCCTGACAGCTCCCTCACCTTCTGCTCCGGCCCCCTGCATACGATATTTAACAGATCGATCATTTTCTCTGCATGGGCGCGTACCGCCTTCTTGTTCAGCATAGAGAGGGCAGGACAGCTTTTCATACGCAAAAATTCCGGGTGAACCTGCTCCGTACCAAACACCATATTTTCCCATATGGGGCTGTCTAACAAAAGGCTGGCTGTAGAACGATCCTCGGACAGGTAATAGATCCTGTTTCGGATCATACTTTCCGCATCTCCTTGTTTCAAAGGCTTTCCCTTATAGACAGCCTGATAATCCGCTTTTTTCACCCCGAAAAGGCCATCCAGAAGGCTGTCCTGTCCCTGTCCGGCTAATCCCGTGATTCCTAAGATCTCGCCCTGGAACACGTCCAGCCTGCTGTCATCCGGAAGTCCCTCATAGGAAAACAGCACCTCCCCAGAGGACTGGGGTTCATGCCGTATGGCTTTCACGATCTCACATCCCACCATATCGTCAGCAAAGCGTTTGGGATCAAATTCCTCTTTTTTATAGGTGGAGATCATTTCTCCGTCCCTAAGGACAGAAACCCGGTCGCACACTTCCATGATCTCGTCCAAACGGTGGGAGATAAACAGCACTCCAATACCTGTGTTGGCAATCTCACGGATACAGGTCAAAAGAGCCTTCGTCTCCGTAATATTGAGAGAGCTGGTGGGCTCGTCCAGCATCAGCAGCCGTACCTTCTGGTTATCCAACTCTCTGGCAATCTCCACAAACTGCTTCTGGTTCAGGGATAAACCGTCGATAGAGCTGTCCGGATCCAGCTTTGAACCCACCCGTTCCAGGGTGCGGGCTGCATCCTCACGGTTCTTCCTGCGGTCCACATAGGCCAGCTCCGGTACAAAGAGGGGTTTTCCCTTTACATTTTCCCGGTTGATCTTTATATTTTCCCCCACCGTCATCCCTGCAAACAGGGCCAGCTCCTGGTGTACCATAGCAATACCGTATCCCTCGGATTGGGAACGGTTTTCAATCTTCACAGGGAGTCCGTCAACCAGAATCTCTCCCTCGTATCCGCCGGTTCTGCGTATCTTTTCATTTCCATTAAGAATATTCATAAATGTGCTCTTACCGGAACCATTGGCCCCAATAAGCCCGTAGACTTCCCCTGCCTCAATGGACAGGCTTACATCCCTCAGCACATAATTTCCCTCAAAGCTTTTGGACAGCTTTCTTACTTCCAGCATATCTTCCCCCAAAGCGCATCTCCGGTCATACCAGGCCGCAGATCCTATATTCTAATATTTAATTTTATCGGACAAAAAAATAGTTTTCCAATTGTTTTTATAAATGTGGATTATTTTTCCATTCGGATTTTCTATAGATGATCATAAAAAAAAGGGGACTGCGCAGCTCAAGGCCGCGCAGCCCTCTTTGTCTATTACATACATCCCAGTCCCTTGCTCACATTTACCACAAAGTCCTGAACGTTGGTCACAATACTCTTAGCTGACAGGCTTCCCCGGTCTCCCAGCTTATTTACCGCAAATTCGGATACGTCTACACTGTAGAAATATACCTGGCGCACTGTTCCGTCAGGCATAACGCGGAAGGAAGGGGTCATATTCCCTGTGGCAATGGAGTGAAGGGTGGTTGCCATACAGATCACTGTAGTTGCCTTGCTGACGCAGGCCCGCATAGCGTCCTGTCCCTCGTAAACATTGGAGTAAACCTCCGGCAGAGGCCCGTCGTCACGGATCGAGCCTACCAGCACAAAAGGAACCTCCTTTTTCACACAGCTGTAAATGATCCCATTGTCAATCCCCTCTTTTTCAATAAAGGCCGGTATGGAGCCGTGATATTTGACCCGATTGATGGTATCAATATGATTGTAATGGCCATTTGGCTGGCTGTACTGGGTGTAAATGTTCTGCCCCAAAGCCGTTTTCAGATAAGCGCCCTCCAGATCGTGGGTAGCCAGCGCATTTCCTGCCAAAAGGGCATCGACATAGCCGTTCATCACCAGCTTTGAAAAAGCCTCCCTGGAATCAGAGTCAAAGGCACAGGCAGGGCCCATGACCCATACAACATAGCCGTGATCCCTCTCATGACGCAAAAGCTCATAGATATTATCATAATCCTTGGAGAACGCCGTCTCCCTGGAACGCCTCTGACGAAACGCAAAAGCTTCCCCGTTTTTCTCCTCGTCCTCCTCAAAACCATTGGGATATACGAAAATACCTTCCTCACAGTTTTCCGTTCTCCCGGTAAATACAAGATCTCCCTCTTTCAGGTTGCGGAACTCCCGCACCTTGATGCTGCCATTTTCGTAAACGGCAACGCAGTCCATACGGCTCTCCTCTGCCAGAAGCCATTCTCCGTCTACCTTAAAATATTCCGGGAATATGGTGGTTGCGTGGTAGTGCTCCGGCGCTACCTTGTCCCTGGGCGCCGGAACCATAACGGCGTTTGGGGCCTCCACAAATTGTTTCTCACTAAAATCCGGTTTTTTGTACTCTGCCAGCCTGAATGACATACGAAATCCTCCTTCAATATAAACCCATCATTATAATATGTGTATTCATTCTCTCCCCCGGATCTAAGCATATCATATTTATGTGCATGGGACAAGAGGAGGAAACGCAGGCAGAAGGAGGCCCTCCATTTATCATCAGTCCGTGAAGATCGGCGTGGAATAATAACGGTCTCCGCTGTCCGGCAGGATCACTACGATGGTTTTTCCTTCATTCTCCTCTCTTTTAGCCACTTCCATTCCCGCATAAAGGGCTGCACCGGAGGAAATTCCTGTAAGGATCCCTTCTGTCTGGGCTAACAGGCGGGCCGTCTGAAAGGGCACGTCATTGTCCACCGGAAACACCTCGTCATAGATCTTGGTATCTAACACCTTGGGGACAAATCCGGCCCCAATGCCCTGGATCTTATGAGCCCCTGGGCTTCCCCCGGACAGTACCGGAGAGGATGCCGGCTCCACAGCCACTACCCTTACGGCGGGATTCATCTTTTTGAGATATGCCCCGGTTCCCGTGATCGTTCCCCCGGTTCCCACAGAAGCCACCAGAATATCCACCTTTCCCTCTGTGTCCTTCCATATTTCCGGCCCTGTGGTTTCCATATGGATCCGCGGATTGACCGGATTATCGAACTGGCCTGGGATAAAGCTTCCCGGAATCTCTCCTGCCAGCTCCCTGGCCCGCTCAATGGCTCCGCTCATCCCCTTCTCCCCGGGGGTAAGTTCAATCTCTGCCCCGTAAGCCTTTAAGATATTGCGGCGTTCTATACTCATCGTATCCGGCATAGTCAGGATCAGCCTGTATCCCTTTACCGCTGCAATGGCCGCCAGTCCGATGCCTGTGTTGCCGGAGGTCGGTTCAATGATAACGGAGCCCGGCTTTAAGATCCCGGCCCTCTCTGCTTCCTCGATCATGGCCTTTCCCACCCGGTCTTTTACGCTGCCGGCCGGATTTAAGTACTCCAGCTTTACAAGAAGTCTGGCTTTCAGCCCCTCCTTCTGTTCGATCTTCCGCACCTCCAATAATGGTGTGTTTCCAACCAGTTCCGCCGCTGTGCTGTAAATATTTCCCATGTCCACTCACCATTGCCTGCCACCCGGCAAAGCCCCTTTCTGCTTTCATTCCAACTATTCATTCATAGTTAGTTACTAGGTTTACTGGGAGTATAGCGGCCCAGTGCTGCTTTGTCAAGGCTTTTTTTGCCGGTCCATTACCCGGCAAAACACTGCAGCCACCACGGTGCTAAAACAGGTGGCCGCCAGCGCAGGCCCCAGGATCGCTTCCGGAGAAGGGCTGCCGTACTGGCTGCGGAAAGCGATCATATTCATGGGGATCAGCTGGAGGGAGGATATATTGATGATCAGAAAGGTACACATCTCGTTGCTGGCCTTTCCCGGTTCTCCCCCACACTCCTTTTTTAATTCCTCCATGGCCTTTAGTCCGGCAGGAGTGGCAGCCCAGCCTAGCCCTAACAGATTCGCGATCATATTTATGGAAATCTGTTTCCTGGCCTCTCCCTTTGGATCCAGCCTGGGAAACAAAAAGGTGAGGACCGGCCCCATCTTCCTGGTCAGCTGATCCACCAGACCGCAGCGGTATCCAATCTCTAAAACCCCGCTCCAAAGGCTCATGACCCCCAGCATCGCCACTGCCAGCGTCACTGCCTCCTTTGCTGCCTGGAGCGCTCCTTCGGTAACAGCCTGAAGCTGTCCGTGAAACGCCCCCCATAGGATGCCAGCCAATGTCATACCTGCCCAAAGATAATTGATCATACCCCGTTCCCCTCCCCTGCAGTCAAAAAGGATCTTCTTCTATGGGTATTTTCCTTCTGTTTACTATATTCCAAAATCATACATTTCTTACGTTCTCTTACATTTCTCTGACATTCCTTGACCTTGGAGCCGCTCCATAGTGTATGCTCTTACTGTCAGTGATGACAACGCGCGGCGGCAGACATATCCTTCCTTACAGATGGAACCCCTATTGCCGCCGCCTCCCCTAAATGACCTTTTACAGAAAACCAAAAGGAGCTGCTGCACTAAGTCATTCGTGCACAGCTCCTTTTATAGGCATATATATCTCCAGGGCATAATTGGTCTTTTCTTTTTCAAAAAAAGAAGCCATGTCATTGGCATAGATCCGGCCCGTGGCTTCATAGCCATGAGCCTTTCCCCATTGCTCCATCTGACAGATCATTTGATCTGTTGGAAGGGTGTCCTCTGACAGGAAAACAGCATAAATGCATTGTCCTTCCTCTGTTATGGGATACCTTTTTTTGTCAAATTTTCCTCCCAAAACAGATTCCAACCCCTCATAGAGCAAAAGCTGTGTTCCCTCCTGCCTCAGATCCTCCCCGTCCCATACAAGCACATTATAGAAATAGGACATATCCAGGCCGGCAGTCTCCGATGACAGACGGAACCATTCCCGAAGCCCCTCCTGGAGATCCTGACAGGTATCCATAATATAGGCTTTCGGAAACAAACGGAGGGAGCATGTATTTAAAAATTGTTCCAGCCGCTCCATATCCTGTCTCGCCAGCTCCAGGCGCATGATCGCCTGCCTGTGGCAGCGGATTGCCTCCTCCTCCTCCTCCAGCCGCTGCCGGATCTGATCTTTTCTGGCAGAGAAGGAATTTTGCCCGCTCATAAGATCCCCGATTTCTTCTATACTAATGTTCATTTTTCTCTGATACAAAATATACATCAAACGGTATATATCTGCCTCTGAGTAATACCGGTAGCCATTCTCTCCCTTTGTGGCTTCGATGATCCCCTTTTTTTCATAAAAGCGCAGGGCATCCCGGCTGAGCCCCACCATCTGGGCCACATCTCCGATGAGATACCCCTTCCCCGTTACATTTTTTTCCATTTTTCCGTCCCCTGGTCTTTTTTTGTCACTGAAAATCAATATCTTTATTCTAAGGCTTTCTATCCTCATGGTCAATGGATAATTATCATTTGGTGGATAATGTGGATAACTTGTGGATAAGTCTGTTTATTTTATGGGGATAGAGTGTGGAATCTTGTGATTCTATGTGGAAAAAGATGTTTTAAGAAAAAAGAGCCGGCCTTTTGGCCAGCTCCCTGCAATTCATTATACCGTTTTACAGATCAGTCCATGTCTCCTGTCAGCTCTCTCATCGCATCTTTTACCGTATCGATTTTTTCTGCCCGGCATGCGTTGCTGCCGCAGAACAGAAGGCCGTGATCCACATCGCCTCTGGCCGCATTTACCAAAGCCATGGTGATACAGTAGGGAATGGTCCGTATATCGCAATGCTCCAAACACTGGAAACAGGATCGGATCGCAGGCCGGTCCCCTGCCTTGATCTGCTTCAAAAACGGATTCAGGATCGCTCGTCCCGGCATACCCACAGGACTCTGGGTGATCACAATGTCCTCCGCCTTTGCATTGATGTAGGTCTCCTTATATGCCTGGGCCGCGTCGCACTCCTCGGTTGTGACAAAACGGGTAGCCACCTGAACGCCGTCCGCCCCCAGACCGATCTGGTGCATCACATCCTCATGGGTATAGATCCCTCCTGCTGACACAACCGGAATATGTCTTCCATATTTATCCCCATATTCCTTCACTACCTCAAGCACGGCCCGGATCTCCTGGTCGTATGCTTCCCTGCGGTAAGAGGAAATGGTATCTGCTGTATCCGCCCCATATTCATTCAGCTGCTCTGTGGAAAATCCCAGATGGCCTCCTGCCAGAGGTCCCTCCACTACCACCAGATCCGGGGCGATATGGTACTTTCTGTCCCACATCTTGCAGATCACCTTCGCTGATTTTGCCGTGGAAACGATGGGGGCCAGCTTCGTCCTTCTTGCCGGCTTCTCCTCCATCTCCTCATACGCCTCGTTGGCATACTCTGGCAGGGATACAGGAAGTCCGGCGCCGGAAATGATTATGTCAGCCCCTGATTTCACCGCTTCCTTTACCCACAGGTCATAGTGCTTGGTGGCTACCATGATGTTGAATCCAATGGCTCCCTTGGGCGCGATCTCTCTGGCAAGCTTCATCTCCCGGCGGATCGCCCGCAGATTGGCCTCCACAAAATTGGTGGTGAAGTCCGGCTCCTGAAAGCCGATCTGGGCAGTAGAAATAATACCTGCTCCCCCCTCCCTAGCCACTGCGCCTGCCAGACGGTGAAGGCTGACTCCCACGCCCATTCCTCCCTGGATAATAGGCTTTTCAACAACTAAATCCCCGATTACCAATGGTTTTAATTCACTCATTACATTCTCCTAAATCTCTGATACCTGTGCTCTCTTAACTCCTCACCTTCCATAGCGGTGTAGGTATGGAAGAACTCTGCCATAGCGCTATCCATATATTCAGCGAGACGGTAGAGATTATCTGTGCAGGCAGGCTCTGCCTCCGGCACAATACGTTCGATCAGGCCCAGCTTCAAAAGATCCTTGGCTGTCACCTTCATGACCTTGGCTGCCTCCGGCGCTTTTTTACTGTCCTTATAAAGGATCGAAGCAAATCCTTCCGGGGACAAAATAGAGTAAATGGCGTTTTCCAGCATCCACACCTCGTCTGCCACAGCCATAGCTAACGCTCCGCCGCTGCCGCCCTCTCCGATGACAACGGAAAGTACCGGAACACGGAGGCCGGACATCTCAAAGAGATTCTTTGCAATGGCTTCCCCCTGTCCCCTCTCCTCGGCCTCCAGGCCGCAGAAGGCTCCCGGCGTATCCACAAAGCACACAATGGGACGCCCAAAGGCCTCAGCCTGCTTCATTAGCCGCAGGGCCTTGCGGTAACCCTCCGGGGAAGGCATTCCGAAATTGCGTTTAATATTGTCCTTCGTATTCTTGCCCTTCTGCTGTCCGATCACCGTTACCGGCATACCGTGGAACAAGGCAATCCCTCCGATAATAGCCCCATCATCCTTGAAATACCGGTCTCCATGGAACTCAATAAATTCATCAAACAGGGCGTTAATATAGTCGGAAGCAACGGGACGATCCGATCTTCTGGATAAGAGAACTGTATCCCAGGCAGTCTTTCCACCGTCTTCCTTATTTTCTGCCTCTTTATCCACAAAGGAAGGCGTTTCATCCACGGGAGCTTTCATCTCCACATTCATTTTGTGGCTCCGATGCATGTACAGGATCTGTCCGATCACCCGCTTCTGATCCTTCCGCTCCACGATCTTATCCACAAAACCGTGTTCCAGAAGAAATTCTGCTCTCTGAAAGCCCTCAGGAAGCTTCTGTCCGATGGTCTGTTCAATCACTCTCGGCCCGGCAAATCCGATCAGGGCGTGAGGCTCCGCTAAGATCACATCGCCTAACATAGCGAAGCTGGCTGTAACGCCTCCGGTTGTGGGATCCGTGAACACGCTGATGAACAGCTGGCCTGCCTCGTGATGGCGCTTTAAAGCCGCTGAGGTCTTTGCCATCTGCATAAGGGATACGATGCCCTCCTGCATCCTGGCTCCTCCGGAACAGGCAAACAGCACCACCGGAAGCTTTTCCCTGGTTGCCCGCTCTACCGCCTCTGTGATCTTTTCGCCGACTACATAACCCATGCTGCTCATGATAAACCGTGCATCACAGACGCCGATCACCACAGGATTTCCGTCAATCTTTCCCTTTCCAGTGACAATGGCCTCATTGAGATGGCTCTTTTCCCTGGTTGCCAGAACTTTTTTCTCGTAGCCGGGAAAATCCAGAGGATTGGAGAAGGGCATTTCCTTATTCCACTCCTCAAAGGTTCCCTCGTCCACCAGCATCTCAATACGCCGATAGGCATGGACACGGAAATATCCGCCGCACTTAGGGCAGACATAATAATTATTCTTTACGTCCTCCACATAGATGGGCTGCCCGCACTTATTGCACTTGCGCCACAGTCCCTGGGGGATCTCCGGCTCCTGGGCTGTGTCAGGTTTGTATTTCGTATCAAGTTTCGTATATGTCTTTTTGAACATGTTCCGCAGCATAGCAGCTCCCTTCTTCGCGAGGCTTATCTGACGGTGCGGCGGCTTTAAGCCGGAAATCCCGTTTTAAATAAAACCAGGCTAACGCACATAAGCCGGAAAATGCTTTTCAATAAAGCCGGTATCCGTGTCTCCCCGCTGAAATGCTTCATTTTCCAGGATCTCATACTGGAAGTTAATATTTGTCTCAATTCCCTCGATGATGACCTCTCCCAGGGCACTGCGCATCTTTGCGATGGCAGACTCCCTGTCCTGATCGTAAACGATCAGCTTCATCAGCATAGAATCATAGTTTGCTGGCACTTTATAGTCATTGTAGATATGGGTATCCACCCGGACGCCGTTTCCTCCCGGTATATGGACGTTGGTAATCCGTCCCGGACAGGGCATAAAATGCTTCTCCGGGTTCTCCGCGTTGATACGGCACTCAATGGCATGGCCCGCGATGCGCACGTCCTCCTGGCTTACGCTTAAAGGCTCCCCTGCCGCTACCCGGATCTGCTCTTTGATCAGATCCAGACCAGTGACCATCTCCGTTACGGGATGCTCTACCTGGATCCTGGTATTCATTTCCATAAAATAGAAATTCTTGTCTTTGTCCAGCAAAAATTCAATGGTTCCGGCATTCTCATATCCTACTGCTTTGGCTGCCTTCACCGCTGTATCGCCCATAGCTTTTCTTAATTCCGGGGAAATGACGCTGCAGGGCGCTTCCTCTAAAACCTTCTGGTGACGGCGCTGAATGGAACAGTCCCTCTCTCCCAGATGGATCACATTGCCGAACTTATCAGCCATGATCTGGAACTCCACGTGCCTTGGCTTCTCAATATACTTCTCGATGTACATGGTGTCGTCAGAAAAGCCCTTGACCGACTCCAGCTGGGCCGCCTGGAACAGCTCAGTAAAATCCTCCTGGCTTCTGGAAATCCTCATTCCCTTTCCGCCTCCGCCGGAGGAAGCCTTGATCATGACAGGAAAGCCAATTCCCTCTGCCATGGCAAGTCCGGCCTCCGCTGTATATACCGGCTCCTTGCTTCCCGGCACAACGGGAACCCCTGCCTCCATCATAGTCTTGCGGGCTTCCGACTTATTTCCCATCTTATTGATAATATCCGCGCTGGGGCCGATAAAAGCAATGTTGCACTCAGCGCACAGCTTAGCGAATCTGGCATTCTCAGACAAGAATCCAAATCCGGGATGAATGGCGTCCGCCTTCATAGCCACCGTGGCAGCCAGGATCCGCTCAATATTTAAGTAGCTCTCGCTGGAAGGAGCAGGCCCAATACAGATGGCCTCGTCCGCCAGCATGGTGTGAAGGCAGTCCCGATCTGCCTCGGAATAGACTGCTACGGTCTGGATCCCCATTTCCCGGCAGGCACGGATCACCCGGACAGCGATCTCGCCCCGGTTGGCAATCAAAATCTTGTTAAACATGAATACTCTCCCTCTGTCTCTAACCCTTCCGCCTATCTTGCGAAAGCAGTCTGCCTATCCCACCATGAAGGTCAGCTCCGCGCTGACTGCCAGCTTTCCGTCAACGGTAGCTGTTGCTTTTCCAACACCTACTGGCCCCTTCTGCTTGATGATCTCGCACTCCAGCTTTACCTTATCGCCCGGAACTACCTTGCGCTTAAATTTTGCCTTGTCAATACCGCCAAAATAAGCGACCTTTCCCTTAAATCCCTCCTGGGATAAAATGGCTACTGCTCCGGTCTGGGCAAGGGCCTCTACCAAAAGGACCCCCGGCATCACTGGCTCCTGAGGGAAGTGTCCCTTGAAAAAGGACTCGTCAAAGGTCACGCACTTATAACCCACTGCCCGCACTCCCGGCTCCAGCTCCTCGATGCAGTCCACCAGCAGGAATGGATGTCTGTGGGGAATGATCTCCTGTATTTCTTTTACTCCCATTAACAGAGCCCTGATATATCCTATTTGATCCGGAATAAAGGCTGTCCGTACTCCACCACTTCCTCGTTGCTGACTAACACAGCCTCCACTACGCCGTCAAACTCGCTCTCGATCTCGTTCATCAGCTTCATGGCCTCAATGATACCTAATACCTGCCCCTTCTTCACCGTATCCCCTTCCTTTACAAAGGGCTCTGCCCCCGGAGCGGAAGCATTATAGAAGGTTCCCACCAATGGAGAGGTGATCACATTGTCAGAGCCGATGTCAGCCCCGCCTGAGACAGCTGCTGCCTGAGGCGCTGTCTGAGGGATCACAGCCTGAGCGCTGACAGCCTGCACAGCCGCCGGGGAAACGCTTCCTTCCGATACCGGGCTTCCCACAGCCACGATCTGAGGCATTTCTTTTTCCTTCTTTAAGGACAGCTTAAACTCTCCCTCTTTGATCTCCACCGCTGTAAGCCCGCAGTCGGAGGCTGCCTTCATCAGTTTTACGATCTCATCTACGTTCATGTTGTATCCCCTCCCTATTCGCTGAACTTCTTTACTACCAGGCTGGCGTTGTGTCCGCCAAATCCCAGGGAATTGGTGATAGCTGCATTTACCTCCATAGATACGCCCTCGCCCATGGTGTAATCCAGATCACATCCCTCTCCAGGTGTCTCAAGACCTGCGGTAGCATGGACAAATCCATCCTCAATGGACTTGACGCAGACAATGAACTCCACGCCTCCGGCTGCGCCTAACAGGTGGCCGATCATGGATTTGGTGGAATTGATCTTCACCTCTTTTGCGTGGTCTCCCAGAGCCAGCTTAATGGCCTTTGTCTCAAACAGATCGTTGTGATGGGTGCTGGTTCCGTGGGCATTCACATAATCAATATCCTCTGCCTTCAAGCCTGCATCTGCAATGGCATTCTCCATTGCCTTGGCAGCACCGCTTCCGTCTTCTGCCGGAGAAGTGATGTGGAAGGCGTCGCAGGTTGCGCCGTATCCCACAAGCTCTGCTAAGATCTTTGCCCCTCTTGCCTTAGCGTGCTCTAAGGACTCCAGTACCACTACGCCTGCGCCCTCGCCCATAATAAACCCGTTGCGTTCCTCATCAAATGGGATAGATGCCCGCAGGGGATCATCGGTTGTGTTTAGTGCAGTCAGAGCGGTAAAGCCTGCGATCCCGATGGGGGTGATGCTGGCCTCAGCACCGCCAGCCACCATTACATCTGCCTCGCCGTACTGTATGGAACGGAATGCCTCTCCGATGGAATGGGTTCCCGTTGCACATGCAGTCACCACGTTAAAGCATTTTCCCTTGAGGCCAAACTGGATGGCCACGTTTCCGGCGGCCATATTGCTGATCATCAAAGGCACTAACAGCGGATTTACGCGGCTTGGCCCTTTCTCATGCATCTTGATGACGTCCTTCTCCATAGCCTGGAGGGAGCCGATACCGGAGCCCACGCATACACCTACGCGGTATGGATCTTCCTTGGACATATCAAGGCCGGACTGCTCCAGCGCCTGCTTGGATGCAGCTACTGCCAGCTGGGAGAAACGCTCCATACGGCGCGCTGCCTTAGGATCCATATACGCCTTAGGGTCAAAATCCTTTACCTCGGCTGCCAGCTTGCACTTGAAATCAGTGGTGTCAAAATAGGAAATAGGGCCGATGCCTACTTTTTTATCCTTCAATCCCTGCCAGAAGCTCTCCACATCATTTCCGATGGGGGTGACAGCTCCCATACCGGTCACTACTACTCTTGTTCTCATCATTCATTCTCTCCTGTTCTAAAAAACCGGTCCGCCAGACTCCTGCCAGGCAGCCCGGTCTGTGAAAATGCCGTTTCCCTCAGCTGCTTCCGGCTACATAGCCATTCCGCCGTCCACACTCAGCACCTGTCCTGTAATATATCCCGCTTCATCGGAAGCTAAAAATGCCACTGCTGCTGCAATGTCCTCTGTGGAGCCAAAATGCTTCATAGGGATCTGCTCTGTGGCAGCAGCCTTTACGCTGTCGCTTAACACGTCCGTCATCTCTGTGGTGATAAATCCAGGCGCCACTGCGTTGACCGTGATGCCCCGGCTGGCTAACTCCCTGGCCGCTGACTTTGTAAGGCCGATCACCCCTGCTTTTGCAGCGCAGTAATTTGCCTGGCCTGCATTTCCCAAAACGCCTGATACAGAGGAGATATTAATGATCCTTCCGGCTCTCTGCTTTAACATCTGGCGTGAAATATGCTTCACACAGTTGAACACACCCTTTAAATTCGTGCTGATGACCGCGTCAAAATCTTCCTCAGACATCTTCATCAACAGGTTGTCCCTGGTGATCCCTGCGTTATTTACCAGAATATCCAGGCGGCCATGCTTGGCCACAACATCGGTGAGCATCTGGCCGCAGGCCTCGAAATCGGAAACATTGCACTGCACTGCCTCAGCCTTTCCTCCTGCTGCCTCGATCTCCTTCACGGTTTCCTCTGCCTTTGCAGCGGAACCATTGTAATTTACGATCACAAACGCTCCCTGCCCGGCTAATTTAAGGGCGATCTGACGTCCGATCCCCCGGCTGGCTCCTGTCACCAGTGCAATCTTTCCTTCCAGCATATGCTATCTCCTCTCCGAACCCCGAGACTGGTTATCTCAGAGCCTCCACTACCTTCTCAATATCCTCTAACTTCTCTACGTTGAATGTCTTTGCATTCCGGTCGATCTTGCGCATAAAGCCTGCCAGCGTTTTTCCCGGTCCGATCTCAATAAACGTATCCACGCCGTCTGCCAGCATTGCCTCTACGCTCTGCTGCCACCGCACAGAGGAGGAAACCTGTTTTGTCAACAGCTCCTTCACCTCAGAAGCGCTCCTCACATACTGGGCCGTCACATTTGCCACATAAGGGATCTGGGGTTCGCAGATCTCAACCTGATCCAATACCGCTTTCAGCTTCTCACCAGCTCCTGTAAGCATTCCTGAGTGGAAGGGGCCGCTTACATTGAGCATAACAGTTCTCTTGGCTCCAGCTTCCTTTAAACGCTCACAGGCAGCCTCTACAGCCTCCTTCCGGCCGGAAATCACGATCTGGCCAGGACAGTTGTAGTTGGCGATCCATACGCCCTCCATAGAACCGGTCACTTCCTCAATGGCTGCAGCGTCCAGAGCAAGGACGGCTGCCATCGCCCCTTCCCCTGCCGGAACCTCCTCCTGCATAAAAATTCCTCTCTGGCGCACGGTTTTGATGGCATCCTCGTCGCTCATCACTCCCGCTGCCGCCAGGGCACAGTACTCTCCTAAGCTGAGTCCCGCTGCAACATCTGGTTTGATTCCATTTTCTTCCAAAACTCGCATCATGGCGATGCTGGCAGTTACCATGGCTGCCTGAGTATACTCTGTAATATCCAGGCGGTCATTTTCTTCAAAGCACAGCTCTGGCATAGAAAATCCCATCAGCTCTGTGGCTCTGTCAAAAATCTTCCTTGCCGTTTCCTTCTGCTCATAAAAATCCTTTCCCATACCGGCTGCCTGGGCTCCCTGGCCTGGGAAAATAAATGCGATCCTGCTCATATATCCTGCTTCTCCTGTTTCCTGACTTACTGGCTGTACCCAAGACCGTTTCCTCTTAGATCCAGTCTGGCCGGCTGCCTGTCCTGCAGGCAGACACTGCCTTACTGTCTTCCCAACAGCTTCTCTGCCTGGGCTGCGATCTCCTCAACGATCTCCTTACAGCTCTGCTCCTTGGTGATCATTCCTGCGATCTGTCCAGCCATAACGGTTCCATTTGTCACATCTCCGTCCATTACAGCATTGCGCAAGGTTCCCAGAGTCAGGTACTCCAGCTCCTCAAAGGATTTTCCTTCCTGCTCCAGCTTGATGTACTCTCTTGTCATCTGGTTGCGCAGGCAGCGCACCGGATGGCCGTGGCTGCGTCCTGTAACGGTGGAATCAATATCCTTTGCCTTGATGATGCGCTCCTTGTAGTTGGCATGTACAATGGATTCCTTGGAAACAACGAAACGTGTTCCGATCTGAACCGCCTCGGCTCCCAGCATGAAAGCAGCAGCCATTCCTCTGCCGTCGCCTACACCGCCTGCGGCGATCACAGGGATGGACACTGCATCTGCCACCTGGGGAACTAAGGTCATGGTAGTCTGCTCGCCGATATGGCCGCCGGACTCCATTCCCTCTGCCACTACAGCGTCTGCCCCGTATTTTTCCATACGGCGTGCCAGTGCTACGCTGGCTACCACAGGGATCACCTTGATCCCGGCAGCCTTCCACATATCCATGTATTTTTCGGGGTTTCCGGCTCCGGTAGTCACTACCTTTATGCCTTCCTCAACAACCACTCTGGCTACGTCCTCTGCGTGAGGGCTGAGAAGCATCACGTTCACGCCAATGGGCTTTTTTGTCAGCTCCCTGGCCTTGCGGATCTCATCTCTCACTACTTCGCCGGGCGCATTAGCTCCTCCGATCAGGCCAAGTCCGCCTGCCTCAGATACAGCTGCTGCCAGATGATGTTCTGCTACCCAGGCCATGCCGCCCTGAATAATAGGGTATTCAATTCCTAACATTTCTGTAATTCTTGTTTTCACTATTCTGCCTCCAGTCCACATTTCCTGGGTTTTCCCCTATTGAAACGAACAGCGTGCTTCATATATCCACACGCCGTCCGCCTAAGTAAACTATATTTGCTGCGCTTTTTATGCCTCTACGCCTTTGTCCTTTAAGTAGTTCATAACATCGCCAACTGTGCTTAACTGCTCTAAATCCTCAGCTGGGATCTCTACAGAGTACTCATCCTCCAGAGCCATTACTAACTCGAACAGGTCTAAGGAATCTGCTCCCAGATCTTCCTTGAAGGAAGAAGCCTCAGTAATGGAATCTGCGTCTACGCTTAACTGCTCTGCAATAATTTCTTTCATTTTCTCTAACATGGTTTTATTCTCCTTTTTTAATGATTTTATATATTTTTCTCTCAGCCCTGCAAACCCCTGCGCAGCTTCCGGCCAAAGCTCTCTCAGCCTGGAATCTTTGCTGTTTTACACAGCTGAACGCTTACAAACCTTTCATGGTGTCCTACCACTCTAACAAAAGAGCTCCCCAGGTCAGCCCGGCTCCAAAGCCTGACAGCACCACCTTGTCTCCTGGCTTTAACAGGCCGCCCCGGTTCATCTCATCTAAGAGAATGGGTACGGAAGCACCTGATGTATTTCCATAATGTTCCATATTTACAGGGAAACGGTCAATACTTACCTTCAGACGTTTGGCAATGGATTCGATAATCCTGTAATTCGCCTGATGGACTGCAAAGTGGTCTACAGCCTCCGGGGATATTCCCCCAGCCTCCAGCACCTCTGTAATACACTGAGGCACTCTCTTAACCGCAAACTTAAATACCTCCTGGCCGTCCATGGTCATATAGCCTAATTCCGGCTTCTTTCCCAAAAGGAAATTTCCGTTGGTACGGGAACCGCAGGTCAAAACAGATCCCTTGCTTCCCTCGGAATGCATATTAGAGGCTATGATCCCTGTTTCATCTGCCCGCACCACAGCTGCCCCGGCGCCGTCGCCAAAGAGGACGCAGGTACTCCGGTCCGTCCAGTCGATCAGCTTGCTCAGCACATCTGCGCCGATCACCAGCGCTGTGCGGTACATTCCGCTGCTTATGAACGCATGGGCTGTATTAAGAGCATATACAAATCCCGTGCAGGCTGCGCTAATATCAAAGCAGGCTGCATTCACTGCCCCCAGCAGGCCCTGAACCTCACAGGCTCCGTTGGGGAAACAGAAATCCGGAGATGATGTGGCTAACAGGATCAGATCGATCTCCTCCGCCTTCACTCCGCTGTTCTCCAAAGCTCTCTCAGCCGCTCTTGCTGCCATATAGGAAGTGCTCTCCACCGTAGCGATCCGCCTCTGTCCGATACCGGTGCGGCTGCGGATCCACTCATCATTTGTCTCCACGATCGCTGCCAGGTCGTCATTGGTCACGATCTGCTCCGGCACATATGAACCGGTTCCTATGATTCTTGTTGTCATTCTTTTCACCTGTCCCGAATCCATCAGTGCTCAGCGGACTCATACCTTCCTTCATTTGCTTGCTCAGTGGAAATACTTTGAACATCAAAGTAATACTACAAGAAAGCTACCTGTTTGTCAAGTATTTTTATATCTGTCCCAGCGTGCTGTCTATCCTTTCTATTTTTACTATTTCCTGCCGCTTTTTACCAAATCTGATATTTACATATATTGACTTTCATCTCTGAATCTGATAAGTTAAATTTGTACTAATTTGTACATATGGGGGAAATACAATTTCGATAAGGGGGTATTATCATGAAGACAACTGGAGTAATCCGCAAACTGGATGAATTGGGCCGGATCACCCTTCCCATTGAGCTGAGAAGGAGCCTGGACTTGGATGTGAAAGACGGGCTGGAGATCACGGTTCAGGACGACTGCATCATTTTAAGAAAGGCAGAGAGCGCAGACATTTTCAACGGAAGTACCGATGATCTTCTGGAATATGAAGGAAAAAAGGTATCCCGCCAGTCTGTGATCGCACTGGCAAAGCTGGCCGGCCTTAATGTAAGCGAGCCATAGTATTATAATGAACAAACAGAATCTTGCATATCCATTGACGGATCCTGACGTGTGGGATCCTTGGCCAGCGGCTTCTTCCTAAACTGTTTTTATATTAAGGAAGAAGCCGCTGGCGTTTTTTATTCCTTCTTATCCTCTGTACCACATACTTTTTAATATGGTTCAAGGGTTTCAGGATTCATATTAAGAATCAATAAAAACAGCGGCCTCCCCGGATCAATCCAAAGGGAAACCACTGTTTATTTTGCTTCCTAAATATCATCTGGCTTGCTATTTCATATCGAAAAATAGCCCTTACACCATGGGGAAGAAGAAATTTGCTGAGAGACACACAGCAATACCATACAAAAACCAAAGAGGAAGGAAGACCTTTAAAATATCCTTAATTTTATACTGGCCAGCTCCAAATGCAATGGCAATGGACGGCGAACCGGTCGGGGTAAGCATCGCCGCAGTACAGCCTGCAAAAATCGCCATAGTGAACGGCCTTGGATCCAATCCTTGAGCTATAGCTGTCACAATTGCCAAAGGAACAAACACCTGCTGGGTCGCTGTGTTGCTCATGAATTGGGTAAGCAGAGCTCCTGCGCCGTAGAATGCGAAAAGCATAACCATAGGGGAGGGATTTCCTCCCAAAAGTCCCATAATGCAATCGGATACCACCGCTCCTGCTCCTGTCTTTTGCATAGCGGTTCCAAGAGGGATCACACCAGCCAGCATAAAGATTGTATCCAAATTGATAAAGTTCTTAATGTCATTCAGATCCAAAATCTTCAAATAAGTCAAAAAGATCACTGCTATGATCGGAAGAATATGCATCGGAAATGGAAGATAGGACTGAAACAGGATACCTGCAAAGTTAAGCCCAAATACCAGATATACAATCTTTTCCTGAACATCTGTGAGAACCGCTTTCTTCTCTCCTCCCTTTAATTCCATACTCGCCATCGTATGGGCAGGAAGATGTTTCCAGCCGATCAGTACGATATAAGCAAAAGCTAAAATCGCAGGAATCAGGATTACCTTGCTGTAATCCAACGGCCCCAACAGCTCCGGCGCTCCATTCGCCTCTAACAGCCCATTGATCATTACAAAGTAAGCTCCCGGCAAAAGTCCCTGAACACAGTGTGCTAAAACGGCTCCCGGAAACAGAAGATGAGAAGGCTGTACTTTTCCATTTTCATCAAAAGCTGCCATAAATGGCAAAAACATACTAATTAAAGCTGTAGGCATACTGAACTGGATCATAACAACAGAAGCCAGCATATAGGCAAACACGATCAGCTGCCCTTTTCCGGAATGTTGGGTCATCAGCTCCTTCATTCTCGGAACCAAACTTGTCTTGCTGAGCGCTCCGCTTAAAATAAACATTCCGGCAATCATCACCACATTCTTATCAGAAAATGAAATGTAGGCTTCATTAAAAGTAAGTACTCCTGTAAGACATAGTGCCGTGGAAGCAGTCATTGCCACCAAGCCCAGTTTGAACTTCCCACTTAAAAATCCGGCAATCATTAATGCCATAACGGCTAACGTGATAATTAATTGAATATTCATGCTCTTTTTCCCCCTTGCCTTGAGCATTTTTCATACTGCTGGTTTCTGAACTCCTGACTTGTTTCCCGGTTCACATTTCTCTCCACGCAGTGAAGCATCGATTTCATATATCCCATAAAATAAGCGGCCGATGTGTCCGACATAGTTTTCTGATCTGACTCGAAAAACGGGTGATCGATATTCAGCTGTCCGTCATATCCGCACCGTACCAGCTGCTCCATAATCGTGTACATATCTCCATATCCGTCCTCTAATAATGTTTCCTCAAAATAAGGCATCGTGGAGCTTACATTCCGAAAATGGACAACCGATATTTTATCCTGCCCACAGAAATATCGAATATCTTCCATCAAATCCCCAAAATCTGAGGATTCCAGCCAGCAGCCCACACACATCTTCATGGTCAAATACGGACTGTTTCCCACCAGTTCAAAAGCCTTCTTATAACATTCTGTATTCCAGATCAGACTGTGGACGCCTCCCAAAGACGGAACCGGAGGATCATTAGGATGAAGGGCCAGCTTTACATTTGCCTTTTCACATATAGGAAGAGCCTTATCCATAAAATAGGCAAAGTGATCCCAAATCTCTTTCTCTCCATATTCCCGGTCATTGGAAATAGGACGGGACATGATTTCCTCCATATCGCAGATAAAAGAATTTTGTCCTCGGTTGTAATTCCCCTGCCCAATGCGGGTTCTAAAAATGCCATTAGGCTGCCAAGCTATGTAATTCACGGGAATCCCTGCCCTGCCTAACGCCATAGTAAATTCATTATATCGGTCAATCCATAAATCGCGGTCTTCCTTTCCCAAATGAATCTGAGGGCATTTTTGAAGATTGGGGCAGCCAGCATCTGCTATGGTCAACCCATATCTGGCTGCCTTTTCCTGAAACCTACATATCCCTTCATCATTGGCATCCTCTAAAAGAAAATTCACCGCTAAATATTCGATTCCCATTCCCTGAACCGACCGCATCTGTTCCTCTGTCATTTTGCTGGAACAATTTGCTTGTACCTTTATCATAGGTTCCCCTCCATTTTTGTGGTTTTAGTCTAAATTTATTATAAAAAACCCTTGATAAAATGTACACTTTCATTTATAAATACAATTATAGCTTAAAGCTATAGTATAATTTCTGTTTATTTTTTATAGTTTCGTTGATGTGAAATCAATGAAATGGAACGAATAGATAGGGAGAAAAAAATGGATCTTCATCAATTAGAATATATTGTAGAAATTGCAAAAGAAAAGAATATATCAAAAGCGGCTCAAAATCTTCACATCTCTCAGCCTACCCTAAGCATCTACTTATCACGGCTGGAAAAAGAATTGAACCAGAAGCTATTTTACCGAACCAACAATATACTGTCGATTACAGAAGCAGGGCAATTATATGTAGATACCTGTGAAAAAATATTAAACCTGAGGGACGACCTGTATCACCAGTTATATGATTCTCATTGCACAGCCTTTCATATAGGCCTTCTGTCCAGCGATGCCGCTGCCTTCGGCCGGGTGATGCAGCATTACAGCACTCTTTTTCCTCAGATCGCTCTGAAGCCCGCGGTCTTAAAATCCGATTCCATCTATAAATCCGTCCTAAATGGAAATCTGGATTTTGGATTTGTAACCTCTTATAGTTCCCTGCCAGAGCAGGACTTTCCTGGGGTAAACTATTCCATCGTCAGGGAGTATGAATTGATGCTGTGGATCGCAAAAAGCAATCCCATCTATCCGCTCCTCCATCTGGAGCAAGGCTGCTTATCGGATCGGGATTATTCCCTGCTTGGCCGTCTGGTTCTCTCCCTGTCCAGCATCCCTATGATCAAAAACCGAATATTGGGCAGCTTATTACCAGCCATCGGGCTGCCAGCTGCCAACTACTCCTCCAACAATGCGCTGGAGCTAAGTATACCTTTTCTCAGAGTAAATAACCAGTACAGCTTTTGCCCTTATAGCCATGCACCTGATGACATCGCACAGATTCCTCTGGATTTTCATCCCAAAATCCACAAACTCTTTATCTGCCCCAAAGGAATCCGGATCTCATCTCAAAAAAAGCAGCTGATCCAGATGCTCACTGAGGAATTTCAAAACCGTCCTTACTATTACAATACAGAGCTGGAATCTTAAACCTTCTCCTCCAGCAGCTCCTGGTAAACCTCCCTCTTAGGGATCCCCCGATCCTTTGCCACAGATTTCATGGCCTCCTTCTTATCTTGACCCTGATCCAGATAGTATTGCAAATGCTCCTGCACGGTCATCTCCTCCCAGGCACGGATCTGCTCCCTTCGCAGTTCCTCCACCGACTTTCCTTCAATGACCAGGACGCACTCTCCCTTCGGTTCCTCTGTCTCATACTGGGCCAGGGCCTCCCCTATGGTGGTGCGGAAGGCTGTCTCATACTTTTTCGTCAGCTCCCGGCAGATGGAGATACGCCGGTTTCCCAGAGCGTCATAAAGATCCTCTAAAGTCCGCACCAGATGATGGGGAGCCTCATAAATGATAATGGTGCGGGTCTCCTCCTTTAATTCCTCAAGGATCCTGGCCCGCTCTCTTTTATCCCCCTTTTCTGTAGGGAGAAATGCCTCAAAGCAGAAACGTCTTGTGGATAACCCGGATATAGTAAGTGCTGTGATACAGGCCGCCGGCCCCGGAAGGGAGGTTACCGTTATCCCTGCCTCACAGCACTGGCGCACCAGCTCCTCTCCCGGGTCTGATATGGCTGGAGTGCCTGCATCGGTGATCAGGGCAATATTGACCCCTTCCTCCAGCTTTCCCACCAAGTATCTGGCTTTCTCTACCTTATTGTACTCATGGTAGCTCGTCATCGGCGTTTTAATGTCAAAATGGTTCAGAAGCTTGATGCTGTGGCGGGTATCCTCTGCCGCGATCAAATCCACTT
>ENA-UONU01000631-UONU01000631.1-human-gut-metagenome-genome-assembly--contig:-CS51-NODE-631-length-34570-cov-5.530030_pt1 | contig 34570 bp, 33 predicted proteins | sample MGYA00242462_ERZ724009 | MGnify/ENA metagenome assembly ERZ724009 | reverse complement strand
GGACAAACGGTTTTCAAGACCGCCTCGTTATGACCACTTCGATACCTCTCCAAACGCGCTTTTCTATTATACAGAAGTTTCGACGTTTTGTCAAGTACTTTTTTTATTTTTTTGAAATTTTTTAAATTTCAAATTTTCATGTTTGTTGCTGTTGTTGTATGTCTCATCGACAGCTCGTTTATATTAGCATGGAATCCCACATATGTCAACACATTTTTTCATTTTTTTTAAAAAACTTTGTTTTTCCTGTTTTTATCGACAAATTACGCATTTTTGTCCATAAAAGTCGACGCCACTGTCAAATCTTCCGGTGTTGTAATCTTGATATTGCAATAGCTTCCCTCTACCATATGGACGTTTATCCCTGTCTGCAATTCAACCACCATGGCATCATCCGTGATCCCGCTGCAATCTTCCTTCATCTGTTTGGCAAATGCCTCTGCAGCCAAAGGCAGCTCAAAGGCCTGGGGAGTCTGAGCCTGCCATACAAAACGGCGGTCCGGGCTTGAAATCACCTGTCCTTCCCCATCTGTTATCTTAATTGTATCCTTTACCGGCATCCCAACTACACATGCCCGATAACGCCTTACTCCCTCATAAGCCCTTCTTATGATCTCCTCGTCCAAAAATGGACGGGCTCCGTCGTGGATCATCACATAACCCTTGCGCCGCTGCTCTGCCAGTTCCCATGTCTCCCCTTCCTGTTTTTCCAAAAGGACTTTAAGGGCCTTCCATACGGTCTCATATCGCTCTTTTCCCCCGGCATGGACAGAACTCACCTTCTGAAATCCGTATTTCTTTACAATCTCATTCCTGCAATACTCCAAATGCTCCTCATCTGTCATGAGGAGCACCTGGTCAATGAGAGAGGATCTTTCAAATGCCTCCAGGCTATGGCAGACAAGAGGCCTCCCTCCCAGCTCTATATATTGTTTTGCAGTTTCCGTCCCCATGCGTCTTCCCTTTCCGGCTGCCAAAACAATGCCGGTACAGTATTCCCTCTCCATATCCTTCCCTCTTTGTCTATTGTAGCTGTCTGATCTTTTCTACTAATTCCTTATCTATTTTTCTTATCTATTTTTCTTTGTCTGTTTTTATCTTTTTTCTTTATCTGTCCTATCTGCTCCTATCGTTCCCCTAATTTTAGATTAGGAACTGCATTGAGATCCCATCCGGACCGATTCCCCTTCTTGTATTCATAATAAGCCGCAGCTCCGATCATAGCTCCGTTATCGGTACAGAAAATAGGAGACGGGTAATAAAACTGGATCCCCTCTTTTTCGCAGGCCAGGGCCATAGCGCTTCTCAAGGCTGTGTTTGATGTAACACCCCCGGCAATGGCTAATCTGCGGTATCCAAATTCCTTAGCCGCCGATATAGTCCTGCTCACTAATGATTCCACCACAGAATTTTGGAAGGAAGCAGCCAGATCCGGAACATGTATCTCCTCTCCAGTCATCTTGGCATGGTTAATATAGTTGAGCACAGCAGACTTTAAACCGCTGAAGCTGAAATCATAGGGAGATCCCTCCACCTTCCCCCGCGGAAACTCAATGGCATGAGGATTCCCTTCCCTGGCCGCCTTATCGATCTTGGGTCCGCCGGGATACCCCAGGCCTACCGCCCTGGCAACCTTATCAAAAGCTTCCCCTGCGGCATCATCCCTGGTTCTTCCCAAAATCTCAAACTCGCCGTAATCTTTTACGATGACCAGATGTGTATGGCCTCCGGATACGATCAGACACACAAACGGCGGCTCCAAATCCGGATTTTCAATGAAATTAGCGGACACATGGCCTTCAATGTGATGAACGCCGATCAGAGGCTTCTTCGCAGCGTAAGCAAGGGCCTTTGCCTCTGCCACGCCCACTAAAAGAGCCCCCACCAAGCCCGGCCCGTAAGTAACCCCGATGGCCGTGATCTGTTCCATGGTCACCTGAGCCTCTGCCAGCGCACGGCGGATCACATAGTTAATTGCCTTAATGTGCTCTCTTGAAGCAATTTCCGGCACAACTCCCCCGTATATCGTATGAGTAGCGATCTGGGATGAGATCACATTGGACAGCACAGTCCTTCCATTTTTCACTACCGATGCTGCCGTCTCATCGCAGGAGCTTTCAATTGCCAATATTAAAATATCCTCTGAATTTACCTGTTCCATTTTTTCCTCTCTCATTTTCTATGACAGCGGCTCTTTTTCCGCCCTTTTTAATCTTCTTTACCGCTGTAAATCATTTGCAGCAGTTAATCTTCGTCAAACTCCAGCTCTGCCGTCCATCCGTCTCTGGCCGCCTTTGCTCTGGGGAATATAGCCCTGACTTCCTCCATATAATCTTCCGGCCTTGTAAGAGACGGGCTGTAATGGGTCAGCCACATCTGTTTCGGATCGGCCTGCCTTGCTAACTCAGCGGCCTCGTAAAAGGTCATATGCTTATATTCTCTGGCCTTCGCCGCTTTTTCCTTCTCCCCATACATGCCTTCACAGATAAAAAGATCTGACTGTGCCGCATACTCTGCGATCACAGGGACCGGCCTGGTGTCTGTACAGTAAGTCACTTTAAGGCCTCTGCGCTCCGGTCCCAGCACCATGTCAGGAGTCAGGATCCTTCCGCTGTCCTCCACTGTCTCTCCCTTCTGAAGGCGGTTCCAAAACTTTTGGGGAATTTCCTGGCTCTTAGCCCTTTCCACATCAAACCGCCCGGTTCTGGGAATCGAGATGGAATAGCCATAACAAACCACATTGTGATTGACCCGGTACGCATCAATGATATAGGGGCCTGTTTTTATCCTCTGGCGCTGCTCTGTAAGCTCTATAAACTTCAATGCAAAGGGAAGCTCCGGAGCAATGGTGCGCAGAGCCCCTACAACCCGCTCCAGCCCTTTGGGCCCAATCAGTGTCAGCGGCTCCACCCTCTCTGCATTTCCCATCGTCAAAAGAAGGCCTGGAAGCCCGCTGATATGGTCTGCATGATAGTGGGTAAAACAGATCACATCAATCGGTTTGGGACTCCACCCTTTCTCTTTTAAAGCCACCTGGGTTCCCTCTCCGCAGTCGATCAGCAGATTGCTGCCTGCACATCGGGCCATCATAGAGGTAAGCCAGCGGTAAGGCAGGGGCATCATCCCCCCTGTTCCTAATAAACATATATCTAACATTCTTATTTCCTCATTCTCTTTAAACTTGATCCATATTTTTATAAAAACCCACACAAAGCCTGCGCACCGTAAGTGAGCCCGGCCGCGCAGGCTTTGCGTCCGATTTATAACGGAACTGCTACCATCATATCATACTTTCTTTGTAATAATCAAGTTTGAAGTCCCTGCGGCCGCCCGCAGCCTGTATCCGGTATTTGTGCCCGGTATCCGCCTCCAATCCTCTTGCTCTTTAGAGCTTCCACAACTTTTTCCAGTGAATGGAATTTACATTGCATTCCTTCATACACTCGCCGCACTGAATACACTCCCTGTCTCCCACCTGGCGCACATCCATCTTACAGCTCCTGACGCATCGTCCACAGTCTGTACATGTTTCGCGGTCAATAGTTACCCCTAACAGGGCCACTGGCGCAAAGAGGCTGTAAATAGCTCCCAGCGGGCAAAGAAACCTGCAAAAGCTCCTGTATAAAAAACAGGCGCTGATAAGGATCACAGCCAAAACAAACACTTTCCACTGAAACAGAGCTCCTGCCAGGGACCGCAGAGAAGGGTCCAGCGCAAGCAGCGGGATTCCTCCCTCCAGCGTTCCTGCCGGGCATATGTATTTGCAGAAGGCCGGAACCGGAAGTCCGGATCGTCTCATAAAAAGAATGGGAAGCAGGATCACAAATACAACCAGAATCACATACTTTAGCCCTGACAGAAGGCGCGTAATCCTATTTTTCCGGATCTTTGGCACAGGGATCTTATATAAAAGATCCTGTATCAACCCGAAAGGGCAGAGAAAGCCGCACACCATCCTCCCCAGTGTCACTCCAAACAGGAGAAGGATACCCAAGATATAGAAGGGAAGCTTACGATCCATAGCTGACAGGGCATTCTGCAATGTCCCCAGAGGACAGGAACCCACTGCTCCCGGGCAGGAATAACAGTTAAGCCCTGGCACGCACATTCCTTTCGGCCTTCCCGTATAGATGGTTCCATGCCCAAAACCTTTGAGATTCAGATTATATAACAGTGCTGCGCACAGCTGTATCAAACGTCGCTTCATCTTTCACTCCTATTTCCATTTTGCTTTATCCGATCCCAATACATTCCAGACATACCCGCACTGCTTTACGGAATGTATCCTGGTATCCTCCCTGAGACATACCCAAAACAAGGAAAATAATCCCGGCTGCTAAAAGGATCAGCGCCAGCCTGTTTCTCCTGCACCATTCCATCATGCTCACTTCCTCCGCCTACAGCCCTAATGCCTCTTTGTACACATCGTACATGGTATCTGCATCCGCTGCGCCAGCGGAGACATGGCTCACCTTTCCCTCAGCATCTACAACTACCGTATAGGGAATGGAGGAAGATGGATACAGCATGGAAATCTCATAGGTCTCGTCCAAGGCGATAGGGAATGTGTATCCATTTTTCTCTGCAAAATCCTTTACTGTCTCTGCATCATCCCCACTGTTGACCGCAAGTATCTCAATCTGATCTCCAAAATCCTCTTTTAACCGCTCAAACGCTGGCATCTCCCTGACGCAGGGGCCGCACCAGGTAGCCCAGAAATTGATGAGAACCGGCTTTCCCTGAAGCTCTGACAATGTAACGCTGCTTCCGTCTATAAGTCCGGCAGTAAAATCAGGAGCGGTTACTCCTTTTCTGACAGGCATTCCCACCTGAAAATCATCGGTCTCGGGAACGGAAGCGCTGTCCTGGCCAGAACCGCCGTTTTCAGAAGCGGAAGGAGCTTCACTGGCTGCCTGACCTGCCTTCTGGCTCTGGTCTGCATTTGCCGTCTGATCCGCCTCCCGGCCCTGATCTGCATTTGCCGTCTGATCCGCCTCCTGGCTCTGGTCTGCATCGGCTGCCCCACTTGCTTGGCTGCCTGTCCCACCGCTGCATCCAGACATCAAAAGTCCGGCGCACAGCAAAAACGCTGCCAGTGTACACCTGCGTCTCCAATCCCGCTTATTTCGTTCTCCTGCTCCTGTTCCTTCATTTTCCCTACTGATTCTATGATTTTCCAACCATGTTCTTCCCATGCCAATTCCTCCTTATTCGGCTTCTAATGAATAAAACCCAGGACATGGGATTTACACCATATCCTGGGTTTTACTCTAGCATAATCGCAACTTTCTGTCCACCCGTGTAAAACGGGATTTCATGAAATTTTTATAAAGCGGTGTATCACACCTCATCTACCACGGGAACAACCTCACGTTCACTGTAATGGTGAGCCTCCTCCAGCATCATATCCTTTACCTTCATCAGACGGGTCTGGGAACTCCTCTCATTCTCGTCTAACTTCATGGTAATATAACGGATATTCTTCTGGGCCTGCGGGATCATCACGTTCTCCAGCGCATTTACACGGCGGCGGGTCTTCTCGATCTCCGCTGCCATCAGCTGACAGGATTTCTCGCACTCGGCCAGACGCAGCATATCAGGCAGAAGATCTGCCAGGCTTTTTACCGCGTCATCCAGATCGCTGGAGGTAAAAGCAAAGCCGTAGGAGTAAATATCATTGGGATCAGAGGTCCTGGTGCTGTAATGGAATACCGGGATCTCCACACTCATGACATTTCTTGTCTCCGATTCCAGATAGACTTCCTGCTTAGGAGCCATAAGGGCTACATTCAGGGCCTCGTCTGTCATACCGGAGCGGGCCAGAACGAAATTCTGGTTAGCTGCTGCAATGCCTGCCTCCACCTTCTCACGAAGAGCTTTATTTTCGCGCACCAAATCCAGGAACTGACGCATCAATTCGTCCCGCTTATCTTTCAGGAGCTTATGGCCGCGAACCGCTGTTGCCAGCTTCTTCTTCTGTCGGGTAAGCTCCATACGGGTAGGGTTTACCTGTTTTGCACCCATGTTATGTCAACTTCCTTTCTGCTGTGCTGCCGGTTACTGTGCATCGTAGTACATATCCAGGTATTTATCCTTGATACGTTTCAGCTCGCTCCTTGGAAGGATCCGCAGCAGCTTCCAGCCGATCTCCATAGTCTCCTCAATGTCTCGGTTGGCATAATAACCCTGGGATACGTATTCCTTCTCAAACTCGTCTGCAAACTTAGCATACAGCTTATCCATATCGGTCAAAGCTGCCTCGCCCAGAATGACCATTAACTCCTTCGCATCCTTACCTCGTGCATAAGCGGCAAACAGCTGGTTCATAACATCGGCATGATCCGCTCTTGTCTTTCCTTCACCGATACCCTTATCCTTCAGACGGGACAGGGAGGGAAGAACGTCAATAGGCGGTGCAATATTCTTGCGGTACAGCTCACGGCTCAGGATGATCTGGCCCTCGGTAATATATCCGGTCAGGTCAGGGATCGGGTGAGTCTTATCGTCCTCAGGCATGGTCAGGATCGGGATCATGGTAATGGAACCATTCTTGCCCTTCTGACGTCCGGCTCTCTCGTACAAGGAAGCCAGGTCTGTGTACATATATCCAGGATAGCCGCGGCGTCCCGGAACCTCTTTACGCGCCGCAGAAATCTCACGGAGTGCATCCGCATAGTTGGTAATATCTGTCAGGATAACAAGAACATGCATGTTCTTCTCAAAAGCAAGATATTCAGCTGCGGTCAGAGCCATACGCGGGGTAGCGATACGCTCTACAGCCGGGTCATTTGCCAGATTGATAAACATAACGCTTCGGTCGATCGCGCCTGTCTCCCGGAAGCTCTCCATAAAGAAGTTTGCCTCCTCGAAGGTGATACCCATAGCAGCGAATACAACGGCGAAAGGCTCGTTGGTTCCTCTTACCTTTGCCTGACGAGCGATCTGTGCCGCCAAATTCGCATGAGGAAGACCGGAAGCGGAGAAAATCGGAAGCTTCTGACCGCGAACCAGTGTATTCAGTCCATCAATTGCGGAAATACCTGTCTGGATAAACTCCTCAGGATAGCTTCTTGCAGCCGGGTTCATGGGCAGGCCGTTGATATCCATACGCTTCTCAGGAAGAATATCCGGGCCGCCGTCAATGGGACGGCCCATGCCGTCAAACATACGGCTCAGCATATCCTCTGATACGCCTAACTCCATGGTACGTCCTAAGAAACGTACCTTGCTGGAATCCAGGTTGATACCAGTGGAAGCCTCATACAGCTGTACCATAGCGTTTCCGCCGTCGATCTCCAAAACCTTGCAGCGGCGCTTCTCGCCGTTCGCCAACTCGATCTCGCCCAGCTCGTCATAGGTAACTCCCTGCACGCCACGCACCAGCATAAGCGGGCCGGCTACCTCTTCAATTGTTCTATATTCCTTGGGCATTAGAAGTCCTCCTTTCTGCTCAGCTCATCTTTCAATTCTGCTTTCAGAGTACTCATTACATCTTCGTATGCCTGATCTAAGTCAGCTTCCTCTGTATATTTGAAACGTCCGATGGCTTCACGTACCGGAAGATTTACAAGACGCTCAATGTTCACACCCTGAGATAAAACCTCTCCCGCCTGATCAAAGTAAGCCAGGATCAGCTTCATCATCATATGCTGCTTCTTTAAGGATGTGAAGGTATCGATCTCATGGAACGCATTCTGATGAAGGAAGTCCTCACGGATGGAACGGGCTGCCTCCAGCTTCAGGCGGTCCGGAGCACTGAGGGCATCCATACCAACCAGCTGTACGATCTCATTTAACTCAGATTCTTCCTGGAGCAGGCGCATGAGACGTGCGCGCAGCTCTGTCCAGTCGCTCTCTACCTCTGCGTTGAACCATTTTTCCATAGTGTCCACATACAGGGAGTAACTGGTCAGCCAGTTGATGGCTGGGAAGTGTCTCTTATATGCCAGATCTGCATCCAGGCTCCAGAATACCTTTACGATACGCAGTGTTGCCTGGGTAACCGGCTCGGAAATATCACCGCCTGCGGGAGATACGGCTCCGATTACGGAAAGAGCTCCCTCACGTCCTTCTTTTCCTAAGGAGATCACACGTCCGGCTCTCTCGTAGAACTGTGCCAGACGGGAACCCAGGTATGCAGGATAACCCTCCTCACCTGGCATCTCCTCCAGACGTCCTGACATCTCACGGAGCGCCTCAGCCCAACGGGAGGTGGAGTCTGCCATCAGAGCTACGGAGTAGCCCATATCACGGAAATACTCTGCGATGGTGATACCGGTATAAATAGAAGCCTCACGGGCCGCAACAGGCATATCGGAGGTGTTTGCGATCAGCACAGTACGCTCCATCAGGGACTTGCCTGTCTTTGGATCCTTTAACTCCGGGAACTCGTTCAAAACGTCGGTCATCTCATTTCCGCGCTCGCCGCAGCCGATGTAGACCACAATATCTGCGTCAGCCCATTTTGCCAGCTGATGCTGTACAACCGTCTTACCAGAACCGAAGGGGCCGGGAACAGCTGCCACACCGCCTTTTGCGATGGGGAACAGACAGTCGATTACTCTCTGTCCTGTTACAAGGGGCATATCCGGAGATAATTTTCTCTGATAGGGACGTCCCTTACGTACAGGCCACTTCTGCATAAGGCTGATGGGATGCTCCTGTCCCTTTGCGTCCGTCACCACTGCCACGGTATCTGTAACTGTATACTCGCCAGCGCTGATATAAGTCAATGTTCCCTCTACGCCAACAGGAACCATGATCTTCTGCTGTACAACCTCAGTCTCCTGCACGGAACCGATAATGTCTCCTCCGGTAACCGCATCCCCGGTCTGTGCGCTTGGAACAAAGCTCCATTTCTTATCCCGCTTTAAGGAAGGAACCTCCACACCGCGGTTTAAGAGGTTGCCCCCTGTCTTTTCCATAATAGCGTCCAGAGGTCTCTGGATACCATCGTAAATACTTCCGATCAGTCCCGGCCCCAGCTCCACGCTCATAGGTACGCCTGTGGACTCTACCGGCTCTCCCGGTCCCAATCCGGAGGTTTCCTCATAAACCTGAACGGAAGCCTTATCGCCGTGGATCTCTATGATCTCACCGATCAGACGCTGCTCGCTTACGCGAACCACGTCGAACATGTTGGCGTCTCGCATTCCCTCTGCGATAACCAGCGGACCGGCTACTTTTTTAATTACGCCTTTGCTCATCTCTTACCTCCATTGTTATTGCCCATTAAATATGATGTCCGAACCTACTGCCTGCTCCACGGACTTCTTCACAGCCATGATCCCCTTGCCGGTATTTCCCGATACGCCTGGGATCAATATGATGGCCGGAAGATCTGCCTCGCGGTAACGCTCGATCTCCGGTTCAATCTGGGCCGCCAGGGCTTCCGTGATATAGATCACCGCATAGCCGCTCTCCGCCAGCTCCCTGACCTTTTTTCCTGCCTCAGCGGGGTCTGTCAAAGGAAATGGTTCCAGACCCAGGCTGGCGAAGCCGTAAATACTGTCACGGTCGCCCATAACTGCAATCTTATACATACATTTCCCTTACCCTTTCCCGAATAGACTCCTCGGGAAGATGATTGAGTTTTCCCGAAAGTACGATCCGCACGGATTTAATCTCATTCTCACGCGCCAGAATATACGCTGCCAGAGGCCCAAGGCCGAAAGGACAGCTCTGCTGCGGTTTGATCTTACGGATCATCAGATTGTCGCACCAGCGCTCAAAAGCGGAAGGTGAACGGCGCAGCTCCTCCACTGCCTCCGCATAATCCGTAGTCTCAAGATAGCTTCCAATGGCCTCCAGGCCTTCGATCGCCGCCTGGGTAAGCCTGGCTGTATCCAAACTTGCGCAGGGCGCTAAAGCCTGTTCCAAAAATGCCCTGTCCTTACCGGTGCGGGCCGCTCTCACAGCAGTCTTGATGTCTGCTGCAGCTACGGTCAGCTCCGCATACAGCTTCAGAAATTCATTTCCAGATTTCTGACCGGCATTGTAAATAGCGGTCAGGGCAGCCCGGTCGATCATAATATCGCACAGCTGGCCGTCCTGAGTGTGAAGGAGCGCTCTGTACGCCTCCTCCGCCGGCTGCCGCATATCCTCTGGAAGATCCTGAAAATTTCTCTCCTCCACAGCCTGGCGGATCCGCTCCGGCGCCATCGTTCCCTGTCCAATATAGATCCCCGGGAACTCGTGGCCCATGCGGACCTCCTTGATGGCAGCCTTCAGGTTATGGTAATCATTGCTGTAAAGAAATACATCGAACACGGACATATCGTCTACCAGCTCTCCTATGAGGCTCCAGGTTTTTTCCCTCTCAGCTGCAAGGAGTTCTTCCGCGCTTGTAATACCGTCGCCTCCCCAGCCTTTTTCCCCCAGGAGCTGGATACACTCGTCATAGCTCTTAGCAGCCATAAGCTGCTCTAAAAATGCGCCGGACAGCAGGGACAATTCTTTGGAACGGATGCGGGCTACTGCATAAACATACTGTTTGTCTGCCATTTAATAGTTCCTCCCTACATTCATGAAAAAAGAATCTCCTGCACTTTGTCCTGTAATACTTCATGAGCTGAATCAAAGAGCGCCTCAAAAGAACAATTCTCCTCAATTCCGCCGTAAGTAAGCACAAAACCTCCGTCAATGTCCCTGGTGTCCTCAGACACTGTAAGGACTGCCCCCTTTTCTTTCAGGGCAGCGTTTAACTGATCCTCAAAGCCCTTTGGAAGACGATCCAGATCCTTTTTAGAGAACAGGATCTCTCCCTTTTCCGGCTGAGCGGATCTCACTGCCAGCTTCAGGATCGTGTCAAAATAAGCTCCCTCGTCCATAGCGCCTAACTGGGCCTTGGCCTTCTCAATGGTCTCGCCGATCAGCCTCTGCTTTTCTTCCAGCACTGCGCCGCGCTTCCTAAGCTCGGCAGCAGAACGGCCTCTCTCCAGGATATTGGCCACTGTCTGTTTGGAGCGTCTCTCGATCTCAGCGCACTCCCGCTGTGCCTCTGCCTCTGCCTGGCTGAGGATCTGATCTGCCTCTGCCTGGGCCGCTGCTTTTATGCGGGCTGCCTCTGCTTCTGACTCTGCCCTTATCTGGCTGATGATTTTATCTAATCCCGCCATGCCGCTATCTCCTTTCCTGCTGTTTGGTATGCTGTTTATACGGTCACGCCTGCAATACCAAAGATAGCAAGAATAGAGATCAGCAGAGCCAGGATGGCGTATGTCTCAACCATGGCCGGGAAGATCATTGCCTTACCGAACTGATCTGGCTTCTTTGCAACTAAACCGATACTTGCAACAGCTGCCTGTCCCTGCTTAACAGCGGACCATAAACCAACAAATGCCATTGGAAGGCATGCTGCCAGATATAAGAATCCTTTTGCTAAAGAGATGTCAGAGCTTCCGCCCATGATACCGATCTGGGTCAGGGTGATGAAACCGATCAGCAGGCCGTAGATACCCTGTGTACCAGGAAGAAGCTGAAGTACCAGAACCTTACTGAACTTGTTGGGATCCTCTGTAACAACTCCTGCTGCGGCCTGGCCTGCAATGCCAACTCCGATAGCAGATCCGATTCCTGCAAACAGCGCTGCCAGAACTGCACCTAATAATGCTAAAACGATTCCCATATTCTCCATAACTAAATGTCCTCCTTGACTTTATAATATTTGGTATGGATGGCGAAGGGTTCAAATTTCCTTCCGCCGCCTTCATAAAACTTTCCAAAGAACTCTACAAACTGCAGACGGTTGGTATGGACATATGCTCCCAGGGCATTGATAGCCAGGTTCAGGCTGTGTCCGATCAGGAATACCAGGATAAATACAATTACGCCTGGTATGGAATTTCCCAACATACTTCCCATCTTATTGAATACCGTGGAAATAACGCCGGTAGCAAGGCCAAGTGCCAGCAGACGGGAGTAGGAAAGGATGTCACTTAAATAAGAGGTGACTCCGTAAGCTCCGTAAAGCCCCTTTAAGATCCGCTTAAACCAGCTCTTAGACTCACGGCCGCTGGTAAGGATAATCCCCACCAGACCCACCATTGCCAGAACCGCCGCTACGGTTCCCACTGCTGCGGGAAGGGTAAAGGTCAAGCCCAGCATCTCTGTAAACATAGACATGGTAAGCAGGTAAAGGATACCGCCGCCCACCAGCATGTACCAGAAAATAGCGTCATAAATTCCATCCATCAGGCTTCCGCCCTTTAAGCAGCTGTAAAATTTGATCCCCAATCCTGTAAACAGGTGGATGATACCTAACAGGAACGAGAATACCAGCATCTTCATAGGCAGGCTCACCGGCTCAAACCACAGAGGAGCCAGCCGGATGTCAGGACGGTTGAAGAAGGTAGTGGCGATGACATTCACCGCATCTCCAAAGAAGCTTCCGAACATAAATCCCCAGAAGGTAGTTGAGATGCCGCAGTACATAAACATCTTCATAAACTTCTTCATGCCTTCTTCCATGTTCTTGAATTTCTTCAGGCAGTAGGCTGTTCCTGCGATCATAATAAGGCCATAGGCTGCATCAGACAGCATAAGCCCAAACAATACATAATAGAACAGAGCCACTACCATAGACGGATCCAGTTCTCCCTTTCCGGGAAGGCTGTAGCTCTCAATAACCCCCTCTACTGGAGCAGCAAATCCGTTGTTGTGGAGAAGAACCGGTACGTCATCCTCATCTTCCGGCTCCGAAAACTCTACCACTACCTCATAGCGGTCTGAAAGAAGCTTCTCCAAACCAGAGGCCTTATCTGCGGGCACGTAACCGGTGATAAAAAATACACGCTTGGACTGCATAAGGCCGTTCAACACACCATACTTCTCTGCACGCATAGTATAGTAGTCTCCCACAAACCGGATCATTTCCCGATCCTGGGCCATGGCCTTAATCGCTTCCTCTGCCGCCTGGATATCAGCCTTCGTCTTAGCGATCTCCGCCTCCAGCTGTTTCTGGCGTTCAGCGGGAACCTGGCTGCTTAACGGAGGCTTTGCAAAGTTAAGCTTCTTTAATGCCTCATCTACTTCCTCTGCATCTTCCTTCTTGCAGACGATAAAGAAACAGGTCTGCTCCTTGGAAGCGCTGACGATGGACACATCTGCTGTCTCTGCATTGGGAGCCAGTTCTCCCAGCTTTCTTGTCATATCCTCCAGGGAGATTTCCTCCTGAATGGAGCCAATAAATGCAGAGGATTTTTTTGTTCCCTTAAAATCAAGGGGAAGATCGAAGGATTTCCACGGAACCAGAGCCTCCATCTGCTGCTCCAGCTTGGGGATCGCAGAAGTCCCCTCTCCGATCTGCTTTGCCAGATCCAACAGCCGTCCTGCTTTTTTCATGATCTCATCGTGCTGGACTGCGTTGGCTTCATACTCCTCCTCCGTAAGGATCTCCCTTCCGGCAAAGGCGGAAAGCATTCCTTTTTCCTCTGGCGCATACTTGTCCAGAATTGCCGCTGCCTGTTCCGCTGTTACGGCATTCCGCTCAAATACGTTCTTGGAAGACATCACGTCCATACGGCGGAACATACTGTCTTCCTGCAGCGCATTGCTGATCTCTACTGCCCCTTGGCGCTGCAGAAGTTCAAGGGTTCCTTTGCGGTCCTTTTTCAAACCACAGATCAGCACCTTTTTCATAGGCACTACTGCCAACCTTAAGCGCCTCCCTTCCTATAGCAGTTCTGTTAAGATAACTTCAACTGCCTTTTGCTGCTTCTGAGACACTGCATCCTGCAGTGCCTGAAGCGCTCTGCTTTCTTCGGCTCCGGCTTCTGCAAGCATCTGTTCGCCCTGAGCCCTGGCTTCTTCCTCGGCGTTAGCTGCCTTCTCTCTGGCAGATTTTGTCATCTCTGCCTTCAGCTGAGCTGCCTTGGCCTTCGCTTCCGCCACAATCGCCTCCGCCTCGTTTGCCGCTTCCTTTTCTGCTGCTTCTGCGGAAGCCTCCGCCTGACGGATCGCTTCAATGGTTTCCTGAGCCAATCTAAATCCCCCTTTCTGTACCGGAATCCCACCTCTGTCTGGCCGGAACTTTTACTATCAGTTTATGCAGACAGGACGATGAGAATACGATGGGCTTCTCCGAATTATGCCAAAGTGACAATATATTCTGATTTTACCCATTCTTTTTTAACCGTTTTGTACAATATGAATAGATTATAACCTATGCCTTAAAAATTATCAATCTTCTTTCTCTATATTTTATGAAAAACTTATAGAAAGAATCAATCTTTTTTGAGGCATAAGGGAATCTCCCTCCATATTTCGTTCCTCCCCCCAAAACTTCTCTCCGACGGGGGTGTGTTTGTTACTATTATAACAAACTTTTTTATCAAAACAGGCTGCAGCCTCAACACATATTTGCGTTATACTACAGCCTGTTTGATTGTATCATATCATTTTCTATTTCCATTTAAAATAGGATTTTTTTAGCATTTTATTGACATTTTTTCTGTCTTTTCCTTGTTTAAATACAGATATTCAACGTTTCCCCCTATTTAAATGGAATTATTCAACACATATCCCTCTGCATCTTATCAATCATTAATCAGAAATGATCACGCGCTTCTTTCCTCCGCCGTTCATCAGGCTGTAATAAGCCGGAAGCATGAGCAGGGACAGAATGGTGGAAGCCGTCAGACCGCCGATATTAACAAGGGCAAGTCCCTGGGTGGTAGATCCGCTGTCTCCCATAGCCAGCGCCATAGGAACCATGGACACAACCGTAGTCAGAGTGGTCATAAGGATTGGGCGCAGACGGGTGGCTCCCGCTTCGACCATAGCTGTATTCAGATCCATCTCCCGCCGGTACTGATTTACCGTATCCACATAAAGGATACCGTTGTTTACTACCGTACCTACCAGCATCAGGAAGCCGAGAATAGAAGTCATACTGATGGCGCTGTCTGCCAGCCATAATAAACCGAAGGCTCCGATCAGACAGAAGGGGATGGTAGTCATAACCATCAGCGAGAATTTGGGTGACTCAAACTGGGCTGCCATGACCACAAATACCAGGAAGGTAGCCAGGGCAATGGCCTGCCCCAAAGCGGTAAACTCCTCGACCATTGATTTATCTGTCTGGCTCTGGGCGATGGAAACGCTGCTGCTCTGACTGACAATGGGCTTTATCACCTCATTGGAGAGCAATGCCTTTGTGTTCTTATCTGAGTTCTCTGTGTAAATTCCATCAATCGTCGCACGGTACTGCTTATCCTGTCTTGTAACAGAGGACGGGCTGTCCTCAAACCGGATGTCTGCCACATCTACCAGCGCCACAGAGCTTCCAGAAGGTGTCTGGAGGGTGATGGTCTGGATCTCATCCAAAGACTTATACCGGTCATTTGGATATTTTACCTTTACATCAATATCATTTCCATCAATATTTAACGTAGTAGGCGTCACGCCGCTGAGCATATTATTTAATGTGCCGCCGATCTGTGCCGGAGTCAATCCAGCTGCCTTAGCCTTGATGGGATTTACTGTTACTTTTACAACGGAAGCTGCATTTTCCAGAGTAGAATGAACCTTTGTCAGCTCCGGACGTTTGATCAGCTCCTGGGTGATCTGATCGCTGACTGCCTTTAATTCATCGTAATTTGTACTTTGAAGCTCAATAGAGTATTCATCCTGTGATCCCATCATGGAACCCACCTGTGAATAGGCTTCTACTGTAATATTCGTGTCAGAAAAGGTTCCCAGCTCCTTCTTCCACTGACGGACCACCTCATCGGTTTCCATCTTCCGGTCATCCTTCAGATAAACTGTCAGGTTAGGGTCAGAACCCATACTTAACCCGGAGCTTCCCGCCATAGCCATATAAGATTCCACATCTGGATGCTTTCCTATCACATCCTCAATCTGTTTTAAAACAGCATCTACCTTGTCGATCTTCATACCCGGCTTTACTTCTGCGGTGATCGTGATCTGTCCCTGGTCATCTTCCGCCATCATTTCCACTCTCAGGAATTTGGCTATAAAGAAGGAGAACAGCATGAGAACCACCGAAGCCAGCATGACAAGACCTCTTTTTTTAAGAAGCCGCTGCATAATATTGCGGTATGCATCCTGCATCTTTTCCACAGGCCTGGATAAGGGAGCGGTCTGCTTCTCGATGGGCTTATAAATCATATAGCACAGAGGTACTACCGTGATCGCAGAGATCAGGGAGGCTGTCATACAGAATACAATGGTAAAGCCCAGAGGGCGGAACATCTCTCCTGTCATTCCTCCCAGCATAGCCAATGGAAGGAATACCACACAGGTGGTCAGGGTTGAACCGATAACTGACTGGTATACGACTCCCGTACCGTGAAGGGCTGCTTTTGAAAATTCCTTAAATCCTGTATCATCCGTAGCTCTGAAACAGCTTTCCAGAACAACGGTAGAGTTATCCACCATCATACCAACACCCAGAACCAGGGCGCTGAGGGTAATTACGTTTAAGCTGAATCCCATAAGCTGCATAAGGATCAAGGATGCCAATATGGATACAGGGATGGAGCTTCCGACGATCAGGGAAGCCTTTATATCTCCAAAGAACAGCCAAATAATGGCCATGGAAATGATGATCGCTAAGATCATGGTCTCAAACACAGAGCTTAATGAGGACATAATGGAGTCCTTATCATCATTTACAATAGTGATCTGAAGGGAAGGATCCTGGCTCGTAAGCTGATCCACAACCTCCCGTACATCCTTGGAGATCTCCAGAGTAGCCGCATCCTGCTGCTTGCTGACCGTCAGGGCCACAATATCCTCAGGAAGGCCGTTTTCTGATTTATAGCGGGCAATACTGTCCACATCGTCCGCTCCCATATATACCTTTGCAACGTCTTTTAAATATACGGTGTGATTGCCTGAAACGGTAAGAGGAATATCGTTCAGGCTTTCCATGGTATCAAAAGGCTGTTCCGTGGACACAGAAAGCTTCTGGTCGCCCACCTCTGTATCTCCTGCCGGATAGGTCAGGTCAGCTCCTGCAATATCATTTGCAATGGAGTTCATGCTGACGCCGTACTGATGGAGCTTCTCCGGCATGAGTTCGATCTTTACATACTTCTGAAGTCCTCCAGTAATGGATACCTCAGCTGCTGCAGACAGCTTTTCAAATTCAGGAACGATGTTATTATTTACATAATTGTAAAGGTCATCATCCTCTCCATGGCTGACTGCCATGATAACATTTGGCTTGATACTGGTATTTAACTCCAGCATAACAGGATCATCCGCGTCTTCCGGAAGCTCTGTCTTTACCAGATCCATCTCTTTCTTCAGATCATCGTAAGCATCATTCATGTCTGTGCCATACTCATATTTCAGCATGACAATGGACATATTTTCTCTTGACTCGGAAGATATGGTATCAAGTCCGCTCAGGGTGCTGGCCCTGTCCTCAATGGGTTTTGTAACCAGCTCGCTGACATCATCAGGGCTGGCTCCGGAGTAAACGGTCATGACGATCATCATGGACATGTTCATATCCGGCATAAGCTCCAGAGGAGACTTTAGTACAGAAGATAAACCGAACACAATCAGACACAGGATCGCAAGAACTGTACTGACTGGTCTTTTTAAGACAAGTTTCGTTAAGCCCATTTTCCTGCCTCCTTCTACTGAGCCTGGCTCTGATCTGCTGCCTGGCCCTCAGTTGCCCCGCTCTCACCGGCATCCTCTGCCTGGGAAGCTTCTTCCCCAGCTGGAGCCTCTGTATCCAGAGTTACCTTAGTCCCTTCCTTCAACTCTGAGGTCCATGTAGTAAGCACCTGGTCCTCCAGAGAGATTCCAGAAAGGATCACAATATTCTCATCATCAAAAATCCCCACTTCCACAGGAACTTCATGGATGATCCCGCCATCATATGTATATACGTAAGCATCTCCACCCTTGTAGTAAACGCTGTGGGTCGGGATCAGCATAGCGTTTTTGGCAGAAGCAGCAGGAACGCTGAGCTCTACGCTGGTTCCCGGAGCCATGGACTCATTATCCTCCACAGAGGCCTTTACCTTAAATAAGCCTACAGAAGCCTCTGCCATATTGTTCACCTCGATCACGTTTCCATTATATCCGATACCTTCCTTCGTGATCGTCACAGGATCTCCTGCCTTGAGATTGTTTTTCACCTTCTCTGTTGTATAGAAGGTCACGTTATTTCCTCCATCACCTGCGATCACACAAAGCTGGTTGGAGTTTCCCACGGTATCGTGAACCTCCACATTTAACTGTTCCACACGTCCGCTGATGGGGGAGGTCACATGGCTGAACTCCATCTGATTCTCATAAGCGATCTTAGCAGATTCGTACTGTAAACGCTTTGCCTCCGCATTGGTCTGATAGCCCTCAAACTCTTTGTCGGAAACAAAACCAGACGCGTGAAGGGGGGCCATACGGGCCAGAGTGGACTGTGCATCATCATATGCCACCTTAGCTGCCTCCATCGATGTCCTGGAAGCATCCACCTGCTTGGTATCGATCTCCAGGATCACCTGTCCTGCCGCTACGGTATCTCCTGCCTTTACGTTGACTGCTGTCACATCTCCCCCTGCCTTCGGATAAATGTACACAATATCCGCCGGTTCAATGGTTCCTACCAGATCCGTATTCAGGAGTATATCTCCCATATGGGGAGTCTCCACACTGACAACTGGGTCGGGAGTATGCACGACAGGCTCATCTTTCTTGAACATACGGGCAATGATAATGACTGCGATCACTGCAATCACGATGCCCCAGATAATACGTGTCTTTGCCTTTTTCATCTTCTCCTCTTTCCTTTCCTTTTTGTTTCTGAAAATCTTATCTTAGAAAAAACAAGGGAAACGAACTGCTTCCTAAAACAGTTCCTTCCCAGGTTTATATAAACAACCAATTAGTATTTTAGACAGTCTCACCCTGTTTTGTCTAACACCAAATTGCGGATAATTAACAACTATACGTTGTTAATTAGAATTATTTTTCAGAAATTTTATAAAACTTTCAACTTTCTTTTCATTTTCTTTACGCCATATTAAAATAACGCTGGCGTGAGCCTGATTGACCGCATCCGGCATGGGCTTCATCACCAGACGTTCTCCATAATTATGGTAAAATTCCTTAAACCCGATATGGATCCCCTCATTGGCGATGAGAGCCAGCTCCAGGCTGTTTACATTTTCATAATATCGGGCCTTCTGGAGCACATGCTCCTGCTTTAAAACCATTTCTATCAGGCGCACCTCAGCCCCTGAAAAGAAATTTTTAAACAGACAGAGCACGGTCTCACCTTTAAAATCCTCGATGACCACCTGTTCCTTTTGAGCCAGAGGATTGTTTTTTGACATAACATAATATAATGGAAGGGTTTTGAGCACCGCCAGGCCGCATTTCTCTTTCAGCTGTTCATAGGAGGAGGTAAAGCTCACGGCAACCATCAGATCCGGATTCGCATTTGCCACATCCTTCAAATTTGTAAACTCTGTAACCTCAAACTCTGTTTCAGGATCCCAGGCCATGTAATCTGCCAGCAGATTCCCCGCCATCTCGATGATTCCGCTCATTCCTACCACCGATACGCTGATGCGCTTTCTGGCCCGCTCCCCCTCCTCCCTTGCCATCTCCACAGAATCATATATCTCTTTGGGGATCTCCTTCCACCGCCAAAGCAGCAGCTCCCCGCTCCGGGTGAGGCGCACTTCCCTTGTGGTCCGGTCAAAGAGACGCAGCTCCAGCTCCTTTTCCAGGGAAGCGATCTGACGGCTGAGCCCCTGCTGGGAGATATACAGATGATTGGCAGCCTCGGTAAAATTCAAAGTCCTCGCCGCCTCTAAAAAACATTCGATCTGGTGAATGGTCATGATTCCTCCTCATTTGACATGACAGATGACGGATCCAAAGCATCCCGCAAAGCATCTCCCACAAAATTAATAGCTACCACCAAGATCACGATCAAAAGCCCCGGAGGGATCCACAGCCATGGCTGCTTTGTGAGCACCGTCATGGACTGGGCGCTGGTGAGCAGATTTCCCAGACTGGCTGCCGGCGGCTGCACACCCATTCCCAGAAAGCTCAAAGAAGCCTCATCCAGCATAGAAAGAGCCATAACAGAAGTAGCGTACACTAAAATAGGAGCCGCTGTATTGGGAAGGATCTCTGAAAATAAAATGTGCCTCGCAGGCATTCCTGCAACGATACTGCTTTTAACAAAATTCGTTTCCCTGAGGCTCAGCACATTTCCCCTGACCAGCCTGGCAATACCAGGCCAGTCTACAAACCCTAAGATCAGGATAATGCTCCAGAGTCCCGGCTCAAAAATCGCCGCCGCAACCAAAACCAGAAGAATATAGGGAAATGACATAACCATATCCGTAAAACGCATGATCCCAAGATCCAGCCATCCTCCAAAAAATCCTCCAAGAAGCCCCAGCGTCACCCCCAGAGCTGTGGAGATGGCTGTGGCCAAAAGCCCTACCAGAAGGGAAATGCGGGCAGCATACAAAAGCCTGGAGAACATATCCCGGCCGATCTGATCCGTTCCCAGCCAAAATTCCAGGCTGGGAGGCTGGCTAAAGGGCCCTGCAATGGCTTCGGGGTCATAGGGAGCCAGCACTGGGGCGAGCAATGCAGCCAGGCTAATGAGGATCAGCACTCCCAGGCTGACGCATCCTAAGCGATGGCGCAGGAAACGGCGGCCAATGGTCTGCCAGTAGCTTTCAGTTCCAATATCCCCCACAGGGGAAAGTTTCTTTTTCTTCATTATCTTTTATCCTTTAGCCTCCTGTTAATCGTAGCGTATGGACGGATCTGCCGCCGCATACAAAAGATCCGTTACCAGATTGGCAGCCAGAACCACCACTGCGGACAGGAGGCAGACGCCCATGATCACCGGATAATCCCGTTCCAGAATAGCACTCATAGTCATCAATCCCAGTCCCGGCCATGAAAAAAGCTGTTCCACAATCACCGCTCCTCCAAAGAGAACCGGGATCTGCATTCCGATCACTGTCACAATGGGTACAAGGGCGTTCCTCAATGCATGTTTTCCGATCACACGGCGAAGGCCAATGCCCTTTGCCTTGGCTGTGCGCAGATACTCCTGTCCCAATATCTCCAGCATGGCGCTGCGTATGTAGCGCAGATTCGTGCCCGCCATGGAAACAGACAGGGCTAAAACCGGCATCACCATATGGGCAGCCACGTCAGCCGCTCCCCCTTCGGTTCCCAAGGTCGTCATACCGCTGGAGGGAAGAATCCCTAATTTCATAGTAAAGAGATATACCAAGAGCAGGGACAGGAAAAAGCCTGGGATACTGCTCCCCAAAAAGGAAGCGGTCACTACCCCATAGTCCCCTTTGGAGTACTGATGGAGGGCGCTGTAGATTCCTGCCGGAACTGACAGAAGCAGGCTGACGATCAGGGAAACGCCCATGAGAAGAAGGGTGGGGCCAATACGGCTTCCAATCATCTCACTGACCGGCTCGTAGGTTCGGATGGAATATCCCAGGTTCCCCTGAAGCAGCTGCCCCAGCCAGATCAAATATTGGACATAGAAAGGTTTATTAAGCCCCAGAGCCTCTGACCGGGCTGCCAGGGCCTCCTGGGATACCCTGGCCCCCTGAAGCATCTCCAGAGGGCTTCCGGCAAAACACATGATGGCATAATCGATCATCGTGATCCCTAAGAGAGTGGGAATGGCGATCAAAAGACGTTTTATAATATATTTTTTCACTGTCCCCCCTCCTCTCTGAGCTCTTTCGCACGGATACAGGATACCAGATGGCTGCTGTTTTCTTCTAAAGCTTCCAGTGACGGCGTAGTTTTTATGCATTCCGGGCAGCTGAAAGGACATCTTGAAATGTAAGGACATCCCTGCTGTCCTGGCGCGCCGGATTCCCCTGCTTTACGGTATCGTTCTTCCCAGGGAACGGCTCTCAGCCCTTCCCTCTTTCCTTTTCTGGGATCCGGCTCAGGAACTGCCTGAAATAAAGCCCTTGTATAAGGATGGATAGGATGGCGGATCAGATCCTTCCTGTCTGCCAGCTCCACGATCCTCCCCAGATACATGACCGCGATACGGCTGCTCACATAATTCACTGCCCCCAGGCCATGGCCGATAAAGATGCAGGTAAGCTCTAATTCCTTCTGCAGATCCCGCAGAAGATTTAAGATCTGCGCCTGTATGGATACGTCCAACGCGCTCACCGGCTCGTCACAGACTAAAAGGCGGGGATTCAGGGAAAGGGCCCTGGCAATACCGATCCTCTGCCTCTGTCCCCCGGAAAATTCCCTTGGATACCGTCCCAGGCAGCTTTTGGGAAGACCGGTCATATCCAAAAGAGCTTCTACTTTCTGGGAAACGTTTCCCCGGTCTGCCAGCCCGTGATACAGCATGGGCTCCGACAGTATCTCAAATATATGCTTTCTCGGGTTTAAAGATGAATAGGGATCCTGAAAAACCATCTGAAGCTGAGTACGAAAGGGCTTTATCTGAGCCGGCTTCATATTCCCCAAATCCTTTCCCTCATAGAGGATCCGCCCCCCGGTAGGCCGTTCCAAGCCCACAATCTGGCGGCCTAATGTAGATTTTCCGCAGCCCGACTCCCCTACCAAGCCTAGGGTCTCCCCCTCAAACAGCTGAAAAGACACCCCGTCCACAGCCCGAAGGATATTTCCCGAAACCCGGGTATTTCCCCCGCGCTTCAGAAAGCCTGGCCGAAAACCATTCCCTCCGCCGGAAAATCCTCCTCCGGCAGGATAATACTTTTTCAGATCCTCTACCTCAAGCAAAGGGATTCTTTTACTTTCCTTCATCAAAAGCTGCCTCCTTTCCCCGGAGACAGCGGACCATATGGCCCTCTCCCACCATAAATTCTTTCTGAGGCTTCTTACATTCTTCCTCAGCATAGGGACATCGTCCAAAAAAGCGGCATCCTGCAATGTGGTCATAGTGCTCCGGTACGATTCCCCCAATGGAAGCCAAAGTGCGGCCCTCAGGATCTTCCATAGACGGCACAGACTGTAAAAGAGCCCTGGTATAGGGGTGGGAAGGATGATCAAAAAGCTCAAAAACAGGAGCCTCCTCCACGATCCTCCCTGCATACATCACCATTACCCGGTCTGCCATCCGTGCCACCAGCCCCATATCATGAGTGATCAAAAGGACTGCCATTCCAAGCTCCTGCCTCAGCTCCAGGAGCAGATCCATGATCTGGGCCTGAATGGTCACATCTAAGGCTGTAGTCGGCTCATCTGCGATCAAAAGGGAGGGAGTGCAGGAAAGGGCCATGGCAATCATGACCCTCTGGCGCATCCCTCCTGACAGCAGGTAAGGATATTTTTTCATGACAGATGCCGCCGGAGAAAGCCCTACCCTCTCCAAAAGGGTCCTGGCCCGTTCCCTGGCCTCCTCCTTTCCCACACCCATATGGACGCGGATACTCTCTGTTATCTGGTTTCCTATGGTAAACACAGGATTTAAGGAGGTCAGGGGATCCTGAAAGATCATGGCGATCCGGTTCCCCCGGATCTGATCCAGCTCCTTCTCACCCATAGCAAACAGATCCTTCCCCTCAAACTGGGCATGTCCCCCGGTAACACGGCCCCCTTTTCCCAAAAGCCCCATAAGGGCCAGGGAGGTAACGCTCTTTCCGCAGCCCGATTCTCCCACAATACAGAGGATCTCTCCCTTCTCTATATGGAAGCTTATCTGATCCACACTGATCTGTTTTCCTCCATCTCCCGAAAAGGTAATCTCCAAATCGTTGACTTCAAGGATATTCGACATATATTTCCTCATTTCCATGGCCTCTCAGCCCTTTTTAGCCCACTGGCCCTGCCCACTGTCTTCCTATTTATTCTGCCTGTTTCAGTTCCCAATCCTCCACATGATTGAAAAAGCCGTACACACTGGGCTTTGCCCCTGTAAGACGTTTATTCACAGCCGCCATGGTTTTAACCACATAGGCGGAAAACATAGGGACGTCCTCCTGCATGCTCTGATCCACGATCCTGTAAAGCTCTCTCAGTTCCTCTGGTTTACTGGTCAGGGAAATTTTTGACAGCGCCTCCTCCACCTGAGGGCTGGTATATCCGGTCCAGCTTCCCTCTCCTCCCAGAAGCCAGGCAATATCAGCGTAGGGATCGATAGGCGGATAGGTATACTGGACTGCCAAAACGTCAAAATCTCCCTGGGAAGCAGAACTCATCAGAGTATTCACATCCATAGTACGGATCTGGGCCTTGATCCCTACAGCCTGCCACTGGGCTGCGATCACCGCCGCCCCGTTGACAAAAGCGCTGTCCCCGGAATCCACCAGAAAACGGATCTCCTGGTTTTTATCCCATCCGCTTTCCTCCAAAAGGAGCTTGGCCTTCTCCGGATCATAAGGCAGCGGAGTCAATGTCCCGTCAAAATAGGGACTGGCGGAAGACACAAAACCATCCACCACCTCACCGTTCCCCTTTAAAAGCTGATCTAACAGCTGGTTCCGGTCAATGGCCAGCAGCATAGCCTTCCGTACCTTTGGGTCGGAAATGGACTTTGTATTAATAAATACGGACTGGTTCGTGATGGGATCCCCGTAAGAGATCTCCACCTGTTCTAAGGCCGCCACACTCTCATAATCTTCAAAGGGGATCGCGCTCATGGTATTCTGGGTCACATCAATCTCCCCTGACTGAAGACCGGCATAGAGCTGGCTTCCGTCCACAATCTTCAGATTCAGCTTAGGAATCTTGGGCGCTCCCTTCCAGTAGGCCTCATTGGCCTCGTAGGACACATAATGATCCCGGTCAAAATCAGTAAGCTTATAAGGCCCGCTCACTACATCTGGTTTAGAAAACCATGGATCCGACATCAGCTCCTTCTCATTAATCCCTTCGATCACGTGTTTAGGAAGGGGCATAAGATAACGGGCGTAAGAGTTCTGGAAGGTAACCAGGGACATGGGTTCCTTTGTTGTAAAACGAACCGTTTTTTCATCCACCTTGACGATTCCTTCCACATGGTCTGCCCCTTCCTCTACAAAACCGTCCTCCCCTACTCCTTCAAATACGTAATACATCATGGCTGGATTTGCAATCACAGGGCTGCAGATGCGAAGGGCTGTATACACCACATCATCCGCTGTCACCGGCGTCCCGTCTGACCACACGGCCTGTTCATCAATATGCACCAGGAAATTCCTCTGATCCTCCGCTGTGATGGAATCTGCCAGCATCCCCTCAAATTCCAGGTCGCCGCTCAACTCCACCAAAGGCAGGAACATAAGCCCTGTTGCATATTTATTCATTTCAACTCCATCCATCAAAAGAGGGTTTAGTGTATTTAACGTGCTTGTGACACCTATATTTACAATATTCGGATCCCCGGTTCCCTTTACGCCCATCTCTTTCCCACTCCGGGCTGTGTCCCCGCCTTTTTGGCAGGCTGTCAAAGACAGGGCTATAAAGCCCGCCAAAACAGCAGACAGGCAGCGCTTTGCCAAATTCATCTTCTTTTTCATCTAATCCTCCTGATATTTCACTGCACACAAAATCCGCCCGCTTATGCCAGAGCTTTCCATCTCCGCCTTTTCGAGCGCATAATAGCAATTTTACTATTCATAGCAAGTTAGTATGGTTTTATTTATATCATTCCAGCCATAAAATGTCAATAGGCTCCATTCTTCCTGTTTTTTCTGGGATTTTTCTGAAATTTTTCTTTGAATTTTCTCTGGAATTTTTTCCCTGTCTGCTATAAAATAGAAGGAAATGGAGGATCAGAAATTTAACGGCCACATTTTTGTGGATGTACAGAAAACCATTGTTATCGGCGGGGCTACTGTCTTTATTCTCGGGGAGGCCCGTCTGGAGAAAATAAAGGGCTCAGACAATTCATTCGCATCCGCTCACCTTCCTATCTTAGGTTTACTAAAAAATAGGGAAACTCAAGCTTCATATACCTTGAAAACAGGCCCGCAAATAAAAAGGAAGGGCTAAATTGAAAGAAGGGAGATTTTTTATGTACACTTGTGCTGACTGCACCGTGCTGGCATGTGATTCAGGAAATCGGGAACATATGCCGTCCAACTGTCCCATGCAGAGACAGGAAAGATTGGAGGAATGCCTGAAGGAATACCATCTATTGAGGCAGCAGGCTATGGCCAATGGCCCCGCTTAAGAGAAACCGTGGAATTTTGCAAATCCATGGGCTACAAGCGCATCGGGCTGGCATTCTGTAAAGGCCTGAAAAAGGAGGCCAAGGTTGTGGCCGGGATTCTCCGCAAACATGGATTTGAGGTCGTATCTGTCATCTGCAAAACCGGCGGATTCTCCAAAGAGGAGGCCGGGATCCCAAAGGAAAACAAACTCAACCCCGATGCCTTTGAAGCCATGTGCAATCCGATCGGACAGGCTATGCTCTTAAATGGGCAGAACACAGAATTTAATATTGCCCTTGGACTCTGTGTAGGCCATGATTCCCTGTTCTACAAGCATTCTGAGGCCCTGGTAACCACCCTTGTTGCAAAGGACCGCGTCCTCGCCCACAATCCCTGCGGCGCTATTTACTGCGCAGAAGGGTATTTCAAAAACAAACTGTAACCCCTTGCGTTCCCACCTTTTTCAGTAAAAATTTGGGATTCCGATAAGCAAAAAAATACGTACTGCCGCGTATCTTCTCTGGCAGTACGTATTTTTATTTCTATCCTTTCACTGCACCCATGGTGATTCCCTGGGTAAAGTATTTCTGGAATTTCAGGAATACCAGGATAATAGGTACGGAGGCAAGGGCAGCGCCTGCCATGATCAGTCCGTAATCGTTGGACATCTCACTCAGCTTACTGGCAATACCAAGGGAAATCGTCTTCGCCTCACTCTGGGTCAGCATAACCAGCTGAAGGGGATATTCATTCCATGAATTGATAAAGGTAAAGATCGCCAAAGCTCCAAAACCTGGCCGGATGATCGGGAAAGCCACATTTAAGAAGGTGGTCAGCTCCCCGGCCCCGTCAATGCGGGCCGCTTCCAACAGGGAGCTGGGAATATTTTCCGAAAACTGCTTCATCATAAATACGCCAAAAGGCCAGCCTACGACCGGAAACACCACAGCGAACATGGAACCCCACACCGATTTTAATAGTCCCAGATCCGACATTTCTTCCATTAACGGGATCAGGATTACTTGCTTTGGCAGAGCCATCGCACAGACAAACAGCCCGAAGATTACTGTCTTTCCAAAAAAGCGCTTCTTCGCAAGGGCATATCCAGCCAGGGAAGATGTGATGCAGGTCAGGATCATAGCCATAATGGAAATGAACACACTGTTAAACAGCCAGCGGATCGCCAGGGGCATCCCAATCCCAAAAAGCTTTGTCCCGCTCTTAAACAGGCGTGCATAGTTATCCAGTGTAACAGTTGTGGGGATCCACTTTACCATCTCACCGGACTTGATGATAATATCGCTCTTTGGCTTGATGGATCCGGTCACAATCCAATAAAGAGGAAAAATGAAAAATACTGCCAACGCTGCAAGGATCGCAGCAGTCAGGATCATATACCAGGATCTGGACGTCTTCTTTGTTGTCATATTTTTCACCTCCTACTCCGTTGTACCGCCGTCCATAACTTTGAACTGCAAAGCACTGAACAGCGCGATTACAATGGCCAACACAACGCCCATGGCGTCCGCATAGCCAAATTCCTTTGTTGTCTTAAATGCAATATCATACAGCAGATACATAACTGTACTGGTGCTGTAATTGGGCCCGCCTGAGGTCAAAAGCTGGATCAGCGCGAAGCACTGGAAGCTGTTGATGGTAGTGATGACAGCCACATACAAAGTAGTGGGCATAATAGACGGCCACTTGATTCTCCAGAATACCTGGAATGCATTGGCCCCATCTACCTGGGCAGCCTCCTCCAAAGAGGAATCCACATTTCCCAGAGCAGCCACATACAGCACGATCGGCTGGCCAATGGAGGTGGTAAACAGGATCAGTATAATACACCACAAAGCCATGGATTCCCCGGACGTCCAGGGAAGAGGCTGGCCTCCGAACCCCTTGATGATATAGTTGAGAAGACCATCATATTTATCAAACATCCATTTCCACACAACGGTTACCGCCACAGAACCAGTTACAACCGGCAGATAAAATACACAGCGGTAAAAGGAACGGATCCCGGAATGCATTTTATAAATACTGTTTCCTACCCACAGGGAAAAGGCTGTGACAGCCGGAACCGACACTGCCACGATGATCAGCGTATTAACAGCAGATTTCAGAAAGATCTTATCCTGAAACAGCCGTGTATAATTTTTTAATCCAACAAACTTCCCATTTGGATTCATAAAGCTGGCGTCTGTAAAGCTGGTGATGACGCCCATCGCCATGGGAGTGATCACAAAGCCCACAAAAAAAATCAGCGCCGGAAGCAGGAACAGATAGGAAACCATCGTTTCCCTGCGCTGAAGCACCCTGCTGCGCGCCGTTGCATTTTGCCTCTTTCCACTTGCCATAACTTTCCCCTTCTTCCAATTTTATCTTATCTATTTTTATTTTATCTGAGTTTCATGCTATCTGTTTCTTCTCATAAAAGAACTCCCTCTCCCCGCATCTGCAGAGAGAGGGAGCAGCAAAACAAAGCTCATTTATGATGCATTGGCAGAGGAATTAAATGTATCAGCTGCCTCCTGTACATCTGTGCCGTTAAATACCTGCTGAAGCATATTGAACCACAGTGGACGCATTGCTGCAAATCCCGCCTTTGTGTTGTAGTATGGGCCATAGTACTGGCTCCAGGAAGCTAACAGCTTCATGTGCTCGTCGCCCTCATACAGCTCGCCAAAGGATTTGCGGACCGGGAACGCATTGGTCTTGACAACACTCTTTGGACCCCATTCTGCGTCGTCGCATACAAATGCAACAAACTTCTTAGCAGCCTCAATCCGGGCCTCATCTTTGTTGTCAAATACGCAGAAACCATTTACCAGATATTCCAGGGAAGGAGTTCCGTCCTCAGATGGGAAAGGAACTGCAATCTGGGTAAAGTCCTCAGAAGCATAAGTAACCTCGTTTGAAGTACCAAAGCAGAAGGTCATAGCACATGTTTCCTGCTGGAATTTCTGCAGCTCATCTGCTGCCGCCATATCAAATCCGGCATCCAGCGCCTTGCTGTCATACATGCTCTTTAAAAGGTTCAAGGCCTTTACACCGTTCTCATCTACATTCCACTTGCCGTCCTCGCCTACGATGGAAGAACTGTATAAGTTGTTTACAAGGGCTCTCGTTCCCTGGTCGCCGCCCTGGCCGCCGCAGTACACGATAGCAGGAACCTGAGTTGGAGCTGCATCGCGGAGAGCCTCACACATCTTTACAAAATTATCGGTTGTCCAGGTACGGTCGCCTTCCAGATTCACATACTGGAGCGCATCCGCTTTCTCCAGCGCCTCCTTGTTCAGGCCCATATAGAATGGAGAGGAGGAGATGGGATACATATAAGCCTTTCCATCTGCACCCACACAGGTATCTACCAGAGCTTCGCTGGTCAGATCTGATTTCAGACCTTCAAACATATCATCCAGCGGAGCCAGATAACCGGCATTTCCAAACTCGATAATACGGCCTGGAGCGTCAAATAAAATATCCGGAGCTGTGCCGGAGGTAAGAGCCGCTGTCAGCTTATCCGGGCCAGAGGTGAAATCAATATACTCTACCTTTACAGTAATATCCGGGTTTGCCTCATGGAAGGCGTCAGCCAGCTCCTGCTCATACCCTGTGTCAACGCCAAAGGTCGGGAACGCCCACCATACCAGCTCCACAGCTCCCCCAGCTGCGTCTGTCTTTTCTTCTGCCTTTGCGTCTCCTGCACCCTTTGCCTCCTCAGAAGCTGCCGGAGCTTCGGAAGATCCTCCCGTTTTCTCCTGTCCGCCTCCGCAGCCAGACAGAGCAGTTGCGGTCAGCGCCGCTGCCAGTCCCAATGCCATTACTTTTTTCATTCCTTTATCCTCCTTCTCCATGTCATGTTTTCACAAAAAAAATATAAATATTTTACTTTTTTTGTAAACTATGTCTCTCCCCTGTTGTTACCGCCATTATATTACGAAAATTTTATTTTGTCAATCTTGTTTAAAAAAAGTTTTTTCTTTTTTATTTTTATTGGACTTTTTTAGAATATCTTTGCAAAAAGCGGATCAGATTTTTTAAAAAACCACAAAAAAATACTGCCCTCCCCGTTCCCTCTTGTCTGTAATATTCCAATCAACAAGGAAACGGGCTGGGCAGTGATGCCGAAACCATCAATAAAGCTTTTCTATTACTGACCCGGAGGTCTTTTCATTATTCTTGCTGCACACGTCAAAATATCTACGGTAATATTCACTGTACATCATATCGATCAAAAACAGCTGGCTGATCTCCGCCGAGGTGGAGCCTCCCTGAAGGGGCCCCTCATTTGCCCCGCAAAGAAGCGTAAGATCCGCATAAGAAGTGAGGGGCGATTTGATAAAACGGGTGATGCAGATCGTGGTGGCCCCCGCTTTTTTGGCCAGCTCCGCTAAATGAATGGTATCCTTCGTCGCCCCTGAATAAGAAATGAGCACTGCCACATCCTCCGGCCCTAACATGGAAGCTGCCATAGACTGCATATGGCTGTCCTGTATACAATATACCTTCGGCTCAATCCTCATAAATTTGTTCGTAGCCTTTAATGCAGTGAGAAGACTGGCTCCCACTCCAAAAAAATACACTCTTTTGGCCTCATGGACTGCGTCGATAACCTTTGAAAAGACTTCCTCATCCAAAAGGGAATATGTTTCTGTGAGTGCATTTACATTGGTGTTAAGCACCTTTTTCGCCAGCTCTGCAAAGGTATCCTTCAGGCTGATCTCGCCTGTAAACTCCCCCTCCTGATTATCCCCTCCTCTAAGTCCCAGGGAAAGCATCATTTTAAACTCCTGATACCCCTTCAGCTCCATTGTCTTACAGAACCGGAATACGCTGGTATCGCCCACATCACACGCCTCTGCCAGATCTGTGATGGACATAAACAGCACTTCCCTGGGATTTTGCAGCACATAGGAGGCCACCTTTTTCTCTGCCTTTGTAAACTGATTGTAAGCCAACCTCACTTTTGTCAAAAAATCTCCATCCATCGCCATAACCCTTCCTGTCTTTTTGCTTGTGTCCTGTTTTTCACTCCAAACGCTGCAAAGCCTGATAGGCGGCCCCTAAAAGGCCGGCCTGATTTCCCAGCTTTGCTGTTTCCAGCCTCACATTGCGGAAGCTGTCCATGATTTCTGCAACGGTCTTCTTTCTCACCTGTTCCAAAATATAGGGCTGCGCCATCACTCCGCCCCCCAAAACGATCTTCTCCGGATTAAAAATATGGATCACGCTCACCAGTCCCCAGACAATCTCATCAATCCACAGATCCACTGCCCGGCGGATCTTCGGATCCTCCAGATGTGCAAAAATCTTCCGTCCGTTATCTAAGGACGGATCAACAGCCCTTACTCTTTCCACCAAAGCCGTAGTCGAAGCATATTTTTCATAGCAGCCGCTAAACGGCTTTCCAGGGATCCGGTCTTCGGGATGCACCAGGATCCCTCCAAATTCACCGGCAGAGCAGGCGCTTCCGCCATAAACCTTGTGCCCGATCACAACCGCGCCGCCCACTCCCGTCCCGTAGGTGATACACAAAAAATCACTGCTGTCCGCCCCTGCTCCAAATATAGCTTCCCCTACAGCCGCCGCGTTGACATCATTTTCCACCGCCACAGGAACCCCAAATTCCTGTTCCAGGATTCTTTGCACTTCCATCCCTGTATAATCCGGAATATTTTCGTTGGCATACCGGATGCATCCCCTCTGCGGATCCACCTGTCCTGCGGTGCTGACCCCGATCGCATCAAAATCTCCATATTCCCTAAGGATCTCCTTAGCCCGCTCCATCACATAGGGGCCGCCTTTTTTTGCATTGGTATCCTGCTCCCTCTGCTCCAAAAGAGATTCCCCTGTCCAAATACCGGATTTGATGGAGGTCCCCCCAATATCCAATGCCGCTATCTTCCTCATAGCCTGCCTCCGCCTACTGGATCGCAGCGACAAACCGCTTTGTGATCTCCATAGGACGGGTAATCGCCCCTCCGATCACAGCAGCCCACACCCCTGCCTCAAGAGCTCCCTTCAGCTGCTCAGGAAGCCAGATGCCGCCCTCGGCGATCACAGGCTTTCCACAGTCTCTGGAGAGACGCCCCATCAGTTCAATATTGGGAAGTTTGGAATCCTTTGTGTAATCCGTATATCCATTCATAGTGGTTCCTACCAGGTCAAAGCCAAGCTCAGCTGCATGGATCCCCTCCTCGTAGCTGGAACAGTCTGCCATAAACAGCTGATCCGGATATAAATTTCTTACTTCTGCGAAAAATTCATCCAGTGTTTTTCCATCTGGACGCATACGGTCGGTGGCATCCAGGGCAATAATGGACACACCGCACTCCATGAGCGCCTTCACCTCTTTCATGGTAGGCGTAATGTATACATTACAATCCCCGTAAACCTCCTTGATGATTCCAATAATAGGAAGATCCACCGTCTGCTTAATCGCCTCAATATCTGCCACTGTGTTCGCCCGTATGCCCACAGCGCCCCCCAAGCTGGCTGCATAAGCCATCCGGGACATAATGTAGGAGCTGTGAAGAGGCTCCTCCGGAAGAGCCTGGCAGGATACGATCAGCCCTCCCTTGATCTGCTCCAGAATTTCTTTGTTTTTCTGATCCATAACGATTTCCTCCGATCTTGTTCATGTTTTCAAGAGACTGCCGTCCCTATTCCCCATATTCCGCCACACCTGAACCGGCTTGAACTTATTCTGCTTTTCTTATCTGATTTTAAAATAAGATAACTTAAGTTTAACTATAACATGGTTAAAAATTATTTTCAATCGTAAAATATAAGCAAAAAAAAAATTTATTTTTGTTGATTTCTTCTATTTTAGATGATATGATGAGCGTAGAAACTATGCTATTTTATAATCAATCGGAAGGCGAGGTAATACCATGTCCAAGTATGATATCAACAAATTCAAACACATAACGGTTGCGCTCAACACACCTTTTCAGGCCGACGGAAGCGTTGATGTTCAGGCAGTAAAGGCTGTTTCCCGCTACTTCTGCGCCAAAGGCGTTAAGCAGATGTATGTATGCGGCAGCACCGGGGAAGGATTTCTGTTGGACAGCGAGGAAAGGAAGCTGGTGGCAGAAACTGTTGTCAATGAGGTAGGCGGCGATATGAACATCATCGTCCATGTAGGCTGCGCAGACACCCGCCACTCCTGCGAGCTGGCTGCCCATGCAGAAAAAATAGGTGCGGATGCCACCTCCGCAGTTCCATGTGTCTACTACCGTCTGGGAGATGAGAGTGTGTACCGCCACTGGACCGAAATCACCAAGGCTGCGGATCTCCCCTTCTTTATCTACAATATCCCTCAGCTGACCGGCTTTAACCTTTCTATGCCTCTCTTTCACCGCATGCTGGAAAATGACCGGGTTGCAGGCATAAAATGTTCTTCCGACCCAGCTCAGGACATCCTTCGCTTTAAGCTGGCTGGCGGCAAGGATTTCATTGTATTCAATGGCCCCGATGAACAATATGTGGCCGGACGCATTATGGGGGCGGACGCCGGGATCGGCGGAACCTATGGCGCAATGCCGGAGCTGTACATGAAGATCGACGAGCTCATTGCCCGCAAAGACTGGGAGAAGGCCCACGAGGTTCAGGCTATCATTACTCCTCTCATCTACCGCCTATGCTCCTTCCCGTCCATGCACGGTGCAGTAAAGGGCATCATCTCTCTGGACGGCTGTCCTATGGGCGATCCAAGGCTGCCATTCCTTCCTGTTCCTCTGGATGACCCGAAGCTGATTCAGCTCTACCATGATATAAAGGAAGCCATCGATATGGTAAAGAATTGGTAAGACACAGGCCTACACATCTCAAAGACAAGCTCTGTCCATATTTCTCTGAGCGCAATCGATCACATACCTGAAACCAGGCAGGGTGCTCTACCTTGCCTGGTCTTTTTTCTAACATTCGGATGCTGCGTTCCAAATAGCTTTGTCTCTTCTTTTTTATCCAGAGATTTGAGTAAATATTTGAGTAAAAAGGTGTACGCCCTAATAAACATTTGAGTACAAAACATAAAAAAGGATCCTGCTTTTGCAGGATTCTCCGCCTGCGGCGGGTTGCTTTTGCGACATGATTCCATTCCGCCCCAGTGGATCCTGCGCGGAGCGCTTTTTGTGTAATAGGAACATTGCAAAGCAATTCCCTATTACACAAAAAGCCCCGGAAACACTAGGTTTCCAGGACTTTCCCATGTCAAAATTATTCACATGTATACGGCATCAGAGCAATGTGACGAGCTCTCTTGATCGCTACAGTCAAAGCTCTCTGATGCTTTGCGCAGTTGCCAGTGATACGGCGAGGAAGGATCTTACCTCTCTCAGATACGTATCTCTTTAACTTGTTTACATCCTTGTAATCAATTACGCCATTCTTATCGCCACAGAATACACAAACTTTTTTTCTTCTGCGCATTCCGCCTGGTCTTCTCATCT
>ENA-UONU01000628-UONU01000628.1-human-gut-metagenome-genome-assembly--contig:-CS51-NODE-628-length-34943-cov-23.860382_pt1 | contig 34943 bp, 29 predicted proteins | sample MGYA00242462_ERZ724009 | MGnify/ENA metagenome assembly ERZ724009 | reverse complement strand
CTAGATGAACCCTCTATTACAATACCATCTAATGGAACTTTTTCTCCAGGCTGAACGACAATTATACTTTCTATACCGACTTCGTCAGGGTCTACTTTTTCTAGTTTTCCATTTCTTTCTACATTTGCATAATCTGGTCGAATATCCATCAACGCACTAATATTTTTACGGCTTTTTCCTACTGCGTAACTCTGGAATAATTCTCCAATTTGATAGAATAACATAACAGCGATTGCTTCATTGTAATCTCCACTTCCAGAGTAAATTGCTAGTGCAAAAGCTCCCACTGTTGCCACTGCCATTAAAAAGTTTTCATCAAAAACTTGTCGGTTTATAATTCCTTTGCCTGCTTTCTTTAAAATATCATAGCCGATTATTAAATATGTTGCCAAGTAAAGTAATAGTTGCACAATTCCTGTTACCTGTATCAAATTCAAAGCAATAATCATAACTGCCGCAATAATAATTCTTGTCAACATTTTTTTCTGCTTCTTATTCACAGTCCATTCCTCCTATTTATTTTATATATGTTTAATTATTCATATAATCTTTTTAAATTTGCACCCCTTTTGTATTTAGGGGTGCGTTTTTTCTAAAGTTCAATCTCACAATCTGGCTCTACCTTTTTGCAAGCCTTTAAAACATCATTCATAACTGCTTTTGGTTCTTTTCCATCTTCAAACTCTACAATCATTTTTTGTGTCATAAAGTTTACAGTTGCATTTGCTACTCCAGCTGTCTTTTTTGCTGCATCCTCCATAAGATTTGCACAGTTTGCACAGTCAACTTCGATTTTGTAAGTTTTTTTCATGATAAATATCTCCTTTCGTGATTGTTATTTAAACTTCCATTCAACAATTAAGCACTTGTTTAATTGTTATGACTGTAGTATAATTCTCTCATAACCTAAAGTCAACAGAGATATGTGATTACCTACTAAATGGGCGAAACACATTTCTAAACAGAGCAAAATGAAAGGAAGATTGTATATGTCTTATATGAAGTTACCACATAATCATCATAACGAAATAGATAATACTGAGTTATTAGAACAACTTAATGATATTCAACACTTTCAAATAGTTTCAGAATTATTTAAACAATTAAGTGATCCTACACGTATTCGTTTATTTTGGCTTTTATGTCATTGTGAGGAATGTGTTCTAAATCTATCTGCAATGATGAAAATGACAAGTCCTGCCATATCCCATCATCTTAGAGAGTTACGAAACAAAGATTTAGTATCTAGCAGACGGGTAGGGAAAGAGGTTTACTATAAGTCAGCAAATACAGAGCAGAGTGTATTGTTACATAAAATGATTGAAAAAATTTTGATGATTACCTGCCCTGAACATAAGGAGTAAATAATATTATGAGCAACAAAATCGCACCATTAGAAAAAAGTATTCAAGAACTTTCTAATAAATATCATATAGTTAGTTATGATTTATACAAAGGTATAAAACTTGCTTTTATGTCATTAACTGGCAACAAACATACTGATACGCATGAGCCATTAAGACATATTTTAGAAATCAATTACTGCCATAAGGGAAGAATTGGGTGGAAAATGTCTAATGGAAATAGCGTTTACTTAGGGGAACATGATTTTTCATTACATACAATGGAATATTGTTCTAACTCTACAATAACTTTACCTAATGAATACTATGAGGGGATTACCATTTATATTGACTTAAATACCCTTTCAGAAGAACCGCCAGAATTATTAAAAAATACTGGGATTACAGGAAATAGTATACTTGATAAATTTTGTAAAGATGGAAATTTTTCAGCTTTTATTGGTAATGAAGAAACAGACGCTATCTTTTCATCATTCTATCATCAGCCAAAAGAATTTCAACTTGCGTATTGGCGAATAAAAGTGATAGAACTCTTACTGTATCTAAGTAAATTATCCTTCGATACAGAAAACCGATTGTCTGAATATCAATCTGAACAAGTTGAACTTGTTCGTAGTATACACAAATACCTGTTGGATAATATAAGCCAACGGATAACAATAGATGAAACGGCACGCAAGTATCTTATCAATCCTACTACATTAAAGTCCGTCTTTAAAGCTGTATACGGTACTTCTATTGCCTCACATATAAAAGAACACCGAATGAAAATGGCAACCCGTTTGCTAATAGAGACACCAAAAAGTATAAAGGAAATTGCAAAAGAAGTAGGTTACGAAAGCCAAAGTAAATTTTCTAAAACTTTTAAGGGATATTATGATGTTTTGCCAACAGAATATCGAATGTTCCATTCAAACAAATCAAAATAATTTAATTCTCTATATAATAGCTTTAAATCAATATTTTATGTGTAATAGGGTTTGGTATCAAAAAGAGATACTATGATAATCTCGTAGTATCTCTCCCTAATTGGAATATTATGTTTTTGCAAGCAGGTAAACACAGGTTATTTCTTAATATCCTTTTGTTTGGGAAACTCCCGTCTCCCAGCGTGACACCGTGCGGCTTGTGATCTGAAATTTTTCCGCAAGCTGCTCCTGTGTCAACTTCTTTTCATTGCGCAGTTGTTTTAAAAAATAACCTGTCTTTTTCTGATCCATAATGAAATCTCCTCTTGCTTTCCATCCATGTAAATCTGCTCCTCCTTTCGCAGATTACAATACCTGTTTTTTCCGGCAAAAACCACGACATAAAGCGAGAACTGCCGTATTTTCTGCACCGGACATGAAATGTCTGCCCGGAAATCCCGTTTAATTACAAATCATACCTATCTCTTCTTTTTGCTGCCTCGTTATAAACCTGTTCATCCGTTCTGGCAGAAACAACAATAATTTTCATAACTTTGCCCACTCTCTCAACCTTATAGACAACCCGTATCCCCAAATCTCTGAACTTTATCTTCATAAGATTGGTAAGGTTTGTTCCACTTTTATTACCCAATGGTTTCCCATATCCACCTTCCCTCACTGACAACGGATTCTGGCTGACTTTTTTAATTCCTTTTAACACCTGTATCTGAGCTGAATGGTCAAGTTTTTTCATATCCTTTTCCGCTTCCTCTAAAAACTCAATACTCCATATCATTCGATATCTGCATCCTCCGCTTCCAAAAGTTCTGCTTCACTGATGCCCAAATGTTTCATCACTGAATCATATGAAACGGTCTCTTTATTCCCGTTATCATCCAAACGTTTATTTGCTTCCAACAAAAGAAAATAATCTTCCTCAATCTCCGTTAATCTTGTATACTCTTCGGGTGACAGAATAATTGCAGAAGGCTGGTTATTTTTTAAAACAATCAGTTCTTTTTCGGAACGAAGTCTATCAAATATCTTTGCAGCCTGCCCTTTGTTAAATTGTGAAATTGGAACAAGACTCTGTAAAAAATCAGATGCAATTGCCATAACAGACACCTCCATTGTTTAATTTCACTTATATTATATGCAGTAGCAAGCCAAGAATCAATATAAAAGTTGTATTATTTTCTTTATAATTTTCATTATTATTTATTGTTCTTATTTCATGTTCACAGGACTATACACGGTATATGTATACATTCCATCCTCATTTTTCACAATAGAATCTCCATTGGGCGGTTCACTTTTTCTTGCCCTGTGACACAAATTTGCATATACTTATTTTATCAAATAACATCAGGAGAAACCCATGATCTATTTAAAAAATCCCCTGTGCCTTGGCATGGAAGAATCAGAATATAAAGAAATGCTCGCTCTGGGCGGTATGCGCCAGAAACATTTTGAAAAAAATGAAGTGATTTTGTCTGCCGGATGCACCACGCACGAGATCGGGCTGGTGCTGTCCGGAAGCGTTAATATTGAAAATCTCGACCTGTGGGGCAGCAAAAGCATTTTGAGCAACATCGGTGCCGGACAGGTTTTCGGGGAAACTTATGCATTTTCCCGCGAAACACTGATGGTCGATGCGGTTGCTGCCCAGCAGACCGATATTCTATTCTGGAATCTGGATATTCTTGTCCACACTCCGCATCCCGCAAGCACCTGGCAGCCAAAATTTATCCGGAATCTGCTACAGATCTCCCTGCGCAAAAATCTCGCGCTCTCCCAGCGGATTTTCTGTACAACCCCGAAAACGATCCGCGGGCGGCTGCTTGTCTATCTGTCAAACCAGGCGGCAAAAGCCGGCAGCAATTATTTTAAGATTCCGTTTGACCGGCAGGGGCTGGCAGACTATCTGAACGTCGACCGCAGTGCGCTTTCCAAAGAGCTTGGCAAAATGCGGGACGAAGGAATTCTGACCACCCGGAAAAATGCGTTTACCCTATACGGATTGTCTCATGAGCCGCTCCTTTATGTTTCATTTCCAAAGGCCTTTCACTAATAATACAAACGAAAAATCGGAAAGGTTACAAAAAAAGGAACCCTGTCCGGATATCTTTCCGGACAGGATTCCTTTTTATTATGTTCTCCTACTCTGCCAGCTTAAACCTGCCAACCAGATTCTTCAGTCCTTCCGACTGTGCGGAAAGCTCCTGGCTTGTCGCAGAAGTTTCTTCTGCAGCTGCGGAGTTGCTCTGTACGACACTGGAAATCTGCTCGATTCCCTGCTCGATCTGCTTTAACATATTTGCCTGCTCGGTAGAACTCTCGCTGGCGCCCTTTACCGCATTCGCAAAATCATTCATGGATTCAAGAATCTTATTTAATGCAGCAACCGTCTTTTCTGTAATCTGGTTTCCGTTTTCAATTTCCTGCAGAGATTTTTCAATCAGATCGCGAGTATTGACTGCCGCCTGTGCACTGTCACCCGCCAGTTTTCCGATCTGATCTGCCACAACCGCAAAACCTTTTCCGGCTTCCCCGGCACGTGCTGCCTCAATGGAAGCATTCAGGGACAACAGGTTGGTCTGACTTGCAATCTCCTCGATGGAACCGATGATGTTTTGGATTTCCTGTGAGGTACTGCTGATCCGCTCCATGGCATTGGTCAATGCCTGTAATTCTTCTCTGCTTTGATCTGCCTGTTCTACGGCAGTGCGTACCATCTGGTAAGCCCCGGAAGCGCTCTCTGCGCTGGATTCTGCAATTCCGCTGACACTCTCTACCGTTGCTGTCAGTTCTTCTACTGCACCTGCCTGATCGGTGGCACCTTCTGCCAAAGCCTGTGCCCCGCCTGCCAGCTGCCCGGAACCGGATGCAACCTGCTCGGATGCTTCATTAATCTGTGTCAGGGTATCACTCAGTTCATGTTTTAATTTGCTTATGGACTCATACTGCTGTCTGAAATTTCCAATATAAATCTGTGCATTATTACTGGATACATTGAAATTTCCTTCTGCCATTTCTCCCAGAAGATAACTGGTATCCTGCACAATCACCTCCAGAGTTTTGCATGCCTGCCGGAAATTACCGGCAAGTTTTCCGAGTTCGTCTGGAGATTCATAATTTATTTCCACATCAAGCTGTCCTGCTTTCAGTTTCTCAGCTGCACCTTCCAGTTCCTGAATTGGCTTTAGCATAATTCCGGTAATGGTGGTCCGGATGACAGTGGAGAAAGCCACTGCTCCTGTTCCTATGAGAATCATCAGAATAATGCTCACAATTCCCGTTACCCTGGCAGATGTATACTGACTCTTTGCCTCTGCGGATGCCACTTTTCCGATATCAACCAATATATCCTGAAGTTTCTCTGTTGCATCATTATAATCGGAATTAAACAGTGCCAGAGCTTCGTCATTTTTATTCTGCTGCGCCAGTTCCATGAGCGCTACCCGCTGTTTTTTCAGTTCTTCTATCGCATCTTTTAATTCCGCAACTTCCTTTTTATCATGAAAAGACTTCTCCAGTGTGGTAACATTTTTTCCAACCTGATCTGCATACTGCTGTGCCGAATTAAGATAACTCTGTGTGGAAGCTGTATCATCGGTTGTCATCGACCACAAAATATATTTTCCCACAAGCTGTATATCTTTACGGATTTCCATCTGCAATGTGCTGTTTGCATATGCTTCCTTGTAAAACTTATAAGTATCCACATTCATCATTACAATGGAAACAAGCGAAACAACCATAGCAACAGCAAACGTTACAATGACTGTAGTAAATGCATACTTCAACTTCATTCCTACCTTCAGTTTTCGGTAAAACTCTTCCATTTTTTTTCGTCCTTCCATTTTCTCTGTTCCTTTCTTTATTCCGCTTTAAAATACTATTTTTATCATACGCCTTTTTCCCTCCCACTGCAATGTTTCTGTCGAAAATATGCGAATTTTATCTTTTTCCACACTCAGAAATTCCCCCCTGGTTTGTCCCCTTTGCATTCCAATAAAATGATGGTACAATGATGACATAACACAAAACATCTGTTTTACATATATTGTTGGAAATGGAAATGGAAATGAAATGGAAAAAGCACAGATTCGAATAATCCGAAGCAAAAGAAAAACCGTTGCACTGGAAATCCGTCCGGATTTATCGGTTCTGGTAAGGGCACCTTACTGGATGGCAGACTGGCAGATCCGTAAATTTGTCGATGAAAAATCAGACTGGCTGTATGCCCATCTCCGGGAAATGGAACAAAAACAAAAATTGGAAGCTGCACGCCCGAAAGCCGCACCTTTAACTCCCGGGGAATTGCAGGTGCTTGCAGATGAAGCACTGCGCGTAATTCCGGAACGGGTACGGTTTTATGCCCCGGTTGTCGGCGTGACCTATGGCAGGATCACCATACGAAACCAGCGTACACGCTGGGGAAGCTGCAGTGCAAAGGGCAATCTTAACTTTAACTGCCTGCTGATGAAAGCACCGCCGGAAGTGCTGGATTACGTGGTTGTCCATGAGCTGTGCCACCGGCTGGAGATGAACCATTCACCACGCTTCTGGGCACAGGTGGAGCGTGTGCTTCCAGACTATAAGGTTTCCCGCAAATGGTTACGGGAACATGGCAATGAGCTTATGGATTTAAACCCATAAGAAGGAGATACCGGTATTCCTGCATCTCCTTCTTGCTTTCATGTTATTTTTTACATGTAATATCGTTCTGTTCTCAATTACTTTCTATTGTATAAGTCCCCTCTTCAAAATTTACATGCAATTCGGCATATGCCCCGTCATATTCCCAGCGGATTTCCAGAGAACTCTCCTCTCCGGAGATTGTCACCTCTGCACCTTCCGAAAATGCCTTATGGGTATTCCTCATACGGATTAGCGCAAGCTGTTTTTGAACCACATCTTTTTTCAGTCCTTCCGCGATCTGATCACCGGAAAGATTTGTCCGGTTGATTTCCTTATGTCCGGATTCCCCTGCACGCTGCACCGCTTCATGGTCATTTTTTCCGGCAAACAGATCCAGATACCAGATCTGCGGTTTGCCCGGCATAAACATCTGGATGGCCCGCGCCAGAAGCATTTTTTCATCCGACTCTCCCAATGCACTGTAGTACGTGGCATTTACCTGATAATACAGATTCTTTTGTCCATGTAAATTTTTGACCATGCCTCCGCGGGATACAATCCGGTCAATTAACGACTGGATCTCCTCTTTTGGAAGCAGTCCCTTTAAATCCAGAAGCGGGATGCCGTCGTGACAGCCAAGCATGTTGACCGTGGAGATCTTCTTTTCCACAATTTCCTTCGCCCATGCCGCAAGGTATGTTCCGCGCCTGTTCTCAATCGCATCAATGACCAGTCCCGGCAGGAAAAAATCGTAGGTCGCATAGCCTTTTTCTGCAAGCGTCTGGTATATTTTTTCGTCATACGCTGCGTGGATCTCCGGCAAAAGCGTAAGTCCCAAAGGTTCTGCCAGCGCATGAATCTTCTGTAAAAGTTCCCATGTCTCCGGATCATTGAGGAAGTTTTTCTTTCCCGGTGTCTTCGGCGCATAGGCAAAGGCATCCAGCCGCACGATCGCCGCTCCATAAGAAGCTATTTTCTCCAGTGTTTCACGATAAAACTCCCACACCTTTGGCGACTGGATGTTTACATCCATCTGTCCAAGATAGTGTCTGCCATGCACTTCCTGATAAAAGGTATTCCAGTACGGCACCTTTTTTCCATCCGGAAATTCCACCATCAGGATCGGCAGCCCGGGTTTGCGGAAAAACATCTGCTTCAGGCAGCTTTCCTCCGGCTGGATATAGCCTTCCTCCGTCATGGTTCCATGCCCTTCCCAGAAGCGGTTCCAGTCGATGAAAAAATCGCGGTACGCAGAAGCCTCCCCTTTTTCCACAAGATCCTGAAACTGTGGGGACTGTGCGGAAGCATGGTTTAAAATAAAATCCAGTTTCAGGTCAATCCCCATATTCTTTAACTGGTCAAGGTCTTCCCGGTCGGCAAGCTGCTCATTCAGGTCATAGTCGATCACGGAAAATCCCCGGTCGAGATCGGAATGATACAGACTCGGCAGAATGTAAAAGGAAGAAAATACATCCTGCATTGCCTCAGTTTTTAGCAATGTTACAATATCTCCCAGATTTCCTCCAAGGCTGTCGGGATATGCATTGAGCATCGGTTTATGGTTCATAAACTCTTCCGTCCTTTCCCACGATTAATCCTGCATTTTTGCGCTGCACTTCAAGTTTTTCCTGTTCCAGTTCTACCACGCGGCAGATAAACGGGCTTGCGGCATTCTCATCGCGGTTTCTGCGGATGCGCCGCTCCTTTGTCTCCTCCGGGGAACTTTCCAGGAAGACGGGCAGATCCACACCATGTAAATCATCACTGCCTCCGTGTGTCCACTCCAGAAGTAATACGGATATTCCGGAAAAATCGGTTTCTTCCGATGAGATCTCGCCATCTTCCCGTCCCATATGCCGCAATGTGATCGTATCTTTTCCCTCATGAAATGCCGCAAGCACTTCATTGATCCGGTCGAAGTCAATCTCTTTCTTTGTTCCGAGATATCCACGCAGTCCATCTTCCCCGGTTTCTTTATACACACGCATCCGTTCTTCATCATTGCGTTTTGGAATCCGGTGTGGATAATCATCGCCAGAGAGCAGATAACAACCCGTTCCGTCATTTAAAAAGTACTGCTGCAATGCCGTTGCGAGTGTTGTTTTTCCGGAACCGGAACCACCGTAAAGGCTGATGACCACGCGATTTTTGGCATTCTTGTCACACCATTTCTGCACTTTTTCATATAATGTTCCAGCCTCTTTCAGCTCTGTAAGAGAAAACTGATATGCCTCATATTCTCCGGTAAACGGCGGAAGCGGAATTCCCGCATGCATCAGTGCTGCACCGGAATACTGCCTGCCGCTCTGTTCTTCCAGATACACGGTATCCGGTTTTAACCCACGCAGGCGGACATAAACGGTCGCCTGATTTGCCTCTGCCATAAGACGCACTACGCTTACCAGTGCATGATCCTGTTGCTCTGAGACGAACATCCATGCCGCAATTTCATCCGTAAACGGATCCGACAGCCGCCAGTATGTTCCCTCGTTAATGAGCGTTTCATACTTCTTGTACGTTTTGATCTGCTCCCGGATCTGCTGTTTTTCCTCATCCGATAAAAGCGCCGGGTTTAATTCGTAACCGAAAGTTCCCGCCATCGCTGTCACCCCACGGGTATGGAAACTTGTCACCCGTCCGGTCTGGTGATTTGGAACCGCCGAAACATGTGCCCCCATCGCGGAAACCGGATAGAAAAACGAGGTTCCGTACTGGATTCTTGTGCGGTTGATCGCATCGGTATTGTCGCTGCACCAGATCTGTGGGGAATAATAAAGCATTCCCGCGTCAAACCTGCCGCCGCCACCGCTGCATCCCTCCAGCAGAAGATCCGGATAGCGGCTGCACAGGTGTTCCAGAAAATCATAGACACCAAGCACATAATCATAGGAAAGATTTCCGGCATAGACATCTGCCATGCTGCGGTTCATATCCCACTTGACATAATCAATTTTTCCCTGATCAAGCACGGCAGAGATCTGGTCAAACACACAATCGCGCACTTCTTTTCTGGAAAAATCAAGCAGTAGCTGGTTTCTAGAGCGCACCGGCTTTTTCCCCGGAATCCGGATCGCCCAGTCCGGATGCGCCCGGTACAGATCACTGTCTTCATTGACCATCTCCGGCTCAATCCAGATGCCAAATTTCACGCCCTGCTCATGCACACGAGTAATAAGATCTGCCAGACTGCCCCCCAGTTTCTTTTCGTTGACCTGCCAGTCCCCAAGGGAAGAATTGTCATCGTTTCTTTTCCCGAACCAGCCGTCATCCATTACTACCATATCAATTCCAAGGGAAGCGGCTTCTTTTGCCAGATCCACAATCGTATCTCCCGTAAAATCAAAATAGGCTGCCTCCCAGCTGTTGATCAGCACCGGACGCTGCATATGGACATATTTGCTGCGGCACACATGGTTGCGGATGCAGTTATGATACTGCTGCGACAAAGCAGACAATCCATCTGCCGAATAGGATAAAATGACTTCCGGCACCGTAAAGGTTTCTCCAGCCGCGAGCGGGTAGGAAAACAGTTCTTCATTTAATCCAAGAAGCAGGCGCGTCTGGTTGAACTGGTCTTTTTCCGCCTCACAGGAGAAATTGCCGCTGTATACAAACAGCATGCCATAGCAGCTGCCTGCCGTCTCTGTTGTCCCTTTTTCTGCCAGAATTACTGCCGGATTATACTGATGGCTGGATGTTCCCCTGCGGCTGCCAAACGCAATCGTTCCATGTCCCAGCGGGGTGCGCTCCAGATTGCGCTCCATGGCATGCTTTCCATAAAACCGCAGGACATCAAACTCTCCCTGTACAAAATCCAGACAGGCTGCCGCTGCCTTTTCGATCGTAATCTGTCCGGTTCCCGTATTTTTAATCCGTACACTCCTTGTAATGACATCGGTTTCTTCTAAAACGCCATACAGCAGATGCACTTCAACCTGTGCGTTTTCATCTGCAAGGACTATTTCCAGTGTCTGTGCTTCGTTTTCATCTGCCCAGACAGCCGGAAGTCCCTGTAACTGATACTTGCCGCCTCGGATCTCATAGCTCTTAAAAAGCAGATCTGCACTTTCCACACCTTTTTCATTTTTGATATTCAGTGCAATATTGCGGTAATCTCCGGTGCCAAGGGACGGATATTCCTGTGGCAGCGCATCCAGCGAATAGGTGCGGTCCATGCCCGCTGCATAAGGATTTCCGGAAAATCCGCGGTCTGCATAGGTTAGGACATAGTCCATGGAACTGTTTGTTTTTTCTCCGTAGTACAAATGCAGCAGATATCCCAGTGGATCAACCTGCATCTGATAAGTTGTATGCGCCGTATGCAGGGTAAATATTTTTTTATTTGGATTGTATATAATTGCCATAGAAGTCACCTCGTTTATTCTTTATCCTTTGACTGCACCGTTTGCCACACCATTTAAAATCTGTTTCTGGCAGATCATATAAAAGATCAGGATCGGGATCAGTGCCAGAATATAGGAGGCAAACGCCAGATTGTAATTGGTTCCAAACTGTGTCTGGAAGTTAAGCTGTGCAAGCGGCAGCGTATTCTGTCCGGTTCCGGACATGATCACAAGCGGTGTCATAACATCGTTCCATGTTCCAAGGGCTGTCAGAATCGCAACCGTCGCATGCATCGGTTTCATCATCGGGAATACCACTCTCCAGTAAGTCGTCCAGGTACTTGCCCCATCAATATCTGCTGCTTCTTCGAGTGCTTCCGGAATATTTTTTAAATATCCACTGTAAAGCAGGACATTCATTGGCATGTAAAATACCAGATACAACACGATGACACCGGCACGGTTTCCAAGTCCCATGTGTGCCGTCTGTTTTACCAGAGGCATCATTAAGATGGAAAATGGAACAAACATACCACTGACAATATACAAATAGATAAAACGGAAACTTTTTCTTCTTGCCATGCCCCGCCCGATCACATAGCCTGCAATCGAGTGGATCAGAATTGCCAGTACGATCGTTACCAGAGTGATCAGTAAACTGTTTCCAAGAGAACGCCAGAAATCGGTCACTTCCATTGCCTGACGGAAGTTTTCAAAACTCCATTGTTTCGGGAAAGAAAGTGCACCCGCCACATCGTTTGTCATCTCACTTGGTTTCTTAAACGCAATGATCGCTGCCATATACAGTGGAAAAAATACGGTAACCGTCCCCAAAATCAGAACAATCGTAAGTACCCGGTTTGTTTTCTGTTTTTCTTTCATCATAACTGCTCCTCCTTCTTATTCATGACTGTCATCTGGAAAAGTGAAATTGCCACAATCACAATAAAGAAAATAACTGCATTTGCACTCTGGAATCCAAACTGTCCGCCATCCATACCATTTTTATAAATCAGGTAAGAGATCGATTCGGTGCTCTGTGCCGGACCTCCCTTGGTCAAAGACATGATCTGGTCGAATACCATGAGAAAATTCTTTGTGCTCAATACCAGATTGATTGTTACAAACGGCATAACCAGTGGAAATGTTACTTTCCAGAACTGTTTCCATTTACTTGCTCCATCAAGCATACTCGCCTCGTAAACTTCCTCCGGGACGGTCTGCAGACCGGAAATATAAATAATGGTATTCATGGCAACTGCCTGCCATACACCAACAATCAGCACACCAATCCATGCGTATTTTTCACTTGCAAGAATACTGTTCTGTAAAAATCCAATATGGAACACATTTCCCACAGTTGGAAGAATGTAAGTAAAAATAAAACTAAAAATATAACCGATAACAAGTCCTCCTAAAATATTCGGTACAAAATAAATACCGCGCAGTGCACTTTTGCAACGGATCTTACTGTTTAATCCAACTGCCATGATCAGACTCAGCACATTTACCAATATCGTTCCTGCCAGTGCATATTTAAACGTAAACACATAGCTTTTTCCCACGCGGGAATCCGTAAACAGATCTGCATAGTTCCGGAACCCGACATAATCGTACGTTCCGTATCCTTTATAATTGGTAAAGCTGTAAATCACACCTTTGATCATTGGAAGTGTATTGAATGCAAAAAATAAGATCACAACCGGTATAACAACCGCCCAGAATGTTTTGTCCCTGTTTGACATTTTCTTTTTCATTGTGCATCCTCCTGTTCTTTCTGATAATCCTGTACTTTCCGAATCAGATCCCGGTTATAGCGCTTCCAGTCGGAATCAAATTTTTTCAAAAACTTTTCCTGTGCATTGTCGCTTGTATCCAGCAGGAACGTCTGGATCATGGCATCCACACTCATCTCACTCGGATAATGGTGATCCTGATAATCTGCCATGCGGTTATTTTCAATGTAAGGACGCATATCCTTAAGTGTTTCCGGAATTGCAAAATCCCCATCCTTGCAGGCAATTCCGCCCTGATCATCCAGATAAATCTGAATGGTTTCATCGTCATACAGATATTTTAAAACTTCATATGCTGCTTCTTTGTTTTTGCATGCTTTCATCACAGAAAACTGTAAATCAATTCCTGAATTTAATACATTGTCTGATTCCTCATCATTTGCAGGAAATGTAAAAGAGCCGATATTCATATCCGGATTGACCGATTTGATCTGCGGGATCGCATAGCTTCCGATCGGATACATGGCAGATTCCCCGCGGGCAAATGCTGTACAAGCATCGTTATAACCATATGCATACGGATTTTTTTCTGCGAAATCCAAAAGCGCACGCATCTTTTCTGCTACCGGTCCATACGTATCGGAAAATGTGGTATTTCCCATATTTACCTGATTGCAGGTATCCGAATCGGTAAGTCCGACTGCCAGCGCATTCCACGGAGCCAGACAGGTCCAGGTATCTTTAAAGCCCAGATACAGCGGAAGTGTTCCGCTCTGTTTTATTTCATCACACAGTGTGGTAAATTCCTGCCAGGTGGTCGGAACTTTCCAGCCATTTTCCTCAAACAGATCTTTGTTATATAAAATTCCTGCCGCGTTTGCCACATATGGAAGTGCATACGTGCCATCCTTTGGAATAAACTCCAGTTCCTTATCCATATCCAGATATGCCTGTTTTACGGTCTGGACTTCATCCAGATCGGAAATATCATCAAACAGATCTGCATCTAAAAAGTTGGAATAGTTGATATCACCTCCGATTGCGATGATATCCGGATAATCCTCCCGGATAAAACGTGTCTTTAAAATGGTCATTGCTTCATTTGGAGATGAAATCGTCAAATGAATGTCATCATGTGTTTCATTGAACCGCTTTTCAATTTTTTCAAATGCCTTAACTGCTTCTGGTTTGTAGGAAACCACTTCAATCTCCGTTTTTCCATCCGCCCTTTTTTCGCTTCCGCATCCAGCAAGTCCTGTCATACACATACCAAGTGCAAGTACAGCCGCAAGACCACGGAAAATATTCCTTTTTGCCATATTCCTCTCTCCTTTTCTTAAATATATCCGCTTGCCTTTTTGATAATCTGATTATAACATACCTTTATGCGTCCTTAAATACCCACATTTTTTTAATTTTATACCCAAATGCAATATTTTGTGCTATAATAGATACTAATATCGCATTTTGGTATATACGGAGTGTTTTATGAGTAATACATTTTTTAATATTTTTCCAAATGAAAATTTTATCGATCTGTGCATGTATCAGTTTGGATACGAACAGTGTGATCCCGGTCATTCTTTCGGACCTGCAACACGCAACCACTATCTGTTTCACTATGTTCTTTCCGGAACCGGAACGCTTATGGCAGACAATGCAAAAGGGGATACACAGACCTATTCCGTAAAAAGCGGACAGGGATTTATGATTTTCCCGGGGCAGATCAATACTTACATTGCCGATGAACAGCTTCCATGGGAATATATGTGGATCGAATTTGACGGCTTACGTGTAAAAGAGGCTTTAAGTGTCACAGATTTGTGCAAAGACGCGCCCGTTTATCATTCCCATTCCAAAGAATTACGGGAAAAACTTGCCGATGAAATGCTTTATATCGTCAATCATCCGCAGGAATCCTCCTTCCATCTGATCGGGCATCTGTATCTGTTTTTGGATTATCTGCTGCAGTCGGCAAAGTCAGCAACGCTGATCTCCAGTGGGCGCATGAGTGATTATTATATAAAAGAAGCGATCAATTATATGGAACAGAATTTTCAGAATACTATTTCGATTGAAGATATCGCTGCGGTATGTGGCATCAACCGGAGTTATTTCGGAAAAATCTTCCGCAACTCGACCGGTCGCTCCCCACAGGAATTTCTTATGAACTACCGCATGGTAAAGGCTACGGAATTATTAAAGCTGACTTCCTTATCCATTGCAGATGTCGGCTCTGCTGTCGGATACGAAAATCAGCTTCATTTTTCCCGTGCTTTTAAAAATATTTATGGTGTTTCTCCGCGGGAATGGAGAAAACAGAACAAATAGCTTATGCTTCCTGCTTCTTTGCAGTAAACAGTTTCTTCAGACAGCTGAATGCAACCAGCACACCGAGAACCATCAGAAGAATAGCCACGATAAACTGCAGACCGTCTACCAGGAAAGTTGCCTGACCACCGGAAATATTGGAAACCAGTGCAATGGTCTTCTGGATCAGTGCGGTAAACGTAACTGCCAGCATAACAAACATCGGTATGTAAAGTGTCCAGCCGGTTCTTCCAGTTGTCTTTAAGAATACCGCAAGTGCAATCAGTACAAGTGCTGCAAGCAGCTGGTTCGCAGAACCAAACAGTGGCCAGATATTATTGTATCCGCCAAGAGTCAGTAAATAACCAAAGAATAAGGTAATAATTGTTGCAAAATATTTATTGGTCAGAACTTTCTGCCAGCCCGGCATCTTGGAAGTGTCAGTAGTATCCCCGTAAAACAGCTCCTGAAACGACATACGTCCGATCCGTGCAACAGAATCGAGAGAGGTCAGTGCCAGTGCAGATACACACATCGTCATAAATACGGTAGCAACCTGTACCGGAATACCGAATTTTTCGAAAAATCCTGCAACACCCGTAGAGAAAATGGAAAACGGAGTACCCTCCGGCTTTGTTCCGTTTACGGCAACCGCACCAACAACAACCAGTGCAATGACTCCGAGCAGTGACTCTACCACCATGGCACCATAACCGACCATCGGCATATCTTTCTCATTACTGATGGTCTTTGATGATGTTCCGGAAGAAACCAGACTGTGGAATCCGGATACCGCACCACAGGCAATCGTTACAAATAAGGTAGGGAACAGATAACTGCCATCTACATTAAATCCGCTAAATGCATTCAGCTTCATAGTCGGATGCTCGGCAATAACACCGACAACCGCACCAATAATCATGCCCAGCAGCATGAAAGTGGTCATGTAATCACGCGGCTCCATAAGCAGCCACATCGGCATGACAGAGGCAAGGAACAGATATGCCATAACAATATAGATCCAGGTACTCTTTGTCGCATACATTGGAAGTTTCATACCAATGATAAACATGACAACCAACAGGGCAATGGCAACCACTGCGCGAACCCACTCTTTCATTTTCCCGACCTTTTTCTGAATCAGGCCAAAGATGATGGCAACAACGATAAACAACATGGAAATGGATGCTGCTGCGGAATTCGCATAGCCTGTTGCCTTTGTCATCCCTTCCACACCTTTTCCGACAAACGTTCCGGCAACCATATCGGTAAAAGCTGCCATAACCAGAAGGGTAAACAGCCAGCAGAACAGCATAAATAATTTCCGTCCGGTTCTTCCGATATATTTCTCGATGATCATTCCCATCGATTTTCCTTCATTTTTAACGGAAGCATACAGTGCACCGAAATCCTGCACGGCTCCGAAAAACAAACCTCCGATCAGCAGCCATAACAATACCGGCACCCAGCCAAATACGGATGCCAGGATCGGTCCGGTGACAGGTCCCGCACCTGCAATGGAAGAAAACTGATGGGCAAACACTGTCAGTTTGGAGGAAGGAACATAATCCTGTCCATCTTCATGCGTATAAGCCGGAGTTTTTGCTTTCGGATCCAGCCCCCATTTGCTGGCAAGCCAGCGTCCGTATAACAGATAGCCGGCACCAAGTACTACAATTGCAATTAATACGATAACTAAACCATTCATTGTTTTTTCGCCATTTGGCGACTCCCTTCTTAAATATTTGCAAAGAGACAGGAACAAGAATTTAAAAAGCCTCCGTCCCATATACCTGTTACAGTATATAAAGACGAAGGCTTATTTTATGCTTCCGCGTTACCACTTTATTTGCCGTATCAAACGACCGCTCACTCTCATCTCAACAGACTCCCCTCTGCAGAAATAAGGTTCCTGATAACGGTAGAATACCGGTGAAGCTTACTGTCCTGACGGAATTCAGCCCACAGCTCACAGAGGATGGTCACCATATCTGTCTGTTGTCTCGCACCGCCCGACAACTCTCTGGAAAAAAGTATATTGTGATCGTATTCTGTTCTATGCATTTGCTCTATGACTCTTCGTTAACAAAAAACATAGCACTTGATTCGACAATTGTCAATACACCTTTCAACTATTTTCTCTTTTTTCTTGCAAGAACGACACTTTGGATCACCAGGAACAGACAAAGCATTGCTGCAATTGTGATGCCTGTCCACCATGCCTGATCCAGTCCGGCGGAGGAAACAATATTCTGAATCGTACTGAGGGAGAGTACACCGAAGAATGTTCCAATGATGTTTCCGACACCGCCGGTCAGGAGTGTTCCACCAATAATGGATGATGCAATCGCGTTCATTTCCATTCCGCTTGCATGTGTTGCCGCACCGGAACCGACATGCAGGAAATATACATAGCCTGCAATACCGGCGAGCAGCCCACTCAGCAGATGCGCAAGAAAACGTGTCTTTTTAACGTTAATTCCAAGCATAAGAGCACTCTGGCGGTTACCTCCAACCGCATAAAACGAACGGCCAAGCTTCGTCCAGCGAAGCATGACAAACATAATCACAACGATCAGGATTGCCACAATCACACCGATTTCCACATATGCATTCACATATTTGCCAATACGGTTGACAGATCCCATTCCCGGAACAATTACACGGGTATCTTTCAATTTCACAAATGCCTCATTTTGTACATTGAACGGATCTGTATGTACGATAGAAGTCATACCTCTTGCAAAGAACATACCTGCAAGTGTTACGATAAATGGCTGAATATCCAGATACGCTACCAAAAATCCCTGTACCAGCCCAAATCCAAGACCAATGGCAAGTGCAATCAGGAGAGATACAAACACATTTCCGCCCTTGAAATCCAGATATACCGCGCAGCACATACTTACAAGTGCAACGACACCGCCGACTGAAATATCAATGCTTCCGGTAATCATAACCAGACTAAGTCCGCATGCTGTAATGATCAATGCGCCATTGGCGTTTAAAATATTAAAAAATGTCTGTGGTTTTAAAAATCCGCCGCCCTCAAAAATCATCGCGCCGATATACATCAGGAAAAATACAACGATGGTGATTGTCAAAAGCAGGTTGGCATCGGAAAGTGATACCTTTTTTAAGGATTTTGATTTCATATTAGCCTACCTCCTTTGCATTTCTTACTTTCATCTTCTGTGAAAAAGATGCAAATTTTTCCCGTACCACCGGAGCACTGATGACAACTAGGATAATAACAACAATTGCCTTATAAGCAGAGATTGCTTCGGATTTTACGTTGAACTTATACAGTGTTGTGGTTAAAAACTGAATGACATATGCACCCAGAATAGATGCCGGCAGATTAAATTTGCCACCGCTTAATGAATTTCCTCCAAGTGCTACTGCAAGGATCGCATCCATCTCAATATCTTTTGCAATAACAGAATAGTTAATTGTGGAAATACGACTTACTTTGATCAGTGCTGCCACTGCCACACAAAGTCCTAAAATAACAAAGCTCAAAAACTTGATAAATGCCGGATTTAATCCGTTTAATCGTGAAGAACTCTCATTAATACCGACTGCCTGCGTATACAAACCAAGGCTTGTAAATTTCATAACCAGTCCCATAACGATCATACATGCTACCGCAATAAAAAACGGAGTCGGAATTGGAATTCCCGGAATAAAACCACCAAAGTATCCAAACGACGGATCACTGATTACCGGAAGTTCGTTATTGTTGATCCATGCTGCAATGGAACGCCCTGCAGTATAAAGAATCAGGGTTGCTACCATCGGCTGAATCTTAAATCCGGCAACGAGGATACCATTAAATGCACCAAAGAGCATAGCTACCACGCAGCTTACGAGAAAGGCTACAATGATTGGAGCCTGCAGATGATCCGGACGGGAATTTGTGCCGCAAAGTACACGAAGGATAACCGAACCGGCAATCGCGATACCTGCACCAACAGAAATATCCTGTCCTCCAGAAGCTGCTGTAACTAACGTCATACCGATTGCCAGAATGGCAAGTTCTGAGCCGTAGTCCAAAATTGTGATCAGATAACCGGATAATACATGATTTCCGGCGCTGTTTACGTCCAGTGTTATTTTATAGAACGATGGATCGGCGATCAGATTAAATACCGCCAGCAGCACCAGGGCCACGATCGGAATCAGAATCTGCTTTCCGCTGAATATATCCATAAAGTTCTTTTTTTGTAATGTTCTTGTTTTAGCCATTCTTTTTTTCACCTCCGGCAATGGTATCCATAATCTTGCTCTGCGTTAAGTCTTCACCTGAGATTTCGCCTACTTTCCTGCGATCGCGCATAACGATCAGACGGGAGCAGGTACGCAGCATTTCATCTGTTTCCGAAGAAATAAAGGTCACACTCATACCCTCGGATGCAAGCTTTAACACCAGCTTTTGAATTTCAATTTTTGTTCCGATATCAATGCCTCGCGTTGGCTCATCCAGGATCAGATATTCCGGATGTGTCAGAAGCCAGCGGGCAAGAATTACTTTCTGCTGATTTCCACCGGAGAGAGATTTAATCGGTGTATCCGCCGATGCCGTCTTGATTTCCAGCAGCTTGATATATTCGTCCGCAAATTTGTTTGCCTGCGCTTTGCTGAACGGACGGAAGAAACCGCGCAGCACCTGTGCTGCAAGAATGATATTATCGCGGACGGAGAGGTCTCCAACGATACCATCCACCTTTCGGTCTTCCGGCAGATAAGCAATTCCGTTTTTCATAGCATCTATAGGTTTTGTAATTTTGATTTCTTTTCCGTTCTTTTTGATCTTTCCACCAATGATACGGTCCGCACCAAAAATTGCACGCACACACTCACTTCGTCCAGATCCCAGCAGACCGGTAAATCCATTGACTTCTCCTTTTCTTATATAGAAATCAAATGGTTTGATGCCTGCGTTACTCTGTAACTGTTCCACTTCAAATACCGGTGGAACATTTTCATCCGCATGATATACCTGCGTCTCATCTTTGATCTGCGCCTCATCGTCCAGCTCTTTGCCCAGCATCTTTGCAACAAGCTGCACACGTGGAAGTTTTTCAATCTCGTATTCTCCCACCAGTTTGCCGTCCCGCAGCACGGTGATACGGTCACATACCTCATATACCTGATCCAGAAAGTGTGTAACAAAGATGATTCCTACACCTCTGGCTCTTAAGTCTTTCATTAACCCAAACAGCTTCTGCACTTCTTTATCGTCAAGAGAAGACGTCGGCTCGTCAAGGATAAGCACCTTACAATCCATGTCTACAGCCCTGGCAATGGCTACCATCTGCTGGATTGCAATGGAACAGTTTGCCAGCTGCTGTGTTGCTTTTGCCGGAATATCGAGTGATTGCAGAATTCTGTCTGCATCGGCGTTCATTTTTTTCCAGTTCTGCATTCTTCCTTTTGTTCGTCCGATAAACATGTTTTCTGCTACCGACAGATTCGGGCAAAGCGTAATTTCCTGATACACGGTACTGATTCCAAGATTCTGTGCATCCTGCGGCGAATGAATTGCCACTGCTTTGTCGTTTCCTTTGAGGAAAATTTCTCCCTCATCTTTTTCATATACGCCGGTCAGCACCTTAATCAATGTAGATTTTCCCGCGCCGTTTTCACCCATCAGCGCGTGAATTTCTCCTTCACGCAGGGAGAAATCAACCGCCTGCAATGCCTTTACCCCTGTAAAGTTTTTGTGGATATTTTTCATTTGTAATACAATATTTTCTTTCACCAGCTTATTCACCCCTTGCTTTTTTGGTTAGAAAACGCGGCGCTACGTTTTCCTCATACGCGGCGCCGCGCCAAATGTTTCCTGTTTTGTTTAGATACCGTATTTATTTACATCATCCTCTGTGATGGTTGTTGCATCAAAACCTTTCTCATCCATGATGATGGTCTTCTCTGTGATTTCCTCGTTGTTCTGTAATTTCTGGATAACATCGGCAATGTAAGAAGCCTGGAATGGATTACACTGTCCATCATAGTTCCAGTTCTGATCTAACAGTTCCTGTAATGCCCACTTGTTGCAGTCAAATCCCATAACGACAACGTCTTTGCCAACACCGTGAGAAATATTTGCTTTGTCAAGAGCGGCAACAGCACCCTTTGCCATATCATCGTTCTCTGCATAGATAACGTTGAATTTCTCTCCACTGTCGATAACGGACTGTACGATCTGCTGTGCTTTTTCTGCATTCCACTCTGCAGTCTGCTCATTTACAATGTTCCATCCTTCAGCTGCTGCTGTATCTGTTAATGCTCCGGATCTTCCTTTCTGTGCTGCAGATCCCATAACACCCTGAATGTGAATGATGTTATACTCATCAAGATTCTGTGCCTTTAACCAGTCACATGCAGTCTGTCCTTCTTTATCCATATCAGATACGATTGATGCTGCATACAGGCTTTCATCTGCATCGATAACACGGTCAAAAAGAATTACCTGTGTTCCTGCATCCTGTGCATCCTTTAATACGGAATCCCATCCGGATGTGTCTGCTGCGGAAAGAAGTAAGTAATCCACACCATCCTGAATGAATTTCTGTGCTGCTGTAATCTGTTCATCGTTCTTTAAGCTGTATGCAAATGATGCATCGTAACCGTTTTCTTTTGTAAACATGTTCTTCATGTCTTTATCGTTTGCGGTACGATATCCGGACTCGTTTGGATCATTGTTAATGATTCCGACCTTAATCAGATCTCCGCTCGAACCACTGCCGGCTGCTGATGTATCTCCGGCTCCGTCCTTTGTATCGGTAGCCCCGCAGGCTGCCAGTCCAAGTACCATCATTGTTGCTGTCAACATTGCTAAGATTCTTTTTTTCATACCCTTTTACCTCCCAATATGAAATCTTTTGTTTGCTTGTGCATTTACTATACCATCCGTATTTTTCTGTTTCAATCCGATTTATGCCTGTTTTAAACGGTTTGTAATATGTTTACAATACATATTTTGTATGATATCATCTAAAAAAAATACAAATTTATTTTTATGTGGAAAGATCTTTGATTTGAGGTGGAAAATCTTTTGATTTTATGGTATTTTCTGTAATTTCTGATGAGATTCTGTCTGAAATCTTATTGGTGAAAACGATAAATTTCTCTGGAAAAGTGGATTGTTTTTGAAAAAGGTAGAATCTTCTTTGATAAAAAAATAATTACACGCCTGTTTCCACCAAAGAAAGGAAAAATTTTATGGCAATCAAATATAAATGGCTGGCAGGACACCTGCGCGAACAATTACCGGATTATACAGCCAATGGAATTTACCGGCTTCCAACCGAAGCTGCCATCAGCCAGCGCTATAAAGTGAGCCGCCAGACCGTGCGGCAGGCACTGTCCGTTCTGGAACAGGAGGGATTAATCGAAAAAAGGCAGGGAAGCGGGTCCTATATCACGGGACGCAGCCGCGGAGAGGACCGGATCGACCTTCTGCTCTCCAGTGACTCTGCTTATTTGTATCCGATGCTTTTGCATGACATCAAAAAAACACTTGCGGCACAGGGCTTTTCCACGACTGTACACATCACGGAAAACACCTTTTCCACAGAACATACTCTTTTACAGAAGATTCTCCACCAGCCGCCGCGCGCCCTGCTTGTGGAAGGTGTAAAAACTGCGCGCACGAACCCGAATCTGGATCTGTACCGTAAACTGCAGAAAAAGAAATGCCCTGTTCTCTTTTTACAGGAATCCTATCCGGAACTGACCAATTGCCCATGCGTCACCATGGATGACTTTGGCGGTGGCATTTTGCTCACCCGGCATCTGCTCGCCACCGGCCATACCCGCATCGGTGCGATCTTTCCTGCGGATATGCGTTCCGGACTTTTGCGCTGCCAGGGGATGCTGCATGCCCTGCGGGACACAGGTGCACTTCCGGAAGATTCCCTGATATGCTGGTATTTTTCCGATGATCCGGACTATGGCATACAAAAAGCGATGCAGAAACTCATTTCTTCCTGCACCGCTATTGTCTGTTATAATGATACCATTGCCTATGCACTTTGCCGTGCTGTCTCAGACCTGCCACAGCCACCGGAGATTACGGTTGCCTCCTTTGACCACAGCTACCTGTGCCACTTTGGACACACAGAGTTTCTCTCCCTGACCCCGGCCGAAGCGCCTGGCAGCCGCGCCGCCGGGGTTCTCCTCCACCAGCTGCAGGGGATTTTAGTCTCTTCCACAGAAATTCCCTGGAAGCTTTAAATACCGCTGCGGTATTCACGCGGACTGCACCCCTGCGTCTTTTTAAATACAAAACTGAAATAATGAGGATCTTTGTACCCCACCTGTGCGGCAATTTCCGATGTCGGAAGTTCCGTACTTTTCAGTAGCTTTTTTGCCTTTTCCATACGTTTTTCCGAAATATATTCGGTAAATGTCTTCTGCATATTCTGACTGAAGACAGAACTTAAATAATTAGCACCCACCTGTACCTCGCACGCAACGGTACCCAGCGATAAATTCTCACTCGTGTAATGCTCATCAATATAAGCAAGTGCTTTTTTTAACGTTTTACTGCTCAGATTGGTGTTCTGTTCATCACGCAGATCGATTGCCGTCTGTAAAATACTCAGGAAATATTCAAATACCTCGTCCTGCTGCACATGCACATTGGTTCCGTATTTGCCGATATGCGCCAGAAATTCTTCTTTTGTCACACCGTTTCGCTCCATAAACGCAATCGCCGTAAACCGGATATTAAGCACAACATAGTCACGGAATATCACGGAATGTATTACCTCGGATATGCTCTGCAGATAAGACTCTACAAAGTTGTATACTTCTTTGCTGCTTCCTTTTGCCAGAAATTCCGAGATAATTTCCGGTGACATTTTTGTCGCATCTACTTCCGCAATCCGCGTGTCATCCTGCGCCGGCAGATAACTTTTTAATGTCTCTTCCGAAAGTACATGCATTTGCGGATACAAAAAACGATATGCACCATAATGATTTACACGATCATAACACTCTTTCAGCATCGACAGCCGTTCCACAGGCGTTCCCACAACAACATACCAGTCTGCATTGGCGTTTTGTGACTCGCAGTTCATCTGGATCTGTGCAATCGCCCGCTGTGTATAATCTTCCATTTCCTCCGCATCGCATTTGACTAAAACCCCATAACAGTTGACGTTCCAGCGAAACAGGATATATTGCGGAAAACGCAGAAAATACTGCAGAATTTCTTCCTGCAGGTGCACAAAAGTATTCATCTCCCGCTCGGAACCATTCTCTTTTTCCTGCTGCACGTACAAAAACAGCAGATTGTAACACGATGCTGACAGATCCAGCGACCATTTGGCAGCTTCATCATAAATTTCTGTTACACAAAGCTCGCCTTCTAACACCTGCTCAAAGAAATGCCTTATGGAAAACTGCTCATATTCGTGCATTTCGTTTGCCAGTTTGCTCTGAAAATCTTCCTGCTCCTGCTCTGCCTCGATTTTTTCTTTTAATTCCTGCAGCACCTTGCGCAGACTCATTCTCGTAACCGGTTTCAGGATATACTGATCCACGCCAATGGAAATTGCTTCTCTCGCATATTCAAAATCATCATAACCGCTGATAATGAGTATCTTTGTCTTCGGGAATTCCTCCCGCACAATCCGGCTGAGTGACAGCCCGTCCATAAACGGCATCTTAATATCGGTAATCAGTACATCCGGACGTGTCTTTCGAATCAGCGGCAGTGCAACTTCACCGTCTGCTGCCTCCCCGACAAACCGATACCCATACTGTTCCCAGGGAATCCGGTCCCGCAGCCCCTCACGGATAACGGTCTCATCTTCCACCAAAAATACTTTTAACATTTGTTTTATCCCCTTTAATACACTCTGTCTCCCAAAACAGAAAGCACATTTTTTTGTGTATACACTTTTTCTTCTACATAATTAATTTTGTCTACCGACTCACCGTCTTCCAGCCGGTTGATAATTTCCTGTATGTATGTTCCCTGCAACGGATTACATTCAATATCCACATTGATCACGCCGGACTTTACTTTTTCAAGTGCACTCCTCGTTCCGTCAAAAGAAATCAGCGTAATATCGCCTCCCGTCCCGGTCGTCTTTCCGGCCGCACGAATTGCCTCGATTGCACCAAACGTCATATCATCATTCTGCGATACAACCACATCAATATCTTTATATTTCTGCAGATATTTTTCCATCACTTCTCTGCCTTTTGCCGTGGTAAAATCAGCATCATCGGAATCCAGAATTTCCCAGTTCGGATGCGTCTTTGCAATCTCTGCAAACCCTTTTGTGCGCCCTAACGTTGCAGATGCATTGGAAGTCCCTCGCAGTACCACGATATGTACCGTTTCCTTTTGATCAAATTTCTTCCCCTTCAGGTCTTCCTCCAGCCAGCGCGCGGCATTTCTTCCTTCTTCCGTAAAATCGGAACCGACCCACGCCGTATACAGCGATGGATCACAGCTGACATTCCGATCCATGACAATCACCGGAATATCAGCCTCTTTTGCTTCCTGCAGCACGGTTTCCCAGCCATCCTCCACAATGGGTGAAAAGACAATATAATCCACACGCTGCGAAATATAACTGCGAATTGCTTTAATCTGGTTTTCCTGTTTTTGCCTGGCATTGTTAAACAGTAAAAAATAACCGTTTTCTTTGCACAGTGCCTGTTGGATGGATGCCGAATTTGCGGTACGCCACATAGACTCGCTGCCAAGCTGTGACACCCCTACCACAATTTGATTCTGACTGGGAATCTCCTGCTCTGCCGTACTTTGAATATCTATCGTTTTTCCACAACCTGCCAGAAAAAGCACCAGCATCAAACACCCGATGACCGGTATCCATCTGCCTTTCTTTTTCATGTTATCGCCTCCCCTGTTACGTTGTGCACCGCCGGAATCACGATCGTCACCTGCGTCCCTTCCCCCGGTCTGGATGCAATCTTTACCCCATATTCCGCGCCAAAATACATGTGCAGGCGTTCATTGACGTTTGCGAGTCCAAAGCCACGATCCGTCTGTTTGCATGGCTTTTCAATCTCTTTTTGCAAATCCTGCAGATCGGCTTCCTCCATCCCCACGCCGTCATCTGTCACCGTCAGTATCAGCAGATCCTGTTTCTTTTCTCCACGGATACAGATCTGTCCTTTGGAGCGCTTGCATTTGATCCCATGATACAGTGCATTTTCTACGATTGGCTGCAATGTCATTTTAGGAATCTGATAGCCATAGAGCTCCGGATCTATTAAAATATGATATTCCATAATATCATGATAACGGGTCTCCTGAATCTGCAAATAACTCCTGACATGCTGTTCCTCCATGCGGATACTGATAAATTCCTGACCATGACTGAGTACAAGTCTGAAAAAATCAGACAGGGTAACAACCATTTCCGTTGCCTGTTCTGTCTCGTTACACTCAATCAGCCACACAATCGTATCCAGTGTGTTGTATAAAAAATGGGGATTAATCTGCTCCTGCAGCAGACGTAAATCTGCCTTCCGCATTTTCTGTTCATCCTCACGCACCTTATTCACCAGAATCTGTATATTTTCCGCCATATCGTTAAATCCGTGTGCAAGCACCGCCACTTCATCGTGCGATTTTACGTGTGTCCGCACAGCAAAATTTCCCTCCGAAATCTCTCCGGTCGCATTGTAAAGCTGTCTCAGCGGGCGTAATATTCCGGACGTAACAAAAAAACCTGCGCCTCCGACAACAATCCCCAGTGCCGCAAGAACTACAGCAAACACAATAACAAATGTGTGGATCTGCTGGTTTAAGGTGTTTGTCACAGCCTCCATGTAATTTGTCTGATAATAAATATAGTACTGAATGTCCTCCTGAATCAGTTCTGTCAGGATATAGATATTGTCATCCAGCTGCCGGATGTTCTCATCGTAGCGATCACCCTTTTTGACATTTTCTGCAATATCATCCACACGGTTTTTAAGTGTATCTACATTGCGCAGCAGACTATCCAGCCACATACGGCTTTCATAATCACTCGTCACATCCCGCAAACCGGTACAGCTCTTCTTCAGGTTCCGGATAAGCACATACGGGTCTTTAAGCGTCTCATCATTTGCAATATTGTCCATCGAAACATATCCCACAACGACTTTGTAAAGACTTTCATCCATCTGTTCTTTGAATTGAATATTGTAGGTGTTTGCAATGGTAAGATGATCCACAATCTCATGATATGTCTGGTTGTAATTAGCTATGGAAATTAACAGATATACTGCAATCAGCAGAAATGGCAGCATTGATGCAGACAGCAATAACAGCAGCTTGCTCCGAATGGAAAACGCTACCTTCTTCGTTCTTCTTTTCTTTTTCATACCCTACCTTTATTTTGATATACCTCTCCCTGTCTCCTTGTTGATTATATACCCAATTATGCAAAAGGTCAAAACCCGTCTGCCTGGCTATTGACTTTTGTTTTTGCCCGGGATTATAATCGTGTTTGCCAGTAAACAGGATAAAAAGAAGGTTTTATAACTATGAAAATAAAGCAGAAAAATACAATTGATATGACCCACGGAACACTGTGGAATAAATTACTGATTTTTGCTCTGCCTCTGGCTGCCAGTAGCATCTTACAGCAATTATTTAATTCTGTGGATACCGCAGTGGTCGGCCGTTTTGCAAGCAGCCGTGCATTGGCGGCCGTGGGAAGCAACAGTTCGCTCATCGCACTGATGATTAATCTGTTCATCGGAATTTCGCTCGGTTCCAACGTAATTATTTCCCGCTACATCGGACAGAAAGCCGAAGAAAATGTAAAAGCGGCAATTCACACCGCCATCGTTGTCGCTTTATGCAGCGGCATTTTCGTGCTTGTACTGGGGCAGTTCATTGCCAGACCGGTACTGACACTGATGGGAACTCCAAAAGATGTTATCGATCTGGCAGTTTTATATCTGCGGATCTATTTTCTCGGCATGCCATTTATCATGCTTTATGATTTCAGTTCCTCAATCCTGCGCAGCATCGGTGACAGCCGCCGCCCGCTGTATGCCCTGATTGTCGCCGGAATCATCAATACCGGACTGAACCTGATTCTTGTCATTGTATTTCATCTGGGAGTATCCGGTGTCGCAATTGCCACCGTTGTTTCTAATATTGTAAGTTCCGGTATTCTGTTTTATATTTTACTGCATGAACAGGAACCAATCCGTGTCAGCCTCTCTGGCTTGTCCATTGACTGGGGCGAACTGAAAAAAATCCTGATCATTGGCGTTCCTGCCGGTCTGCAGGGCATGGTCTTTTCCCTTGCCAACGTCTGCATCCAGAGCATGATTAACAGTTTTGGTTCAAACGCTATCGCAGGATCTGCAGCTGCACTGAATTTTGAATTTTTTGCGTATTTTATGGTAAACGCATTTGCCCAGACTACCGTTACTTTTACGAGCCAGAATTACGGTGCCGGAGATTTTAAACGGTGCAAAAAAGTATACCGTCTCTGCATGATTTTTTCCGTGATATTCTGTGGTCTGTTATCCGGTATTTTTGTACTTGGCCGGGACTTTTTCCTTCGCCTGTACACGACCGATCCGAATGTCCTGACTTTTGCCGTACAGCGCCTTCTGATCGTCACCACACTGGAACTTCTGACCTCCACTTACGAGATCAGCGGCGGTGCCATGCGTGGCTTTGGCCATTCCCTGACACCGGCTCTGATCACCGTGGTTGGCTCCTGCGTGCTGCGCCTCATCTGGATCAACACCGTCTGCCGTGCCGTACATGAATTCTGGGTTGTTATGATTATCTATCCGATCTCCTGGGTACTGACCGGTACGGCTATGATCACGGCATATCTGCTTCTGCGGCGGAAACTGATACGTTAAGCATCGGAACGGGCAAATGCATTCTTCATCTGTCCACACAGTTCAAACAGAACTTTATCAAGTGTATCGGCGGCTTCTTTTTTTACCATATCTGCCACCGCATTGTTTGCTTCTGTCTTAAATGCCATGCGCTTTCCTGCGTCGGTTTCTTTTTCCAGCAGTTTATCATAATGATTGATAATCTCATGTCCTTTAGACAGCACTTTCTCCTGATACCGCTCGACATGGAACACCGATTTCTTATAAGAGGCATCTGCCATCGCACCAATCATCCGGCTTACCCAGTAAAAATTATCTGTAGAAACTTCTGCTGTCGTATTGGCCACATATTCCGGAGTTTCCTCCACCTGCGCATAAAACGGCACCATGGCATTAAAAGCATTGGAACCATACGCAACCCATTCCAGTACATTGGCATCCTCTCCATGCTCCGGGCGGATATGTACCAGACCAACAAAATCATTGCGGTTGATACCGATGGAACGATACATGCCACGCTGCCCCGGATCTCCATACGCTCCATATGGATCGTATGGCGTCCCCTGATAATGCGAGGAAAGCACATATTTCACATCCTCCACCGTAATCTTGCGCTCCGGTACCAGTGTCCATGGCAGATCATCGGACTCCGGTGTAAAATCCGCATCCGGTCCATCCCAGTTGTATGTGTGTGGATTCAGGCAGCGCAGCATATACCACGCACGCGGTGTATTGTACACATGATCTGCATCGTCATGGCTGCCAAAAGCTTCGCGCGGATTCAGAGTGCCATCCATGGATAGATTCAAGTGATGGTTCGCAATAAACTCCCGCATATCTGAAGAACACATATGATTTTCCTGCATGGTAAATGCATCATCCAGATCAAATGCATCAATTCCAAGCTGATTTGGCATAACCACATACGCATCATCCGGCACACGGCGTGCAATCCAGTGATGTCCACCAATGGTCTCCATCCACCAGATTTCATTCTGATCGGAAAAGGCAATTCCATTCATTTCATAAGTACCATAGGTTTCCAGAAGTTCTCCCAATCGCTGAACACCCTCTCTTGCATTGTGGATATAAGGAAGTACTAACGATACAATATCTTCCTCTCCAATGCCGTTTTCCACCAGTGGATCTGCACCGAGTACACGTGGATTGGATGTGATCGTCTCGGTTGCCGTCATTCCGGTCCGCGCCTCATTGACTCCACACGCGCCCCAGACTCCCTTTCCTTCCACCGCATTTGGCATAGCTGTATAGCAAAGTGGATTTTCTGGAAGCGGAATTTCTACAGAAGAAAGTACCGCTTTGTATACACGTGGCTGCTCCTTTGGCTGCACCACGATCATTTTCTTTGGCGTAAAGTGATCATTTCCACCCGCATCATCATTTCTCGCAATCATGGTTGAACCATCATAGGTTGCATTTTTTCCTACTAATATCGTTGTACAAGGCATATTTTTGTCTCCTTTTCTTTCTATTTGCCATTACATTTTTATTTCCGGTTGCCAGACGGACAGTTCTTCTTCATTTTCATAATAAATATGATAATCTTCTCTCATGGAAGCTCCCTGATAAAATATCCTGCTTCTTTCATGGCTTTTGCGAACTTCTCCACCGGCATCTCTGCCTTTGTTGCTGCAATCTCAAGAGACAGTGTTCCGTCCTGCACCAATGAAAAAAGCATATCATTACGGCCCTTTTCCATCATTTCATTGTCTCTCATAAGTAACGTCATGTATTCCACCTTCCATTCCTCATGTTTTTTTGCCTTCAGAACAGCATTTTCAAGCTTATTCACGAATTGGCTATTGCCTGTCTGTCCTGTCGTAAGCCAGTTTAAAAAGTCCTTCATTTCATCCGATACATCATCTGCATGCCCACCGGCACACAAGAATATTTTCGTTGACTCATCTCCCAATACAAGTTCTGGTATCTCTTTACATTGATTTTCAAATGTGTACTTGTGTAACCCCTCCTGAAATTGATCAAATGGACAAATAAAGATCACATAGCTCTTTTTCAGTTCTTTATAATCCGCACCCCTTTCAAGTAAATTTAAATCTATCATTCCCTGATAATATCTCGTACGCTTCGGAAGATTATCTTTTTTGCTCGTCTGCATTTCACAATCATACACAATCCCGGAATCATCCTCGCTGTACACATCAAATCGTATGCCCTTTCCATCAGCCGTCATTTCTATTGGTTTCTGTTGATCAAGTCGGGTGAAAGCACCTACTTTCTTTCCAAGAATAAGTTCTAACAACTCGTGACAGAGTTCCGGGTTCGTTGTCATTACTTTACAGAACATAAAATCATCTGTAAACGTTAAGTCATCATACTTTTTTGCATTTGCCATATCATTCTTCTCCTTCTTCCTTTTGTGAATAGAGAAGACACTGGGAGCATCGATATTGTTATGAAAGTCTTTTTTATAGTATAACATACACTATTAATTAAGCAATCATTCATCCGCAGAAACAAGCCATTTTCCCAAATGCCATCCCATATTTAATTGTTAAAACTCGTGGTATTGTAAGCACCTGAACTTCTTGTGCTTTAAACGATTTGTCCAGCCTGTTTTTGACTGAATTTGATTGGTGTGAGTTTTGTAAATATAGAATAACGTATCTATCTGTTCTCGTCAACTCATATTTACAATTGTAAATTTTCCACTTTCGGAAGTGGCTGGAAAACAGGTGCAGTTACAACACCTATTTCCCAAATTTTTATCTTTATTTCAAATAGAAGACGCGGTTTTCTTTTCTAGGAATAACATCCGGATAATCCCCGTCCACATAGCCGAGCGCGCAGTGTCCGATTCCCTCATATTCATCCTCAATCCCAAGGGATGCAAGCAGTTCCCTGCCCCAGCTGCTTTCAAATTCCTCTTTCGCGCGGTGAATCCAGCAGCTGCCGATTCCCAGATCATGGGCTGCAAGCATGAGGTTTCCCATCACAAGACTTCCATCATAAACATGTGTCGGCCAGTCTTTTTTTCCTAAAACGATGAGCATTGCCGGTGCGCCGTAAAACGGATCACCCTCACTTCCCATGATTTCTGCATTTTTCTTTGCGATTTCATCGCGCTTCTCTTTGTTTGTCACCTGAATGATGATGACATTCTGTGCGCCTCTGCCGTTTGCCGCATAGGTTCCCGCTTCAATGATCTGGTCTAAAATTTCCTGTGGGATGGCATCCGGTTTGAATTTACGGATACTTCTTCTGGTTTTCATTTCTTCTAATACGTTGCTCATTTTGGTTTCCTCCTGTCAGTCTTCTTTTGTTAATTGCTCAATCACACACGTATGTGTTTTTGTCTCTCTGTTGTAGTTGATTCCGGCAAGGAGCAGATTTCCCCGATACTCCTTTAAGGCATCTGTATAGTGCCGGTCTTTGATCTGCGCAATGGCTCCCTGTGCGGATTTTTCCCATTTCAGTTCAATCACAACCGCCGGTTTGTCTGCATGCATTTTTCTTGGAATAAAACACAGATCCGCGAACCCTTTTCCTGTCGGAAATTCCCTTATGATCGTGTAGTATTCCCGTGCAAAATAAAACGCCAGATTGATCGTACATGCCAGCGAATTTTCATTGTTGTACTGCAAAATGGAAATCTCACGATGCGCTTTATCAATGCCTGCTGCCACTGCCTCTTCGTCCTGCATCCATAACGCTTCCAGCAGATTTTTCGACGCTTCGACAGAATCAATCACCTCATGCCAGTCCATGGTACTGATTGCATTTACATATTCCTGTGACACTTCTTTGTTTGGAATCGACACCGTTTTGTCCATCCAGTGATAACTCAGATAACCCAGATGAACCAGGAGTGTCAGAACATCATCCCGGTTCTGGAATGTTGTCATATCATTGGAAAATGTCCCTGTATTGATTTCCACACGATCCCCGGCAAGCATCCGCACAATGGCATCTTTTAACCCGTCAAAATTCATCTGGATATAAATTTTTAATGCCTCATATGTTTCGGTCTGATTCCAGTAATTATCATACAGACCGCTTAACATTGCATCGACCACTGATTTCGGGCTGTACATGGAATAGATTTTGGGGTTTTCTCCGTCCATTGCGACAAGTTCATAGCCATCATACCACGCCTGCGCTTCTTCAAAATTGCGCTTGTATGTTGCGCACAATGCGTGCACTTCCTCTTCGGTAAAACCGAAAAACTCCGCCATCTCGCGTGGATTGGTCATGGAATATTCCGTAAACATGTTGAGTGCCGAATGCGAACCGTATTTTTTTATCGGTAAAATTCCGGTCATGTAGGCAAGTGCCACATATTCCTGATCTTTCATCCATACCCGCAGGAAATCCAGATATTTTTTTTGCGCCTCTTTATCCTGCTTGTACTCGCGGAACAGACAGTCCCATTCGTCGATCAGTATGATAAACGGGCACTTCGTATGTGCATATACGTCTTTCATCGCAAACACCAGACTGTCTTCTCCATCCATGACATAATCAGGATATCCTCTTTTCAGATCTGCAATCATGCGTTTTTGAAAAACCGCAAGCATTTCATCCATACTGTGCGTCATGCTTAAAAATTCCTGCATATTCACTTTCAGCACATCATATTGATTCCGGTATTTCTGATAAGTCTCTGCCTTTGCAATCTGCAGAGTATCAAACAACCGCGCCGTATCGACGCTCTGATCGTAATATGCTGCCAGCATATCCGTCGCCATAGATTTTCCAAATCGCCGCGGACGGCTGACACAAATATATTTCTGCCGTGTGTTAACAACCGCATTTATTTTTTCGATTAACCCAGTTTTATCTACATAAATTGCGGAATTTAAGCTCTCCTCAAAGCCTTTGCAGCCCGGATTCAGATAACTTCCCATGCCTGACACCTCCGTAATGTCATTCGTAACCATCCACCGCTTTACCAACGAACCGTCACGACCAGATTCCTGTCTCTAGCATACCACAAACATTCTGTCTTTGCACTTATATTCCTTCTGATATTCTATTCATAATTTTACAAATACTTACTGTTCATTGATGTTTTCTGTCCATAATACTTTTTCATATTTTATGAATATGCATTCTATGAAAAACCGGGACATATGGAAAAAATTTGTATATTATGTCCTGCTTTTCCTGTCAGCTGGGACATATGCGAAAAAAAGTTCTTATTATGTCCTGCTTTTCTTGTCAGCTGGGACATATGCGAAAAAAGCTCTTATTATGTCCCATACAAATGTCATAACAGGACATTTGTAGCATCTTCTCGTCCATATGTCCCGTTAGACTTTTACAGAAGGACTTTTTTATTATCTTTTTGTCTATATGTCCCATACAGATATCACAGCAGGACATTTCAGGCACCTTTTCATCCATATATCCCATTTGTCTTACACAAAGGGATATTTTTGCCCTTTTTTCTTTATATGTCCTATTTTGTTCTTCTGGCAGACTTTTTGCATAGAGGAGCTATAACTACAAATATTGATAAACTTAGCAGGCGGCAGAAATCATCTGCCGCCTGCTATATAACGTATGCTGGTACACTTATAAAAGTACAGTTTACAAGGGACTACACAGAGTAGGTATCTGACGGGAGGGGTTCCACCCGTCAGATTTTCCATGTGATATTCAAGCTGTCGCTTGTGGCGGCTATGGTGGTAATCATCAAATCCACCACCCGCCGCTTGTCGTCAAAGGATACATTGTCCCAAGTGTCGAGATAGCCGGAAATCTGGCTGACCTGTTCCGGGCTAATGGCTTCCACCGTTAGTTCCG
>ENA-UONU01000622-UONU01000622.1-human-gut-metagenome-genome-assembly--contig:-CS51-NODE-622-length-35166-cov-16.847939_pt1 | contig 35166 bp, 29 predicted proteins | sample MGYA00242462_ERZ724009 | MGnify/ENA metagenome assembly ERZ724009 | reverse complement strand
TGACACGGGTTGTTCGTGCCGATGGAAGTATAGACGAAAAAGAGTTAGAACCACTCATGCCGTGGTCAAAAGACCTTCCGGCTGAGTGTTACAAGCGCCGCAAATAAGCGGCGCTGTATTTGGCGTGGAGCGAAGGATTTGACCTTTACTATAAAAACATATATGGATATATATGTGTTATGTTTAGATATACTCTATATTTTTTTATCAGTAGTCGTATTGAAAAAAATATGTTTAATAGATTGAACATAAATATCTTTGTGATTGCCGGACTATTAGTTGGTATTGTTTTTGAAGTTTTGCTTAATTTTGGACAAGCTTCCATGTCCGATTATTTTAACTTGAAAGCCTTTTTACTTTTTATCATTTTACAGGTATCTTTGATCAATGCAGGAAATTATCTTTTAAAAACTTTTTAACTTTTTTTGACTATTCGCTCAACATCATAAAACACAGCCATGTATTTCAGAAAGGGACTATAGGAGGATATGTTGTAGCTGGTATCGGTGGAGTGGAATTGTTATTTGCCAAAAAGACTGGTGTCCGTATCTCCAAGAGAATTTTCAATGGATTTGGAAATACTGTTTTCTGCAAAATAGTAGATTAATAAATTTTCACTTTTGGTCGATATGTAATATAAGATTAAAATGGGAACTTGGTTTTGGATTGGATCTTGATCAGGTGTGGTGTTGAAAAGAATAGGAACGAGTATTTAGCCATCTGGACAATTAGATTCGGGTGGCTTTTTACTGTAGAGTGAATAGGACAGAAGGGAAATATGGACGAAAAGATACTAGTGACAAGGCCTTCAATGCCGTCATACGATGAATATATAGAGGCGATAAAACCATTGTGGGATTCTCATTGGATCACAAATATGGGAACATATCATCAGCAACTTGAAAAAGAACTAAAAGAATATCTGGATGTGCCGGGACTGTCATTAATGGTTAATGGACATATGGCGCTGGAACTTGCGATCCAGGCATTTGATTTTCCAGAAGGAGCAGAAGTTATAACGACTCCGTTTACCTTTATATCTACGACACATGCAATCATAAGAAACAGATTAAAGCCGGTATTTTGTGATGTTAAGCTAAATGATGGAACAATAGACGAAACAAAGATAGAAGACCTGATAACGGAAAATACAGTGGCAATCCTGCCGGTACATGTCTACGGAAATGTGTGTAATGTAGAGAAAATTCAAAAAATTGCAGACAAGCATGGTCTCAAAGTGATCTATGATGCCGCCCATGCTTTTGGAGTGAAATACAAAGGGAGAGGAATTGGAAGTTATGGCGATGCATCGGTGTTTAGTTTTCATGCTACGAAAGTCTATAACACGATAGAAGGCGGCGCAGTATCATTTTCAGATTACAGCTTATATGAAAAATTATATAATTTGAAAAATTTTGGGATACAGGGAGAAGAACTGGTAACCTCTGTAGGGGCCAATGGAAAAATGAATGAATTCTGTGCTGTTATGGGATTGTGCAATTTGAAGCATATTGATGAGGCAATTCAGGCGAGGAAAGAAAGATATGCGCATTATATAGAATTATTACAAGATACGGTGGGAATTAAATGGTTTGAGAAAAATAAAAATACCACCAATAATTATGCGTATTTTCCAATACTTATCATGCCGGAGTATGGGAGAGACAGAGATGAGCTGTATGATTATTTAAAGCAAAATAATATATATGCAAGGAAGTATTTTTATCCCATTACAGCAGATCAGGCATGTTTCAGAGATAAATACAAAAATGATGATTTAGAGAATGCAAGAGAATTATCGAAAAGTATTCTGGTGATGCCACTATATGAAAAACTGAATTTAAAACAAATAGAGCGTATTATAAAAAATGTTAGGTAAGACTGTTAAAATAGTAGGAGAGTATAACATTGGAAAAGGCTGGATTAAAGGCACTTGTGCTGGCAGGTGGATGTGATCAAATAGCGTTGATTAAAGAATTAAAAGCTAAAAAGTATGAGATTTTATTGGCAGATTATTTGGATGATCCACCAGCAAAAAAAGAAGCAGATCATTTTTTTCAGATCAGCACATTGGATGAAACGGGTATCTATAATTTAGCTAAAAGAGAAAATGTCAATATAGTTATTACGGCATGTACAGATCAGGCACTGCTTACAGCAGCGAACGTTTCAGAAAAGTTAAGGTTACCATTTTATTTGAGTGGGAAAATTGCGCAAAATGTAACAAATAAGTTTGATATGAAACAGAAATTTAAGGAAAATCATATACCATCAGCAGATTACAGAGTTTTGGAACATGCGTTGGAAGAAGAAACGGAAGCTTTAGATTTTTGTGATTTTCCATATGTTGTGAAGCCATGTGATTGTAACAGTTCAAAAGGAGTACAGAAAGTTGAAAATTTACAGGAACTAAAGCAGGCAATAAACAAGGCATTTTCATTAAGCCGAAGTAAAAGAGTTATAGTTGAAAGATTTTTGGACGGAGTAGAGATTTCGGCAGACATATGGATCCAAAATTCTATACCACAGATTTTATCTGTTACACAGACAAAAAAAATGGGCAGCCACTCGGATTTATTTACAATATATCAGAGTTGTTATCCAGTACAGATGACTTTAGAAATAGAAAAACAGATTAATGAAATTTCCTATAAACTTTGTGAAGCATTTGGTTTAAAAAATGGGCCGATGCTCGTTCAGGCAATTATAAAAGAGAATAAAGTCTATGTGTTAGAATTTAGTCCAAGAATAGGAGGGGGATCTAAATATAAATTTATAGAATATATGACAGGTGTAAATATAATGCGGTTATATACAGATTTTGTAGTAGATTCACCTGAAGTTAAGGCAATGCCGATGATGTCTGAAAAATTATATGAGATGGATTATATTTATGCGTATAATGGAACATTTAAAACTTTGAAAGGATATGAAGAGTTAAAACAGCATAATGTTATATGTGAATATTTTCAATATAAAAAAGAAGGAGCTGAGATTCATCAAAGGAATGTCAGCGGTGACAGAATAGCCGGGGTTTTGATTGAAGCAGATACTATGGAAGAATTGAAAAATAAAAGAGATACGTTGCTTCATCAAACAGAAATCCTTGATATGGAGGGAAATGATATAACATATAGAGAATGTTTTAATGTGCGTAGGAGAAAATAAAAAATGAAAGAAAAGCAGAGATATTTCGTATGCGGCGGTGGACACCAGGGACTGGCTATGGCAGCATATTTAGCGTTAAATGGTGAAAAAGTAACGTTATGGAATAGAACATTGGAGCATATTGAAGAGATTAAAAAAAACAGGATCATAAATTGTACAGGAGTTGTACGAGGAGCGGGGATAATTGAAAAAGCTTCAGAAAAAATTGAAGAAGTTATTTCAGATTATATTTTGGTAACTGTTCCAAGCACTGCATATACAGATATAGCAAAAGAAATTGCACCCTATGTTAATAAAAATACAATTATTATATTGAACCCGGGAAGGACATTTGGCGCAATACAGTTTGCAGAGGAATTAAAAAAGAACCATGTGGTGGAATTGCCACAAATAGCAGAAACACAGACGATCGTATATACATGCAGAAGAAAAGGCAATAGTGAAGTTACAATTTTTGCAATGAAGAATGAAGTGAAAATAGCGGGATTGGCAAATTGCCGCATGGATACTGTAATGCAGAGAATGCCGGAGTCTTTAAAAAAATATTTTTCAGTTGAAAATAATATTGCAAGAACATCTTTAGCGAATATTGGAATGATATTACATTGTGCTCCGGTATTGATGAATATTGGATGGATTGAAAATGGCAAAGTCGCATTTAAATATTATTACGATGGAATATCACAAACGGTTGCGAAATACATAGAAAAAATGGATGATGAAAGGCTGAACGTAGCAGAAAAAATGGGATATCCGGTAGAATCGGTGACAGAATGGATGAAAAGAACTTATAATGTAGGGGGCAATAATTTATATGAATGCATAAAAAATAATGATGCATATAAAGAAATAGATGCGCCGCCGTCTTTGGAAAGCAGGTATATATTAGAGGATGTGCCAAATGGATTAGTGCCAATAGAGTATATAGGTAAAAAATTAAAAATTTCGACACCGTATATTACAAATATCATTGACCTGGCAAATGCAGTGTACGAAACGGATTTTAGGAAGAGTGGAAGAACCTTTTCACCTGAAGTATTAAAGGCATACGCGAATAATAAATAAGGAAAACGCATTATGACAGCTCAAAAAACAGAAACATTTGGTTTGATAAAAACATTAGTAGACGCACATACAATGGGAGTATATGCAGCAGCAGCGTTGCTAAAAGATTGTGGATATATGGTTATTATGGCAACAGCAAAAGAAGAAAAGGCTTTGGAATCGTTGGAAAGTGAAGAAAGTAAAAAAATAATCATAGATTGGGTTGTGCGAAATCAAATTAAGCATATTGGAATTTCATATCGCTTAGATCCTGATGATGCAGTAAACATAGTAGGGCGGTTTATTGCAACTTTAAAAAACAACGACGTTTTTGAATGCCTGGGTGCAGTTGTGAAGAGCATATATTTTGCTGGATTAAAACCAGCATGCGAAAAAATAGAGAAAGAGTATGGAGAGCGTATACATACCTTTATGGGAGGAGAAACGGCAGAAGAAACATTGGCTGTAATGGGGGTGCCGGTGGATGAAATACCGGAGCATATTGCATCTGGCTGTAAATATGATCGTGAAATATTAAAATTTGGACAGAGCGTTATTGCGGAAGAACGTTATATAAGAGAAAAACCCCTGGAAAGAAACGGGTATGACGATTACGGGAAAAAAACAGATACGTTGCTGAAACGCCTGACTTATAACTTTAAAGGAGGATTTCAGCCGCTTATCCGGGCACATTCAGGCCCATATTCGCCAGATATGACGAGAAATGATTGTATCAAACAGTATCTGCAATGGTGTAAAATGCTTGCTGGATCGGGATATCTGGATATCTTATCAATTGGCTCATCACAGCTGTCACAGTCTGATTTCGGTGAAGATTGGAGTGGCAAGAGGAATGGCGGCGGTGTGCCGGTGAATTCTGAAAAAGAATATATTGATATTTGGAAGGCAGCGGCCCCGATGCTGGTGAGAACATATTCTGCCACAAAAAATATTAAAAGCATGGCAGAAATGTATGAAAGAGCCATACACATTGCGTGGCATGCGCTTTCATTGTGGTGGTTTGATGAATTGGATGGAAGAGGAACAAATAATTTGTATCAAAATTTAAATGAACATATTGATACAATGAGATATGCTGCGCTGACAAATAAACCAGTTGAGGCAAATGTTCCACATCATTTTGCGTTTCGGGGATGCGATGACGCGACATATATTTTATCAGAAGTATTGGCAGCGAAGATGGCAAAAAAATGTGGGGTAACCTGTTTTGTTTTACAGAATATGTTAAATACGCCACGAAGCACATGGGGAATACAGGATATAGCAAAATCACGCATAGTATTGAAACTTGTTAAAGAATTGGAAGATAAGGACTTTCGGGTTATATTTCAAACACGGGCTGGATTAGATTATTTTAAGCCAGACATTGAAAAAGCAAAAATCCAACTAGCAGGTGTAACAGCGATGATGGATGATATTGATCCATATAATCTTTACAATCCTGAAATCATCCATGTGGTAAGCTATAGTGAGGCATTGTATCTGGCAACGCCTGAGATAATCAATGACAGCATCAAAATCACGCGCACGGCATTGCGTGAGTACAGAAAAAGGAAAAAGGAACTGCGTATCATTGAGCAGGCAGAAGAGAAGATAGCGGTAAGAATGAGACAACTGGAAATGGATGTAAGAAGGATCCTGAATGCAATGGAAACGTATATTCCCAATTTGTACACTGCAAAGGGATTGTATATTGCATTTGTGGCAGGCTGGCTGCCTGTACCTCAGTTATGGTCGGAATCGGAGGAATTTAAGATGGCAAAACAATGGCAGGTGCAGATACATGATGGAGGATTGGAAGTTGTGGATAAAGGAATAATAATGTCATGTGATAGAAGGATAAATAAATGTGTATCCAATATTGTGCAGGCAGAATACATATTTAAAAGCAAATATAGAGAGGAAAAATGGTATTTATAAAGCAAAGGAAGGAAAAAAATAATGAGCGTGATACGTATGGATGTGGGGGGGGGTGGCAGGCGATTACTGGTCATCTCGAGCACAGGCAGAATACGAATATAAAGGTGAGAAGTTATATACTATTACCGCAGCGCCATATTATGTGGCAAGAAGAAATTTAATTGTAAAATCATTGAAAAAAATAATACATAGTAAAAATCTTACCAAAATCGCTGACCTGGGATGTGGAGACGGAGAGTATTTAAATATATTACATGAAGAAAAACGAGAGTATACAGGGATAGATATTTCAAAAGCCATGCTGGATCTTGCGGCACAAAGATGCAGCAGGTATTCCAACGTAGATTTTGAATATTCTGAAACAGGAATTCAGAACGGCTATGATTATGATATGGTGTATATAGTGGCGGTTTTGGCTCATGTTGATGATAACACATTGAAAGAATTATTAGAGAATGCTTTTGATAGAATGCAAAAAGGTGGGGTATTATGTATATGTGAACAAATAGCGCCACATGAATTAGAAGGGAACGGGTGGAAAAGAAGAACATTTAAAAGGTATGTCAGGGAGTTGGAGAGTACGGGATTTTGTATAAACGAGGACGAGACATTTAGAATTGATTTTAAGGTCCACAGAAAACTTTTTGAAAGAAAGATAGCAAAGCTGTTTTATAAAAAGAAAAGCAGAATAGAATGCAATAAAGATAAAATATATTTGCTATTAAGCAGAATATGTGTGATATTTTCATTGAGAAAAATACATAAAACTCAATTAAATGGTTTCGGGTATGCGTTTATTGCAGCAGAGAAAAAGTAAGTGTAAAAGAGGACGGAAAACGTTAATGAAAAGACTGATCGGGTGTCCGGCAGGAGAGTGGGCAAAAAAGTTATATACACTGGACAGGTTTGAAAAATTGCAATATTTTTTAGATGAAAAAGAGGGAGAATACGGCTATGACTGCTATGGGGGGGGGGGAGAGTTAAAGAAACAAGTGTATGCATGGAGTCATCTGGAAAATGAAAATATAGATGAGCTGGTAGTGATCATCAATGATACAAGGAATTATGACAGGATAAAGATTCAGTTAGAAAGATATGGCTTGAAGGAAAATAAACATTTTTTTAACGGCTGGAAACTTGACAGCAATTTTTATCATGAAGTATATGAGGACAAAAATTGGATAGATTTTGAAAAAGAAGACAGCATGGCTTTGATAAGACAGCAGGCTGGTTGGAGAAAACGCGCAGAAATTCTGGCATGTCTCATTCCAAGCGATGTACGATCAGTTATGGATATTGGATGTGGGGAGTGCCTGTTAAAAGAATTTCTGCCACAGAACGTCAGATACTATGGGCTTGATTATAAACAAAGATATAAAGACACGATCGTTTGTGACATAAATAAAGATAATTTGCCAAAGCTGGATGTGGATCTGTATTATCTTGCCGGTGTGATTGATTATATCCATAATATTCCTCAATTTATAAAACAATTCAAAAATGCAAAATATGTAATAATGAGTAAAGCGAGAAACGAAAGATTTATAAGATTAGATGACAAAATTATGGACAAGGGTTATATGAATTTTGGCATTAGTGCATATTATATATCCGATCTGCTAACCGATATGTCACAAAATGGATTTTTCTGCAAAAAAATGGAGTGGAACTATAAAGAACGTGATGAGTATTATTTTTTGTTTATAAATAAAGATATGATGTAACGTAAAAGAGGGATGAAAAAGATATGCAGCGGGATATGAAATTATTACAAACTAATTATTGTTGTATTTCAGACGATGAAATGATTTATGTAACAGAGCAAAACAAAGTTTTTGTAAAGATGAATTTATTAACAAAAGCGGCAAAGATAATGAACAAGGATATTCTTCAAAATAGAGTGGAATATATATGTACATATCAAAAAAGAATCTATCTGGTAGATATGGCACAAAAATGGGTTGCAGAAGCGGATATTGATGATAGTTCCAGAAAAATTAAATACTATCATTTAAAATGGCATGGTGGAGAAGTGGAAAATTTCTCATTCATATGCAGGTACAATGAAAAAATTTATATGTTTTTTCGTAATGAGGCTATTGTTATAATATTTAATATGATAACTAAAAAAGCAGTAGAAAAAAATATTGGTATTGGACAAGATAATATAAAAATAGATTGTGGATGCATTTGGGAAGATAAGGTATATTTATTTAGCAGTCAGATGAAACAGTATTTTAGGTATAACTTAACAAATGAAGATAAAGATTATATGGGAAATATTCCATTTGCAGGTGAGGTGTTATATACAATATGTAATAACGAATATATGTATGTGTTATCTCAAAATACAGTGTATGATGTTAAAGATAATTTCAGGCTGATCGTTAAAGTGGATGATCCTATAAACTGTAATAAAATATGTTTTGCAAAAGATAAAATATGGTTTCTTCCAGGATTATCTGATAAAATATATACGTATTGTTTTAAAACAAATACGTATGCAGAATATCAGGATTATCCTGAAGATTACGGATACGATATACCAGAAGGATGGAGTAAATTTGTGGGATATACAGAAAATAAAGAATATATTTACTGGTGCATGAGAGCGAATAATTATATATTTCAGTTAAATAAGTGTACTGGAGAAGAAAAATGGATAAGACCGGTTATACAAAATGTACAAGGTATTATAAATAAATCATACTTTGAAGAAAGCAAAGTGAATGATGAAGGAATCTGCAGATTGGATGATTATATAAACTATTTAAAAAGCATGGAGTAATAAAAAGTACTTTAGAATATTATCAGGAGACGTTATTTATGGAAAAAAGAAAAGTTTGCGTGCACGGTTTGAATGATGTGTGGATAAATGGAGCAGACGGTAATGTAAAGATGTGTGGTTGGACAGATTACTTTATCGGTAAATTAGCTGAAGATGAAATTGAGGAAATCTGGAATGGAGATTTGGCACAAAAATTTAGAGAATCTATGTTGGATGGTTCTTATAGATATTGTAATCCGGCGAAATGTCCGTATCGTGCAAATGGAGAATTAGATGAACAGTTAGTGGAATACAGGGTGCCTGAATTGCCAATAAGATGTAGCCTTAGCTATCAGTTGCAGTGTAATTATGTGTGTAAATTTTGTAGAAAGGAATATTATGTTTCCAGTGAGTGCGAAAAGAAGAAGTATATAAAAATCGAAAATGAAATAAAAAAGATGCTTCCTCATTTGAAGATATTGACATCAAATGGAATGGGAGAATTTTTTTGTAGTAATTCAATTATGAAATTGATGGGGGGGTCTGATGAACTTCCTGAAGGCCTAGAGATACATATAGAAACTAATGGGTCATTATTTAATGAAACTAGCTGGAAAAAGATAAGTCAGATAGGTGATCATGATTTAACAGTATCAATTACAGTACATAGTTTTGATGAAACTACATATCAGTTTCTGTCAGGAACAGATTTACCTGTTAGTCAGATCATAAATAATTTAAAGTTTGTAAGTGATCTAAGACGAAAAAATATTGTGAATAATTTTGAAATTGCTACTGTGGTATGTGAAAGAAATTTCAGACAAATGCCGGAATTTGTACAAAAATGCTTGGATGAATTTAATATGGATTCTATAAGATTAAGATTTTATGAACCATATGGCGTTATGGGAGCTGATGTAGAATGGTTTTATGATGTCAGAAATGAATATCATCCATATCATCAAGAATTTGTAGAAATCATGAAAAATCCAATATTTGATAATGAGAAAGTATGGAAGTGGCAAGGTGAAACCAAATCACTTCAGAGCAAATCACCGTATGTATTGGCGAAAAAGAATATTCATGTTTTATCAGAGTTTCTTATGCTTTCAAATGCTAAAGAAAAATTAAAGAAATTCATGTCAGAGAATCACATTACTACAGTAGCAATATACGGCTGGTCAGATATGGGGAAGGCATGTAGACAGTTGTTAATTAATAACGGAGTGGATGTAGCTGCAGTTTTTGATACATATGTGAGTTGCAAGGAGAGGGATTATCAGGTTATTCAGCCAACTGAAAAAGAACTTAACAAGTATGAACTTGTGATTGTTACGTCTGAAACATTTTATGATCAAATTATGGAGCAGTTACATAGAAATAAATATAATGGAGTTTCATTATCAATGTTTAAATTGCTTGAAAAACTGAGATAAGTAAAGCTATGTAATATCAGTTAATGATACGTGACAATGATAAAAGTAATTGGAGATACGGATGAATAGAGATGTTGGTGTTAGTATATTCTGCTTAACATATAATCATGTGGATTATATTCAGGATACATTAGAAGGCTTCATAAAACAAAAAACAAATTATAGATATAATGTTTTTGTATATGATGATGCATCTACAGATGGGACTTCTCAAATATTATTAGAATATCAAAATAAATATCCTGAATTGTTTCGTGTATATATATCTGAATATAATCGATTTAAGGATAGGAACATGAAAAAATTCATATACGATTTAAAAGTTAAAAATTTAACTGCCAAATATGTTGCAATGTGTGAAGGCGATGATTATTGGACGGACGAGAATAAGCTGCAGATGCAGGTGGATTATATGGAAGCACATCCAGAGTGCAGCATGTATATCCATAATTGTAAGTGGCTGGATTGTATTACAAATACAATGACACTGGGAAATCCTGTTGATATAGAGGGGGAAGGTGATGTATCAGCAGAGGAACTGATCATGGAAAAAAATGGGCATCCGCCTACGGCATCATTTTTATATAGAAAAGAATTGTTCAAAGAAGACTTTTTTTTCTTTAATGCGGTGGTAGGGGACTACCCATTGCTTTTGTGCGCATTAAATAAGGGAAAAGTACATTACAATAGCAAAGATATGTCTGTATACCGATATAAATCAAAGGGAAGCTGGTCTGAAAAAATGAATTCAGATACAGATGAAAATAAATTATATCAATGCGGGCATTATATAGGTATTATAGATTTTTTGCATAAATATGATCAATATACGAATTACAGATACCAGAGGATAATAAAAAAGAAAATAGTATTATGCACGGATGCACTGGCTCTGTGTGTACAAAAGTCCAATTTGAGCGAGGAAGAATTATACAACACATACGTACAGCATACATGTTGTCCCATTTCATCAGGTAAAAAGTTTATCCATATGGCATATAAGCTTGCCGAATATAGAAAAGCAATATTTATGGAAAAATCAACATTGGATTTTGTGAAAAGCAAAAACAATATCATTATTATGGGAACAGGAGCATATTCAGAAGTACTGACACAGCAGTTTCTTCATTGTAACATAGATTTTGCAGGATATGCAGTTACTCATCTAACAGATAATAACATGAGGAAGAATGGGAAAAAAGTGTGGCAGCTTGATAAACTTCCATATGAAAGGAAATCTTTAGGTGTTGTGGCAGGCATTTTAGCAGCAGATAAAGAGGATATTATAAGTTCTTTGGAGACAGCGGGAATTAAAAATTATATAATGCCCTATGGCTGTGAATGGATGTTTGTGGGAGAAGATTCTAATGAATGAAAAGAAAATGGTATTGTGTCTGCTTACTTATAACAGAGCTGAAACAGTAAGAACATTTATTGAAAAAGAAATTGATGTTTTAAGAGAAGCGGATATTGATCTGATCGTTTATGATTCAAGTGAATTGGATGAAACAAAGAACATAGTAGAGACATATAATTTTCAGGGATATGGCAATTTGTATTATAAAAAAACAGACAGCAGGATTTCTGCAAATGTTAAATTTTTTAATATAGCAGCCAATATCAACAGTACATATGAATATGTATGGCTTAGTCATGATCATACAGTTTTTGAAAGTGGAGCAGTAAAATATCTCTTAGAATGCTTAAATGGAAAACCAGATTTTATATATCTTCGGAAGCAGTGCCTGGATTATAAATGTGTTATAGAAAATGATCGAAACGAATTTGCAATGAAAGCGGCATGGCAGTTAGGGCGTTTTGGCGCTGCGATCATTCGGAATGATACGTTTTTAAAAAAAATTGATTGGGAAAAGATGTCACTCAAATATTTAACGGATAAAAGATTAAATTTTTCACAGATCGGTTTATATTTAGAACAGCTGAGTTTGATGGATAATCCACACATTATGACAGTAGAATTTCCAAGAGAAACTTTTTATGATTTATTCAGGTTTGAAAAAGCAAGCTGGGACAATGAAACCATAAGAATATGTTTAGAAAGCTGGGGAGAAGTTATTTCAGCACTGCCGGATTCGTATACGGATAAAGTCAGCTTATTGCAAACGATTGATAAATATTTTTTGTCGAAAAATAAAATTGTAGAGTTGAAGAGGACAAAACAATATGATCTAAAATCGTATTTTAAATATAAAAAATGGATTCGGTTAATAGTTCCTGAAATGAAAAAAGATTTTCTTATGGCGGCTGTTTTGCCATGCGGTTTTTTGCAATGGATCAATTCAAGAAAAACAATATACAAAATAAAAAACGCGTGCAGACAAGGACAAAAAATATGCATATATGGTGCTGGAAAGCATGGAATGGAGTATGCCCAATATTTACTTGATTGTAAAATAAAAGTAGATGGTATACTGGTGACGAGCACAAAAGGGAATCCAGTGGAAATCAGTTCTATCCCGGTTTATCCTGCATCGGAATATTTATCTGCTCATCCGGCATTTGTAATAATAGCGGTAGCAAAAGAGTATCAGGAAGAGATAGTCAAATATTTAAACAATTTTTATAACAGCGAGTATGAATGTATTGCTTGTTAAGCTGAAATATAAACGGTATCAAAAAATAACAGAGGATCGACGATGCTTAAACTGTTAAAATATACGCCGCAGGAGCTGGCTGAATATATAAAAGATAAAGACTGCAAAGTATATATATATGGAGCAGGAATGATAGGGAAAATTGTGATCCCTGATTTTTTTATAAGATTTTGCATAGAAAAAAATTTACAATGTTATATTGACAGCGATAAAAGAAAACAAGGCAGCAGCATAAAGGTAAAGGACAGGGCAGTTCCGATCTGCAGCATGGATAGTGTGAAGCAGTGGAATGATAAATGTCTGATCATTATTACCAATAGTAACTTTAGTCCGGTACTTTCTATGCTTGATTCATTAGAATACCTTAATAACATTGAAACAGCAGTTTTTCCTGTGATCCAGACACTTGAGATCAATAAAATAAAACAGAAAGAACGATTTTTTATAAAAGACTATTTTACGGAAGAAATACCAAAAATCATACATTATTGCTGGTTTTCGGGGAATCCTATTCCAGATTATCTGAATCAGTGTATCCAAAGCTGGCATGAACAATGCCCAGATTATGAGATAGTAAGATGGGATGAAAATAATTATGATATTAGTGGGAATCCATATGTAAAACAGGCTTATGAAGCGGGAAAATGGGCGTTTGCTGCCGATTATGCGCGGCTGGAGATTTTATATAATAACGGAGGCTTTTACATAGATACAGATGTCCAGCTCTTAAAATCCCTTGATATATTGAGAAAACAAGGGGCGTTTTGCGGAGTTGAAAAATGGGGAAACATTAATACGGGCGGCTGCTGTGGCGCAGTAAAACATCACATTATGTTAAAAGAAATGCTTAAGTATAGAAAAACGATACCATTTAAATATGATGACGGAACGCTGAATCTTGAAACAAATGGATTATATGAAACAGTACCATTTATACAATTGGGGATGAGAGTGGATAATTCTATACAAAGGATCAATGGCATGACTGTTTTTTCATCGGACTTTTTTCATCCCTATGATTATATGAGCGGGCAGACGGTAATTACAGAGAATACATTTTCAATCCACCATTTTCATGGTGGCTGGCTGGATGAAAAGTCAAGAAATGCAAGGAAAAAAACGGCAGAACAGTATAATAAAGTGATTTACAGAATGATAAAGAAGGAAAATACAACATGCAGTTTGAATTAACAGCCTCGATGATGTGCGCGGATTACGGGAATCTTGCGCAGGAAGTAAAATCCCTGGAAGAAAGCGGGATCGATTCTTTCCATATCGATATTATGGATGGAAGGTATGTCCCCAATTTTGCCATGTCGTTAAACGATATGCGCTATATTGCTGGAGCGACAGAAAAGCCGCTGGATGTGCATCTGATGATCGAACATCCAAACAATCTGATTCATTTATTTTTAAAAAATTTAAGAAAAGGTGACACTGTGTATATCCACCCGGAGGCAGAGTATCATCCGTCAACCACATTACAGAAGATCATTGACGCAGGGATGGTACCGGGGATTGCAATCAATCCGGGGACATCGGTGGAGACGGTGCTTGAAATGCTCCGGATTGTCAAAAAGGTACTTGTAATGTCGGTCAATCCCGGAAATGCCGGGCAGATGTATCTGCCTTATGTGGGGAAAAAGATCACGAAGCTCCTGACATTAAAGGAAGACATGGATTTTGAAATGTACTGGGACGGCGCGTGCAGTGCCGAGCGTATCCTGGAATTTGCTCCAAAGGGCATGAAAGGGTTTGTACTTGGAACAACGCTGCTGTTTGGGAAGGACAGGCCTTACGGGGAAATTCTGAAGGATATCAGGAATTTGAGGCTATGAACACAGCACTGATCTTATCCGGCGGAGTCGGCAGCAGGCTCGGCGGGGATATGCCAAAGCAGTATATAGAAGTAGGAGGCAGAATGATTCTATCGTATTGTCTGGAGAAGCTGTCGCAACACCCGAAAGTGGATGCCATTCAGATCGTGGCGCAGGAAACATGGCGGGGGCTGGTCCAAAGCTGTCTGAACAATTATGATATAAATAAAAAATTCAGGGGCTTTTCGACTCCGGGGGAAAACCGCCAGCTCTCTATTTACAATGGTCTTCGGGACATTTTAACCTATGCGTCGGGGACGGATGATACCGTGCTGATCCACGATGGGGCACGCCCGTGCCTGTCAGAGACATTGATCACCGCATGCATTGAAGCATTAAATGGACATGACGGCGTGCTTCCGGTACTTCCGATGAAAGACACGGTTTATGTAAGCAGTGACGGAAGAAGAGTGTCCTCTCTGTTAAACAGAGGGGAGATATTTGCCGGACAGGCACCGGAGGTGTTTGTACTGGGAAAATATTATGAAGCCAATGAGCGGCTGCTCCCTCACAGGATCTTTCAGATCAACGGCTCGACGGAGGCGGCGGTCCTTGGTGGGATGGACATTGTGATGATACCGGGTGATGAGGGAAATTATAAAATTACGACCAGGGCAGACCTGGAACGTTTCAGGGAATTTATTTCGCAAAAAGAGGATACGATGGGAGAAATTTCAAAATGAAGGCATGGGTGCTTGAAGATATCGGGAAGATCCAATATAAAGAGGTGTCAAAGCCACTGCCCGGGGAGCATGAGGTTTTAGTGGAAGTGAAGGCGGCGGGAATCTGCGGCTCGGACATTCCACGGATCTATCAGACCGGCGCGCACCGGATGCCGCTGATCCCGGGACATGAATTTGCGGGCCGGGTAGTGCAGACCGGCGAAAATACGGATGCAAAATGGCAGAATAAACGAGTCGGCATTTTTCCGTTAATTCCCTGCCGCAGCTGTATCGCATGCAGGAAAGGACAGTATGAGCTATGCAGAAATTACAGCTACCTTGGTTCCAGACAGGATGGGGGATTTGCGGAGTATGTGGCAGTGCCGGAGAGCAATCTGATCGAACTGCCGGAAACTGTTTCATATGAGGAGGCAGCGATGCTGGAACCAATGGCAGTGGCATGCCACGCACTGCGGCGTGTGGGTGCATCATACCAGGATACGGTTGCCGTGTGCGGACTGGGGACGATCGGAATGCTGATCGTCATGCTTTTATTGGAACGGAATGTGAAGGATCTCCTTGTAATTGGAAACAAGGAATTCCAAAAACAAATGATTTTAAAGCTTGGCATCAAAGAAGAACAGTTTTGTGACATCAGGTCGGAAAATGTGGATGCATGGCTGGATAAAAAGACCGGAGGAACCGGGGTAGATGTTTTTTTTGAATGTGTTGGTAAAAATGAAACCTTTTCACTGGCAATTGAGCATGGGGCGCCGGGCGGAAAGGTTTGTCTGGTTGGAAACCCATATTCGGACATGCTGCTTGATAAGCAGGTTTACTGGAAGATTTTAAGAAATCAGCTGACCGTAACTGGAACATGGAATTCTTCTTTTACAAGGGAAGTGACAGATGACTGGCATATGGCAGTGTATCTGCTAAAAGAAAAAAAGATTGTTCCTTCACAGCTTATTTCCCATCGGTATAAGCTGGAAGGATTAGACCGGGGATTTAAGATCATGGGGAACAGATCAGAGGATCATATGAAGATCATGGCGGTTACGTAACAGCAGCTAACAGGAAAATGAATGGTATACAAGAGGCAGGGCAGATGAAAGAAATTTCAATGGATTTTTTCAGAGATGAAGTGAGAAACGGATTTTTTATTCCCACAGTGATAAAACAGGCATGGGCGGCGCAGTTACAGGTGTTGGATGTGATCGATACCATCTGCAGAAAGCATGGCATCACGTATTTTGCAGACTGGGGAACGATCCTTGGAACTGTGCGCCACGGCGGATATGTGCCGTGGGATGATGATCTGGATATCTGCATGAAACGGGAGGATTACGTCCGGTTTAAAGAAGTGGCCAGGACAGAACTGCCGGAACATTTTTGCATTCATGATTATGAACATAAGGAAGACCACTGGGAGTTTTTAGCCCGTGTTGTTAATCATGAACATATATGCTATGATCTGGATCATCTGAAAGAGTTTCATAATTTCCCGTATCTGACAGCAATTGATATTTTTGTGCTGGATTATCTGTATAAAGATGAGCAGAAGGAAAAGCAGCGATGTGAGGAAGTGAAATACATTATCGCATTTGCGGACATGATTGTTGGGGGAAATGTTACACCGGCAGTCAAGGAGAAAAATTTAAAAAAGCTGGAACAAAAATATCATAAGAATTTTAACAGGAGACTGGATGCTCGTCATATGGGGATCGAATTGTACCGTCTGGCAGAGGAACAGATGGCCCGTGTGCCGCAAGAGCAGTCTGACAGGATGGCGCAGATATTCCCATGGGGGCTGTTGGGAAAACGTGGAGAGGATAAAAAATATTACGGGAAATTTGTAAGACTTCCATTTGAAAATACGACGATGCCGGTGCCTGCCGACTATCACGAAATTTTGAGCCATAAATATTATGATTATTTTAAGATCCATAAAGTGTGGGGGGGACATGATTATCCGTATTTTGAAGCACAGCGCAAAAGTTTGCAGGCGGTTGCTGATTTTAAACTGCCGGAATTTACATTTGACAGGGCAATGCTGCGCCAGAATATTAGTCTGACAAAAAGTGACCACACGATGCAGAACACCGCTGCCGATGCGCTGCAGACGATCCAGGAATTGCATAATGCATTTATTGAGGGAATGCAGGGGAAAGCAGGCAGCGGATTAGTGGCAGATGATATAGAGCATATGCTTAATATACTGGCACAGTGCCAGGACATTGTGATCGATCTGGGCAATTATATTGAGCAGATGAAAGGAGAACATCATCCGTCAGCAAAGAAATGTGTTGTGGTATTGGAAGCGTATTGTGAAAAGCTTTTTCATGTATATAACGCACTGTCCGGTGGAGCAGAGAACAAAAACTTATGTGAAGAATTGAAGCAGGCATTTGTTCAGATGAAACAGACGGTTGAAAAGGAGATCATCCATAAAAAACTGGTTGCCTTTTTACCGGATGATCCTAAACGGTGGAAAGAAATGCAGAAGATGTATGACCATTATAAACAGCAGGAAAATACAGAGGTCTGCGTGACACCGCTGCCATTGTTTACGAAAGATCCATATGGAGAGATCACGGCACAGAAAGAGGGAAATGACAGAAATGATAAGAGAGAGGAATATCCGGATCATTTAAATGTTATACCATGGACGGCTATCCAGATGCAGTTTTATGAATTTGCGGCCATTGTGATCCAGAATCCATATGATGGGGAGAATCCATATCTGACGATTCCACCGGCATATTACGCAAAACGGCTTCAACAGTACACAAACTGCCTTATCTATATGATGCCCCAGGGGGTTAATGACTTTACGGAAGATGATATTACAGATGTATATGGGTTGAAGTACAGCCTGACTATGCCGGGGGCCATGTATGCTGACAAGATTTTAATAGAGTCTTCTGCTATGAAGGAGCTGTTTGCAGATCACCTGACTGCATTTGCAGGTGAAGATACAAGAGCAGTCTGGAATGAAAAAATAGAGCCGGTCTGCGCATTTTTGGGTGTGGAAAATTGTCAGGAAACTCCAGAGAACAGAAGCGGGCAGAAAAAAACACTTCTTTATTGCATTGGTGAAAATGAATTTTTTGAGAATACGGCTGCTGCACTTGATAAAGTGAAAGAACGGCTTGAGGTCATGGCGCAGTATCCGGATCGTCTGAAAGTGGCAGTATGCCTGTACCCATATGATATTGCAATGTGGGAGATCATTTCTGCGGCAGAAAAGGGTGAAGTGATCCAGGTATTAAAAAAATATTGTCATAGTAAGCATATAGAATTTTTGGAAACAGCTGATATCCATATGGATGATATGACTGCCTATTATGGCAGCCCGTCCCCGCTTATCTGCCGGTTCGTAGAACAACATAAACCGGCGATGGTGTCTGAATGTGGCTGTGACGTTACACAATGAAAATGAACTGCCCGTGTCCAGTAACTATAGTGTAAGCATATGCTAAATCCCGCAGTTATATCAGATATGCATGAATTGCATAGTATATGAAACAGATTTTCATTGATTTTCAGAAATAATGAGACTATAATGAGCATTAAATTAGTTACAGCGGTCAAAAATAGTAAGGCATTTTAGGTTTTAGACAGAAAGATTCCGAGAAAATCTGAGTAAAAGAAACGGAGGATATAAGATCATGGAAAAGAAAAATCTTGACTGGGCAAATATTGGTTTTGCATATATGCCAACTGATATGCGTTATGTATCAAATTATAAAGATGGAGCATGGGACGAGGGAACTCTGACCGCTGATTCCAATGTTACGATTAATGAGTGTGCAGGTATCTTACAGTACTGCCAGGAATGCTTCGAGGGCTTAAAGGCCTATACAACAGAAGATGGAAGCATCGTTACCTTCCGTCCTGATATGAATGCAGAACGTATGATGACTTCTGCCGAGAGACTGGAAATGCCAGTATTCCCTAAGGAAAAATTCTTAGATGCATTGGATCAGGTTGTTAAGGCAAATGCAGCGTGGGTTCCGCCTTACGGAAGCGGCGCAACCTTATACATCCGTCCATATATGTTTGCTTCAGGTCCCGTTATCGGTGTTAAGCCATCCCATGAATATCAGTTCAGAATGTTTGTTACACCAGTTGGTCCATACTTCAAGGGCGGCGCTAAGCCAATTACTATCTGTGTCAGCGACTTTGACCGTGCAGCACCTCACGGAACAGGCCATGTAAAAGCTGGTCTGAACTACGCAATGAGCCTTCATGCACATGAAGTAGCACATGCAAATGGATTTGATGAGAACATGTTCCTGGATCCGGCAACCAGAACTTATGTAGAGGAGACCGGCGGTGCAAACTTCCTGTTTGTAACAAAGGATGGCGAGGTTGTTACTCCTAAGTCTGATTCTATCCTTCCTTCTATTACAAGACGTTCTCTGGTATACGTTGCAGAGCATTATCTTGGCTTAAAGGTTACCCAGAGACCGGTTAAGCTGTCTGAATTAGGTGACTTCGCTGAGTGCGGACTTTGCGGTACTGCAGCAGTTATCTCCCCTGTTGGCAAGGTAGTAGACCACGGCAAAGAAATCTGTTTCCCAAGCGGCATGGACGAAATGGGACCAGTGATCAAGAAGTTGTATGATACTTTAACCGGTATCCAGATGGGACGTATTGAAGCTCCGGAAGGCTGGATCAGAAAGATCTGCTGATAGATATTAAACAGACAGACATAGATATCATATCTCCCGGATATATTGTTGTAACAGTATATCCGGGAGATATTTTGTGAAAGAAGTAAAGAATTTATTATGTAAAGTCTGCATCTGGATGGCAGTATTTTCCCTGTTCTTATCCGGTTGCAGCATTCTGGACAAAAAAGAGGAGAAAGTACGTGATCTGGAGATCATGCCTGTTTCGGACAATGAACTTCCACAGGAATTACAGATGCTGATCTCCCAGAAAACATCAGCTCCCTTTAAAATGACTTATTCTACAGATGAAAATCTGTACATAGCTGTTGGATATGGGCCACAGGAAGGCGGCGGATACAGCATCAGTGTTAATGAACTATATTTGACGGGGAATTCCATTGTTATTGATACAGAGTTAAAAGGACCGGAAACCGGAGAAAATACAGGAACAGAAAGCTCCAGTCCGTATATTGTGGTAAAAACAGAGCTTTTGGATCTGCCGGTTGTGTTCCGGTAAAAATGTTACAGTTCAGCCATGACATCTTCTTGTTTCCATATTCATGAAAACAAGAAGCACAGTGGGTTCACCATATGCTGATTTGGATGAAAAAGTGCTTATGCAAGCAAGCTTGCAACACACTTTCTCATTCAAACCAGCGCATGGCTGAACTGTAACGTAAAAATGCAGAAATTGATGTGAACACTCTTTTCTGGAAATTGTTCATATGCTATACTGGTACATCATTTACGAAACGATGTACTAATCCATCATTTTCAGAAGGGAGCAGTATTATGTTATTTAAAGATATTTGGCTGGACATTAAGGCAGTACAGGAACGGGATCCGGCGGCCAGAAGCGCTCTGGAAGTTTTGCTTTTGTATCAGGGGATCCATGCACTGATCTGGCACCGGTTTGCACACTGGTTTTATAAGCATAAGATGTTTTTTATAGCCAGACTGATCTCACAGATCGCCAGATTTTTCACCCTGATCGAGATCCATCCGGGAGCACAGTTAGGCCATGGCATTCTTATTGATCATGGTTCGGGTGTAGTCATTGGTGAAACAGCGGTGGTTGGCGATAACTGTACCATTTATCAGGGTGTCACTCTGGGTGGTGTAGGAACCCAGAAGGGCAAGCGTCATCCTACTCTTGGAAACAACGTAATGGTTGGTGCCGGAGCCAAGATATTAGGTGCATTTGAAGTGGGTGACAACTGTTCCATTGCTGCCAACGCAGTGCTTTTAAAACCGCTGGAAGACAATGTAACAGCTGTTGGTATCCCGGCAAGACCGGTTAAAAAGGACGGAGTGACCATTCCAAGACGGAAAGAGACTATGACTTTGGAAGAATATGAGCAGATGAAAGAGCGTATGTCCCAGATGGAAGAAGAAATCCGTCAGTTAAAGGAAAAACTGGAGAAACAGTAAAAGGTTCAGGAAATATATTTAAGTATAAAACACCTGTTGTCCGCATAGACTTTCGTAAAAGACTATGAGAACGGCAGGTGTTTTTTATGGAATTAATAAAGAAACAGATACATATGAACCAGTGGAAAGGAAATGCAGTGACCCAGATCACTCTGGATGAAGATTTTATCGTTCCGGACACATTAGAGGATATGGATCAGGTTATTTTAGATAATGCAAGGATCCTTGGGGAAAATGGGAGGATCCAGGATGAGAAAATGACCGTAAAAGGAAAAATGGAATTTGCGGTCCTTTACAGGAAGGAAAATGGCGGCCTGGAGACTTTAGGAGGCAATATCCCTTTTGAAGAAATGGTAAATGTACCCGGTCTTAAGGAGGGGGATGATGTAACAATAAGCTGGATCCTGGAGGATATGAAGGCAGAAATGATCAATTCCAGGAAGCTGGGAGTCCAGGCAGTTATTACAGTGGAGATACGGGCAGAAGGAGAGGAAAATGCATATGCAGCTTCTGATGTGAAAATGTCCGGGACAGAAGGCGGCATGATACCGGAAAAAGATGTGCCGGAGGTAAGGACCGGGATCATCTCACCGGTGGTGCTGGCATTACACAGGAAAGATACCTACCGTATCCGGGAGAATACAGCTGTTACAGGAGGAAGACCGGATATTGCCAGGCTTTTATGGAAGGAGATCCATATTGGAAATCAGACGGTAAAGCCTTTAGAGGGACGTCTGTATCTGGAAGGCCAGTTAAATGTATTTGTTATTTATGAAACAGAGGAAGAAAACATGCCGGTACAGTGGATGGAAGAGGTGCTGCCATTTTCCGGGGATATAGAGATATCCCAGGCCCATGAAGGCCAGATCCCACAGGTATCTGTGAGACTGTCTCACGGGGAAATAGAAGTAAAGCCGGATGCAGAGGGACAGATGCGGGAGCTGGACGTGGATGTGGTACTGGAACTGGATATCAGGTTATACGAAGAAAAAGAGGAAACACTGATCCGGGATATGTATTCCAACAGCAGTAAGTTGATCCCGGAGACAAAAAAACTTCAATACGAGCGGCTGATCGCCAAAAATGTATGCAAACCCCGGATTGTGGAGAAAATACATCTGGGGCAGTCAGAACGCATTTTACAGATCTGCCATACCCAGGGAAGCATCCAGCTGGATGAGGCAGAGCCTCAGGAAAACAGTCTGCTGATAGAGGGGGTATTAGATGTGACCATTCTTTATCTTACCAGTGATGATAGAGCACCGGTCCGCTCTGTTTCCCGCCAGATCCCCTTTAAATGCAGTGCCCAGGCATCTGGTATTACAAAAAACAGTGTGTATCAGCTGGATACAGCCTTAGAGCAGCTGGCAGCACTTATGACCGGGAATGATACAGTGGAGATCAGGGCGTCTGCAGTCCTTGATTTCATGATATTAGAGCCTGTAACGGAAACTGTGATCACAGGAGTAAAAGAAGAACCGCTGGATCTAAAGGCACTGCAGGCACTTCCCGGCATAGCCGGATACATTGTACAGGAAGGTGACTCACTGTGGGATATTGCAAAAAAATTCCATACCACTATGGGAAATATCATTACCACCAATGAACTTCCGGGAGAGCAGATCAAGGCGGGCCAGAGACTGCTTCTGGTAAAAGAGGTGGGAGTGTAGAAGGACTTTCTGGAGTTATGAAGAAAAAAAGTAATGTAAGATAAATGAAATATGTGCTATCATAGTATCTGCAAACGAAAAAAGAAATGAGGTACGAAATGAATTTGAATTTTAAGCCTGTAGAGGCTGAAGATATGTCCAGGCTGCACCCTTTTTATGGTCTCAGGCCCAATAGGACCTGTGACAGCGTATTCCTGGACTCTTTTTTATGGAAAGATTACTATAAGGTAAAATGTGCGGTCAGCGAAGACCGGGCTGCTTTATGGCTTATGGAAAAAGATGGCATTCTTTCAAGTGCCATGCCGCTTTGCAAAGAGGAAGATCTTCCGCATTTCTTCTATCAGATGGTAGATTATTTTGACAATGTACTCCATAAACCTTTCTATATTTCTCTGGCTGACGCAGAAGCTGTAGAATATCTGGATCTGGATCCGGAAAAGTTTGAAGTAACAGAATTAGATGACTTAAAAGATTATCTTTACGATGGAAATGCCATGCGTACACTGGCAGGAAAGAAGCTCCACAAGAAGAAAAACCGTTTAAACGGCTTCTTAAAAACCTACGAAGGCAGATATGAATACCGCAGGATCTGCTGTTCTGACCGTCAGGAAGTGTGGCAGTTTATGGAAAAATGGAGACAGCAGAAAGTAGAGTCTTATGAAAATGAGATTTCCCTGGATTACGAAGTAGCCGGTATCCATGATATTTTAAAAAACTGCTCTGCCTTTAATGTGCCAATGGCCGGTGTTTATATTGACGGGGAATTAAAGGCATTTACAGTGGGAAGCTTAAATGAGCGGGAAAATATGGCAGTGATCCATATTGAAAAGGCGGATCCTGAGATCAATGGCCTGTATCAGTTCATCAACCAGCAGTTCTTAGTCCATGAATTTCCGAATGTGGCGTTAGTAAACAGAGAAGATGATGTAGGCATGCCGGGACTGCGCAAAGCGAAGATGAGCTATTATCCGGTGGATTTTGCAAGAAAATACTCCGTTAAGAAGAAATATTGAGTTTACAGAAATTAAGATAAATTCGTTACAGTTCAGCCATTACATCTTCTTGTTTCCATATTCATGAAAACAAGAAGCTTGGTGGTTCCACCATATGCTGATTTGGAAGAAAAAGTGCTTATACAAGCAAGCTTGCAACACACTTTCTCATTCAAACCAGCGCATGGCTGAACTGTAACATAAATTCCATTCAATAAGGCCGCTGTACTGGGCAGAAAGAGGTGGATGTGGTACGATATTTAGATAAAAGTGAATACGGAAAATGCAGACCCTTATGGGAAGAAGCATTTCCGGAAGATTCAAAAAGCTTTGCAGATTATTATTTTTCTGAAAAACTCCCAGGCAGTAAAGTGCTTGCCATAGAAGGAGAGGAAGGGAAGCTTCTGACCATGGCTCATTTAAATCCATATATGATCTCTGTAAATGGAAAAAAATGGGAACTGCCTTATATTGTAGGCGTGGCCACGGCTGCAGACCAGCGTCATAAAGGCTATATGCGCCAGGTCCTTTATAAAATGCTTCGGGATTTAAATCAGGAGAAAAAGCCTTTCTGTTTCCTGATGCCTGCCGCAGAGACGATCTACCGCCCTTTCCAGTTTGCCTTTATCTATGACCAGCCGGTGTGGAAACCAGAGGACGAACCGGAAAAAGATCTGGAAGAGTGCCCTGTGGATCTGGCAAAAAGGGCAGAAACAGCAGCTCACTGGATGAATGATTGGCTTGAGAAGCATTATGAAGTCTATGCAGTAAGAGATAAGGCTTATATGGAGCTTCTTAAAAAAGAGCTGGAAAGCGAAGCAGGAGAAGTGACCGGCTGGTATGAAAAAGACGGAAAGCTTCATGCATTGGAAGCCTGGTGGGGACTTGGAAAGAGGGAAGAACGGTTTTATTACACCTTATCTGAAATCGAACCGTCAGATACGCACCCGGCGATCATGGCCCGGATCACAGATATAAAAGCACTACTGGAGGTCATCGGTTTAAATGAGAACGCGCCGGAAGACAGATTTCAGGCGGTTCTTTCCATAAAAGATCCCATTATACCGAAAAATGAAGGCCGCTGGCTGTGGAAACTGGGAAAAAATGGAGGTACACTGGAGCGGATGATTGGACTGGGGCTGCAGACAGAAGCAGAAGGCAGCGAACAGGCGATTTTGTCTTCAAGTGAGGTATTGGAGATCAACATTGATGAGCTTGCACAGTGGATCTTTGGGTACAGGCCTTTAGAAGAGATATCAGGTGTTGCACCACCGTTCTGGACAGAGTATGTGAGGACGCTGCGAGGAGTATTTCTGGATGAAGTAGTGTAAATTTCTCGCAAAATCAAGTACAAAAAGATTCCGAGAGTATATTACATTTTATAGGAGGAAACGCATATGGGTGAAAAATGGCAGCAGTTAAAAGACTGGATCGATGAAAGCGACAACATTGTATTCTTTGGCGGAGCTGGTGTCTCCACGGAAAGCGGCATACCGGATTTTCGCAGTGTAGACGGGCTGTATAACCAGAAATATAAATATCCGCCGGAACGGATCATCAGCCACAGCTTTTACATACAGAATCCGGAAGAATTTTACCGCTTCTATAAAGACCGCATGCTGTTTCCTGATGCAAAACCGAATGCAGCCCATAAAGCCCTTGCAAAACTGGAACAGGAAGGAAAATTAAAGGCTGTGATCACCCAGAACATTGACGGTCTTCACCAGATGGCAGGAAGCAAAGAAGTGCTGGAGCTTCATGGTTCTGTACACAGAAATTACTGCACCCGCTGCGGCCAGTTTTATGATTTGGACTATGTAAGAAACAGTGAAGGCGTTCCCACCTGCTCCTGTGGCGGCCGCATCAAACCGGATGTAGTCCTTTATGAAGAAGGACTGGATGACCGTACGATCCGGAAATCTATTGACTATATCCGCAATGCAGACATGCTGATCATTGGCGGCACTTCCCTTGTAGTTTATCCGGCAGCAGGTCTTATTGACTATTACAGAGGCAGTAAACTGGTTCTGATCAATAAAAGCGTAACTTCCAGAGATTCTCAGGCAGATCTGGTGATCTCTGACAGCATCGGAAAGGTGCTGGGAGCAGTTGTGGAATAACAGATATTTTGGTACAGACAGGAGAAAAAGAATATGCCTGAAGAACGTTTAAACTATGAAGTAGGAGATATCGTAAAATTAAAAAAGCCCCACCCGTGTGGAAGCAGTGAGTGGGAGATCTTAAGAGTAGGGGCAGATTTTCGCTTAAAATGCACCGGCTGCGGGCACCAGATCATGGTAGCCCGCAGACTGGTGGAGAAAAATACAAAAGGGTTAAAGAAAAAAGATGGGATCACCGGTTGATATAGCGCCATAAAGTGGTACGGCTGATCCCCAGCTTCTTTGCTGCAGCTGTCTGGTTTCCATTGCAGCTGTTTAAAATATGCTGGACAATGTCCTGATTGATGCGGTCAAGAGGCTGTTCTAAGTTCAGGGAAAAGCCTTCTTTTTCAGGAAGCGCTTTGGAATGTGTTATCATATGCGCTTCATGGTCATCCGGGAAAAAGGCGGACTCTTCTTTTAATATTTTTTCAATTGTATCACGGGATATATAGGCAGTGCTGGTTTCCAGTACTGCTTTTTTTAATATACGTTTAAACTGGGTGCGGTTACATGGATAGTCATATTCTATAAGAAGCTTTGCGGCCCCGTCTTCCAGTCCTACCACCTGGCGGCCCAGATTCTGGTTCAATGTATCAATATAAAGGGCGGCTGAAGGAACAATGTCATTTTTCTGCTCCCGTAAAGGCTTGATAGGAAGAGGCACACACCCCAGCATATTGGTATACTCCAATGCAGCATGGGGCATATGACCGTCCTTTGCCTGGGTACAGGAAAAGATCAGACGGTTGCGGATGTGCAGGTTGGTGTCCAGTATGATGGATAACAGCTGTTTCTGCCGCTGATGAGACAAAACGCCCAGATTGGAGATGTAAATGGTATTTCCGTTGTCTGTAAAAGGAGAGTTGTAATGATTGATCAGGAAATTCCAGGTTTTATCATTTAACATGGAACAGTTTACAACGTAAAGCGGTTCATCATTAAACTGGCTCTTTGCATAGTGGAGATAAGCTACACGGTCTTTGCCTGTACCGATCTCTCCGGTGATCATAAGAGGGACTGAAGAAGAACCTGACTGATCCATGGCAGCGGCAGCACTGCGGGATAGTTCTGTATTGCTGTAAAAGCTTTCAATAAAGCTTTGTAATGCCTGTTCTTTATCCATAATGGTAATGCCGTATTTAGAGTGGCTTAAAGGAATCTTGGATAACATGATGCGGAAGATGATATAAGGGAAATTCCCTTCCTCAGCCAGGCTGGAGCGGACGGAATACAGCTGGTTTCCCAGTGTGATAAAGAAAGAACGCCTGGAGGAAGTGCGGCATTTTCCAAGCTCTTTTTGCAGGCTCTGGATAAATTCCTCCTCTTTTTCATCATTGACTGTGGAATAATGGCAACGGCCTTCCAGATCCAGGATCAGATACTGGTTGGAGCTGCTGCGGATCAGGGATTGCATCATGGCATTGGAATTGCACAGCTTCTGGTACTGCTGCCAGGTGCCAATAGCATTTTCAATGGCCTGTTTTACACTTTCTGCACTGGAAGTAAGAAGGATAGGTGTAAGTCCGATCATTTTTGCATGGTCATAAGGGATCATATCGCAGACTACAGTTTTATAGCCCTGTTCCTTCATACGGTCCAGAAGATCGCCGGAGCCTTTCCAGTTATCTACGGAGAAGGAGAAAATATCTACATGGATCTGGAGAAGATCGCAGAGGTTTTTTGCGATGACAGTCAGGGACTGGAAGCCTAAAAGGGCAAATTTGGTCCCGGTATTCTGGGCCATTTTAATACAGCGCAGTACATCATAATAGCCAATACCAATATCGATGACCGGGATATGCACAGACTGGGAGATCATCTTGGCTGTGTTTGCACGGGAGATGATAACGTCATAATGTTCGCTGTAGCGTTTTGCAAGGGCAAGTCCCTGTTCCATGCTTCCTGCATAGGCGGTAAACTCGATTTCAGGGTACTGCAGGGCACATTGTTTCATAAGAGTGGCAAGTCCTTTATAGGGGGCAATTCCCAGTATACGGATTTTTTTTATCATTTAGGGCACCTCACATTTATAAATGTTACAAATTTAAACATATTATACAACAAATTCATTGAAATAGAAAGATAAAAGCGTGTAGAATATAAAACGAATGAGAAATAAATCTAAAAAAAATATGAACTCTCACAAAAGTGTTTCAAAAATAAACAATTAGAAAGGCGGTGAAATGGTTGGAAGAAAGATACCTGATCATTGCAGATGATTTTACCGGAGCTAATGATACCGGCGTCCAGCTGCGCAGAAGAGGTTTTCCAACAGAAGTGCTGTTTTGCGGAAAGCCGATGGGTGCAGACAGATCTATTGTCATTGATACAGAGTCCAGAACGGTTCATCCTGATCATGCATATGAGATAGTGTCCCATGCACTGGAAGATGTGGATTTTGGCAGCTTCCGCTATGTGATCAAAAAAGTTGATTCCACCATGAGAGGAAATATTGCAGCAGAAATCAAGGCAGTAGATGAACATTTCAAACCGGAATTAATGATCTTTGCACCGGCTCTTCCGGATTTAAAGAGAACGACTATAGACGGGGTGCAGTGTTTAAACGGCGTAGAGATCTGCCGCACGGAGCTTGCCAGCGACCCTAAGAATCCGGTAGTAGAAGATGATCTGGTAAGGATGCTGGGAAGATATTATGAAGAAAAGGTCATTTTAAAAAGACTTCCGGATGTGAGAAGCGATGATCTTGATTTTACAGAAGGCCGCATTTATGTATGCGATGCAGATTGCAATGATGATTTAAAGAAAGTTTTAAAGGCAGTTGCAAAAACAGGAAAAAAGGTGCTTTATATCGGCACAGCAGGACTGGCTGATAATCTGATGGAACTGGAACGGCCGTCTCTTCCGGCGATGGGAGTGGTTGCAAGTGTAAGTACTGTGACTAACCGGCAGATGAAATACTGCGAAGAAGCCGGGATTAAAATGGTAAAGCTTCCTATGCATGATATTCTGTCCGGAAAAGAGGATACAGAGTCTTATCTGAAAGAAGTGGTAGATTCTTTAAAGGCAGGTAAAGATACCATTCTTCTTACCAATACAGCCTATGACAGAAGCGAACTGGAGCTTTCCTTTGAAGCTGGTGAGGCGTTAGGACTTGGCCCTGTAGAGACTGGTGATAAGGTACGTTCCATAGTTGGCCGTCTGGCAATGGAGATCCTGGAACAGGTAAAGGTTTCCGGTGTATTCCTTACAGGCGGTGATACAGCCCTTGGAATGCTGATGAACATCGAAGCAGACGGTTCCCAGATCCTTTCTGAGATCCGCGTAGGTATCCCATTAGTGCAGGTAAAGGGCGGAAAGTACGAAGGAATGAAGCTGGTAACAAAGGCAGGCGCTTTTGGAGCTGATGATGCAGCTGCATTTGCATTGCGCAAGATCAAAGAAGCATAAAATGATCAAATCATGACCCTTATATAACATGATGTTGGGGTCAAAAGGTATTTTGACCCCTCTGATACCGAATTGCTACGTGCTTTGCACTCTCGCAATTCTAAAAACATTCGTAATCTGCTCATTTTTCTTCAAAAAATGGCTTCTTACTCATGTTTTTGGCGGGTCCCAAGTTCAAAAATCCTCCTGCAAGCAAGCTTGCATCGGATTTATGACCTTTTGACCCTGGTATCATAACATATAAAGCAATAAAAAACGTAAAACTTAACGATTTAATCATTCATTTAAAACAGGAGGAAGCAGAGATGAAAGAATTTTTATTACCTTATGGAAAAGAAAAATTAACAGCAAAGATCGAGGATGAGCATCTGGCAGGTGTGCTGTTATCTGAACTTCACAGCTACAAGGCGCCAAAGAGCGGGGCAGAGCTGGTTCAGGATGCTTTGGAGCATCCCATTGGAACTCCAAGACTGTGCGATATGGCAGTTGGAAAGAAGAAGGTAGTTGTTATTTCTTCTGACCATACAAGACCTGTTCCAAGCCACATCATGATGCCTCTGATCTTAGCTGAGATCCGTAAGGGCAATCCTGATGCTGATATTACCATTCTTATTTCAACCGGTCTTCACAGAACAACTACCAAAGAAGAGCTGGCAGCAAAATTTGGTCCTGAGATCATGGCAAATGAGAAGATCATAGTTCATGACTGCGATGACAAGGACAACCTGGTATACCTTGGCAAGCTTCCATCTGGCGGCAATCTGATCATTAACCGTCTGGCAGCAGAAGCAGACCTGTTAGTAGCAGAAGGCTTTATTGAGCCACACTTCTTCGCAGGTTTCTCCGGCGGCAGAAAGAGTATTCTTCCAGGCGTTGCAAGCCGCGAGACTGTTATGTACAACCACAACTCCGGATTTATTAATGATCCTCATGCACGTACCGGTGTTGTTGAAGGAAACCCGATCCACAATGATATGCTGTATGCAGCAAGAGCAGCAAGACTGGATTTCATTGTAAATGTAGTTATTGATGCAGCACATGATCCTATTTTTGCAGTAGCCGGTGACTGTGATCTGGCTCACAGGGTTGGACGTGAGTTCTTAGCTTCCAAGTGCCAGGTAGATGCAATTCCGGCAGATATCGTTATCTCTACCAACGGCGGATATCCTCTGGACCAGAACATTTATCAGTCTGTAAAGGGTATGACCGCAGCTGAGGCAACTGTAAAAGAAGGCGGCGTTATCATCATGCTTTCCAAGGCTGCTGACGGACACGGCGGAAAATACTTCCATGAGACTTTCCGCGATGAGAAGGATCTGAACCGTATGATGAAGACCTTCCTTGACAGAAAGCCGGAAGAGACTATTATCGACCAGTGGCAGTCCCAGATCTTTGCAAGACTGCTGTTAAAGGCAACTGTAGTATTTGTATCTTCCTGCGATGACCAGTTAGTAGAAGATCTGCACATGGTTCCTGCACACAGCATGGAAGAAGCTTTGGAAAAGGCAAAAGCTATTGTTAAGAAGGATGACTACAAGGTAACTGTTATCCCGGATGGCGTATCTGTTATCGTCAGAGAGTAATGAATCAACTTTGAACTCTGAAATGTCTGGAAGCAGGCTTTCTGGTGTGTTTCCAGACAGATGAAATAAATGTACTCCCGGAGTCTTTCTCACAAAATCAGGTATAAAAGGATTCCGAGAGTACATATAAAGAAAAAGGAGAAAGACAGACATGAAATTTGTTCTCATTCCTGATTCATTTAAGGGAACTTTAAGTTCTGAGCAGATCTGCGAGATCGCAAAGGAAAAAGTAGAAAAACATTTTCCTGGAGCTGAAACAGCCTGCGTTCCTGTAGCAGACGGCGGCGAAGGCTCTGTAGATGCATTTATTACCGCTTTAGGCGGCAGCAAGGTAACTGTAAAGGTTAAAAACCCATATTTTGAAGATATGGATTCCTACTATGGCCTGATCAATGAAGGTAAGACCGCAGTGATCGAAATGGCTTCCTGTGCAGGACTTCCATTAGTAGAAGACCGCAAGGATCCGAGAAAAACAACTACATATGGTGTTGGACAGCTGATCCTGGCAGCAGCTGAAAGCGGTGTGGAAAAGATTATTGTAGGATTGGGCGGATCCAGTACCAATGACGGTGGCTGCGGTGCAGCAGCAGCAGTTGGCGTTAAATTCTATGACAAAGACGGAAAGGAATTCGTTCCAACCGGCGGAACTACCGCAGATATCTGTAAGATCGACTTAAGCGGCAAGGCAGAGATCTTAAATAAAGTTGAGATCGTTACCATGTGTGATATTGACAATCCAATGTACGGGCCAACCGGCGCATCCCACATCTTCGGACCGCAGAAGGGCGCTGATGAGGCAATGGTACTGGAGCTGGATGAAGGTATCAAGAATTTAAGCCGTGCTATTACAGAAGCAATTGGCAAAGACATCAGTGAAGTTCCGGGAACCGGCGCAGCAGGCGCTATGGGCGCAGGCATGATCGCTTTCTTTGGCTCCCGTCTGCAGATGGGTATCCAGACGGTTCTGGACACTGTAAAGTTTGATGAAATGATCAGTGATGCTGATTACATTATCACCGGTGAAGGAAAGCTGGATTCCCAGAGCCTTCGCGGCAAAGTTGTGATCGGTATTGCAGAGCGTGCAAAGAAACAGGATAAAAATGTGATCGCTGTTGTAGGCGGTGCAGATGATGCAGAGATCGATAAGGCATACGAAATGGGTGTAACTGCCGTATTCCCTATCAACCGTTTGCCTCAGGACTTCTCCATAAGCCGTCATCACAGCAAGGAGAACCTGGCTTATACAGTAGATAACGTTTTAAGACTGATCGCTGCAAAATAAAAAATATAATTTAACATAAGGGGGATACTAGAATGAACATTCTGAAAAGCGTGAAAAAAATTCCTGGTGGTTTAATGGTAGTTCCGTTGCTGTTAGGTGCAATTATTAATACATTTTTTGGCGGTACGATCTGGACCATGTTTGATGGTACATTTACTACATACCTTTGGAAATCAGGTGCAATGCCGATCCTGGCAGTGTTCATTTTCTGTAATGCAACAACTATCAACTTCAAAAAAGCAGGCGTTACCGTTTATAAAGGCGTTGTAATTACCGCTGTTAAAGTTGGTGTTGGTATTATCATTGGTCTGATTTGTGGTAAGCTGTTTGGCGAAGCAGGTTTCCTGGGACTGTCCACACTGGCGATCGTAGGTGCCCTGGCAAACTCCAATGGTGGTCTGTACGCAGCATTAGCTGGTGAGTATGGTGATGCAACAGACGTAGGTGCTGTTTCTATCCTTTCTATCAACGATGGTCCTTTCTTTACCATGGTAGCTTTAGGTGCTGCTGGTGTTGCAAAGATCCCAATGTCTGTACTTGTAGGCTGTATCATTCCTGTAATCGTTGGCTGTATCATGGGTAACTTAGATGAAGACATCCGCAAGTTCTGCGAACCAGGTGCTTCTATGCTGATCCCATTTTTCGCATTCCCTCTGGGCGCTGGCTTAAACATCATGAATCTGATCAAAGCAGGTGGCCCTGGAATCCTTTTAGGTGTTGGCTGTACTCTTATTACAGGTCTGGTTGGATACCTTGTATACAAGCTGTTAAGAATGGATCATCCGGAAGTTGGTGGTGCTATTGGTACAACAGCAGGAAATGCAGCAGCAACTCCTGCATCTGTAGCAGCTGTAGATGCAACCTTACTTGCAGTATCTGAAGCAGCAACTGCCCAGATTACTGCAGCTATCATCGTAACCGCTATCTGCTGCCCGATACTTGTATCATGGCTCCATAAGCTTGAAGATAAGCGCAGAGCAGCAAAATAAGTAAATAGATAATAAAAGAATAAGTACAGCTGGTTTGGCTGTAAGATAAGTGGGACCGGGTGGAAGCATCCGGTCCTGTTTGCTGGCATATACCATTTTTAGGTAGATGTGGTATAGTAAATAGAGAAAAATCATCATTCCATTTTTCAGGAGGCAGATATGAGCGAAAAGAAGATCGTGGGTATCACCATGGGGGATCCGGCCAGCATCGGACCGGAGATCACCGTAAAAGCATTTGCAGATAAGTCTTTATATGACCTGTGCAACCCGGTAGTAGTAGGCGATGCCGGCGTAATGGAAGCAGCACTTCCGGTCGTAGGACATACAGAAATGAAGATCAATGCCATTAAAGATGTTTCAGAGGCAAAATATGAATACGGGACCATTGATGTGCTGGATATGGGGCTGGTTGATATGGCACAGTTAAAAAGAGGGGAAGTTTCCGCTATGTGCGGAGATGCCGCTTTTAAATATGTAACAAAGGTCATTGAACTGGCTATGGATAAAAAGGTAGACGCTACTGTTACCAATGCATTTAATAAAGAAGCAGTAAATCTTGCAGGACATCATTATTCCGGACATACAGAGATCTACGCAGATATGACCGGAACTAAGAACTATACTATGATGCTGGCGCATGAAAATTTACGTGTAGTCCATGTTTCTACCCATGTTTCCCTGCGTGAAGCCTGCGACCGCGTAAAAAAACAGCGTGTATTAGACGTGATCCGTATTGCGGACAAGGCATGTAAGGATCTGGGCATTAAGGAGCCAAAGATCGGCGTAGCTGGTTTAAACCCACACAGCGGTGAACACGGTTTGTTTGGAAGAGAAGAGATCGATGAGATCATCCCTGCAATTGAGGCAGCAAAGGCAGAAGGCATCAATGCAGACGGACCTGTACCGCCAGACACAGTATTTTCCAAGGCAAGAGGCGGCTGGTACGACATCGTAGTTGCCATGTACCATGACCAGGGCCACATCCCGTTAAAGGTAGTAGGCTTTGTATACAATCATGAGAAGAAAGCGTGGGATGCAGTGGCTGGTGTAAACATTACCTTAGGACTGCCCATCATCCGTGTATCTGTAGACCACGGAACTGCATTTGACCAGGCTGGAACCGGTAAGGCAAGTGAATTAAGTCTTAGAAATTCCATTGAATATGCAGTCATGTTTGCAAATAATAAGAAGTAAGGATGTTATGACGTTACTGTACATGGTAGGCACTTTTGGAACAGAAAGTGCCGTACGATAACGTAGTGGTAGTGGGAATTTGCCGTATTTAAATGCGAAGCCACGGCAAATTCCGTTGCTGGTCATGCAACGCATGAACAGTAACGTTATGACTGAACTGTAATAAAAAAAATACGGAAAAGGTCTTGCATTTAAGACCTTTTTTTGCTAGAATAACTATTCGTGACATATTAAATCCTTGCTCCTGAAACTGAAAGCAGGGGCCA
>ENA-UONU01000615-UONU01000615.1-human-gut-metagenome-genome-assembly--contig:-CS51-NODE-615-length-35593-cov-5.687940_pt1 | contig 35593 bp, 37 predicted proteins | sample MGYA00242462_ERZ724009 | MGnify/ENA metagenome assembly ERZ724009 | reverse complement strand
CTCGAACCCTGGACAAATAGATTAAGAGTCTACTGCTCTACCAACTGAGCTAAAGACGCATATTTCATTCATTTAAGTGCCTGCCTCAGCAGCACGATTGATATTATATAACGGGTTGATATAAATGTCAACACCTTTTTTGAAAAAATTTAGGCCTGTTTTTTTCTGCATATCAACGTGTGAAGGCGGATCGGCAGAAGGGAAACAGGCCCGGGTTTTGCTTTTATTTCTTCCTGTTTTTTGTCTGTCCGCTGTCAAGAAGCTTTTGAACCTCCTGAAAGGACTGGCTGATCCGCAGGGCCTGGTAGTTCAGGCGGGTTTTGTCGCTTGTGGCCTGAAGAAGTTTTCGGGTGATAGGGGGAGGAAGGTGCATGATATGCTCCAAACATCTTCTATATCTTTCTATATCTTATGCGGCTTTCATGCCCTTTGCCTTTTTGCTCCTAGGTCAGCTTCGTCTGGCAATAAGCTTGCAGATGGGCTTTCCCTCAGAGGAAAATTTCATCTCATATTCCGTCATCACATTTCCTTCAGCCATGGGGCTGTGGTGAAGGTCAAAGGTGTGCTCTGCAATCTCCCAGCCGGAGGCTGGAATGGATTCTAAGGAGTAGTCGAAAAGGCCGCGGTTATCGGTTTTAAACTCTACGGTTCCCAGAGGGGCCAGGATCTGATCGTATACGTTTAAAAAAGCAGGGGATGTGAGCCGGCGTTTTGCGTGTCGGTCTTTGGGCCATGGATCCGAAAAGTTCAGATAGATGCGGCTCACCTCGCCGGGGGCAAACAGATCAGCCATGCTTTTTGCGTCGATGCACATAAAATAGAGGTTAGGAAGCTCTATTTCACTGCGTTTTTGCAGCCCTCTGAGAAGCACGCTGGAGTAGCGTTCAATACCGATGTAATTAATATGAGGGTTAGCGGCGGCTTTTTCCATAATAAAGCGGCCCTTTCCCATACCTACCTCTATTTCAATGGGGTTTTCATTTCCAAATACCTGGTTCCAGCAGCCGCGATGGCTTTCCGGCTCCTGGATCACAAAGGGGCTGGAGGCAATCGCTTCCTCTGCACCCTGGATATGGCGTAATCGCATGTGTCTATTCCTCCTGTATGTGTACCTTTATTCACTGCGGGTATTTTATCATAGAAGAAAGAAGGCTGCAAGAGAACAGAAATTTGCGTTTTTCTGAATTTTTGCTGAATATTTCCCGAAATCTCAAATTAATAGTGCAAAATCGACAAGAATCGAGTATAATATTAGAATAATAAGCGCTGTCTTGGGGGAAGTGAAGGAGGAAGGCTTATGTCAAATTTGGAAAGGACGACCAGCTGGCAGCAGATCCAGCAGGGGCTCAAGGATGCAGAGCGGCTGATCGCACGCAAGGAATATAATCTGGTTATGGTCAGATCCAGACAGGTGCTGGAATACATGGTCCGCTGTATGGCAGAGCGGGCATGTCTGGTAGAGGGTGATCTGGCAGATACCATTGACCAGCTGTATGAAGGGCAATGGATCAATAAGGCAACCAAAGACAATTACCATACCATCCGTATTTTAGGAAATAAGGCGATCCATGAGGGAGATGATACGGCTTATAATGCCAATCAGGCGTATCAGCTTCTGACCCAGGAGGTTTATGTTTTTGCCAATGAATTTGCAGGAGGAAGGTCTGCCCGGCCGGCAGCTTCATCTAAGAACAGCAGCTCCGGCCGTCCGACGGCCCGGACTTCCTCTCCGTCTGCTCCAAGGGGGACGGCGCGGCAGACAAACAAACGCCCTCCAGCACGGAATGCCCGTACAGGCGCTGGATACCAGGGAGGCGGAAGGAAAAAGCGCAGAAGGCCGTCTCCAGCCGCTTACATACTGCGTCTGCTGATACCGGTTCTGATCGTGGTGCTTTTGATCGTGGTGATCCGTCTTCTTATGCCCGATCCTAAGAAAAATGATCCTAAGGGGACAACCGCTCCTGTTGTGACAACGGCTGAGCCGGAGACATCACCCACGCCAGCGCCTACAGCTGAGCCGGAGACAGAACCGCAGCCAGCTTTTGAGACTTACCGTATCAGCGGAAACAGCGTCAATGTCCGAAGCGTGCCCTCCACCATTGGAAGGATCCTGACTCAGCTGGCAAGAGGCGCTGAGGTGGAATATGTGAAGCGTTATGATAATGATTGGTCCGTGATCAATTATGACGGCCAGGAGGCATATGTTTCCAGCCAGTATATTGAGAAGGTAGAACCGGCAGCAGCCGAAGGAGCCCAGGCGGAAACAGAGGCCGGGGTACAGCCGGAGGAGGGGGCTTAACCGGGAATGCCATCAAGAGCCAGCTTTAAGTGTTTTTGAAGAAACAGGGAATTGGTTAAACTGTAACTAATAGATAGAAAAAATTGGTAATTATATACAGGCAAAAAGGGGAAGGATAGAAAATATCCTTCCCCTTTTCGGCATTCTGCTGTAAAAAAGTTGTGAAAATTTTATTTAAAAGACAAAATGACTCTGGTATTTTTGAAAAAAAGTAGTATGATGAAGTATACAAAAAAATACAATCCCGTCCATATCTGGGAGATTTACCCTGATCTTTCCAGAACGGGATGGAGTAAGGAGGAGAGCTATGGACACTGTGATCAACCGGCTGTCAGATATTGAGGAAGCGGCAGGAGCCATTGTAGAGGAAGCCAATGTCCGGAAAAAGGCATATGCTGCAGAGATAGAGAAAAAAACGGCTGACTTTGATCAGGAGCTGGATCAGGAGACAGCCCGCAGAATCGCAGAGATTCAAAAGAAGATGGAGTCAGATATGAACCAGCTCTTAGCAGAACAGAGGGAAGCATCAGCGGCTCTGTTACAGGCGCTGGAGGATAACTATAACAGCCATCATAAGGAATATGTGGAAGCTCTGTTCCAGACCATGATAAAGGAGTGAGCCTATGGGCAGCCTGATCGTTTACAGCGGAATTGCCGCTAAGGTAAAGGCAATGGAGCGCTGGAGGATAAAAGAGGAGCAGTTTCAGGAAATGGCAGCCCTTGAGACCGTGGGGGAGGCTGTGGAGTATCTTCGGGGGTTTTTGCCTTACAAAGAAATCTTTGGGGATATGGCAGACGAGGAGCTTCACAGAGGAACCATCGAGCAGCTTTTGGATTTATCCCAGTACAGGGATTTTGCAAAACTCTATCAATTTGCCAATATGAAGCAGAGGCATTTTTTGGACCTGTACTTTATGCATTATGAGATAGGGATTTTAAAGACATGCCTGCGAAATGCAGCGGGACATAGGGAACAGCGCAGGGATCTGTCCATGTTCCGTGATTTTTTTGAACGTCATTCGGATCTGGACTTAATGGCTCTTTCCAGATCTTCCTCCACGGAGGAATTTATTGGAAATCTCAAGGGCTCCATATATTATGAGCCATTAAACCATATCCTGCAGGAGGGGCAGGTAAATCTTCCCGCCTGTGAAAATGCGCTGGATATGATGTATTTCCGGTTTATCTGGAAGATTAAGGATAAATATTTGTCAAAGCCGGAACAAAAAATTATGATCCAGTGCTTCGGAACGAGAATGGATATGCTGAACCTGCAGTGGATCTATCGTTCCAAGAAGTTTTATCAGCTGAGGCCAGGGGATATTTACGCTATGCTGATCCCTATCCAGCTCCATCTCACCAAAAAAGAGATCAACCGCATGGCGGAGGCAGAAAGTTTGGAGGCCTTTATACAGGCGGTAAAGGAGACCTGGTATGGCGCGGCTGTCATGGAGAAGATGGAGGGGAAGGAAAGCCTGCGGGCTCTTGCCCAAAGTATTGTGGACCGCATTTATCAGAAAACATGCCAGAAGGATCCATATTCGATCGCGGTTTTAAATTCCTATCTCTATTTCAAGGAGAGGGAGATCAAGAGGATCATCAACACCATTGAGAAGATACGATATGGTGTGAAGGCTGGATAAAAAAGGGGGCTAAGAAGTAAGTGATTGAAAAGATGAAGTTTTTAAGCATTACCGGCCCTGAAAAGGACATTGACCGGGTGGTGGGAACTTACCTGTCACGGTATGAATTTCAGCTGGAAAATGCATTGTCGGAGCTTAAAACAGTAAAAGATTTAAGGCCTTTCATGGAAAACAACCCGTACAAGGCTGTTTTGGACAAAGCCCAGTCCCTTGCAGGGGAGTACCACGGCCTGCTTGAGGAGGCAGAAGGAAGGCAGGATGCTGCTGGCCGTAAAATGGGGATTGAGGATGCGGCAGAGGTGATCAGCAGACTGGAAAGCCAGCTGGAGGAACTGGCGGCCAGAAGGGATGGACTGATCCGGCAGCAGGAGGAGCTTCAAACATCAAGAGACCGGGTTGTGTCTTTTATCGGGCTGAATTACAACATAAAAGAGATACTCCGGTTCCGTTTTATTAAATTCCGTTTTGGCCGTATCTCCAAAGAATATTATGAAAAATTTTCCTCTTATGTGTACGATACCATCGACACGGTGATGTTCAAGTGCAGAGAGGAAGGGGACTACGTATGGCTGGTATATTTTGTGCCGGACAGCCTGTCAGAGAAGATTGATGCGATCTATGCCTCCATGCATTTTGAACGCTGCTTCCTTCCGGACGAGTACGAGGGGACGCCAATGGAGGCCGGCCATGTTCTGGAGAGCAAAATAGAAGAGCTTCAGAAAGCCATCGACCAGGCACAGAAAGATATTGTGGCTGCCCTGGGAGATCAGAAAGAGGATTTTGCAGCTGCTTGGAACACATTAAAGGATTTTTCCGCTAATTTTGATGTGAGAAAAATGGCGGCCCTGACGAAGCACGATTCCCATAACTTTTATATCCTGTGCGGCTGGATGCCTCAGGGACAGGCAGAACAGTTCCAGAAGGAGATCGAGAAGGACAGTGATGTGTTCTGCATCGTTGAGGACGATCACAGCAACATCATGAGCAAGCCTCCCACAAAGATGCGAAATCCCAAGCTGTTTAAGCCCTTTGAGATGTATGTGGAGATGTATGGGCTTCCCGCTTACAATGAGCTGGACCCCACCATCCTCATCGGGATCACCTACTCCGTCCTTTTTGGGTTTATGTTTGGGGATGCAGGCCAGGGCCTGTGTCTTCTCATCGGAGGTTTTCTGCTGTACCGGCTCAAAAAGATCCGGCTGGCCGGGATTATTTCCTGCTGCGGACTGTTTTCCACTGTGTTCGGTTTCCTGTTCGGCAGTATCTTCGGATTTGAGAATATCATAGAGCCATTGTGGCTGAGGCCCCAGGAGGCTATGACGGATCTTCCGTTTATTGGAAAACTCAACACCGTGTTTGTTGTGGCGGTAGCCATCGGAATGGGGATCATTTTGCTGTGCATGGTATTAAACATGATCAACAGCTTCCGTTCCCATGATACGGAAAAGCTGTATTTTGACACCAATGGAGCGGCGGGACTGGTATTTTACTTTGCCCTGGCTTCTGTGATCGTCCTGTATATGACTGGAAGGGCTCTTCCGGCGACCATTGTCCTGGCAGTGATGTTTGTGATCCCGCTGCTTCTCATATTCTTTAAGGAGCCTTTGACTGCTGCCGTGGAGAAAAAAGGAGGCCATTTGGAAGGCGGGCTGGGAATGTTTATCACCCAGGGCGTGTTTGAACTTTTTGAAGTGCTTTTAAGCTATTTTTCCAACACCCTTTCCTTTGTCCGTGTCGGAGCCTTTGCAGTGAGCCATGCGGCTATGATGCAGGTGGTTCTGATGCTTGCAGGAGCGGAGTCCGGCGGCCCTGTCAATTGGGCAGTGGTGGTAGGCGGAAATCTGTTCGTGTGCGGTATGGAGGGGCTGATCGTGGGAATACAGGTTCTCCGTCTGGAATATTATGAGCTGTTCAGCCGTTTCTACCGTGGAAGCGGAAGGGCGTTTGAGCCTTACGGCAAAGCTGTAAGGGGAAATTAACCGGAAGCTTGACGGGAAAATAGGAAAAATTGGGAAAGACAAGATCAAGAATAAAAAGGAGACATGAGATATGAGTTTATTAGTTAAGATCACATTGAGCGCAGCACTTATTTTCAGCATCGCAGTGCCTTTCGGCGTATTTGCCGCTGGGGAAAAGACAAAGGGGCGTTATAAAACTGCATTGGCAGCCAACTGCTTCCTGTTTTTCGGAACCATGATCTTTGCCGGCGTTATGATGTTTTCAGGAAATGCAATGGCAGCAGAGACGGCAGGGGAGGCTGCACAGGCTGTACCTTCCGCAGCGGGAATGGGCTACCTTTCCGCGGCTCTTGCAACCGGGCTTTCCTGTCTGGGAGGCGGAATCGCTGTATCTGCGGCAGCCAGCGCTGCTTTGGGAGCGATCAGCGAGGATAGCTCCATTCTTGGTAAATCATTGATCTTCGTAGGACTTGCCGAAGGTGTGTGCCTGTATGGACTGATCATTTCCTTTATGATCTTAGGTAAGCTTTAATCCCATGAAGATGTATCTCATCAGCGATAACGTGGACACCTGGACAGGCATGCGCCTGGCAGGTGTGGAGGGAGCCGTCATTCATACGAGGGAAGAGTTAAGGGAAGAACTGGATAAAGCCCTGGCCGATAAATCCATTGGAATCATCCTGCTGACTGAGAAATTTGGCAGGGAGTTCCCCGAGATTATTGACAACGTGAAGCTGGAACGGAAGTTCCCGCTGATCGTGGAGATCCCGGACCGCCATGGAACCGGCCGCAAGCCGGACTTTATCACCTCCTATGTCAATGAGGCCATTGGATTAAAGCTTTAAGCTCCATACAACGGGACGGAGCCAAAAGGATAGAAGGAAGGTGAATCAGCTTGACAACAGAAGAAAAGTTAAAGCATTTCCAGGACATCTGTATGACCGACGCCAGAGAGCGGGGGGCAAAGATGCTGGACGAATATATGAGGGCTATGGACGCTTCCTTTGAGGAGCATAAAGCGGATGCCAGAAGGCGGGCTGATATGCAGGTAGCGGCAGAGACAGAAAAGCTGGAGCGGGAGATCAATAAGCGCTTGTCCATCGGCCAGCTGGATCTGAAACGGGAGGCCAGCCGCAGGCAGGAGGAGCTAAAGGACAAGCTGTTTGTGGAGCTTCGTGACAGATTGGCTAATTTTATGGAGACCCAGGAGTATCAGCGCCTGTTAGAGCGGCAGGTAAGGGCGGAAAAGGAATTTGCCGGGGACGAGGAGCTGGTGATCTATATGGATCCGTCGGACGAGGATAAGGTACAAAGGATCGCCATGCACCACAATGCAGTTATCAAGATCAGCGAATATTCCTTTAACGGGGGGACGAGAGCTGTCATCCCCGGAAAACATATTTTGATCGACAACTCATTTAAGACCCGTCTGGACGAGGCACGTCATGAGTTTAAATTTGATCTGACAGGAGGAAAACAGCGTGGCTAAGACAGGTGTGATTTATGGAATTAACGGCCCGGTGGTTTCCCTGCGGGGCGATGCAGGCTTCCAGATGAACGAGATGGTCTACGTGGGAGAGGAAAAGCTGGTAGGAGAGGTTATCGGCCTTACCTCAGAAAAGACTACGATTCAGGTTTACGAGGAAACCAGCGGCATAAAGCCGGGTGAGATTGTTGTGGGAACAGGTTCTCCCGTATCCGTCACTCTTGCGCCGGGGATTTTGAGTAATATTTTTGATGGGATCGAGCGCCCTCTCAGTGAGATCGCAAAGGGAAGCGGTTACTATATCAGCCGCGGTATTTCTGTCAACAGTCTGGATACTTCCAAAAAATGGGATGCCCATATGACTGTGAAGGCAGGAGACCGGCTGATGCCGGGAACCATTATTGCAGAGGTTCCTGAGACAAGGGCCATTGTCCATAAGGTAATGGTTCCTCCTGACGTGGAGGGATATGTGCTGGATGTGGTTCCTGACGGTCAGTATACCATTGAGGAGCCCCTCCTTACCTTACAGATGATGGACGGAACAGAGCGGAAGCTGACCATGACCCAGAAATGGCCTATCCGCAAGGCGAGACCGTCGGCAAAGCGTTTTCCGGCTGTCAAGCCCCTGATTACAGGACAGCGTATCCTGGACACCATGTTCCCGCTGGCAAAGGGAGGAACCGCCGCCATTCCGGGAGGATTTGGTACGGGAAAAACTATGACCCAGCATCAGGTTGCAAAGTGGTCCGATGCGGATGTGATCATCTATATCGGATGCGGAGAGCGGGGCAATGAGATGACCCAGGTTCTGGAAGAATTTTCCGAACTGATTGATCCCAAGAGCGGCAATCCGCTGATGGACCGGACGACCCTTATTGCCAATACCTCCAATATGCCGGTAGCTGCCCGTGAGGCCAGCCTGTACTCCGGCCTGACACTGGCTGAATATTACAGGGATATGGGATACCATGTGGCGATCATGGCTGATTCTACCTCCCGCTGGGCAGAGGCTCTTAGGGAGCTTTCCGGCCGTCTGGAGGAGATGCCTGCGGAGGAAGGCTTCCCCGCCTATCTGGCCTCCCGCCTTTCCGCCTTTTATGAGAGAGCTGGGATGATGCAGAATTTAAACGGAACAGAGGGCTCGGTCACCATTATCGGGGCTGTGTCTCCTCAGGGAGGCGATTTTTCTGAGCCTGTGACCATGAATACCAAGCGGTTTGTCCGCTGCTTCTGGGGACTGGATAAGTCCTTAGCCTACGCCAGACATTTCCCTGCGATCCATTGGCTTACCAGCTATTCTGAATATGTGAATGATCTGGCTCCATGGTATATGGATCATGTGGATAAGCGGTTTGTAGACGATCGGAACCAGCTTATGGCGCTGTTAGTGCAGGAGAGCAGCCTGATGGAGATCGTAAAGCTTATCGGCTCCGATGTGCTTCCTGATGACCAAAAGCTGGTTCTGGAGATCGCCAGGGTGATACGTCTGGGATTTTTACAGCAGAACGCATTTCATAAGGATGATACTTCTGTGCCTCTGCTCAAGCAGTTTAAGATGATGGAAGTGATCCTGTACCTCTACAAAAAGGCCAGGGCCCTGGTTTCTATGGGGATGCCCATGTCGGTGTTAAAAGAGGAGAATATATTCGATAAAGTTATTTCCATCAAATATGATGTGCCAAACGACAAAATGGAAATGTTTGACGATTACATGAAGATGATCGACGGTTTTTATGACCGGGTGATGGAACGGAACGCATAAAGGAGGGACGCATATGGCAATTGAATATTTAGGTTTAAGCGAGATCAACGGCCCTCTGGTAGTTCTGGAGGGGGTTCAGAATGCAGCTTACGATGAGATCGTGGAAATGACCGTTGGGGAGGATACCCATAAAATAGGACGTATTATCGAGCTGTATGGGGATAAGGCCATTATCCAGGTTTTTGAGGGAACAGAAGGCATGGCCCTGCGCAATACCCATACCAGGCTGACGGGACACCCCATGGAGATCGAGGTCTCTGAGGAAATGCTGGGGCGTACCTTTAACGGGATCGGACAGCCCATTGACGGTTTAGGGGATATTATTTCCGACGTCCGTCTGGACATTAACGGAAAACCTTTAAACCCGGTGACCCGGGAGTATCCCAGAAACTATATCCGTACTGGTATCTCTGCCATTGATGGTCTGACCACCCTGATCCGCGGCCAGAAGCTTCCTATTTTTTCTGGAAATGGACTTCCCCACGACCAGCTGGCAGCCCAGATCGTAAAGCAGGCATCTCTGGGAGATGATTCAGATGAGAAATTTGCCATTGTCTTTGGCGCAATGGGAGTAAAGTACGATGTAGCTGACTTTTTTCGCCGAACCTTTGAGGAGAGCGGCGTATCGGAGCATGTGGCTATGTTTATCAACCTGGCAAACGATCCGGTGGTGGAGCGTCTGATCACCCCGAAGATCGCCTTGACGCTGGCGGAGTACCTGGCCTTTGAGAAGGGAATGCATATCCTGGTGATCCTGACAGATATGACTTCCTATGCGGAGGCTATGCGTGAGGTCTCCTCCTCTAAGGGCGAGATCCCCTCCAGAAAGGGATTCCCAGGTTATCTGTACAGCGACCTGGCTTCCCTTTATGAGAGAGCTGGGATCGTGGCCGGCAGAAAGGGGTCTGTGACCCAGATTCCCATTCTCACCATGCCAAATGACGATATTACCCATCCTATCCCGGATCTGACAGGCTATATCACAGAGGGGCAGATCGTTCTGGACCGCCAGCTCAATGGACAGAATATTTACCCTCCCATCAACGTGCTCCCCTCCCTGTCCCGACTGATGAAAGACGGCATCGGCGAGGGCTACACAAGAAGGGATCACCAGGATGTGGCCAATCAGTTGTTTTCCTGCTATGCGAAGGTGGGAGACGCCAGGGCTCTGGCATCGGTTATCGGCGAGGATGAGCTGTCCCCTACAGACAAGAAATATCTGGAGTTTGGAAAGGCCTTTGAGGAGCATTTTGTGGGCCAGGATCCCCACGAAAACCGGACGATCTTAGATACGCTGGCTATCGGCTGGGATCTGTTAGGAATGCTGCCCAGGGAGGAATTGGACCGTATTGATACGAAGGTGTTAGATCAGTACTATAGGCCGTCTGACAGCGCGAAGGAGTGATATAAATGGATCCAAATACATTTCCCACCAAGGGAAACCTGATCGCAGCAAAGAACTCCCTGGGGCTGGCTTACATGGGCTACGGCCTTATGGATAAAAAGAGGAATATCCTGATCCGGGAGCTGATGGGGCTGATTGACGAGGCAAAGGGGATCCAGTCTGAGATCGACAGTACCTTCAGCGCTGCTTATGAAGCCCTCCAAAAGGCCAATATTGAAATGGGCATCCATTACGTACAGGAGATCGGAGCTTCCGTTCCGGTGGACGACCGGGTAAAGATCAAGGCCAGGAGCATCATGGGGACAGAGATCCCCCTGGTACAGCACGAGGAGCTTCCATTGGCCCTGACATACGGATTTTACAATACTACCCAGGCCCTGGACGAGGCCCGGTATCACTTTGAGAAGGTGAAGGAGCTGACCATCAAGCTGTCTATGGTGGAAAATTCCGCTTACCGGCTGGCCAACTCGATTAAAAAGACACAGAAACGGGCCAATGCATTAAAGAATATTACGATCCCTCATTATGAGGAATTGAGCAAGTCCATTTCCAACGCTTTGGAGGAGAAGGAGAGGGAGGAATTTACGCGTTTGAAAGTGATCAAGCGCAATAAGGAGAAGGGGGAATAAGATGTATACCTTTGAGGAGCTTGTGGGGATCATAGCCAAACTGCGGTCGCCGGAAGGCTGTCCGTGGGATCGGGCTCAGACCTTTGAGAGCCTGAAGAAGTGCCTGGCAGAGGAGACAGAGGAGGTTTTCCAGGCAGTGGATCACCAGGATATGGAAAATCTATGTGAGGAGTTGGGGGACGTCCTCCTTCAGGTGGTGCTGAACAGCCAGATCGCGAAAGAAAAAGGGGCCTTTTCCATAGAAGATGTGATCGACGGATTATGCCGGAAAATGGTGCGCAGACACCCTCATGTATTCGGCGATGTAAAGGTAAATTCCATAGAGGAAGGAGCCGCTCTCTGGCAGCAGATAAAAATGCAGGAAAAAGCCAAAAAACCTTGACAAATCATAGCAAAACAGATATAAATGATAAGTACCATATGAGGTAAAACGCATTGCTTACGGGGGATTTTCCCGTGTTGCCGCGCTCGGGCCGCAGCCCCAAAGAGCGCTCATTATATCTAGGAGGAAAAACGATGAATAAGACAGAATTAATTGCAGCAGTTGCAGAGAAGGCAGAGCTGTCCAAGAAAGATGCGGAGAAGGCAGTTAAGGCTTTCACCGACGCTGTAGCTGAGGAGCTGGTAAAGGGCGGCAAGGTACAGTTAGTTGGCTTTGGCACTTTTGAGGTAGCTGAGAGAGCTGCAAGAGAGGGAAGAAACCCCAAGACCGGAAAGACTATGACCATCGAGGCTTCCAGAACACCTAAGTTTAAAGCTGGCAAGGCATTAAAGGACGAGGTAAATAAATAATCGGAGATTTCCCGCTGTCCTGAATCGTTGCATGTAAAATAAATTCCCCCTAGAATGTGATCTGCGTTGTAGGAGGAATTTTGCTTATTAGAAGGAGAATGAGATATGCGTCTGGATAAATATCTGAAGGTGTCCCGCATCATTAAGAGAAGAACCATAGCGAACGAAGCGTGCGACAGCGGCCGGGTGATGCTCAATGATAAAGTGGCAAGAGCCAGCGCAGAAGTAAAGGCCGGAGATGTGATCGAGATTGCCTTTGGCAATAAGTCCGTTAAAGTACGCGTTATAAGCGTACAGGAAACGATCCGCAAGGAAGAAGCAAAGGAAATGTTTGAATATCTTTAAGCTTCCAGGAAAAAGGCATAGAATGGCCAACCTCCCCATATATTTAACTCAGGTTAGATATGTGGGGAGGTTTTTATTATGGAAGAAAAGCTGGGCGGGGGACGCCAGCACAAAATGATCCTGCAGGATCGTGGAAAGGGCAGCATTACCGGCATTTCAGATGTAGTCTCCTTTGACGAGAATACCATTGTGCTGGATACAGATATGGGACTTTTAACCATTAAGGGCAAGGAGCTTCATGTGAGTCGCCTTACTCTGGAAAAGGGGGAGGTGGACATTGACGGAACGGTGGACAGCTTTGCCTACAGCTCCAACGAGGCATTCAGACGGTCAGGGGAATCCCTTTTTGCCCGCCTGTTCCGTTAGGAGGCGTTATGGATGAGGCAATTGTCTATGAAGCGTGGCTGTTAGTTTTAAGCCTTTCGATGGGGTGCTGGCTGATGATCGCCTATGATACGCTGCGTCTGCTGCGTCTTGTGATCCGACACAATTCCTTCTGGACAGGGGCAGAGGATTTCTGTTATTGGCTTTACGCGGGCTTTGTGACCTTCCTGCTGCTTTATGAGCAGAATGACGGGACCTTCCGGGCCTGTGTGGTTGCGGGAGTGTTTGCAGGTATGATCCTATATGACCGCCTGGTCAGCAGAATTTTCTTTAAATGCTTGAAAAAGGCAGGGAAATATTTTAAAATGATAGGTAACGGGCATAAAAATGGCCTGGCTCAGAAGAAAGATAAGGCCGGTGATGGAAAATGAAACCCTATGGGAAATCGAAGCGGGCAGGCAGGGATAAATGGACAAACCGAATGGCGATCATAGGAATTACGCTTGTGGTGATCTCCCTGGCTGCGGTTATCAATATAAAGGGCGCGCAGCTGCGAAAGGCAGATCTGGAATACCAGGTCCGCGAGGAAAATCTGGAAAAGCTTCTGGCAGATGAGGAAGAACGGACAGGCGAGCTGGAAGAATATAAGATCTATGTAAAGACGAAACAGTATGCTGAGGAAGTGGCCAAGGAGAAGCTGGGGTTGGTCAATCCGGATGAGATCCTGCTGAAACCCGGGAAATGATCTTTACTGCGAAAAAAGGCGAATGATTTTTGAAAAACCCTGCACAAAGCGACACAAAATTCCCTTCTGTCTGCGTATACTGATAGATACGCAGGTTAGGAGGGATTTTTGTGTTTATAAGAGAGCGGGAGACAACAGGGCGCACAGATGTAAATTATTATACGGCCAGAAGGCTGGGGGATATGGCGGACTCCCTGGGACAGCTTGCCAGGGCTTTTGACGGCGGAGGAGAGAGGGCCGGACAGCTTACAAGAAGGGATGGAATGGCGGCTATGCAGGCCGGGGCAGCTCTTGTGTGCGGGGGCTGCTCTGGATGCAGCCTGTATGCGGACAGCAAACGGGAGGATAGCTATTATCTTTATTATCTTCTCAGAACCTTTGAGCAGAAGGGGAGGATCGAATGTGGGGACATGCCCCGGATGTTCCAGGAAAGCTGCGGCAGAAGGGAGGAGTATGTGACCCAGCTAAACCGGAGCCTGGGGCGGGCTACCATGAATCTGTCCTGGAAAAACCGGTTTTTGGAGAGCCGGGATGCGGTAATCTCCCAGTTTCGGGAGCTGTCTGTGATATTAGAGGAATTTTCCCGCCAGATCGACGGAGCCAGGGATGTGAGCCAGGAATATGAATACATACTGAAAAAATGGCTGAAACGGTATCACATATCCCTGGGCCGCCTTCTCCTTTTGGAATATGAAAATGGGCAGAGAGAAGCATTTTTGACGGTCCGCACTACCAATGGGCGCTGTATTACCTCAAAGGAGGCGGCAGAGATCGCCAGGGATGCAATGGAGGGGGCCAGATGGATTCCGGCGAAGGACAGCCGCACCATCATTACGAGACAGTTTGGAACCGTTCATCTTGTGGAGGAGGGGGAGTACTGTGTACTTTACGGCGCATCCCGGATACCGAAAAAAGGGGAAAAATATTCCGGCGATAATTATACCTTCTGTGAGAGCCAGGGAGGCCAGGTGGTGATGAGCCTGTCCGACGGAATGGGAAGCGGGGAGACTGCTGCCAGAGAGAGCCGGCAGGCGGTAGAAATGACGGAGCAGCTTTTGGAGACAGGATTTTCCCCCAGGGCAGCCTTAAAGCTTGTAAATACAGTCCTTTTGCTCTCGGGGGCGGAGCAGCATCCGGCTACTTTGGATCTAAGCTGTGTCGATCTGCACACAGGAGTTTTGGAGTCCATGAAGCTGGGGGCTGTGCCGACCTTTATCATGGGTGGAGAGGGTGTGGAAATACTGGAGGCCGGAGCTGCCCCGGCAGGCGTATTCAATGAAGCGGAGCCGATCCTGATGTCCAGAAAGCTGTGGGAGGGGGATCGCATCCTGATGGTCAGCGACGGGGTTTTGGACGCCCTTCCAGGGGAGGACAAGGAGGAAGTCCTCCGCCAGTATCTGGAGAGCGTAGGAGATATGGGTCCCCAGGAGCTGGCAGATCAGGTGCTGGATTTTGCTGTGTCGTTTATACCGGATCCAAGGGACGATATGACGGTGCTGGCAGCTGGGATATGGAAGCGCCGGTAGGCGGAGAAATTGCAAAGGAAATTGACATGTCTGCGATCAAAAGAGAAAAGGTGGGAAATATGGACGGATTGGAAGCACAGGTTTGGGAGACAGTGAAGCAATATAAGCTGCTGCGCCGGGGGGATAGGGTAGTGGCTGCGGTGTCCGGAGGGGCAGACTCCGTCTGCCTTTTAGCGCTCCTTGCACGGTGGCGGGAGCCTATGGGGATCAGCCTTCGGGTTCTTCATGTGCATCACGGCCTTCGGGGAGCGGAGGCAGACCGTGATGCAGATTTTGTGGAACGCTTTGCAGGGCAATTGGGGATTCCCTGCACGATCCGGAGATTTGATGTGAGGAAAACGGCCCAGGAGCGTTCTCTCTCAGAGGAGGAGGCAGGACGTCTCCTGCGTTACCAGGCATTGGAGGAGGCGGCAGAGGATTGGGAACGGTCAGAAGATCTTCCGTCAGGCACAGTAAAGATCGGGGCAGCCCATCACAGCGGGGATCAGGCAGAGACCATTCTCCATAATCTGTTCCGGGGAAGCGGCCTGGCTGGCATGAAGGGAATGGTCAAACAGCGGGGCAGGATCATACGCCCTCTTTTAGAGGTGGATCGTCTCCGGATCATCCGGTGGCTGGAAGAAAATCAATATCCCTATGTGGAGGATTCTACCAATGCCTCATTGTGCTATACCCGCAACCGCATACGGGGGCAGATCCTGCCGGATATTGAGAAGTATGTAAACCAGGGAGCTGTCTCCAATATCCTTCATTTCGGAAAGCTGGCAGCTCAGGCAGACGAGTATCTGGAAAAGCAGGCCAGGGAGTGGCTCCTCCGTTATGCAGATATTTCCGCAGAAGCAGATATGCCGGTACAAGTATATATCCCGGCAGAACCTTTTTTGAAGGAACCGGAGATCATCCGTTCCTATGTGGTGATGGAGCTGCTAAAAAAGCTGAGCGGGGGCTGGAAGGATCTGGGAGCTCCTCATGTGGAGGCTGCGGTTTTGCTGGCAGAACGCCAAGTGGGAAAGCAGGTCAGCCTGCCTTACGGGCTTATGGCGGTCAGGGAGTATGGAGGGATCCGGTTCGGGAAGACAGACTGCCTGTTAAAACCAGAGGAGATTTCAGGGCAGCTTCCCCTTCCGATTGTGGAAATAAAGGAATTTCCGTGGAAAAAAGGGGATGAAATTCCGAAAAACAGGTATACGAAATGGTTTGACTATGATAAAATAAAGGGTACGCCCGTGGTAAGGACCAGGCAGGCAGGGGATTACATTTCCCTGTCCGGCGGAAGCCACAAGGCGCTGAACCGGTTTATGATCGATGAGAAGATCCCCAGGAATTTAAGGGATCAGATGCCTTTGTTGGCAGATGGAAGCCATATTATGTGGGTGATCGGGTCGCGTATCAGTGAATATTATAAGCTGGGGCCGGATACCAGGAATGTGCTTGAGGCCAGCGTCAGAGATCGGTAATGACTGGGAATTAGGATCAGTTCCATGACAGAAGTGAAAATAAAGAGGAGTGCCGGCAGGATGACGGCATCCCGGATCAAACGGAGGACAAGGCAATGGCAGATAAGATTCGAGTATTATTGACAGAGGAAGAAGTAGACAAGCGGATCAATGAGGTGGCAGCACAGATCAATGCGGATTATGAGGGAAGGCAGGTTCATATGATCTGTATTCTGAAGGGCGGCGTGTTCTTTACCTGCGAGCTGGCAAAGAGAGTGACCGTTCCCGTTTCTATGGATTTCATGTCTGTTTCCAGCTACGGCAGCGGCACGGTTTCCAGCGGAGTGGTAAAAATTGTAAAAGATCTGGATGAGTCCCTGGAGGGAAAAGATGTGCTGATCGTGGAGGACATCATTGACTCTGGCCGTACCCTGGCTTACCTGATTGAGATCTTAAAGCAGAGAGGGCCAAAGAGCATCCGCCTGTGTACCCTGTTAGATAAGCCGGAGCGCAGAGTGAAGAAGCAGGTGAAGGTAGATTATACCTGCTTTACCATACCGGACGAGTTTGTTGTGGGATATGGATTGGATTATGATCAGCAATACCGCAACCTGCCTTACATCGGAGTGGTGGAACAGGACGGGGAATAGTTGCATAAATAAAGAGGGCTAAGGAGGCAATTTGTGAGACAGCAGCAGACATTTCGAGGATTTCTTTTTATACTCCTGATGCTGATCTTAGGGACGGCCGCACTGCAGTTCGGAAGCGGCCGCCCAACAGCTAAGGTCACAAACCAGGAATTTACAGCGATGTTGGAGGAAGGGAAGGCAGCAGCAGCAGCGATCGAGCAGAATCCGCAGACGCCTACTGGCAGAGTGAGCCTTACTCTGATCGACGGACAGGTAAAAAGCATGTACGTCTCCGATGTGAAGGAAGCCCAAAAGCTATTGGATGCCTATGATGTGGCTTATGTCATGGGGGATGTGCCTCAAGAGAATTATATGGTGACCCTGATCCTTCCCTTTATGCTGTCCATCGTGGTGATCGTTATTATTATGATGGTCATGAACCGGGGCGCCGGGAACGGCGGGGCAAATGCCAGAATGATGAATTTTGGCAAGAGCCGGGCTAGGATGAGCCGGGACAGTAAGGTGAATTTCTCCAATGTGGCCGGACTGGTGGAGGAAAAGGAGGAGCTGGAGGAAGTGGTGGATTTCCTCAAAAATCCTCAGAAATATACAAGCCTTGGAGCCAGGATCCCCAAGGGTCTCCTTCTTGTAGGCCCTCCGGGAACAGGAAAAACCCTTCTGGCTAAGGCGGTAGCTGGAGAAGCAGGGGTTCCATTTTTCTCTATTTCCGGATCTGATTTTGTAGAGATGTTTGTAGGTGTGGGAGCCTCCCGCGTCCGTGACCTCTTTGAGGAGGCCAAGAAAAATGCTCCCTGTATTGTGTTTATTGATGAGATCGATGCAGTGGCCAGACGCAGGGGAACCGGTATGGGCGGCGGCCATGATGAGCGGGAACAGACGTTGAACCAGCTGCTGGTAGAGATGGACGGCTTTGGGATCAATGAGGGGATCATTGTCATGGCAGCCACCAACCGTGTGGATATACTGGATCCGGCGATCCTTCGTCCGGGCCGTTTCGACCGCAAGGTGGCGGTAGGACGTCCGGATGTGAAGGGACGGGAGGAGATCCTCAAGGTCCACTCCAAGGAAAAGCCTCTCAGCGAGGATGTAGATCTGCATCGGGTAGCTCAGACGACAGCTGGATTTACAGGAGCGGATCTGGAAAACCTGATGAATGAGGCAGCCATCATTTCTGCCAGGGAGAACAGGCGGTTTATCCGTCAGGAGGATATTGACCGCGCCTTTGTGAAGGTGGGGATCGGTGCTGAGAAGCGCAGCAAGGTGATCTCTGAGAAGGATAAGAAGGTTACAGCCTACCACGAGGCAGGCCATGCTATTTTATTCCATGTGCTGCCGGATGTAGGTCCTGTCCACACTGTGTCCATTATCCCCACAGGCATCGGGGCAGCTGGCTATACCATGCCGCTTCCGGAGCGGGATGAAATGTTTAATACCAGAGGCCGTATGCTGCAGAATATTATGGTAGATCTGGGCGGACGGATCGCAGAGGAGCTGATCTTCGACGATATTACCACAGGGGCTTCCCAGGATATTAAGCAGGCCACACAGACAGCAAGGGCTATGGTGACTCAGTATGGAATGTCGGAGAAGGTGGGAATGATCCAGTACGGCGGGGATGACAATGAAGTGTTCATCGGACGGGATCTGGCTCACACGAAAACCTATGGAAATGAAGTAGCGGACACCATTGACAGTGAGGTAAAGCGGATCATTGATGACTGTTATGCAAAAGCCAGAGAGATCATTGCGCAGCACGATCATGTGCTTCATGCCTGTGCCGATCTTTTGATCGAAAAGGAAAAGATCACACAGGAGGAGTTTGAAGCACTGTTTAAAAAGGAATAGAGAGCGGTAGCTTGTCACTTTTGACGGGAGAAAAAGGTTAAAAAAAATCATATTTGTGCACACTTTTTTGGCGGCCTATGCTATTATAATAGGCGTAACCCCCCAATACATTATATAGTTTTTGCTACACCCCATAAGAAACGAAATACCTTCTCCTGAAAAGCCTGGCTACCCCGCCAGGCTTTTCTCTTGATAGAAGGCAAAAAATCAGATACAATAAACAGAGAAGAAAAAAGACGGAAAATCAGGAAAAGGATACAGACCGTGGACGATAGTGTAAAAGGACAGATTAACAGGGATGCCCTTTTTTCTGCTGAGACAGAGGATTACCGTATGCCGCCGGAGCCTGATGAGAAAGACAGGGTAAGGCTGTGGATGCGGACAGCAAAGGGCAATGCAGACCGCGTATATTATGTAGAGAATGGGGCGCAGATAAAAATGAGGCGCACCCGGTCAGATGAATTGTTTGATTATTATGAGCATGAGATCACAGCAGGTGCAGAACAGATACTTTATCATTTCAAGGTGGAAAGTAAGAAGGAGTCCTGCCTGTATAACCGGATGGGAGCCACAGACGACGGCGATCCCTCCTTTGACTTTAAAATAACTCCGGGGTTCCATACGCCGGAGTGGGCCAAGGGAGCTGTGATGTACCAGATTTTTGTGGACCGGTTCTGCAATGGGGATCCGTCCAATGATGTGGAGACCTGTGAATATGTGTATATCGGACGTCCGGTTAAACAGGTGGAGGACTGGTACAGCCTTCCGGCCAATATGGACGTGGGCCGTTTTTACGGCGGGGATCTCCAAGGGATCTGGGATAAATTGGACTATATAAAAAGCCTGGGAGTGGAAGCGATCTACTTAAACCCTGTGTTCGTTTCCCCATCGAATCACAAATATGACTGCCAGGATTATGAGCACATTGACCCCCATTTTGGGAAGATCGTAAAGGATGGGGGAAGCCTGGTGAAGCCGGAGGCCAAAGATAATCAAGAGGCAGAGCGGTATGTGATGCGCTCTGCAAACAGGGAAAATCTGGAAGCCAGCGATGACTTTTTTGCACAGTTTGTAAAAGAGGTGCACAACAGAGGAATGAAAGTGATCCTGGACGGAGTGTTCAATCACTGCGGCTCCTTTAATAAATGGCTGGACGGGGAAAAGATCTACCAGCGCTCCGGGGATTATGAGGCAGGAGCGTATGAAAGCCAAAAGAGCCCTTACCATGATTTCTTTGATTTTCATGACGACAGTGCCAAGGCGTGGCCTGACAATGGAAGCTATGACGGATGGTGGGGGCACAATACCCTTCCAAAGCTGAATTATGAAAATTCAGAGAAATTGGTGGAGTATATTTTGAATGTGGCGAGAAAATGGGTTTCCCCCCCTTACTCCATTGATGGATGGCGGCTGGACGTGGCGGCTGATCTGGGCCACACAGCAGATTATAACCATGAGTTCTGGCGCAGGTTCCGGCAGGCGGTGAAGGAAGCGAACCCGGAGGCTGTGATCCTGGCAGAACATTATGGGGATCCCGCTTCCTGGCTGGAGGGGGATCAATGGGATTCCATTATGAACTACGATGCCTTTATGGAACCGGTGACCTGGTTCCTCACAGGAATGGAAAAGCACAGCGACAGCTACAACCCAAATGTATGTGGAGACGGGGCTGCATTCTTTAATGCCATGAATTACCATATGAGCCGTATGCAGACAAACACAGTGCTTACAGCCATGAACCAGCTGTCAAACCATGACCATTCCCGTTTCCTTACCAGGACGAACCAGATGGTGGGACGGATCCAGACGGCCGGGCCTGAGAAGGCAGGTCAGGGCGTGAAACATTGTGTCCTCAGGGAAGCGGTAGTGATCCAGATGACATGGCCGGGCTCTCCTACCTATTACTATGGGGATGAGGCTGGGCTGTGCGGCTGGACAGACCCGGACAGCCGGAGAACTTATCCATGGGGCAGGGAAGATTTTGAGCTGATTGAATTTCACCGCTATGTGACCAGCATCCATAATCATGTGCCTGTATTCCGAAAGGGAGCGGTAAAGCCTCTTCTGGCTGGACGGGGACAGATCGTTTATGGGCGTATGCAGGGGGAGTATCAGGCCATTACGGTTGTGTGCAGCAGTCCCAAGGCTCAGATGATGGATATTCCGGTATGGCAGCTGGGGATCACAGATTCCATGATCCTGGGACGGCCGATCTTATCTACTGAGACAGGATACAACGCAGGCGTCAAGCTGTATCGGGTAAAGGATGGACATTTAAAATTAAATATGCCGCCTCACAGTGCAGCCATCTTTGTATCGAAACCGGAGGAATTTTTTCCGGTGATCGATTCGCTGTTTGCGGAGGAGGGGGAGATAGAGCGGTAAGGACAGCTCTGTTCCATAGACCATAGAGAAGCTCAGATACGCCGGTTTTTTGGTGTGTCTGAGCTTTTTTGACGGAAAATTGACAGAAAATCCTTGTCTGCGGCATGAAAAAAAGACCGACGCTCTGCGTCAGTCTTTAAAAAGTAATGCGGGTGACCGGACTTGAACCGGTACGGTATCGCTACCGAGGGATTTTAAGTCCCTTGTGTCTGCCTATTCCACCACACCCGCATAAGTACGGATATACTTAAAAACATGCCTGGATGAAAACGAGAACCTTTACACGCTAAGCGCTGATGTTCTTAAGCTTATAGGGCATGTCAATGGGCGAAGGTGGATTCGAACCACCGAAGGCAGTGCCAGCAGATTTACAGTCTGTCCCCTTTGGCCACTCGGGAATTCGCCCATGCTATTTACAAGCAGTGATTATAGTATCATAAATGAAGAGAAAAATCAAGAGGTTTGAGGAGAAAGTTTTTGGTTTCTTTTACTTTTTTTCGTGCATCATTAAAGGCATCATTAGGTGATGGATCATAATCTCATAAGCCTTTGGGCCATCTCCGGCTTTTAGGGCAGCGAGATACTGACGGTGTTCTTCTACGGTTCCCTGGCTGCGCCCCTCAGCAGTAAGGGCATCTTGGGAAGTAAGACGTATCAGATACAAAAGCCGTTGGAAGACCTGATTAAATTCATCATTCCCCATATAGTTTACCAAAAGAAGATGAAAGTGATGGTCGCACTCAATAAAATTTTCTAATCCATGTTCCTGTTTCAATGCTGTTTCCATACCGGAAAGAGTTTCTTCCAGATTTTGGATTAGTTGTTTTCCTTTTTCCGTCTTAACTTGAGCAGCAATCTGGTTGGTACAGAAGCCTTCAATCGCACATCGAATTTCGATACTGTCCTTCATATCTTTTTCATTTAGCTGCCGGATCATAAACCCTTTGCTGGGAATAATGGTGATATAGCCATCCTGACTTAAACACTGGAGGGCTTCCCTCATGGGCGTGCGGGAAATACCGATGCGGGCAGACAGTTTTGTCTCAGAATAAAGCTGTCCCGGTTCTAGTTCACCGGACAAAATACTGTTTTTAATAGAATCATATGCCTGCATCTGAAGAAAACTTTTTTCTTTCATATCCTACCTTCTTTAAAATAATCTCAAGAATCCTTATCATTCATCTTAAGTCAAAGAGGCTTGTCTGTCAAGATTCCCTTGTTTGGGTTTTATCCCAGGGGCTCTGATGAGATTCTTAAAATAACATAGATATATATTTTTTCTTGAAAAAAATATACAAAAATATCGTTAAAAATTTGTCTATTATGTTGCTTATAGAAAACTTGACAGTATACCGATATGCCGGTATACTGGTATACAGATAAACGAAGCACCATGAATGGAGTTGGTGCAGTTGGTTTTACAGAAAACATAGTTTAAGGAGGAAACAAAAATGTGTGTTTATGAAATGGGAAATTTAAGAGTTGTTGATCTGTCCAAGATTTTGGATCCAGCTACAGAGAGCAGAAGATGCCATCTGTTCCGTTTTAATACAGGAGGACCAATCCCGGATTATCATACCAATATGGATCTGATGAGCCATCTGGGAACCCATTGCGAGTGTCCTTATCATCATGATGATAATTGGCCATCTGCTGCAGAATTACCTTTAACTGCATTTTTAGGCCGTGCTGTGTATGTTGATTTTAAGGAGACAGTTGCAAAGAGAGGGCACATTACAGCTGCTGATCTGGATCGGGAAGCTGGGAAAGTAAAAGAAGGAGATATTGTAATTATTGATTCCTCTTATAAGCTGTATCCCTTTACCCCGGATACGAACACAGAAAAGGATCAGCGTCTTCTGGTAGGAGCTGAGAGTGCCCAGTGGTTTAAGGATCACAAGGTAAAAGCAGTTGGTTTTGGCGATGGCGTTTCTATCGAAAACTGCAATGAGGATGTAAAGCCTTTCCATGATATACTGATGGCTGAAAATATTGTATTCCTTGAAGTGCTGAGAAACTTAGAGCAGTTGAAGACAGATGTATTTTTCATGAGTTATTCTCCGCTTCCAATTATAGGACTTGACTCCAGCCCTGTGCGCGCCTATGCTATTGAAGGCCTGGCTGAATTTTCAAACTAGGAAAAGACAGACAGAAAAATAAGCTTCTGTAAGCATAAGGAGAGATTATGAGAATTGCAGTGATCGGCGCAGGGGCGATGGGTTCTATCTATGGAGGTCATCTTTCCCAGCACAATGAAGTCATTTTAGTAGATACCAATCAAGGGACGGTAGAGCAGATACGCAGTCAGGGACTTTTTATTGATGAACAGGGGACGACGAACGGTTATCACCCAGGAGCTGTCTGCCATACAAAACAGGAAAAGCCGGCAGATTTGGTAATCTTGTTTGTAAAGGCATTATTTTCCAGAACTGCGCTGGAAGAAAATCGTTCCCTTATCGGCCCGGATACCCGTTTGATGACCCTTCAAAACGGAGCTGGGCATGAGGCTTTGTTAAGTGAATTTGTGAGCGAGGATCGTATTATCATCGGAACAACAGAGGACAACGGTGCGGTTCTTGCTCCCGGACATGTGAGGCGCGGGGGAACAGGAGTTACGAATGTAGGAATGCTGACTGAGGATCGGGAGGGATTTTTGCCAAAGCTTAAGGAAAATTTTGATCGCTGCGGCTTTGAGGTGAGGATTCACGAGAATATCCAGTATCTGATCTGGGATAAGCTTTTTACTAACGTATCATTAAGTGCTCTGACAGGCATCCTCCAGGTAGATATGGGGTACATTGCTGCTGATGCGTGTGCCTGGAAGCTGTGCCGGCAGCTGATTCACGAAACAATACAGACTGCCGCTGCTGCAGGGCTTGTCTTTGACGAGGAGGCAGTAACGGAAAAGGTGCGAAAAACATCCTTAAACAACCCAAATGGCTGTACATCCATACGGGCGGATTTAAGAGACGGAAGAAAGACAGAAGTAGATACCATCAGCGGCGCTGTTGTGCAGGCTGCGAAAAAGTATCACGTGGAAGTGCCGGGACATGAATTTGTTGTAGGTCTGGTACATGCCATGGAGGGGAGAAAATAACAGGAGGAACGGGAATATGATCTTTTCATCAATTAAAAATGGGGACACATTTGAGTCTTATCCCCAAGCAATCCAAACCGCGCTTGACTATTTAAAAAGTCATGATTTTACAGCCGTGGAGCCAGGAGTATATGAGATCCAGGGAAAGGAGATCTATGCTCAGGTATTTGATGCGGTAACAGTAGAAGCAGACACAAAGAAAGCAGAATCCCACGAGAAATTCCTGGATGTACAATTCCTTGTTTCCGGAAGAGAGCGCCTTGGATTTACTAAGAACACAGGAAATTATAAGGTGGCAGAGCATATTAAAGAGAGAGATCTTATTTTTTATGAGTCCGTAGAGGATGAGGGATGGATCGAGTCACGTCCTGGATGCTTTTGCGTATTTTTCCCATCTGATATTCACCGTCCAGAGTGTATTTCCGGTGAATCAGCAAAGCTGCGCAAGGTAGTAGTTAAAGTCAGCACAGATCTTCTGTAGCGCATCCAGGAGGAATGGGTATGTTTAAGAAAATATGGATGACAGCAGGGATTTTGTGCATGGCAGGGCTTTTGTCTGCCTGTGGAAAGCATGAGGATCAGAAGGTTACAGAGATCCGCGTAGCATTTAACCAAAATGAAAATCATCCCCAGTATTTGGCGATGAAGCATTTGGGAGAAAAGTTTGAAGAAGCCACAGACGGCAGATACCACATGACGATTTATCCAAACGGTGTTTTGGGAGAACAGGGGGCAATGGCAGAATTTATCCGTACAGGAGCCCTTCAGATGGCGATTGTTCCATGCAGTGTGCCGGAGGGATACGACGAGGATTTTGCTATTGTAGGAGCTCCTTATCTCTATGACAATATCGACCATCTGGGAAATACAGTAACCAGCGGTGTATTTGATGAATTGTTTGCTTCCACGGAAAAATATAAATTCCGTGTTATGACTGTCTACACAGCGGGAGAGAGAAATGTGTATGCCAAGAAACCTATTGAATCCGCCGAGGATTTGAAAGGAATGATCATACGCGTAAATGACAGCCCTACTTATGTGGAAATGGCAAAGCTGATGGGTGGAAACGGAAGCGTTATGGCTCAGTCTGAGGTTTATACGGCTCTTCAGCAGGGAGTTATCGATGCAGCTGAAAATAGTGAGCTGGTGTACCGCGATTTTAAAAACTATGAGGTAGCGCCTTATTACGCCTATACACGCCATATTGTCCATCCGGATGTAGTGCTTGCCAGCACTGCTTTCCTGAACTCTATGAGTCAGGAAGACCGGGCAATCTTTGAGCAGTTAATACTGGAATCCTCGAAGGAGGAGTTTGCTGTCTTTAAGGAATCCATTGAGCAGGCGAAGAAGGATACAGAAGCAGCAGGCGCACAGTTCTGCTATCCCGATACAGAGGAATTGAGAGAACGCTGTCTGCCCCTTTTGGAGCGGATTGCCAATCAATCTGAGATGACAAAGAAAATTTATGCGGATGTAACCGCGCTGAGAGAGGGGGGCAAATAATGAAAACATTCAAGCAAGCATTGGATCGCTTCCTTACCTTTGTATGTATTACTGATTTTATTGCTATGGTGTTACTGACTACTTACCAAGTAATCGTGAGATACATATTCAAAAGCCCCAGCAGCGTCAGTGAGGTGCTGACCCGCTACTGTTTTGTGTGGCTGATCCTTCTGTCCGCAACGTATGTGTTTGGACAGAGAGACCATATCTGTATTACTTTTATCAAAGATAAACTGACTGGAGGAGCTAAAAAGGCATTAGAAGCCCTGGGTGAGGCGGTTGTGATCTTGTTTTCCGCTTTGATCCTGGTATACGGCGGAAGCGTGATCACTACTATGAATATGCTCCAGTACGATTCCATTTTAAAGATTCCCACAGGGGCAGTTTACAGTATTATTCCTGTCTGTGGTGTGCTGATTATTTTTTACAGTATTTATAATCTGTGTGAGATTTTAAAGAAAGAAGAAGGGGGAATGTAAGCGATGTCAATTGCGGTTCAAGTAGCCATTGTGATGGTGGTATTGCTGGTAGTGCTGTTGGCAGCGGGTGTGCCCATTGGAGTGGGAATTGGTCTTTCCTCCGCTGTTTCTATGATCTGCATGCTGCCAGGAAATGTTGCTTTTGCAACCTCTGCTCAGCGGATTTTTGCAGGATCTAATTCGTTTTCACTGATCGCGATCCCGTTTTTTATCTTGGCAGGAAATATCATGAATAACGGTGGTATTGCACTTCGCCTGGTAAACTGCGCGAAGGTTTTGGGAGGACGGATGCCAGGTTCTCTGGCACAGGCCAATGTGATTGCGAATATGCTGTTTGGAGCTATCAGCGGTTCAGGTGCAGCAGCGGCGGCAGCCATTGGAAGCACCATGGGGCCTTTGGAGGAAGCAGAAGGGTATGACAAGAACTATGCAGCAGCAGTTAATGTAGCTTCAGCTCCTGTGGGAATGCTGATCCCTCCCAGCAACACCATGATCGTCTATTCTACGGTAGCGGGAAGTGTGTCTATTGCAGCTTTGTTTATGGCTGGTTATGTTCCAGGTATTATCTGGGGAATCGGCGTGATCATTTTGGCTACGATCACAGCGAAAAAGCTGGGCTATCGGAGCTCCAGCCAGCTGACCATGGGAATTGTTTTAAAGACATTATGGGAGGCTGTTCCCAGTCTCTTGATGATTGTGATCGTGATCGGAGGCATTTTGTGCGGCGTGTTCACTGCTACAGAGGGATCTGCCGTTGCCGTTGTGTATGCAACCTTGCTGTCTCTGATTTATGGCTCCATTAAATTAAAGGATATTCCAAAAATCGTTTTGGATTCCGCTAAGATTACGGGAACCATTACTTTTATGATCGGACTCTCCTCGATTATGTCCTGGGCCATGGCTTTTACGGGTATCCCGGATATGGTAGCCAATGCTGTTTTAAGTATTACAGATAACAAATTTGTGATTCTGCTCCTGATCAACATAATCTTATTATTTGTGGGAACATTTATGGATCCCACTCCGGCAATTCTGATCTTTACTCCTATTTTCCTGCCGATCTGTACAAGTTTGGGAATGAGTGCAGTACAGTTTGGTATTGTTCTCTGCTATAACCTGTCTGTGGGAACGATCACTCCTCCCGTTGGAACGATTTTGTTTACAGGATGTAAGGTGGGAGGAGTAACGATCGAAAGTGTGATCCGCCATCTTCTTCCGTACTTTGGCGTCATTATTATCGGGCTGCTTCTGGTGACTTATATACCAGCTTTGTCTATGGCTCTGCCGACTGTATTGGGGCTGGTATAATCTTATAAATTCCTCACAACTCCAAAGATCAGGAGCAGTATGGCCATGATCCACAGGATCGCGGTCTGCACCTTAGTAGGAGAAAAGATTCCTTCTTTTATGTACCGAACAGCCATTTGGAGGAATAGGACGACGCCGAAGGGAAGCATGAGAAACAGGGCTTCATTGGCATGGAAGGCCGCAGAAAAATCCAGGCGAAGAAGGGACAGGCACATGCGGCTGACGCCGCAGCCGGGACAGTCTAATCCGGTGATTGTGTGAAAAAGACAGGGAATGATTGGCCCCCCGGCCTGAAAACATAACAACGCATAAAGCAGACTGGCTCCTAAGAGCCAGCCTGCTTTTTTTAACAGGATTTTCAGACGCCTATGCATTTGCAATGTGTTTATTCAGCTCATTCTGAAGAAGGGCGTAAGAAACGATGCCCAATCCGAACAGGCCCAAAAGCAGATAAGCCACAGGAGCGCTTCCATGGGGCTCGCCGTGCTGGTCATGGATGGTTTCTACCGCCACACCCATCTGATACATCCAGTAAAGGCCATAGATGCCACAGGTGACCAGGGTGAGAATGAGAACCATGATACCGCTTGTTCCTGACCGGCCGGAAAGAGAGTTGGTTTCATCGTTTAAAACCACCATCCAATAAATCTCGTACAGTCCGCAGGTGACCAGGGTAAGCAGGATACATACAATAATACTGCGCTGTTTCATACACAAATCCTCCTAATATAAAATATCATTTCGATTCTACCATAGCCCAAGGGGAGCTGCAAGCACAAACCAGCTTTTATTACTAATGGACGAAAGGGGTGCTATATGGTATACTAATTAAGATAGGCATATTCCGATTTTTGGGTATCAGTGGAGGAAGACTATGAAAGATAAAGGAAAGACGCGGGGAATTTTCAGGATCTATCTGCAATGGCCGCTGTATCTGTCGGTATTTTTGATCCTGCTGACTGCGATTGTTGCCGCTGTGTCTGTGACGGCTGGTATTATCGTGTCTCTCTTTACCGTTGTCTATATAGGGGTGGCGCTTTGGCTGTATTTTTCCAGAAAAAGGGGGATATTAGCAGGGCTGATCGCATTTTCTTCCGCCTATGAGCAGGGCCGGCAGACACTTATGGAGGAGATGCTGGTTCCTTATGCAGTGGCGGACGGCTCCGGTCATATTCTTTGGGCAAACAGAGAGTTTTTGTCCATTCTTGAGGAGGAAAAAAACTCCAGTAAAAATATTACAGCCATATTTCCTGAGGTGAGCCGGGAAATGCTGGCAACCGGGGGGAAGATCACCAGCATTCACAGCAGCCTGGGAGAACGGCGTTTCCGCGTGGATCTGAAGCAGGTCATGATGGAAAGCCTGGAAAAAGCGATTGCCGCAGGGGGACTGGAGGGTTCTGACACCGCAGTGACGGCTATTTACCTTCAGGATGAGACCCAGGTACTGAAATACAGGCAGCAGATCAACGACCAGAAGCTGGTAGCGGGCTTGATCTATCTGGATAATTACGACGAAGCGTTAGAGAGCGTGGAGGAAGTGCGCAGATCCCTTCTGACTGCTCTGATCGACCGTAAGATCAGCAAATACATTTCCAGCATGAGCGGTATTGTGAAAAAGATCGAGAAGGATAAATATTTCTTTGTGATCCGTCAGCAATACATGGCCAAGATCCAGGAGGAGCGTTTTTCGATTCTTGAGGATGTAAAAACCGTTAATATAGGAAATGATATGGCAGTGACCCTGAGCATTGGAATCGGAATGAATGGAGAGAGCTACAGCCAGAATTATGAGTACGCCAGGGCCTCCATCGATATGGCTCTGGGCCGCGGCGGCGACCAGGCTGTAGTGAAGGATTCCGATAAGATCCAGTATTATGGCGGAAAAGCGCAGCAGATCGAGAAGACGACCCGTGTAAAGGCCCGCGTAAAGGCCCATGCCCTCAGGGAGCTGATGGAGAATAAGGACCGGCTGCTGATCATGGGACACCGGATGGCAGATATAGACTCCTTTGGGGCTGCTGTGGGAATCTACCGCATTGCTATGTCTATGAATAAGAAGGCTAATATTGTGGTGAATGAGGTTACTTCATCGGTGCGGCCTATGATGGATCGGTTTATCGGAAACCCCGATTACCCGGACGATATGTTTTTAAAGGGCCCTCAAGCGGCAGAGCTGGCAGATCCGGGAACCATGCTGGTGATCGTAGATGTAAACCGCCCCAGTATTACCGATGAGCCTTCCCTTTTGGGATTAGTTAAAACCATTGTAGTGCTGGATCATCACAGAACCAGCAGTGAGATCATTGACAATGCAGTCCTGTCCTATGTGGAGCCATATGCGTCCTCCACTTGTGAAATGGTGGCGGAGGTGCTGCAGTATATTGCGGACGGAATCCGCATACGGCCGGCAGAGGCGGATGCCATGTATGCAGGCGTGGTGATCGACACTCAGAATTTTACCAACCAGACAGGTGTGAGAACCTTTGAGGCGGCAGCGTTTTTAAGACGAAGCGGTGCGGATATTACAAGGGTTCGCAAGCTGTTCCGGGAAGATATGAAGGATTATCAGGCGAAAGCCGAAGCGGTAAGGAAGGCGGAGGTATTCATGGACGCCTTTGCCATCAGCGAATGCCCGGCAGAAGGGCTTGACAGCCCTACCATTATCGGCGCACAGGCAGCCAATGAGCTGCTGGAGATCCGTGGAATGAAGGCTTCTGTGGTTCTGACCGATTACAATGGGGTGATTTATTTCAGCGCCAGATCCATTGATGAAGTGAATGTCCAGGTTATGATGGAAAAGCTGGGCGGCGGAGGACACCGCACCATTGCAGGAGCCCAGATGAAGGATGCTACAGTGGCAGAGGCGAAGGAGCGCTTAAAAGAGGTGATCCGCCAGATGATGGAGGAAGGCGAGGTATCTTAGCAGAAGGATCCCTTTGACATATTATGACATAATAGATATAGAAAGGAAGCAGAAAAATGGAAATCGTATTACTTCAGGATGTAAAGGCATTAGGAAAAAAAGGGCAGATCGTAAAGGTAAATGACGGATATGCAAGAAATTTTATTCTCCCTAAAAAGCTGGGAGTGGAGGCAAATTCCAAAAACCTGAACGACTTAAAGCTTCAGAAGGCCAATAATGAGAAGATTGCAGCAGAGCAGCTGGCAGCGGCAAAAGAGTTGGCAGCAAAGCTTGATGCAGCGGCTGTGACTCTGGAGATCAAGGCAGGAGAAGGGGGAAGGGCATTCGGATCCATTTCCTCCAAGGAGATCAGCAAGGCAATTGCTGACCAGCTTTCACTTGATATTGATAAGAAAAAAATCGTATTGAGCACTCCTATTAAGGCAGCAGGAAGCTTTGAGGTGAGCATCAAGCTGCATAAGGACGTGACAGGTAAGCTGTCTGTGAAGGTAGTGGAGGTCTAACAGGGAGATCCGCATATGAATGATATGGAAGAAGCGCTGATCAAGCGGGTGCTTCCCCATAGCCTGGAGGCAGAGCAGTCGGTGATCGGCTCCATGCTCATGGATCGGGAGGCGGTGATCGCGGCATCAGAGATCATTACAGGAAAGGATTTTTACCAGCAGCAGTATGGGATCATGTTTGATGCCATGGTAGAGCTGTTTAATGAAGGGAAGCCGGTGGATCTGGTGACGCTCCAGAACCGTCTCAAGGAAAAGGATGTGCCGCCGGAGGTCAGCAGCTTGGACTTTGTCCGGGATATTATGACTATGGTCCCTACCTCCGCCAATGTAAAGTCTTACGCTTCCATTGTGGGAGAAAAAGCAGTTTTAAGAAGGCTTATCAAGACAACAGAGGAGATCGCCAATACCTGTTATGCAGGGAAGGAGCCGTTAGAAAATATTCTGTCTGATACAGAAAAATCTATTTTCAATCTTTTGCAGAACCGGAGCGGACAGGATTTCGTTCCTATTAAGCAGGTAGCGATCAATGTGCTGGAAAAGATTGAGGATGCCTACAAGAACCAGGGAACCGTCACAGGGATTCCTTCCGGATTCATTGACTTGGATTATAAGCTGTCCGGTTTCCAGCCATCTGACTTTATCCTGATCGCAGCCCGCCCTTCTATGGGAAAGACAGCGTTTGTGCTGAATGTGGTGGATTATGTGTCTGTGCGCAAAAATCTGCCCTGCATGGTGTTCAGTCTGGAGATGTCAAAAGAACAGCTGGTGAACCGAATGCTTTCCATGGAATCCAATGTGGATTCCCAGAAGCTGAGAACCGGTTCCCTGACGGATGCAGATTGGGACGCAGTGGTGGAAGGCATTGGCGTCATTGGAAATTCTAAGCTGATCATCGACGATACCCCGGGTATCTCTATATCAGAGCTGCGGTCGAAGTGCCGTAAAATGAAGCTGGAATACGGTCTCAGCATAGTGATTATCGACTATCTCCAGCTGATGAGCGGAAGCAGAAAAGGCGGAAATGATAACCGGCAGCAGGAAATTTCTGATATTTCCCGTTCTCTGAAGGCTTTGGCCAGGGAGCTTCACGCCCCGGTCATCGCCCTGTCCCAGTTGTCCCGTGCCTGTGAGACAAGGCAGGATCACCGTCCCATGCTGTCTGACCTGCGTGAGTCGGGAGCTATTGAGCAGGATGCGGACGTGGTTATGTTCCTGTATCGTGACGATTATTACAATAAAGATACGGAACATCCAAATGAGGCGGAAGTGATCATCGCAAAACAGCGAAATGGCCCCATCGGAACGGTAACGCTGCTCTGGAAACCGGAATATACAAAATTTGTAAACATGGCCCGCCCTCAGCAGGGAGGCCAGGGAGACTAAATTTTTCTTAACCCTTTAACGGTAATGTCATAATAGTGATTCTCAATGCATACATTTAAAAGTAGAGGCAGGACAAGCCTGCCGCAGCGTATTTGCGCACTTTAACTTGTGAAGGAGAGAATGGCTATGGATGAAGTACATTATCTTATATCGGATGCGTCCAGGAAGATTGACGTGGAGGCCCATGTATTAAGGTACTGGGAGGAGGAACTGGAGTTAGAGATTCCCCGCAATGAGATGGGGCATCGTTTCTACACGGATCTGCATATCCGCATGTTCCGGCAGGTGAAGAACCTGAAGGAAAAGGGGTATCAGCTAAAGGCGATCAAGCATGCATTGAACCAGGTTTTAAAGAAGGATGGACAGCTGTCCTCTGAGCTTTCAGATGAGGTATTGGAGCGTGATATGGGGGAGGCCTTGACAGCATGGAAGGCGGAGGAAGCAGCAGGGACCTCTCTTGCAGCTGTGAAGAATGACGAAGTATCCGCAGTTTCTATGGAAAAGAAAATGGAGCAGTTCCAGCAGATCATGAATCTGATCATCGGGCGGGCTTTGGAGGTCAATAATGAGAAGCTCAGTCAGGATATTAGCTGTCTGGTGAATGAAAAAATGGGCAAGGAGCTGGAATTTTTGCTTCAGACCTCCGACCAGAAGGAGGAAGAACGGTTCCGCCAACTGGACGAGACGCTGAGAAGCTATCAGAAGGGCGGTCAGGCTGAGGCTGCCGCCGCTTCCACTGCCAAGATTCCATTTTTTAAGAGAAGAAAATTTGGCCGGAGCGGGAAGAAGATGAGAGAAGGCAAGTAAAAAAGACAGAATGGCGTTTGCCGCGGAAAAATTCCGGGCAGGCGCTTTTTTGTTAAAAGGTTTGTATCGCTATTCCCTAAAAAATGTGTTAGAATAAGGTTGATTCTGATTTCCGGGTCAACCGGACAGCGGAAGATCTGCTTCGCTGATGGCAAAAGAAGAGACAGGAAGGATATGCTTTTCATGAATTTAAGATACAGAAAACAAATGATATATGGTGTGGGGATTTTATCTCTCTGCGCTTGTTTAGCAGGATGCGGGAAAAGCGCCCCATCCGGCGGGGGGGAAGCGACTCCATCGGAGGTAAAGATTGTCCAGGAACTTCCGGAGACGATTGCTCCCTTAGGGCTGGAGGGTCAGATTCTGCCAGGATTAAATGATGTAGATCTGCCCGAGGCGGCGCCGGCGCCGGAATCCCTGCGTATCGGAGTCCGCCATGAGATTATCAAAAAGCTCCAGCAGCGCCTGATGGATCTGGGCTTTATGGATAACGATGAGCCTACGGATTATTTTGGTGAAATGACTCAGCAGGCGGTCAAGCATTTCCAGAGGCAGAATGAACTTCCCATGGATGGGATTGTGGGAAATGTGACCTGGGAAGCCATTATGGCAGAGGATGCAAAGTATTACGCTGTATCCAAGGGGGCAGAGGGAGATGATATTCAGCGCATCCAACAGCGTCTGTACGAACTTGGTTATCTGGCCAGCGCTAATATGGTTACAGGAAGCTTTGGGGATTCCACAGAGGCAGCTGTTTTAAAGCTTCAGGAGGTAAACGGATTAAATACGGACGGAAAGGTGGGACAGAAAACCATCAATCTCCTCTACAGTGATGAGATCAGGCCCAATTACCTGGCTTACGGGGAAAAGAGCGAGGTGGTCCTGGCCAGCCAGGAGCGTTTAAAGGAATTGGGATACCTGACTACTACGCCGGACGGAGCTTATGGCGAGGATACGGTAGTAGCCGTTAAACAGTTCCAGGCCAGAAATGATCAGATTGTGGATGGTTATCTTGGACCTTCCACCAGGATCGCTCTCAACAGCCCGGACGCAAGACCAAATGGATTGATGTTGGGAGAGCGGGGAGATTCTGTTACAAAAGTACAGAAGCTGCTGAATAAATATGGCTATCTGGTAGCAGGAAATGTTACCGGATACTATGGAGAGGCTACTGAAAATGCGGTAAGGAATTTCCAGTCACGAAACGGATTATCCGCTGATGGCCTGGTAGGCGTGCAGACTATGGCGAAGCTGACCGGGGACAATGTAAAGAAAGCCGCTGCGGGCTCAGCAAATTCCCGTCCTTCCGGCGGTCAAACAGGAGGAAACAACAGCAGACCGGGTGGCTCCAATGGAAATACAGGAAAGCCTGCCCAGAATAACCAGCCTCCGGTAAAGATTCCTTCCGGTGGAGGCGGTGTGTCTACGCTGATCTCCGTTGCATCTTCAAAGGTAGGCGCTCCTTATGTATGGGGCGCGAAGGGGCCTAGTGCCTTTGACTGTTCCGGTTTTGTATATTGGTGTCTGAACCAGTCAGGAGTAAACCAGAGCTATCTGACCTCCTCCGGCTGGAGAAATGTGGGACGCTATACAAAGATCACCAACTTTAATGATATACAGGCAGGAGACATTGTGGTGGTAAGAGGCCATGTGGGCATCGCGGCAGGAGGAGGTACGGTCATCGATGCTTCTTCCAGTAATGGGCGTGTGGTGCACAGAGGACTGAGCCAGTGGTGGGCCAATAACTTCATCTGTGCATGGAGGATATTCTAAAATTTACCTATGCTGTAAGGTTTCTAAAGTATGAGGAGGATGTAAGATGCAGACTATTTTAGTGTGTGACGATGATAAACAGATCGTGGAAGCGATCGATATTTATCTGACAGGAGAAGGGTTTAAGGTGATCAAGGCATATGACGGATATGAGGCCCTGGAAAATCTGGAAACCAATGAGGTGGATCTTCTCATTGTAGATGTGATGATGCCTGGGTTAGACGGGATCAGGACGACTCTCAAGGTCAGGGAAACCAGCAGCATCCCCATCATTATCCTTTCTGCAAAATCAGAGGATGCAGACAAAATACTGGGGCTTAATATTGGGGCAGATGATTATATCACGAAGCCATTCAATCCACTGGAATTGGTAGCAAGGGTAAAATCTCAGCTGCGCCGATATACGCAGTTAGGGAATCTGAACCAGCAGGCCGAAGGTCAGGTTTACAAATGCGGAGGGCTTCAGATTAATGATGACAATAAAGAGGTAACAGTGGATGGCGAGCCGATCCGGCTCACTCCCATTGAGTATAATATTCTCCTTCTCTTGGTAAAGAATGCGGGAAAGGTATTCTCCATTGACGAGA
>ENA-UONU01000610-UONU01000610.1-human-gut-metagenome-genome-assembly--contig:-CS51-NODE-610-length-35854-cov-64.705886_pt1 | contig 35854 bp, 54 predicted proteins | sample MGYA00242462_ERZ724009 | MGnify/ENA metagenome assembly ERZ724009 | reverse complement strand
CGCAAGGTTGTTCACATTCCAGTACGACAGACCGCACTTCGAACCGTTGCTGCGGTTGCCACCGAACAGGGCAAGGACGCACATTGAATCCCCTATCATGTTTCGGGTCATCAAATTATTTCATGTCGGAGATTCTACCACGAAATTGTCGGCTTGTGTCGCCTGTGCATCCTATTTCCAACATCATGGAATTTCTCTTTTTATATCAAGACACTCGGAGGGTAAACCCTCCGAACCTCCCTTTGCGGAGGGGAAATCCCCTCCGTTCCTCCCCTGCTGCTACGCAGCAACAGGCGGTTTGCAAGAAAGGCTCGCCCCGATGTACGTGGACACGATCGTCGCAAGGTAGTGCACAGCCCAGTACGACAGACCGCACTTCGAACCGTTGCCGCGGCTGCCACCGAACAGGGCAACTCTCACACCCTCGGCGTTGAACCAACAACCATCACATTCGTATGTGGTTTCACTTCCGGACACGACGGTCGGGATTCTGCCGATGTCTGATGCCATTTCCATCTTTGACGTATATCCTCCGGATGTGCCTGTCACGGTCATTCCGGTGTTGACGTATCCTGTTCCCTCGGAATTGTACGGAGGAACTGCTTTCACATGATAGATTCCATTAACGAGCAGGAGACCTCTCACACGTTTCCAGTAGTTTCCGAAAAAGTTCTCGCAATAGAACATCTTGACCGCTGCTGCCGTTCCTGTGCTGCCGAAAAACTGTCCTTTTCCGTTGAGTGTTCCGGTTGCGAGGAAATTGTCTGCGGTGCTGCATCCCATGCCGAACTTTGTCTGTGAGTTCGTGTTGCACGAAATCATGGTACACATTTCATACATGAGAGTGCATTCAGAAAATGAGAGTTTATCCCATCTGTCGCCATTCTGCTGTGCTGCGGTTGTTTCCTGTTCATCTGTGAGTGATGCTGTCACTGTCTGTCCGGACAGAGAACGCAATCTCGAATTGATGACCGCACCCTCATACATCGGGAAATATGTCACAGGCAGGATGTTTCCATCTGCATCTGCGTGGGCGTATGCCTTGTATGTGCTGTCATACTGCTGTTCGCAGAAAATGACATAATCATAATTCTGCTGCGAATATCTCTTGACCCAAATCAGAGGAATCTCTGACATCGCATTTCCTCCGTATGAGGTATTTGCGACATCGGACGGAGTTCCGTCCAACTTGAGAGCATGATTCTCGTGATTGAGTTCATAGTCAACTGTTCCGTCAGTTCTCAACATGACCGGACGGTTGTTCTTTACGAACCACACCTCTCCCCAGTCACCATAATCGAATCCCCCTCCGGAGAAATTCATTCCGGCAGGTGTCATCCCCACCGCATCGAGGATATATTTGACACGAGTTGCCGGATTGCTGTCCAGTCGATTGATTCTCATGCCGTATCTTTTCGGCTTTTCTGCTGCATCCTCGATGATTTTCTGTGTGTTGGCAAGGATTTCCTGCGATGTGGATTCCTTTGCCATGAAAATTCTTTCGCCTGCTGCCATTACGTTGTTACCTCCTCATTTTCTTCTTGTACTGCGGTTGCCTCTAACTCCTCAAAGTAGAGTGTGCCGTTCGACAGACCCATTCGATACTTGATGCCTGTCTCGTCGTCCTCAAGTTCGACAGTGGTTGTCATTGATTTGATTTCCTCAATGTACTCCTCACCCTTTGCAACCATGTCATCATAGTATTTCTTTGCGTTTTCATCCATTCCGGTCTTGATTTCTCTGACCTCTTCAATGTCAAACGTGACAGGCAAATCCATGAACTCGGTCGCACCGTTTCCCACTCGGATGATTCGGTGTCCGTCTGCCGTGATTTCGAGACCGAGTTCGCCGTCATCAAGAACTCTCTTGCTTTCAGTCCATTCCGCTGTCGTGCCTTTCTTGATTGTGATTGTCGCTGTTGCCATCCCTTTCCTCACCTCTTTCTTTTAAATCGTGTGTGTTGTTCCTGCGATGTACTTGTCATAGTCGGTCGTGAATGGTGTTCCTCCCTTGACCAGTAGCAAATCAGTGGATGTCGGCGTTCCTCCGTCCACATTGATGTTGATGTCTGTTTCCAGTTGCCGGATGCGTTCATAGTAGTCTTTGACTGCTGCCAGTATTGCATCAAGACCGCTCTGCGAGATGATGATTTTATTTGTCTCCTCGGTCGCCTTGAGACACGCCTCGGTCTGTGCGATTGCCTGTTCCATTGCCTCCATGCAGTCCGCAATGGCTTTCGCAGTGTCATCCTCTCTCCGGCTCTCACGGATTTCTCTCGCCCTTTCTGCGACCTCTCTCGCCTTTTCCGCTGCTACCCTCAACGCCTCGGCTGCATCAATGGAGATTTGCGTCTCCTGTGCTATTTGCAGAGCCTCTCTTGCTGCTGCAATGGTGTTCTCAAGTCTTGTGTATTCTCCGGAGTGCATGATTGTAGCATCGTTCCTCTGCGATGGAAAAATCTCCATCTCGAAATTTGCTGATGTCAGCAATGCACCATTTTGATACAACTGCACCTCACACACCGCTGTTCCGTGAACCGCAAGCATCCCTCTCGTCAAAGGAACGAGAGCCTCGTTTCCGACTTTCAATCCGTCATTGTGGACTGGTGTCTTGTCCGGTTTCGTCATGTTGACGATAACCTCTGCATTGTCCGGAATCTCGTACACCACGCCGTCCTCCATGAGCGTCACGCCGATGTATCTCGTTCCCATGTCCATCTGTTTGGCTGCCACTGCAAAATGCTGTGTATCGCCGTACAAATCCACTTTTATGTGTCTGATGATTTCCATTTCCTCACCTCCGTTCTATGACAATTCCTGCTCGGTCTTTTGCAACTCCTCGAATGAGAGCCTTGTGTTCGCCAGTTCCACCTTGTTCTTTTCCCTCGTCTGCGGATACACATATATTTTCACAATGCGGTGTTTCTCACGGAGATTCGCAGATTTTGAAATCAGATGCACCGTGTCGCCCAACGCAATGGCAAACACTTCCCGATATTGCTCTTTTTCCTCCTCGTCCTGCACCGCCTCGGCGAGATTGATGATTTCTGCCGTATATGATTTATACGGTTTTGATATTTCATCCAGTTTCGCCTCTCCATCCTCTCGGAGTGATTCTGCGGAGGTATATCTTTCATCCCTCCACGTTTTCGTCTTGACCTTTCCCGAATACTGATAATTTTCAAGATAGTTCTTGCCATCAATATCGAGCATCAATCCGTCCTTTCCGATGCAGATTAGCCTCGTGCAGAAATCGTATGAATTTGACTGTATTTTCAACTTTTTCAGATTGAGGCGTTCCATGAAATACGCCCCTCTGTCCTCGCCTATCTTTTCATAGATGGCGATTGTCTTATTGATAGAATCGAATTTGATTTCACACCGATACGTCGTGATGACCTGTTGAATCACTTCCCATCCGGAACAGTTAGAATCAAACGACACCGTCCTTTTCTTTTTCACCTCGCACAGAATCACCGTCCATGATGTTCCTGCGATTGCCTCGCCCACGCATTCGTCGGCAGTGACCTCCGTCGTTTTGAATCCGGTCGGGAACTGCTTTCCCTCTAACTCCTCCACGTTCATCGTTCCGGTGCATTTATACCATGTGTCTGACGGCTCAATCTGCTTGATGACAAACTCGTCCTCGTCCGTCCGCAGATATGCCTCCTCTTTGATTTCCGCTGCATAGTGGTTATCTTTCCGGAAAAAGAATGTGATTTCCTTGTCTCCGGTCTTGAGGGTGCTTGCGATGCAGATTTCTTTGATTCCCGACAGGTTGCACACCTTTTCGTGCATATCGTTGAATAGTTCCATCCTGCACCTCCTAGAGCCACATCGGATTGTATTGCAACGTCACGATGGCATTCTTGTCCGAGAAAATGAGGTGATGGTTCTTGTCTTTTCCGGTCTTTAGGAAAGGAAATTCCATCATCCCCTCAACGTCTGCGAATTTATTCGCTCCGTCCATCGTGACGAATCCTTTTTTGCTGTCAATGACCACCGTCGAACCTCTCGGAATCGTGTGGATGATGATTTCGTCCGAAAATCCGTTGATTCTCATTTCCTCGATGTATTCCACTGCTGTGATGCTGATTCTGCACGGTGTCCATCTATTTCCGATTGCATCAAACACCGCCTCATGAACTTCCTGCCACGAAATCGTGACCTCGTCACTGAACCAGTATCCGGCGAATGTGAACTCTGCCGTGTATCTCCTTTTCGTGATGGTCTTGTTCAATGTGTTTGTGGTCATGAATCCCATGAACTTGCGTCGGTATCCGTCGAGTGTCAGCACAACTCCCTTTTGCAGTTCTGCATGGAAGTCGCTGACATGCTGCATGATTTCATCTCTCGTCTCTCCTCGGAACAGGACACCCACTGTCACGCCGGACAGTGGTGTGTATGTCTCGCCCTCGGATGGTATCAACGCACCCTCGTACATGTCATAGTTCACAGCAGTTTGAGGAGGCTCGAAAACGACCGTCAACTGCCTCGCATCGAACTCTCGAATGTCTGTGCTGTCTATCTTCATTCCTTACCTCCTCTTTTTGATGTCTATGGCGAGATTATCGCTCACCTTTTCCGTTGTTACATTTGCCACTTCATCGCTGTCGATGTATGTGTGAACCTCTGTCTTGACATTGACTGCCGTCTGAATCGCCTGCAATTTCCTGTCAAGCATCCGGTTTAATCTTGCATAGAACGGTTCGAGAGGGAGAATCGCCTCTGCTCCTGCCTCACCGCCCACCATGAAGTTGTTGCCATTCGCCCCGAACACGGTCGGTTGTAACATGATACCGCCTGTCTTGTACCACTCTATTCCGAATGACGGAACAGATGGAGGATTGAGGCTGAAACTTCCGGAGATGCTGAAATGTGGCAGTTTAATCTTTGGCAACGACCACTCGAAATTAAATGCGTTTTTTATTGCATTGATGGCGTTCTGCACTGCCGTCTTTGCTGCATTTATAGGTGTTTCGATTGCCGATTTGATTCCGTTCCACACTGTCGTCACTGTATTTTTCAACGCAGTGAACACGTTGCTCACTGTCGTCTTGATAGTGTTGACCGCTGTCGACACCGTCGTTTTTGCCGTATTGATGGCGGTCGAGATTGCCGACTGGATTCCATTCCATATTGACGTTGCCGTCGTCTTGATGGCATTGAACACTGTTGTGACGGTCGTTTTGACCGCATTGACCGCTGTTGTGACCGCCGTCCGAATCGCCGTCCATACGGTCGTGATGGTGGTCTTGATGGCATTGACTGCCGTCGTCACGTTCGTCTTGATGGTATTCCATACAGTTGTGACCGTCGTCTTGATGGCATTGACCACCGTTGTCACTATTGTCCGGATTGCCGTCCATACGGTCGTGACCACCGTTTTGATGGCATTGACCACCGTTGTGATGTTCGTCTTGATGGTCGTCCACACTGCATTGATGACATCCCGAATCGCATTCAGAATCGTCGTCACGTTCGTCTTGATGGTCGTCCATACCGTCGTGATAACGGAGAGGATTCCCGAAAGGATGAACTCAATTCTCGCAAGGAAGAAATCGAAAATCGTCATGATGATGGTCTTTAGACCCTCAAGCACTGACTGCACCTTGCTCTTGATAGCCTCCCACACCGAACTGATGACTTTTTTGATTGCTGTCATAACGGTCGAGATGACTGTTTTCACGTTGTTGATTGCCGTCTCAATTTTCTCTTTGATGGCATCCCATACCTCAATGACAACATCTTTGCAGTTCTCCCAAATAAACCGGAACGGCAGTGTGATGATTGCCACTGCTGCATTGATAATCTCTCGAATCGTCATGAACGCCACCGTGATGATGTTCTTGATTGTGTTGAACGCATTCGAGACGACCTCGCTGCACTTTGCGAACACGTTGGAGAATGCCGTTTTGACTGCGGTCAGTTTCTCCGTGACTGTGGTTTTCACCTCTGCCAGTTTGCTCGCAAATTTCTCTTTTATTGCTGTGAGTTTGCCTCCGGTCAGATTATCCACGAAAGTGAATCCGGCTGTGTAATAGCCTTTGATTCCCTCCCATGCTCCGGCGACTACTCCTTTTATGTCTCCACCATTTTCCTCGTATGCTGCTTTGATGTTGTCCAATTTCTCGACGACAGTGTCTTTTGCTGCTCCGAGGATAGTGCCTGCGATTTCCTTGACTTTTCCGAATGCCTGCTGTGTTGCCTGCCCGAAATCCGATTCAAGGAATTTATTTTTTATTTCTGTGAGTTTGCCTCCGGTGAGTTTGTCCACGAAATCAAATCCGGCTGTGTAATAGCCTTTGATTCCCTCCCATGCTCTGGCGACTACTCCTTTTATACCTCCACCGTTCTCCTCATAGGCTGATTTGATATTGTTCAGTTTTTCGGTGACGGTCTCTTTTGCTGCCGTCATCGCATTTCCAACGACTTCTTTGACCTTTCCGAATACATTTGAGACAACCTCTGCAATCTTGCCGAATGCCTCTTTGACGGTCGTCCATAATTTATTGACCGCATTCCGGAACGTCTCTGAATTGTTGTATAATGCAACGAATCCGGCGACCAGTCCTGCAATCGCAAGGACGACGATTCCGATAGGATTTGCCGACATTGCTGCGTTGAGCAACCACTGTCCGGCTGCTGCTGCCTTTGCTGCTACCGTGTGAGCGATTGTCGCTGCCGTTCCTGCCGTTGTTGCCGTCGTGTTTGCTGTCGATGCTACTGTCGACGCTGTTTCCGCTGCTGTGTCTGCGACCGTTGCTGCCGTCTTTCCTGCCAGTTTTGCGACAATCTTCGGAATGATATCACGCATGGTCTTGTATGTATTGACTGCGGTCTTTATCCCCTGCCCCATCTTGCCGATTGCGACAGTGGCAGGTGCAATCGCTGCAACGAACAGTCCGACCTTGATAATTGTCTGCTGTTGCCCCTCGTCCAAACTTCTGAACCAGTCGCACAGAGTTCCGACTTTCTCGGTGAATCCCTCAATCATCGGAGTGGCAGATGTCAAAATCGTCTGACCAAACTGCATCACGGTATTTTTCAACTCATTGAGTGCCAGTTTGATGTCATACGACGTTGTTTTCATCTTGTCGAATGCCGTGTCTGTTGCTCCGGTCGATTCTCGCATCTGTCCGAGAGTGGAATTGAATGCGTCTGCACTGCCATTAAACAGAATCAATCCGGCTTTCGCTGCCTCTGACGAGGAGAACATGTCGCTCATTGAGAGATTCTGTTCTTTTGCTGCCTCGTCCACAATCGCAAGCACATCCGCAAGGCTCGCACCCTCTGCCATCAATTCCTTGAATGACTTTCCGGTCTTTTCACGCAGAATCTTGTCTGTCGTGCTGCCAGTCTTTCCCAACTCATTGAGCATCGCATTCATGTACGTCGTGGTTTCTGCTGTTGCAACACCGTTCGCCGTCATGATTGCGTATCCGGTACATAACTGGTCAAGTGCCACACTGTTGGCATTTGCTGTCGGGATGACTTTACCCATCGCAGAGGACAACTCTGCAACGGTCGTCTTTCCGAGATTCTGCGTCTGAATGAGCATATCAGACACATTTGTGACCTGTTCTGCCTCTAAACCGTAGGCGTTGAGAATTGTGGTCATCAGGTCGAGTGTGTCTCCGGATTCTGCAAATCCGGCTGTCGCCAGTTTCGTGGACTGACGAACGAAATCCACTGCATCCGCTGTCTCCTGCCCTGCACTGATTGCATTATAGACATTGTCAGCAATGTCATCCGCTGCAATTCCTGTCTCATTTGAGAGACTGACAATCGCATCCTCCATCTCTCCGACTGACACCTGTCCAGTATCCATGATGGTGGATACTTTTGCGATGGAATCCTCGAAATCCACTGCCATCTTTGTCGCTGCTGTCGCAAAGGCTGCGATGCCTGCTGACACAACCATCATTTTCTGACCGAACGCCTCAAGTTTCTGCCCTGCTTTGTCGCATCCGTCAGCAAACGCATCGAGTTTATGGTCTTTCAGTTCTTTATTGACCTTTGCAAGTTCCCCCTCCATTTCGGAGAGTTTTGCCTCTGCGTTATTGGCTGCGATTGCCTGCTTGTTGAGTGCTGTCTCGGTCTGATTTATGGAGTTTTCACTCGTTTTCAACTCGGTCTCAAGTTTGGTCAATTCCTCTTTGAGTTTCTTCGTTTCATCCGAGTTCTTTCCTGTCGCCTGTGCAGAATCCTCATAGGCTTTCTTTGCAGCATCGACTTTCGCTTTCAGTTCATCGTGTTTCGTTTTTTGTTCTGACAGTCTCGTGGAAAGTTTTCCATACTGGTCGCCTGCCAGTTTTACAATTTCTTTTTGGAGTTTTATCTTGTCAGATAATGCTCCTGCCTTGTTTGTGAGGATGTCGGTTTGAGACCCGAATGCCTTTGCTTTCGCCTGCGTCGCTGTCCATTGGCTTGCGAGTGCTTTCGCCTCCTGTGCCATCGACTTCATCGTCTTTTGATACGAATTTGCATCCGCAGTCGCTTTCACGCTTACATAAGCCATTCAGTTCCCTCCTCTCCTACTGCTTTTCGTTTATTGTCTTGATTACGAATTTCATGTAATCAAGCAATGCCACGATGTCAGTCTCAAGGCATTGACTGTATGAATTATTTAATAACTTAATTGCTATCTGAATCACTCTGTCGATATTGTCCGAGCAGACCTCCCATATATTCCTTTGGGTGTCTGCCTCGTCATATCCATTTTCACGGTCATAGTCATCGAATGCCGATGCCTCCTGTTCCACAGGCTCGTCCATCAACTCCAAAAACTTCGGAGTGATGACCTGCTGCATCACGAAATGGATGCTCTTTGCTGCGACCATGACCTCAACGATGTCCGTCTCCCCTAATTCTTCAAGTGACATCCTGCTGCCGAATATCTCCTGTGCAATCTTTTGATTGAAAAACAGTGCATCCGACAGGCAATCGCCGTCGTTTTTCTTCATGAGTTCCACATATTTCCGGTACTGCCCGACCGTGATGTGATTCACGAAATGTCTCTTGTCTCCGCAGGCGATGTATATTTCCGGCATCACTTGACGACGGTAAAATTTTCCTGTATCTTCTCCATTTTCTTCTGAATCTTCTCTGCGATGTCCATGTCGACCATCATAAACTCGGTGATAATTTCATCGGCAGAGAGACCGATTTCCACGTTTTTCAAATCCTCAATCGTGAACTGGTTTCCATACAAGCGGACAATCCACTCACACATCAACTGAATGTGTTCTCTTTTGTATCCTGCTGTTGTGCCTCCATTGATAGCCTCTGACGCATCCAAATAGTCCATGTAGTCATCTGCACCGATTTTCGGCATCGTGTACTCTTTGTGATTGATTACGATTTTATGCTGTGCCATTTTAATTCCCTCCTGTTATCGTTTATTTATTAGCCTGCAACTGCTGCCTGCTCTTTTTCCTGCACCTTGCTGAACCAGTCTGTGATTGCTGCCTTTGCGTCTGCATGTTCATCGAGAAGATTGCTCTCGTCGACAACAATCTGATAGAGACCATCTTTCTGTCTGTCATAGAAATCGCCCTTGATGGTGTTGCTCTTTCCTGTGACTTTCTCTGCCTGTGTCTCATGCTCGTCGTCGACACCCTGTCCGAACTTACCGCAATATAACCATACAAATTCATACTTTCCATTTCTGCGTTTTGTACGGTATCCGAGAGCGAGTTCCGGTGCGAGGTCGTCCTTTGATTTCACAAGGAAACCGTTCTCATACAACTGACCGAAAATCAATGCTCTGTCCTGCGGTGCGAGTGTTGCGATTTCGATTTCTACCTCTGTTCCCTCATAGGATGTGATTGTCTCCTCTGTTCCATCATCGGAGTACACCTTTTCACTTGACCACTTATCAGAAATCTTTGCATTGATTGCTCTTGCGAGTTTCACCGGAGTTTCTGTTGCATAGGCGGTCTGCGTGTTCTGTGTCAGTTTTGCGACATAAATGTCTCTTAAACCGCAATATCTGCTGCGTACGATTGTTTCTGCCATTTTTATTCCTCACTTTCTTCATAGAATTTATTGAATCTTTGTGCTTTCATGTAGATTCCATTTTGAGGCTCTGAATCATCTGCATTTCTTCCCCCGAATTGGAATCCGTGTTTTTTCATGAGTTTCTTGATTTTTTTTGCCAGTGCAACCTCGTCCTCTTTCGAGAAGATTGTCACCTGCACTCCCCATTGAACACCCTCTGCGTCGTCATCCGAATGACCGTCATCCGTCTCGCCCAAATCCCACAAGGTCACATGTGTGGCATTGATGTCTTTTCTATACCACCCCTGCACGACCTGCGTTCCGGCATCCGACACCTCTTTGAGAGCGTCCGTTGCGTCCTTGATGATGTCTGCCATCGAATCACCCCACAGTCTTGTCTAAAAAGTCTTGATATTCCTGTTCTGCGATGCTCTGAATCTGCCCCTCGGATGCACGACCTGCCTTGTATATAAATTCTTGAGGCGGTCTGTCGACCGTTCCCCAGTTGATGAATTTCACATAAAAGTGTTCGCTGTTGTCCGATTTCGTCCATCCCACATCTGCCTCGGCTCTCGTTCCGCTCGTTTTCACCTTTGCGATAGGAACTGCATCCGCTGCGTGACCGGATGGATGCGATTTTGACCCGAATCCTCGTCCGGAGAGTTCTTGATTTTTCGATTTTGGCATCCGGCTCGACATTTCTCTTTCGATGATTGGTTGAGCCTTTGTCACGATGTTTTTGTTCAGATTTTGAATCTCTTTATCTGTCGCACATTCTTCCAGTGCTTTGACCAGTTCATCCAGTCCTTGAAATTCCATCTCAATCCTCATAAAATCACCGCCTTGTGTCATATTCTGACACCCTATGAGACACGGTTTCCTTTGAGCAGGAAATGCGTTCCGTTCTCCACTGGTGTCATCGAATAAATCTTGAATATATCTCCCTTATAATTGACCGAGAACTCTTTGAGGTGCATCCGCATCGCCTGCGTCTTTTCGCATCTTCTCACCTTGAAAACCGCCGTTTCCTCAAGAGATTGCTGCAATGCAGCATATTTCTCCGTACTTAACAGGTCAGAGACATCGCACCAACATTTGAAATATTCCTCCTGTTTGGTTTTATATCTGCCATCCACCACCTCGGAGGTCTCTCTGATGATGACTATTCGTCCGGTCATGCTCCACCTCCGTATATCTCTTTGAGCAACATCGAGGAGACTGCCGTCTGCATCGTCTTTCTGTCCTTTCCGTACTTCTCACGATTGTCGTATAGGTCTTTCACGAAAATGAGAATTAGCAGATGTTGCCGTTTCGACAGATTGTCAGCATCGAAATTCGGAATCAGTTCCACCATCTCCTCGATGCTCACATCAATCATCAATTCAATGATGTCCTCGTCGTCCTCATAGTCTATGTGATTGTATTTTTTACAATCCGCAAGCAGTCTCTTTCTCTGCTCTGCTCTTTCTTCATCCGTCATCTGTTCCACCTGCTTTCATTTGCAGGCGGTCATTGCTGACCGCCCTTTGAATTATCCCTGCACTGTCTCGGTGATGAATCCCTTGACCACTGCTGCCTCGTCAACAGGCTGCACATCGAAACGGTCTCTAACCTTGATTCCGGTCAAGTCTTTCTCCCACAGACCTGCACCCTTGTCATTCATGTCGATAGTCAGCACGTTGCGGTCAAAGAGTGTGATTGCCTCTTTCAAATCACCCATATAAACCGGATGTTTTGCTCCTGTTTCGATAGTCACGCTCTTGATAACCTTGTTTGAAACCTTGATAATCGGATACTTGCCAAACAATAACATCTGTGTCGGCTGTGTAGGATTCGGCTGCAAGATATACTTGCCGTCCTCGTCCTTGAGTTTATCAAGGAAGTTGTAACCGTTCTGATTTGTGATGACCATTGAACTGGTTGTAATCGCAGGGTCGAGGGATACGTTGAAAACGTCCTTGATGCTGTCGAGGTTGGAGATTGCCACCTCTTTTCCTGTGGTCATAGTATCCAGTACCTTGAGAATCATCGCATTTCGTGTCGCCTTTGTCTTTTTAGCAATCCATTTGTTGATGTATGCCATGATATTGGCTGCGGTGTCCTCAAACAATTCGGCAGTGATTTTCAGAATGCCACCCTTTTTCTTGATGGCATACGCAATCTTTTTGAACTGCGGTTCATCCATATCGGGGAAATCTGCCTCCTCGTCCACGTTATCGAACGGAACGGATTCCGCATCGACTTCGATGTTTCTTGAGCCTTTGTTGGTTGTTACACCCTCGACATTGACATACTGCTCAAGGTTGTCATCGCTGCGTCTCAACTCGATGATGTCGGTTCTGATGTCCTCCGGAATGGTCACGCCGATTCCCATTTCGCCATCATCGCCTGCTGTTGTGTCGGATGTGAGTGCATCCTTATACACTTTGACATCCTCCTCTTTCGGTTCTCTCTTGAGGAATCCGCATTTGACAATATTGACAAACGCTTTCACGAGAGTGCTTTTCTTTGCTTTGGGGTCGGATGCTCCTCCTGTGATGTCCTTTGCCTTGCCTGTTCCCAGTGCGTCCTCGATGCCGTCCATGTCATCGTCCTCAAGGTCTGCGAGCAGATTGAACTTGTCCTGCAACTCAACAAGTTCCTGCTTTGCTTTCTTCGCCTCGTCCATCTTGCCCTCTGCGACAAGTGATTTCACTGCGTTCTTTTTGTCATTGATTGCTTTGAGCAATTTCTGCATTTCTTTGTTCATTTTTTTGTCTCCTCTCTTTTAAACTCCGTACTCGTCCAAATCTCCGAGCAGGTCATCAATTTCCTGTTGTCTTGCTTTGTCTGCTGCCTGCTGCTCTCTCGCATCTAATGCGTCAATGACTGCCTGCACAATGTCCTGTGTTGCTGTCGTTTTCAGATTCTCCGGCAGATTGTTGTATCTTTCAAAGAAATCCGATGCACACGCTGCGACTGCTGCCTGCTGCTCAATTTCCACATCGAAATATTGTGCGACCTCATTGCCATTCATCCATGTCTCTGCGTCCACAAGTGCCTTGATGGTCTCTCTTTCGACCCCATCCTGCACATGCTCCATGTAGATGTCGAGAATGGATTCCTCGCATTTATTCAACTGCTCAATCACTGCCTCGAAATCGTCGGCATTGCCCCACGCCACACAGAGCGGTTTGTGAACCATACATTGAGCACCGGATGCGAAATGCAATTCGTCGCAAGCGAACATGATGACGGATGCGATACTCGCTGCCATTCCGTCCACATATCCGGTCTTGTGACCCTCGTGTCGTCTCAACTGGTTATAAATTGCCAGTCCTGCGAATACGTCGCCACCTCCGGAATTGAAATAGATGTCGATGTCCTCGTATTTGTCAATCTGATGCAGGAAATCGGCGATGTCCTGCGGACACTTGTCCTCCTCGTACCACATGGATTCCCATGTCGCTGATACGATGTCACCATAGAAATAGAGCGAGCATCTCTGTTTCTGTTCATCCTCTTTCAAATCCAAATACCCGACCTTGTCCACCTGTCCGGTTCGTTTATTTTTCTTTGTGAAATCAAATCGTTTCATCTTCGGCATTCTCCTCACCTCCCTCCGATTCTTTTTTTTCGGTCGTTTGCTGACCTTTTTCGGTGTATTGCACACCTGCCTTTTCAACCGGAATCACGTTTCCGTTTGCGAGGAGAACGTCTCCTCCTTTAGCATCCGACATATCAAGATGGTGTCTCGCCTCGTTCGGCTTGAGGATGCTGTTCTTGACACCATTTGCGAGGTATTCCATTTGTGTCTTTGAATCAGTTCTGAAAAGAACTTTTTCATTGAATTTGAAATACATTCCGTCATCCTGCTCGTCCGGCGTGAGGAGTTTGAAATTCAATTCCTCCTCATACTGCTTTATGATGAAAAGCATGGTGTCGACATAGAATGACAACTGCTGCATTTCCGAATTGCTATATGACGATTTTTCATAGTCATTGATTTGATTCGGTTTCACTCCGAACGCTGCTGCAATCTGCAACGATGTATATTTTTTCAGTTCAAAGAACTGGGAATCTGTCAACTTGATGTCGAGTGGTGTCAACTTCATTCCGAGAGGCACAGGCAGGATTCGTCCGGTGTTCTTTGCACCGCTGCCGAACTCCTCGAAAGATTCTCGGAGTGCCTCTTTTGCCTCTTTGTTGAGTGTTCCTGTGTATTCCAGTACCGCCTTTGCAGACAATCCGGATTCGTACAACTTATTCATGAAATCCTGTGACGCTGCTGCACCGTTCACGGTATCCTGCAAAATCTTTTGTACTGGGAGACCTGTGATTCCGTCGAGGCTGTGTGATGTCTTAAAGTGCATCACCTCGTCCGTGCTGAATATGTATCTCTTTCCGGATGTTGGGTCGGTGTATACGTACCACAAACGCCCCACTCCTGCGAAAATACCTGCGTCGTCGACGATAATCTGCACACAACTGGATTGCATCACCCACAGGTCGAGGACTTTCAACTCGCCTCCGTATTTCTTCCGGATGAATTTCCTCCGGATGTAAACATAGGCGTTTCCGTAGTGGTTGCGGTTCATCTCGACCGTGTTCCAAAATACTGTCGGTGTCATGAACGGATTCGGTCTCGTCTTAATGAGGCGAGATGTGTCCGTGTCATCCGGTTCGATGATGCCCTCCTCTGTCGACTGATAGAATTTGAGTGGCATCTTTGCCAGCGTCTCCGACAGCATCTTGAGGCAGGTGAAATATGTCACCTCTGACAGAGGTTGTCTCCTCTTTTTGCCTAAAAGTCCGAGAAAATCCGGCGAATTGATTCCGAAAGTCTTGTACGATTCCGGTTCTGTTGCATTCACTGCTCCGTTCCTGTTTCTCCATCTTTCCATTAAGTTGCTGTATGCTGTTTTGAATGGATTCATCGGTTCTCACCTCCGTTCTCTTTGTATTGTTCTTTCAAGGCAAGCCATTCGGACACGAAATCATTTGCGTCCGGCTTGTACTCGTCTTTCATTGCGAGTTTCCATGCGTCGATGATAGCGTCAATCGGGTCGATTCTGTCCTCTGTGATGTCTTTGTCGATTTTGATTTCTCCGTAATTGTTGGAGATTGTCTTTGCATTCGCAATCGACCATGTGAGGAGTTCATCTGCCGGAACGACTTTTTTATTCTTTCCGACTTCCACGCCCTCGATTTCCACGTTTCCGACGAGGATTTCCAGTCTGAAATCGACTGTCGCATCGTTCAACTCTTTCGCTGTCTGCGTGATTGAGATGGAATCCCATCCCATCGCCTCAAGGTCAGAGAGGAATGCCGATGCGTTGTGTGGGTCGTAACAAATCATTTGAGGATTGAGGTCGTACTGCTCAATCATCTCTTTCAAATACGTCAAAATGTATTTGTAATCTGTTTTGATACCTCCCAGTGTATAGGTCGGTGTCACGAGACCCTTTTCAATCCAAACATCATACGGAACTTTGTCCGTCTTGATGTGTTCGTCCACCCTGCTCGCAGGAATGAATGAGTGTGTCTTGACGAAATACCTCTTTTCTCCATCCTCGCCCACGAAAGGAATGACGATGGCGATGGATGTGAGGTCTCCACCGGATGACAGGTCAACTCCCACATAACACTTTGACCCTCTGAAATCTTCCAGTGTCTTGAGAACTGCGAGGCGTTTCCACTTCTTAATGTCCTTGATGTACTGGTGATTTGACCACTGAATCCATTGATTCAACTGTTTCACAAGGAAATCTCGCAAATCCTCGCCACCCATATCTTTGGCGGTGGATGCGACCGGAATCATGTTCTCAAGTGCATCTCTGTCGAATGCAAGAATCGGATTCGCTTTTATCCAGTTCTCCGGTTTCCACATGTCATCATTTTCATCCATCTGTGCGATATATACGAACTGTGCATCATTCTCCGATACTCCCTTGAGAAGATTGCAACAATACTCATATAGTTTGTAGCACGGCGATTTCAGACTGAATCCGGCTGTCGTTATGACTGAAATCAATGCGGATTTCAGTTTCTTGATGCCACCCTCAAGCAGTTTATACATCTGATTCGTCTTGTGGGCGTGATACTCGTCAACAATTCCGAGATATGCTCTGAAACCGTCCATCGACTTCGTATCGCCGGACACCGCTTTGATGACCGAGTGTGTCAGCAGACAATCAATCGTGTTGTTGTGTTCATGTACTTTGAACCATGCCTGCAACTCCTCGTCGCTGTTTATGAATTTGATAACCTCCTGCAAAACAATGTTCGCTTGGTCTTGCTTTGTAGCAGTACAGAATATTTTTCCGTATTTGTAACCGTCAAAATTGCCGTAATAGGCTGCGAGAATACCATTGATGAATGATTTGCCGTTCTGTCGCCCTAACTGGACGTATGATGTACGAAAACGACGGTGATGGACACCGCTTTTCGGGTCTGCTGTTTTCTTTCTCCATCCATTCAGTGACCCCAAAATGAAACACTGGAAGGGATAACAAGTGACCTGTTCCTCCTCGTCACCCTCGGCGATGACCAATTCCTCGGCGAAATTGATGATTTCCTCTGACTTCTCAACATCAAAATAATAGATGTATGGTGCTGCTTTTGACTTTTCAAGGTCATCAAGATGCCTCTGACATGCCAGTTTGACATATTCTCCGGCAATCTCTTTTCCTGCAATGACATCAACTGCGTACTGTGTGCAGCGGTCTATGATTTCAGTGCGTTTCGCCATACACTATTTTGCGTACTTCGCAAATTTGTTTTCCGGTTTTTGTTCCGGTGCTTTCGGTACGACTAAACGGCATCGGCTTGACACCGTCAGTCCGAAATCACTCGCCCCCTGCCTGCACTGTTTCCAACACCTGTCTTGAATAATCAAGAGACGCTCCTGTTCTCCATTCACGACCTCTCTTTCTCCGACCTGCGTCTGTTCCATCTTTCCGGTCTCCGGATTCATCTGCTCCTTATAAACCGGAATCATGATGGTGAGAGGAATCTCGCTCAACTTCTTTGTGACTTCGAGATACTTCTCTTGTGCAATCAGCAGTCTCGCAAGTGCGTCACAGTCCACATTTGCAATGAGTTTGATTTCGAGTAGTTCTTTCGCCAGTTTCCGGAATTTCTTTTTGAGTTCCGGTGACAAATATGTGGGAGGCTTTACTTTGTCAGACGGTGCTTTGACCTCTGCATTTTTTCGAGCCTCAATTTCCGCTTTTGTGAGGTGTTTTTTTCCTTTCAAAACCACCAAATCGGTCGGTTGTCTTGTTCCTGCCATGCAACAACAAACCCCCTTTCCGTCTGATGTTCCGGTGATGTGGTGTCACATTCTGACACCCCTCTAGGCTGACCCCATATTTTGAAATTCTCGTGGGGAGTTTTCTCCGAATCATTCGGGGGGTGCGACTAGACCGAATCCGGTCAAAACTTTTTCGATACCCCCTGCCTCTTTGAAGTGCTGCACAATCACCTGTCGAATCCTCGCTTGCGTTGCTCTCATGGTTGCCTTGTCTTGTTTGTATAGTGCTGTGATTATGTTGTGAGAGTTATGGCTGACAGGGAACAGATTCAAAGGATTGAGCCTCTGATTCCAGTCATCTTCTAACTCGATGATGTGGTGTATCGGGTCGGATGGTTGGAGTGGAATCAGTTCATCCAATACATACAGAGCATAGATGTCTATGTGGTCATAGACCGCCTGCATTATCGGGCGAATCGTTCGCCATTCCTGCGATAGATAGAACTCTGCTGCCCTCTTGTCACGCCGTGTATTGTTATACACAACATGTCTCGACTGCTGCCTTTGCTCACACTTCTCGCACATCTTCATCGTCTGCGGAATCATTGCTCCGCACCTGCACACTTTATACAACATCACCTCACCCCTTTCGTCGCCTGCTGCCGTGTTTCTTTTCATAAGGCAGCAGGTTTCACGCTGTGTCCTGCTGCCCCGATAACAGGAGGGCGAACAGAGGCAAGAAAAAAAGCGACTGCATCTCTGCAATCGCTCCTCACAACTGTTCGCGTTATCATTTTATCACTTTGATTTTCACTTTTGTTCCCCATCTTTTCACGCCATTTTCACGGCATTTTCACGCCTTTTCACAGCAATCTTGCAATTTTCAATCGCTTTTGCACCGAATAATTTGATTGACAGGCGTTCCACCATAACCTTGCACCATGTTTTCGGTGCATTCTTTCCGCAGTTGTGTTTCTCTCTGATGTCCTCGTATGTCTTGCCGTCAATGTATCGCATCCGGAGAGCGTCGAACTTGTATCCCTCGCCTGCTGCCTCTGTCTCTTTCTCAAGAGCATCCAGTGCTTTGTTGATATGCTCAAACAGAATGACCGTCTCTGCCCTGCATTCACGAATGGATTTGAGAAACGCTCTCTCTGCTGACATGTTGTAGAGGTCTGCATTCTCTACCTGCGACACCTCGCTGACCGCCTCTCTGATGTATCTCTGCATCTCGTTGTAATTCTCAAGATACAGATAGGTTTTGTCGATGGCTGTCGCCTCTGTCTGTTCTGTCATCTTCTCACTCTCCTCTTTCTTCTCATAGGCAGTCCGTGCATCTTTCGCCAGTTGTTTGATTCCGTCCTCGCCTTATATCTTGCCTGTGCTGCTACCGCATAGGTGAACGCATCCACTGCATCCTGTGCCTTGATTCCGTATCCATTCGCAACCACATTCATTCCGTTGAGCCATATCCATCTGTCTGTCATATTTCCGTCAACAAAACCGTCGCTCGGAACAAAATTCAAGTTTATCGGCAGTATCGGTTGCAATGCTGACGAAAATTCCGGCATTCCTCTGTATTGACCGCCGAGAAGTGGTGCAGGGATTCCGAAACTGGTCAGCATTCCCATTCTCACCTGTTTCATGTATTCGTTACCAAACAGCGGAGGAATCGGTTTCACTTCTGTCTTGCCTCCGACCGTCGCCTTGTCTGCTGCCTGCTGCACAATCTGCTCAATCTCTTTTTCACTTTTTCCGGATGCTTTGAGACCGCAGATGATGCTTTTCACCTTTTCAATCCATCCCATCAAATCGCCTCCTCCCTGTGTGCCTAATGGAAAGGGAGTTCTTCGTCGATTCCGTCCGGAATGTTCATGAATCCATCTCCATCTGTCGGATATGACGAGGACTGCTCCTGCTGACTGCTGCCGGATGCGTTTCTTTTGCTCTCTGCGAACTCCTGCTCCTCGATGACCACGTCAGTAGTATAAACACGCTGACCCTCTCTATTTGTGTATGACCCTGTTTGAATCCTGCCGGAAACCGTGACTTTCGTGCCTTTTCTGAAATATTTCTCTGCGAACTCTCCTGCTCTGCCGAATGCCACGCAGGAAATAAAATCGGCTGACTGCTGCCCCTCGCTCCTGCTGCCTTTGCGGTCAACTGCTAATGTGTAGCGAGCGACGCACATGGATTCCTGCGAACTGTTCGCCTGTGTATATCGTGATTTGGGGTCTCTTGTCAATCGCCCCATCAATATGACCTTATTCATGAACGAGAGCCTCCTTTGTCATCTTTCTCTTTTCCCATCTGCCCGAACGCCTTGACCAGTTCCACCAAAAAGGCAATCAGTACCACCAACACAATCAAGCCGACCACAATTCCGATTCCGACCATTATCATCTCAAAAATCGCCATTTCTTTTCCTCCTCTATGCGTGATTGTTGAGTTCTTTTGACAGATGCAGGAATTTCTCTTTGAACTCCTCATTGCTGCCATTCATACAGGTCTCGAACATGTCCTCATAGAGTTCTGCATTCTCCACGATGAAACGCTGTTGTCCGACCGTGTATCTATTCTTGAAAAACTGCTCTTTGTATCCCTCAAGGATGACCGTCCACGCCTCTCTCTGTTTTCCATCCACATCCGGATATTTCGAGAGCATCCGGTTCACCACCTTGTCGATTGCGTCCGAGATGACCTTTTTCCAGTCCGGACGACCCTCCGTCAGTAGAAACTCAATATCTGCGAACGAATCTCCGGCAGCGATTGCGATGATTCTGATTTCTTTCTTTCCTTTGGCAGATTCAAGAATCAAATCCTCGTCATACGCTGCACGATAGTATTTCAATTTCTCTTCAAAATTCTCGGTCGGATTGATGATGATTTCCGGACGACTGCTGCCCTCTGTCTGAATCCCGACCCCGATATATCTCGCATGTTCTGCGATTGCCTTTTTGAATATCTCTGCAAATTCCTTTTTTCTCAATTCCTGTCCTCCTCTCTTACGATGCCATCACTTTGGCAAGCAGGCTCTCATATAAAGCCTTGTATGTATCACGTTCCGTCTGAATGCGAATGATATTCTCTGACGGTGATTCTGCTGCCACTCTCGTCTTTTCCTCGACGTACACCGCTGCATTCTGCTCGATTTCCTCAATCTTCTTTTCATGGTCAGAAATCATCACCTCAATTTCTTCCTTGAGACTTTTGATTTCCTCCTGCTGCCTTTTGATTGTTTCATTGTACTGTTTGGATGTCTTGATTCCGGCATCCAGTGACAAGGAAATCATGAGAGCGATGTCGATGTTTTCCATCTCTTTGTCGGTACACTGCCCGATATAATTTCCAACCCTCTCAACTGCTACCGAATGAACCTGCTCACATAAAACCGTGCTGATTCTTCCTGTTGACCGGATGACGCAGTGTGTCGGCAGGTCTGTCTTTGGCTGTGTTGTCAAATACACCACCTCGATGGTGTTGCTGTTCTCATTGTTCCGGTCATTGCTGACCACTACTGCCGGACGGTCTGCCTGCTGCTCACTGCCGTGAACTGTCCCCCCCTCGGCTGATATAGAATATTTCTCCTCGCTTTATGTCTGTACCGCTCATTTTGTCTCCTCCTGTTCTGCTTTGCTTATCTCATGCGGTTCTGATTCTTTGATGAACCGTTCGTCTGCCGGATTCCATTCTCGGATTTTTATTCCGTTCATCAAATCACCGAAACTCGATTCCCCTCCTGCTTTTTTGTCCTCGTCATCTGCCATGATTAGCAAATTCTTTGAAATCGCCATCAACATGATTCCCCTTGCGATTTTAGGTGTTTCGTCTCCGAATTTGATGACAAGGTTTTTCTCCTCGTCTCCGTCCGTCAAAATCCACGCCTTTTCTATGTTCTCATTTCCCTTGAGTTGCTCTGCGAAAAACGGTGTCAAATCTGTCGCCTGTTTCATTTTCATCCTCACCACCTTGTCAAAATATCCCTCTGCCTGTTTGATTGCAGGCTCGCATCTGTATCCGGTGCAGGTGTGCAGGTGAGACCCAATGCAAAACCTGCATGTGTTGAGCCTCACCCATTCCTCTCTGTCCTGCTGCCGTGTCATTCTATTCCTCTACCCTCGACGAATGCGACCGCTTTCTCCACTGTGATGAAATCATCTCCGTCCTCGGTGTATCCGTCACAATTTGCTTTGATTTCCGCACATATCTGTTTGATGTCCACATTCTGCAATGGTTCATCTGATTCGTTCAACAATCTTGTCGCCATGATACAGAATCCGTCCTCAAGACCAGTGAAATCATCGAGCAGGTATGTCACGAGAACTCTCACAATTCTGCCTGTGTTCTTTCCATCCTTGAACTCCATCATCTCAAGGATGTCGCCCTTTTTATATCCTCTGTCATTCTTGCGGAGTTCAAAACTCTTTTCTCCGCTCAATACCTCCTCAAAGAATGACGCTCCGAGACGAATCTTGTGAATCTTCTGACCGTTCTCTCCGGTCTCACTCGGAATCTGCTCCATCTTCTCGGCATCTGCCATCTCACGGAGTTTCTTTGCTGTCTCTTTGTCGATGACATCCTGTTCCTCGGAATATTTCTGCTCGTCAGTTTTGTACGCCTCTGCTCTGTTCTTGTACTGGTCGCACTTTGTGCATGTTCCGGTCTTGACATTGCATGTCTCGTATTCCGTGCATGAGTAACAGATGGATGTGATTCCCTCCGGATGTGGTGTCTGATAGTCGTCACCTGCTGCCGGATGTTCCTCCGGAGGATTCATGCCTCCGAATCCTGTTTCCTCGGTAGTGTCAGAATCGGACGCCTCCTCCTCTGTGTCCTCCCCGATGACATTCCCATGATACGAAAGAGGTGTCTCTCCGGACTGCTGCACATCATCAAGATTCATCTGACTCTCGACCTGTTCGCCTGCTGCCAGTGCTGCCTTTTTCTCTTTCATGTCCTTGATGGTCTGATAGGTGAGTTCTCCGGTATCCATGAGGATTCCCAGTGCCTCCCTCTGCTCGTCTGATGACATTCCGCTCAATTCATAGGCTGCGGAGAATGTGAGACGATTCTTGTTCAGTTCCTCCATGAACTCCGGAATGAGATTGTTGCTGACCGCCTCAATCTGTGCCACCTTTGTCTTTGATATATTGAGCAGGTCGGCGATAACATCACGTAGGCGACCGGATTGCAGGTTGTACCCTTTCAATTCGATGCCGTTGGCTTTCATGTCCTCAAGTGTTGCCTTGAGTTCCTGCTCCTCATGAATCATCGTCTCGATGTCCTTGCTGCGGTGACTGTTCGCAATAATCAGAGCGACCTTTTCCTCCTGCGAGGTTGTCGGTGCGATGATATTGCATGTCACAAACTCAAATTCTTTATATCCACGCTCGACGAGCAGATGCAACGCCCTCCATCGTCTTTCACCGGAAATCAGTTTGTATTCGCCTGCTGCCTCAAGAGGCTCATATTTCACGACGAGGTTTTCCAGTAACCCGATAGCAAGAATCTCTCCTGCTTTCTGTTCAATATCCTCCTGCGGATAGAAATTGCCCTCGTTTGCGTAAATCTTGAAAATCGACAGGTCTTTCGTCCGGAACTTCGCTCTCGGTGTCGTGTCGTCGATTCCTGCCTTTGTCTGCTTATTCAGTGCGTCCATGACGCTATATCCTGTTGCCATCACTTTTCCTCCTGTTTAATTCATTACCATGTCGAGAATCTTTTCTCGCAACTGCAAATTCTCGGTCACTAATGATTTGATGAATCTCTGCTGTTCTTTGATGATGCTCTCATACTTTTTAATGTCCGGTTTTTCTCCGAACGCCACCTCGATGTCATTGTCAAACATCTCCTTTTCAGATAAATCAACCATTTTTGTCCTCCTGTTCAAAACGTAATACTTTGTACGTGCAACGTATTACCTTTTTCATGATTATGTATTACTTATTCCGGAATTTTAACTCTCGGAACTCTGCTGCCATGTTGCGAACTTTATCCGAGAAACTCCTGCCGTGACACCCCTCAATGGTTTCGAGTGTCTCTTGGTCGATTTTGATGCTCTTTTGAATATTTGCACCGATATGGTCGTATATTTTGCCGTTTTCAGTTTCTTTCCACCTATACATCCGACCGCACCTCCTGCTCGGATGCTTTTCTCTTTTTCGGGATGCACCCCTCACATTGCTCCGTTCCTCTCAACTTTGAAATCTTGCATCCACCTCGGCATTGAGCCACCTTTGAAATATGCTTGCTGCACTCACGATTTTCGCATCTGTTGTCACAGAATGTCGGATAGTTGTTTGTGTTAATCATGATTATGGGATTCCTTTTCATCATCGCACCTCCATCTCTTTCAAGAGTTCATGAACGATGTTTCGATAGTCCTGCGATGCAATACTCCTCGGAGAGGACTCCGGCAGTGGACGCATCTCAATGGTCGCCCTCTCTGCAATCGCGGAACGTCTCACCGGAGTGACGAATGTGTCGAATCCGGAGGAGTTCTTGAGCCAATCCTCAAAATCCAGTGATGTCTTGTTTTTCTGTCTCATGGTCAGAATTGCCTTGATTCGGAGTTCCGGATTGATTTGCCTCAAATCCTCAATCTGTTCCGACAGGTTTGTGATTGCTCTGATTTCGTATCCTCCGACCTTTACCGGAACGATGACCATTTCCGCAGCCATAAGGATGTTGACCACCACCATGTCGAACAGTCGCCCACAGTCACAAATGCAGTAGTCGTATGCGTCCGCAACCTCTGCCAGTGCATCACGCAGACGGAAAATCTGATTTTCTGCTGACTTCATGAGCAGATTCATGTCTGTCTGCATGAGGTATCCATTCGCCGGAATGATGTCAATGTGTGGGTATCTCGTCGCCTTGATGGTGTCCGTTGTCCGGAATCGCCCTCCCACACTCACATGTTTCTCAATCAGTTCACTCATGCCGATTCCCTCCGGTTCATAACATCCAAATGTCTCGGATGTGTCTCCCTGTTGGTCGCCCTCAAGAATCAACACTCTTTTTCCGAACTCCTCTCCCAGTATGTAGGCGATGGAATCCGATGTCGTTGTTTTGCCGATGCCACCTTTCGGCGACATTACTCCGATAATTCTCATTTTTTGTTTCCTCCTGTTATCTGTTACCTGCTGCCATTGCTATACAGAGAATGATTGTGATTCCTGTGAGGAATATTGCCTCAAGTCTGTCAAATTCTTTCACCTGTCTCACCTCACCCTCTGCGTCGTCCTTGACCGCTGCTGCACGTTCTGTATTGACACATGTCTTTTCCGACCTCATACGCCACAATCAGAAACGTGATGCCTGCTGCCAGTGCTGTCACGCCGATGATGATTGCCACTTTCACGCTCTCACCTCCTCGATGAAATACTCGTTGAGTGTGCATCCTCTGCACTGCTGTTCCATCTCTCCGTCGTCCGGATTGTAGCATCCGGAACACTGACCCACTCCATTCACGACCGGAGGCTTGAATCCGAATTTACTCTGTCGGACTGCTACCTCGCATTTTTTGAGGAATCGTGCCGTGTCCTTTCTCTGCTTTTCAATCCGCTGCCACTTCGTCATCATTTCACCTCACCGCCTTTCATGATGCTGTTATTCGGTATATCCATGACCATCTTTTCGATTGCGTCCTGCTTTCCACTCGCTCGCCCCATCACAATCATGACATCGTTCATCCTCCAACTATTGAGAGATAAATATTTCTTGATGACCTCGATTGCCTCCTCTGCGGAGTAACAGGTCGCCACGAAATGACCTGCCTCTGCCATGTCTTTGAGGAACTCTTTCTGTGATGCCTGCTGCCTGTTGTCTCCGAACTTCATCTCGATGTATAGTCCGCAATAAATTCCTTTCGGATATGGCAAGCAAAGGTCGCTCACCCCTGCCTTGACACCCATCTGTTTGAGTTTCACTGCCTCGTTTCGATTCCTGCTGCCACCGTTCGGACAATGATGCAACCATTTCAATTCCGGATAGACATTCATCTGATAGGTCGCCCACTGGATGACCGCAATCTGTTCCGTGTCCTCACTCCTCATTGCATATTTCAGATTCATTCAGATTCCCTCCTCTCTGCACATGCGATAATATTTGCAAAACAAACATATTTTACGGCATCTTATGCCACAATCTTTCACCTTGAACATCCACAAAAACCGCTGAATCATTCCCCTGCCTCCATCTCTATCTCGAAATATCCATGCAGAAAAATCGGCTTTTCTTTCTTGCCGTAGGAATTGCGAGGCGGTGTGCATTCTTTGAGTTCCGGAAACACTTTTCTCGCCTGCTGCCAGTCGAAACTCATTGCCCCAGTTCCTCCTCAATACACCAGTTCTCTGCTCGTACTTCGAACGCATCTCCGCATTCAATAATGTCCGGGTAGTTTTTCACCGCCACCTGCATCGCATATTTGTCAATCTCATACGCAAAATATTTCACATTTGTGAATCCCAGTTTTTCAAGACAATATCTGCCTGTTGCAATTCCGTCATACAGAGACACGACGATGATTTCCTCGTCCTTTTTAATCTTCATGTACTGCATCAATTCAATGATGACCTCTGCCGTCCAACCATTTCCGAGACATTTCCGTCTCTGATTTTCCGGAACCCCCTGCGTGTATCCGTCCGGCATTGTCTGCAATCGTTCCAGTTCCGTTGTTGTATATACCCGGTCCTTGTTTGGCATATCCCACTCGTGTTTATTTCCCCATCCGGAACCACCGCCTCCGACACGGACTGTCTTTGATTTTTTTCTCTCCGTTTCTCCGTATTCAAGAATATCTTGCAAAAGAATCCCTCTATCCTCCGGAATTTTCACTCCCTCGATATTGGTTGCATATATCCTTTTTCTCCTCTGTGCAGATACGAGTTGAGAATCTATCTCCAAAATATTGACCTGCAATTCCTTTTCAATCTGTTTTTTTATGTCCCGATGTATTGAACTATTGTTTTCATAGATGAAATAGTCCGGCTTGAACTTTTCCAGTGCTATCACGAAATTTTTGAACAATTCCCATCCTTGACCGCTTGCTTGCACCTCTCTATTTTTGGCATTTTGAATCACCGACCAATGCGTACACGGTGAACCGCCTATCAATATTTTTTCATTGCCCCAGTTCCTCCTCAATCTCTTTCATCCGGTTCATGATGCTCTCGTTGTAGTCATAGACATATATTCCATTGCTCCACAGATGTTCCTTTGCTCCGGTCGCTCCGTAGTTGTAGACAGCAAGGGCATCTTGAATCGTGCCGTATTTGTCAATCAGTTCTTTCATGATGTCCACGCCGAGGCGAATGTTCTGATACGGATTGAGCAGGTCACCCGACCCGATTTCCTCCATCCTGTCCTCGTGAAATTTCTGCATGATTTGCATATATCCGAAACTCTCTCCATCGTCGCCGATGCTGTCGTATTTGTATCCGGATTCATGCTCAATCATTGCGAGAATCAGTGCATATCTCACACCCTCCTGCTTGCAAAGGCAGTATGTATATATTTGCACCTCCTCCGGCAGATAGCCTCCGGTTCTCTGATATTCCTCCGGTATTTCGTAATAGACGAAACCCTCCTCCTCGCCACCGTAGTCCATCGACATGGATGAAAACACATCCGGAATCTTCTCTGTGCTGACTGCTGCCTCTGCATCCTTTGCGATGTCATTGAAAATGACTGCTACACCTGCACAAATATCATCGAGGCTCTCTGCATTCTGAATCCTGCTTATGATTTCCTGTCGCTGCTGTTCTGCTGCCTCCTGCTTTCTCTGCTCTCCTCTTGCCGTTGTCACTACCATGTGAACCATTAAGACAACCGCCAGTGTCATGAAAATCCTCATGCAGATTCGGTCGTGTCGTCTTGCCTGTTTTCGTGTCATCTTTGTTCCTCCGTTTCCTCATTCTCGCTCGGATGTAGAACATCCCATTGAAATCGTTGTAATAAACACCGGAATCCGTGAAATCATATTCCGGATACCATTTGAGCATCTGTTCTCTGATTGTCTCTGCATCTCTGACAAATCCGTCCACATACTTCCCGATAGGCTTGTACGTTCCGGAGGATGCCAGTGGTCTCTTTGAATGGACTTTCCGGATGCGAGGCTGTTTGAGATTCTGCGAGGAGTTCCATCTCTTTTCCCCTTTCTTTCTGTCCTTTTCTTTGGTGATGTAGTTCGACAATCCCGTGAGACCATATTCATCCTTGTCCAGTCGCCTTGTTTCATTCCTGCGACCTTTTTTCCATGTGGATTCAACCGTGTCCATGTCAAGCAGTCCATCCATCACGAGATGATGATGCCATCGGATTTCTGCATCCGGAGACCATTCCGTGATGTATATGTATTTTGCCGGAGGCAGTTCCCTCTTTTTCCTCTGATAGTTCACCCTCCGGATGTAGTTCTGCATATTCTTGACCGCCTCATTCATGTCCTGCGGTTCTTTCCCTGCTCCGTATGTCAATGTGACCCAAATGTCAGAATCACCAAAATTCTCATTGAGCAGGCGTTCCACATATTTGCGAGCGTTCTTGTCATTGAGGTTCTTTTGTGCTTTGGAGTTGTCTTTCTTGATTCTGCCCTCCACCGGAACATCATCCATCTTTTTGAACTCCGGATATATTTCCACCTCGAACTGCTCGCCTGCACGAATCTCTTTCAAGGCATACACGCACTTGAATCTGTTCTTGAGCATCTGTTCCACGAAATACTCGTGCAGGTCATTGATGCTCTTTTTGAATGCTGCCTCGTAGTCATAAGGGATGAACGTCATCCCCCTCTTTTTCTTCTTGCTTTTATCCACCTACCACATACGTCCTTTCATGCCTGTCCACATTTATCCGGATAGTTTTTCGTTGACTTGTTACTATCTATTACAAGGTCGAAAAAACCATGAAAAACCCTTGATTTCTGCGGACTTTCCCTCGTTTTTTGTTGACGTATGAGCCAGTGTTTGATATAATATTTATAGGTTTAAATCACTGACGAACACGTCTTTGATACATCGGGAATCGGCTGCAACCGATTCCTTTTTCTTTGCTCTTTTTTTTGGGAGGTATGGCTGCAACCACGCCTCCCGATTTTCATGCCCTGCATATTCTATTTTCAAAGGCTCACGCCTTTATTTCCCTGCTGCCCTGCCATCGCTGACAGGGCGTTGTCTTTACCTGCTGCCATTACGCTGTCGCAACTGCATCCTGTCTCTGTTCCCATCTCTGACGCTCCTCTTGTCTCCCTGTCATATATCCGACAATGAAAGACTTGTCGTTTTCTTCCAGTCCGGTGAATTTCTCTGCCATTTCCTCAATCATCTGTTTTCTTTCTTCCTTTGACATGCGGTTTCCTCCTCTCATGACCTGTCTCGTCAGTGCGTGGCGGTCAATCTCACGCAGACGGATGACCTGCATCCGTTTCGACTTATCGTGCATGTCCTGTCCGAATCCTCTCAAGTTCTTTCTCTATGTCTTTTCCGGAATAGTCTGCGAGCAACTTCTCCGAAATGTGATATGTCCAAATCGACGACATCTGAATCGCCGTGCCGATTGGGAGTTTTCCCTGCTGCATCGCAATCCGGACGAACTGCGGTGACACATTGAGGATTGCTGCTGCCTCTGCTGTCAATATTCTCCCGACTTCCATGCTCTTTCCTCCTTTGGTGGTTCTCTCGGTCTGTTCATGACCTCACCTCTGTTCCGGCGTATGTGTACCGTGCTGCGACTTTTCACCTTAAAAAATCACTGAAAACCTGTCATCCATCCACTCACTTTCTAGCAGGTGAGACCGCTGCCATGTTTTTCACGGTATCCCGATGATGTCTTTCGGCTTGCCATCGTCAGAGCGTCGGTCGCCATCCGGACGCTGACGGAGGTTAATTTCTCCGTTTCGGCTTATATGAAAATGAACAGTTTATCGTTGTTAAAATTCAAAACTTTCTTAACTTCGGTCATCTTGATTCTGTATGCGTCATTCGCCATCGTCTCGCATGGATGGAGGAAATTTTCAACCTTGCCGGAAAAAATAACACTTTCACCTGCGTCGTCAATGATTGTCACCTCTGAAATGTCATACTTGCTCATGTATCCGTTGATAACTTTCAAAACCTTTTTCTTTTTCTCCATTCTGTTTCCCTCCTGTTCTGCTTGTCCTGCTGCCCCTCCTGCCTTATAATTGAATTATCAAATACAGGAGGTGATTTCATGAGAGATTCAATCATTGTCAGCGTTTCTGAACTTCGTTCCCTCGTTCAAGATGTCCGTCGTTCCGGAAAGGAATATGTTCGCCTTTCCATCCTTGAGCCATTGGATGACGATGACGGCGGTGAACCAGTTCCGGCAGAACTGGTATTATCCGCATTCGACCCTAACAACCCCGATATGTGCATTGATTATGATAGTATCTATGCACCGGAGAACGAATCGGAGTTGTCTGACAAGATTTCACTTGCTACTCACATGAGTTCAAATTTACTTTAGTTTTATTAAGTATGAGAGGGATGGGCGTTCGTGCTTTTTCCTCTCATTCTTAATTCTCCTCATTGCATTCTCAATGATTTTCTTTTCTTCTTTTGTCAATCCGACCGCCTTGATTTTGATTCCCTGTTCAACTTTGGTTCCTCTGATTTTCACTTTTCTCACCTCCTGTTTTTTCCTTTCTGCGTACATCATATTCCTATATCAGAACTTTGTCAATACATTTTTTCCTTTTTGCGAACTTTTTTGTTGATTTTTTTTCTTTGCGGTGTTATTGTTGAAGCATATAAAGAACTGGGAGGTGAAACAATGACGCAGGGTGAACGTGTTAAAGAATTGAGGAAATCCTTGTCTCTTACTCTCGAAAAATTCGGTCAGAGAATAGGTGTCGGCAAATCAACCATATCCGATATTGAAAACGGTCGCAGGTCTCTCTCTGAACACATGACAAAATCCATCTGTCGAGAGTTCGGTGCTGATTATATTTGGTTGACCACTGGTGAGGGTGAGATGTTCGTCGAGAGTGACGATGATTTCATGGAAAGAATTGACCGCATCATGGTGAGTGAGAATGAAGTCCGCAAGAATATGATTAAAACTTTATTGTACGCATCGGATACTGACATCGAATGTCTCGACAGCCTTATCAATTATTATATTCTTTGAGAGGTGGCTCGAATTGAGAAAGGCAACAGAATTATATGTATTAAATCCTCGTGAAATAATGCTGCTCGAACTTTTTGAACTCATGAATGATGACGAGCAGCAAGAAAAAATGTGCGGTCTCGTCGGCTTTTTATTGGGTCGAGGTATTCTTTCAGAAACAGATGCTCTTAAATACTACAAGGAATTAAAAAAAGACTGACGGTCTTATCAACCGCCAGTCTCGTTTAGATAACTCCGAACGCCCAAAATAAAGGAATCTTGATGCGTTTGTCAGTTACCAGTCAGTTACACATACCTTTTTGTGTTTCGCCGTGCTGCTTATCCCATCTTTTCCATCTTCACATGTTCCGCTGCTGCCGACATGAAAAGACCGTCCACAGTCTCAAGCATAGGGAGACCGTCAAGCATAAAGAGACGCTTGCCGACATAGGTCTGACCCTTTGATGCACGACCGCATTCATTTGAGTTATTCCATGATGCAGAGCGTCTCAAGCGGAGACTGCCCTCGCACACAACGGTGACATGGAATTGTCCGACCTGTTCCTTTGTGATGCCTGCTGCCGGATGGCTTTCATCATCCTCCGGATTCTCGTCATCACCTCCGGATGCCTGCTCGTCATCGTCATTCTTTGACGCTCCATTTGCCCCATTTTCGGCATTTTCATTCTGCGGTGATGTATTTGCCTGCTCGTCGTCTTTTGAGCCATTCTGACCGTCCTCTGCGTTGTTCTCCGGTGCATTTCCAGTCATCTCCTCGACAGTCTTTGCGTCAACCGTTCCGACCTTGTTTCCATCCGCATCGAATGCGTCCACGCTGCCGTCCGGATTCGTCTGCAACGCTCCATCCGGAACATTGTCAGTCAGTGACCCGATGATGTTTCCATCTTCATCCCACACGACGAGGCTCTCGTCCTTTGCTGCTGCTTTCAACGCTCCGTCAAGTGTCTTGTATTCCTTGCACTGATTTTTTACGAACTCTATTCCTGTTCCGAGATAATACAGTTTCTTTTCTTCCATGTCAATTCCCTCCTATAATTTGAATAATTTTGTCCATGTGTCTGCACCGCATGAGCCATCAACCGCCAGTCCGTTCTTTGACTGGAATGCTCTGATTGCTGCGTCGGTGATACTTCCTGCATCTCCATCAAGGTCTCCATAGTAGAATCCTTTTGCACGGAGGAGACCCTGTGCGATATACACGAATCGTCCTTTGCTGCCATTCTTCACGACTGCGTATTTGTTTGCGTACTCTTTGCACTTCGTGAGGAAATTGCGGTTTTTGAGGTCGAATGTGTATCCGGCTTTCTTTTTATTCATTTCATATTTCCATACGCAGAGAGCAGCGTCTCTCGTCTTTTCTCCAAAATCATCGTCGACCGCAAGCAATGCACCGCAGTTCGTTTTGATTGTATTCGGATACTGTCTGTTGAGATATGACTGGAAATCGCTCACGCTGCACTGAAACTCTTTCGCCTGCTCTGTCGCATGTGTTCCGCTGCTACCATCAACAAAGTCTGCCACCCTGCCATATCCGAGAATATACTTGTCCGATGCCTTGATGGTTCTGTATCCCACTGCGTCACTCTTGTTCCCCTCAATCGCCTTGATGGTCTCTCCGGTCACACTCACCACATATCCCACATGCGTGGAATCATTCTGTGTGTGTTTGGATGAATAGAAAATCACATCACCACGTTTCGGAGTGTAGTTTCCACCGTAGTATTTGCCTTTTTCGTACCTGCCTTTGTTTCTGAACCAATTTGCACCGATGTCGCAGGATGCAAAGGTCGGGATGATGCTTGTCGGTATTCCCACCATTCTCGCAACCACTGTCACGAAAATCGCACACCATGCCACCGCCATGTTGAACCCTGCCCTTGTCAAATTATTATAATACTGGATGAACTGGTCATCTCCTGTCGGCTCGCTCACTCCGAGAAATGAGATTGCCTTTTTCATCAATTTTTCAATCATTGTCGTTTTCCTCCTCTATATCTTCATGCAGATTCCCCATCAAGTTCGGGAAATGTCGTTGTGTCCAGTCGTACAACAACAGGAACAGGAGAATCAAGGGAACGCCCCACCAAATCACCGCCATCAACGTCGCTGTCATGAGTGCCACAAATAGAAACGGTGACCACCCTCCATCCTCGTCGTCGAAATCGTGTTCCTCCGGATAGAGTTCCCTTTCTTTTGCATCGGATTTCGCCACCCATACCCAAAACAGGCAGACGGCAACGAATGTCAGTGCTGCTCCAATAGCATATATAAAGAGTATGGTCTGCCAGTTGTTCACAAAGAACTGAAACATCTGCATCGCCTCCTCTTACTCCGTGCCACCGGAAACGAACTCTCTTGCTGCCACATTGCTCTTGAGCATGTTTTTCATGTCCTCAAGTGCCTCGTCCACCCATGTGGAGAATGTCTCAAAAGGAACGACTTTTGCTGCGACCGGATACCTGTTCACAAACAGGTCGTAAACGTATCGCAGTTTTAATTGACCAGTACCTCCTCCGAGTTCTTTTTCTGCGGTCGTTACTGCGAGCAACAACCACTCCTTGATGTTCTTGACCTGCTGCTCTGTCAGCAACCCTGCAAACTTATAAATTGCATAGGCGATACTTCCTGCCCCTGCTGCCAGTGCTACAATCAAAAACCAGTTCTCAACAATCCATTGAGCCATTTTCATTCCTCCGTTTCTTCATCGTCCGGTGGTGTCAATTCGCTCGGATTGTCCTGCTTTTTATCCTCTTTACTTTCTTTTGATTTCAACAATGTCTTGCTGACCTTAATCAGACCCATGACACCGCCCTCCACTGACAAGAACTGAAACACGTTCTGAATCAGTGTGGACGGCTCTGACCCTGTTTTAATGAAAACCACTATCATCACAACCGTGAATATAAGTGCTGCAAGAATATCCGCAATGACAATCCGGTTCATGAACCTGCCGGAAATCTTGTTGTCGGCTTTGGCTTTCTGCATCTGCAACCTCCGGATTTTCCGATTGTGCCGATACTGCCTTTTTTGCTCTTTCAACATTTCCTCATTCCATTTCCGTCTTATCTGTGCCGTTGTTCTTGCCACGTTCACCCTCCTGTTTTATCCCTCCGGATGTGTTTCCCCATCCAGTCGCTTGTGATAACTCTTGAGTGATGATTCAACTTTTGCCACCCTTTCCCTCAATGCCGAAATATCCTCTCGAAAATTCCGGTTTTCGTTTTTAATTTCTTTGATGTCGTCCGAAATCATTTCCAGTTTCATCATCACAAGCGTGTTGTTCTCGGTTTCCTGTTTGGTCTCGTTCACCTTTTTCTCTGTGTCCTGCTTTGCGTCAAGTCTTTCATTCCGGCGTTTGGTCGCCAGTCCGAAATATAATGCTGCTGCGACAGAGATTCCGGTCAACAGAATTGAAATCTCAATCGTCATCCATTTCCTCTTCGATGTTCTCGCCGTCATCGGTATCGACCACACGTCGCAGGTGGTATTCATTCACGTCCATCTTGTCCTCTGCCTCTTTTACCATCGCACGGAGTTCCTCTTTGACGCTTTCCTCCACCTTTGACCGTTCGATTTCCGTCTGCTGCTTTTTCACGATGTCCGACAGCATATTGATGATGTCACACATCTCCGAGATTATCGCAAGGGGTCTCATGCCTCATAGACCTCCCCTGTGATATACTCATATTCCTCTGCGTCAATCTTTCCGGAGACCACTCTCTCCGCAATCTGTTCTTTTGTGAGTTTGCCTGCATTATACAGACGTTTGAAACTATCCACGACTATTCTCACAGCAATCCCTCCTCTACCAGTTGCATGGTGTACTCGTCAATGACCTCCGCTCTCTGAAAATCGGTCACAGATGCAACGATGGCATCCTTGTTCTCGTTGACCACTTCTCTCGTGAGCATCATCTGCTGATATTCGTCGACCGTCAATTCACGCTCCTCACGCTCCCATCCGGTCACTTTTGTTCCGTCCTCCTCGGTTCTTGTCACCTGTTTGACATTGCGTCTCTGATACACTGTCGACGGTGACATCTGTGTGTCGAACTCCTCCGGCATCTCCGGCTCTGTTCCGAACACCTTTTTCCATTCTTTCATGACGTTCTCTCTCCTTTCTTTTCGAGTGCTTGCTGACAATCCTTTTCAGTTTCTTCACATTCGCATGTGGTTTGACCCTTTGCAAATACATGTCGTATGTGTCTGTATGGTCTAAATATCCCATGTATGACAGGATTGCCGTTGCGTCATACCATGTGATTCTGTCTTTCTTCGAGACCCTGTTCACCTTTCTCGTGCATCTCAACATGATGGATTCTCTCAAGATGGTCTTGTCGTGGTAGAACTGGAATCCCATGAAATCAAGAGGGCGACCTTTTCTCTTTCCGGTCTTTCTCTCAATATAATCGAATCGAAACACCTGCCAGTTGCCTTTCATTTGCAGATTCAACTCACGTCCGAGAAATTCATCAATCGCAATCCGCATCCGGTGCAGTTCCTTTTTGTTCCTGCCGAATACAACCATATCATCCATGTATCTGATATAGTGGACTGCGTGGAGTTCCTCTTTGATGTAGTGGTCGAGAGGCTGCAACATAAAATTTGACAACCACTGCGATGTGTAGAATCCGAGTGGCAATCCCTGCTCGCTGCCGTCAATAATCAGATTGAGGATGTGCAGCATCCTTTTGTCTCTGATTTTCTTCTCAAGCCATGCCTTGAGGACATCATGGTCGACGCTCTCGAAAAAGTGTCGAATGTCCATCTTGAGGACGTACTTGCAATTCTTCGTGTCAGTCCGTATCCATCTTTCGATGTATTTCTTGCCGTAGTGTGCACCACGCTCCGGAACGCTGCCACATGAAAACTCATACATCCCCTGCATGAATATGTCATAACAAGCAGATACAACGATGTGATGAACTACCTGCTCATAGTTGTATCGAGGTTTTTCAATCGGCCTCTCTTTCCTGCCTGTTCCCTCATTGATTTTCACCTTGCCGTGTCGGTTCGGTTTCCACGCTTTTTCCGGATTCGGTACGTCGTACCATTCCGGTGCTGTGTTTGATAACTGTTCGATGACCTTTTCAACATGCTGTTGAATGTTTTCCGGATTCAATATTGCAGCAACGTCCGGACGCTCGGTCTTTCCCTTTGCTGCCTTATGAAATTTATCCTCCACATTGCTATGCTCAAGCATAGGCTCATACAGGTCGTTGACGGATTTCTTTCCCATTTCTTTCTTATCACCTCAAGGTCTTTCTTTCATGCTTACTCGACCCTGCCTGCATCGGTATGATTTCCACTGGATAGCGGTATTTCAACCGCCTGCGGTGTAGGAAAACAATGTGCTTTTGGTTATACGCTCCGTCATTTGATAAGATTGGCTCGCCCCGATGTTCGTGTTCACGTTCGTCGCAAGGTTGTTCACATTCCAGTACGACAGACCGCACTTCGAACCGTTGCTGCGG
>ENA-UONU01000603-UONU01000603.1-human-gut-metagenome-genome-assembly--contig:-CS51-NODE-603-length-36084-cov-19.725138_pt1 | contig 36084 bp, 30 predicted proteins | sample MGYA00242462_ERZ724009 | MGnify/ENA metagenome assembly ERZ724009 | reverse complement strand
TGTGCGTCCTTTCCTTTCGGATAAGTACGACATCACCAAGCACCCCAATTTCAAATACACAGCCGACGCAAGCGACAAGAACGCTTTTGACATTGAAGCGTTCCTGTCCACCCGGCTGAAGCTCAAGCCCAGTGAGGTCTGCGACGTGTACGAAGTAGATACTCAGGGCGCTTAAATCTGTTCCGCTATGAAAGGAGTGGTCTTATCTATTCGCCGCAACTGCCCTGTATGGGGCCATTGGCGTACAAGGCGGACAGTCACCAAAAAATAATGAAAAAAGGAGGACAGCCGGAATCAGCCCCCGGAAACCGGGCGGCGGATTGTCCGGCTTTTGTATGCCTATGAACGACTGAAACTTTATCAAAACGATTCCGGCTAACAATTATTTATGGAATTTTTCAATGAAGCGATCAATGTGTTGCAGACCCTCGTGATTGCCCTTGGTGCCGGTCTTGGCGTATGGGGCGTTATCAACCTGCTGGAAGGTTACGGAAACGACAACCCTGGTGCAAAAAGCCAGGGTATGAAGCAGCTTATGGCGGGCGCTGGTGTGGCTGTGGTCGGCCTGATCCTCGTACCTCTGCTTTCCGGCCTGTTTGCCGTCTAAACTGTCCCTGAAAAATCCTTGCCCCTCCCGTAATAATCGGGAGGGGCTGAAAGGAGGTCACACTGTATGGATTTTCTGCTGGACGCGCTTACTGAGTGGCTCAAGGAAATGCTGGTAGGCGGCATTATGGGCAACCTGTCCGGGATGTTCGATTCTGTAAACCAGCAGGTCGGAGATATATCCGTGCAGGTTGGGCAAACGCCGCAGGGCTGGAACGGCGGCATTTTCAGCATGATCCAGAACCTCTCCAACTCCATTATGGTTCCCATCGCCGGTGTGATTCTGGCGATTGTAATGACGCTGGAACTGATCCAGATGATTACCGACAAAAACAACCTGCATGATGTGGACACCTGGATGATTTTCAAGTGGGTGTTCAAGTCAGCCGCAGCCATACTCCTTGTCACGAATACATGGAATATCGTCATGGGCGTGTTTGATATGGCGCAGAGTGTGGTGGCACAGGCATCCGGGATCATTTCTTCGGATGCAGCTATTGATATTTCCTCTGTCCTTACGGACATGGAACCCCGGCTGATGGAAATGGATTTGGGTCCGCTGTTCGGGCTTTGGTTCCAGAGTATGTTTATCGGCGTTACCATGTGGGCGCTGTATATCTGCATCTTCATCGTGATTTATGGCCGTATGATTGAAATTTACCTTGTGACATCCGTTGCGCCCATCCCTATGGCTGCCATGATGGGCAAGGAATGGGGCGGCATGGGCCAGAACTATCTGCGCTCCCTGCTGGCGCTGGGATTCCAGGCATTTCTCATTATTGTCTGTGTGGCGATTTATGCTGTACTGGTACAGGACATCGCTACGGAGGAAGATGTGATTATGGCGATTTGGAGTTGTGTGGGCTATACGGTTTTACTGTGTTTTACCCTCTTTAAGACCGGAAGCCTTGCAAAAGCTGTATTCCAGGCTCATTGAGGAGGACGCATGAAGAAATATCAAATCATTTATGCTGATCCCCCGTGGAGTTACCGTGTTTGGAGAAAAAAAGAACACGGCAGAACCGCAGAGAGCCACTATTCCACTATGACCATAGAGGACATCCGAACACTGCCAGTTGGACAGTTGGCGGACAAAAACTGTATTTTGTTTTTGTGGGTAACATTCCCGGTTATTCGAGAAGCCTTTACTGTGATTGACGCATGGGGATTCACCTATAAAACAGTGGCGTTCTGCTGGGTCAAGCAGAATCGAAAATCTCCCTCTCTGTTTTGGGGGCTGGGGCATTGGACCAGAGCAAACGCCGAGCTGTGTCTGTTAGCAACCAAAGGCTCCCCAAAACGTCAGTCTGCAAGAGTGCATCAGATTGTGATGACACCAGTGGAAGCCCACAGCAAGAAACCGGATGTTGTCCGGGATAAAATCGTTGCACTTGCAGGAGATGTCCCGCGTATTGAGCTGTTCGCCAGACAAGCCACACCCGGTTGGGATGTATGGGGCAACGAGGTGGACAGTTCTGTTTCATTTCTATAAAGGAGGGAGTTTCTATGGCCTATGTACCTGTACCCAAAGACCTGACGAAAGTCAAAACCAAGGTTGCTTTCAACTTAACCAAGCGGCAGTTAGTCTGTTTCGGCGGAGGGGCGCTTTTGGGCGTACCGCTGTTCTTTCTGCTCCGTGGCTCTGCCGGAAACAGTACGGCAGCCCTGTGCATGATGTTCGTGATGCTGCCCTTCTTCCTGCTGGCGATGTACGAAAAGCATGGTCAGCCGTTGGAAAAGATCGTGGGCAATATCATCCGCGTCACGGTGATCCGCCCCAGACAGCGCCCCTACCGCACCAATAACTTCTATGCCGTATTGCAGCGGCAGGCAAATCTCGACGAGGAGGTGTCACACATTGTTTACGGCAATCAAAAACTGGCTGCACCGGCTGTTCGGAAAAAACGAGGAAAAAGCTGTGCAGCCGGTCAAAACAAAGAAAAAGCTGTCCCGCACCGACAGAAAACAGATTGAAGCTGCGATTGCCCGTGCCAACCGCACGGACAAAAAGGAAAAATCGGCGCAGGAAAGTATCCCTTATGAACGAATGTGGCCGGACGGTATCTGCCGGGTGTCAGACGGCCACTACACAAAAACCATTCAATTTCAGGACATCAACTATCAGCTCTCACAGAACGAGGACAAGACCGCGATTTTCGAGGGCTGGTGCGATTTCCTCAATTATTTCGACAGCTCGATTCAGTTTGAGCTGTCTTTTTTGAACCTTGCAGCATCGGAGGAAACCTTTGCCCGCGCGATCTCCATCCCTCTCCAGGGAGATGACTTTGACAGCATCCGGGTGGAGTACATGACTATGCTGCAAAACCAGCTGGCAAAGGGCAACAACGGCCTTATCAAAACCAAGTATCTCACCTTTGGCATTGATGCGGACAGCATCAAGGCGGCCAAGCCCCGTTTGGAGCGCATTGAGACCGATATTCTCAATAACTTCAAGCGGCTGGGCGTGGCGGCGGAAACGCTGGACGGAAAAGCGCGGCTTGCCCAGCTGCATGGTATCTTCCACATGGACGAGCAGCTGCTGTTCCGGTTTGAGTGGGACTGGCTCCCTACCAGCGGCCTGTCCACCAAGGACTTTATCGCCCCCAGCTCCTTTGAGTTCCGCACCGGCAAGCAGTTCCGCATGGGTAAAAAGTACGGGGCGGTTTCTTTCGTGCAGATTCTCGCCCCGGAACTGAATGACCGGATGCTGGCTGATTTTCTGGATATGGAATCCAACCTGATTGTCAGCCTGCATATCCAGTCGGTGGATCAGATCAAGGCCATCAAGACGGTCAAGCGAAAAATCACCGATCTGGACCGCAGCAAAATCGAGGAACAGAAAAAGGCTGTCCGTGCCGGATATGACATGGACATCATCCCTTCCGACCTTGCCACTTATGGTGTCGAGGCCAAAAAGCTCTTGCAGGATTTGCAGAGCCGTAACGAGCGTATGTTCCTTGTGACATTTCTGGTGCTGAACACAGCGGACAATCCCCGCCAACTGGACAACAATGTGTTCCAGGCCAGCTCCATCGCACAGAAGTACAACTGCCAGCTGACAAGGCTGGACTTTCAGCAGGAAGAAGGGCTGATGAGCTGCCTGCCTTTGGGTCTGAATCAGATCGAGATTCAGCGGGGGCTGACCACCAGTTCCACGGCGATCTTTGTGCCGTTCACCACACAGGAATTATTCCAGAACGGTAAGGAGGCGCTGTACTACGGCATCAACGCCCTGTCCAACAACCTTATCATGGTGGACCGCAAGCTGCTGAAAAACCCCAATGGCCTGATTCTCGGTACGCCGGGTTCCGGTAAATCTTTCAGCGCCAAGCGCGAGATCGCCAACTGTTTCCTGCTGACTTCCGACGAGGTGGAAATCCTAGACCCGGAAGCGGAATATGCCCCGCTGGTGGAGCGTCTGCATGGGCAGGTCATCAAAATTTCGCCCACCTCTACCAACTATATCAACCCGATGGACCTGAACCTGGACTACTCGGACGATGAAAGCCCGCTGTCCCTCAAGTCTGACTTTATCTTGTCGCTGTGTGAGCTGATCGTGGGCGGCAAGGAGGGCTTGCAGCCGGTGCAGAAAACCATCATCGACCGCTGTGTGCGGCTGGTGTATCAGGACTATCTCAACGACCCACGCCCGGAGAATATGCCCATTCTGGAGGACCTGTATAACCTCTTGCGGAGTCAGGAGGAAAAGGAAGCCCAGTACATTGCAACGGCGCTGGAAATCTATGTGACCGGCTCCCTCAATGTGTTCAATCACCGAACCAATGTGGACATCAACAACCGCATTGTCTGTTATGACATTAAGGAATTGGGCAAGCAGCTGAAGAAAATCGGGATGCTGGTGGTGCAGGACCAGGTGTGGAACCGCGTCACCATCAACCGTGCTGCCCACAAGTCCACCCGTTACTACATTGACGAGATGCACCTGCTGCTGAAAGAGGAACAGACTGCCGCCTACACCGTTGAAATCTGGAAGCGGTTCCGCAAGTGGGGCGGCATCCCGACTGGTATCACGCAGAATGTCAAAGACCTTTTGAGCAGCCGCGAGGTGGAGAACATCTTTGAAAACTCCGACTTCGTGTATATGCTCAACCAGGCGGGCGGAGACCGGCAGATTCTTGCCAAGCAGCTGGGTATTTCTACGCACCAGCTATCCTATGTGACCCACTCCGGCGAGGGCGAAGGGCTTTTGTTCTACGGTTCCACCATCCTGCCGTTTGTGGACCACTTCCCAAAGAATACGGAACTGTACCGTATCATGACCACCAAACCGTTGGACTTAAAAAAGGAGGATGAACAGCATGACAAAGAAAGAAATTGAAAAAGGCGCAGGTCTGCTTCTGGCCGCTGTCAGCGGCTGTGAGCAGATGGTGGAACTGCTTCGCGCCGCCGTCCATTACTGCTATGAGCAGGAAAAGACAGCAAAAAATCTCACGCCCAAGGGCTATGCCGGATTTACCCGGATTCACCATATCTGGACAGAGGGCATACCGGATGTTCCCAAGCTGTTTATTGGCAGCCCAATTCAGGATCGGGACATGGCAAGAGGAACCCTGATGGCGCTTTTCCTGTCCACAACGGTTTTTCCGGCAGAAACCATTCAGATTCCAGTATATGCGGAAACCTGTGTGCTGCTGGATGACCTGGTGGCGGGTGGCTGGTATGCGTAAGGAACCGCGCCTGCACTTTACAGACGAGGAACGCGCTGACCCGGCGCTGGAAAAGCCCATCCGCAAGGCTGACCGGGCCGCCGCCAAAGCAGACAAGGCGCAGGCGAAAATCCCCAAAAAGCAGGTGCGGCAAAAAACGGTGGACCCTAAGACTGGCAAAGTGACCACCAAGCTGGTGCTGGAGGACAAAAAGAAGCCGCCCTCCAAGTTGTCCCACGCGGTCCGGGATGCTCCGGGAGATGCGGCGCTGGGGAAACTCCACAAGGAAATCCGTGAAACGGAACAGGACAATGTGGGCGTGGAGAGCGCCCACAAGTCCGAGGAAGCTGTTGAAACCGGTGTGCGGCTGTTCCGGGAAGGCTACCGCAGTCACAAGCTGAAGCCATACCGCAAGGCGGCACAGGCGGAACAAAAGCTGGAAAAGGCCAATGTAAACGCCCTGTATCAGAAGTCTTTGCGGGAAAATCCCCAGCTTACCAGCAATCCGTTTTCACGCTGGCAGCAGAAACAGGCCATTAAAAAGGAATACGCCGCCGCCAAGCGCGCCGGTCAAGCTGCCGGAAACACCGCCAACACCGCAAAAAAGACCGGCAAAGCCGCCAAGACGGTCAAGGAAAAGGCACAGCAGGCCGGAGCATTTGTTATGCGCCACAAAAAAGGCTTCTTGCTTGTGGGCGCGATTTTTCTGCTCATCTGCCTGCTGCTCAACACCATGTCCTCCTGCTCCATGATGGCGCAGAGCATTGGTTCTGCCATTTCCGGCTCTACCTATCCATCGGATGACCCGGAACTTGTGGCGGTGGAGGCCGATTACGCCGCCAGGGAAGCGGCGCTGCAAGCCGAGATCGACAACATCGAAAGCAGCCATCCGGGATATGACGAGTACCGTTATGACCTGGATATGATCGGGCATGACCCCCATGAGCTTGCGGCCTACCTGTCTGCTGTGTTGCAGGGCTATACTCGCCAGAGCGCACAGGCGGAGCTGGAGCGTGTGTTCAACGCACAGTATCAGCTGACGCTCACCGAGGAAGTCGAGGTGCGCTACCGGACGGAAACCCGGACGGACAGCGAGGGCAACAGCTATACCGTTGAGGTTCCCTATAACTACTACATTTTGAATGTAACGCTTACCAGCAAACCCATTTCCTCCGTTGCCACGGAGCTTTTGACCCCGGACCAGCTGGAAATGTATCAGGTGTACCGGACCACCCTGGGCAACAAGCCGCTGATCTTCGGCGGCGGCTCCACAAACACCAGCGATTCTGAGAGTTTGGAAGGTGTGGAGTTTATAAACGGCACACGCCCCGGCAATCAGGCTGTGGTGGATATTGCCAAAAGTCAGGTGGGCGATGTGGGCGGTCAGCCCTACTGGAGCTGGTACGGCTTCAATTCCCGTGTGGAATGGTGCGCCTGCTTCGTGTCCTGGTGCTACGGCCAGATGGGGCTGTCTGAACCGCGCTTTGCCGCCTGTCAGTCCCAGGGCATCCCGTGGTTCCAGTCCCATGGACAATGGGGCGCACGGGGCTATGACAACCTCGCCCCCGGAGATGCTATCTTTTTCGATTGGGACCTGGACGGCAGCGCCGACCATGTGGGCATCGTCATCGGCACGGACGGCAGCCGGGTCTATACCGTAGAGGGAAACAGCGGCGACGCCTGCAAAATCAGAAGTTACGATGTGAACTACGAGTGCATCAAGGGCTACGGCCTGATGAACTGGTGACAAATCTTTTGATAAGGAGTGATTGATTATGGCTACGAAAATTGAACGCATTGACCGGGAAATTGCGAAAACCCGTGAGAAGATCGCAGAGTATCAGGAAAAGCTGAAAACGCTGGAAGCGCAGAAAACCGAAGCGGAAAATCTGGAGATCGTCCAGATGGTGCGCGCCCTGCGTATGACCCCGGAGCAGTTAAGCGCCATGCTGTCAGGCGGCATGGTTCCTGATGTCTCTGCTAACCACGCCGAACAGGAGGACACCGCCCATGAAGAATAAGAGAGTTTTTAAGACCCTTTCCGCCCTCTGCGCCGCATTGGTACTGATGGGCGGTTTTTCTGTCACCGCTTTTGCCCAGGGAACGGAGCAGCCCCCGGCAGAGGATGCCACCAACGATGAAAATGTGGTGGTGGAGGAAGCCGAGGACAGTCCTGCCCTGACCCCGGAGGGCAACGCTGCCCTGGTGGATGATTTCGGCGGCAACAAGCAGCTGATTACCGTCACCACCAAGGCAGGCAACTACTTCTATATCCTCATTGACCGAGCTAACGAGGACAAGGAAACTGCTGTCCATTTCTTAAATCAGGTGGATGAAGCTGACCTGATGGCGCTGATGGAGGATGGGCAGTCCACCGAGAAACCACCCGCTGTCTGCAACTGCACGGAAAAATGCGAAGCCGGTGAAGTCAACACCAAATGCGAGGTGTGCAGTACAGACATGACCGGCTGTACCGGCAAGGAACCGGAGCCGGAAACACGGGCGGAACCTGCGGAGCCTGAGAAAAAAGAATCCACAGGACTAAACCCGGCTGTCCTGCTGCTGGTGCTGGCTGTGATGGGCGGCGCTGCCTTTGCCTACTTCAAATTCATTAAGGGTAAGGCCAACCACAAAAACAGCAGCAATCCAGACGATTATGACTATGAGGACGGCGAGGAACTGCCGGACGAGGAAGACATCGAACTGGAGGACGAGGAATCGGACGAGCTGGACGCTGACAGGGGCGGCGGTGAAGAAAGTGAGGATGAGACCCCATGACCCGGTTTACCGACAGCCCCTATGAACGCATGATGACACGCAGGCCGGAGGGCGGGAAGGACACTTCCCGTCCTCTCTCTTTACCCAAAAGCCACCCCTGTTATGGCTGTGGGAATTATGGGCAGCCCTGCGTGGGAGTCTGCCATCGTGAGATGGAACGATGGCTCAAGAAAAGGAGGAAAACAAACCATGAAGCTGGTAATCGCTGAAAAACCGTCTGTTGCCCAAAGTCTGGCCACCGTGATCGGCGCGACTGTCCGCAAGGACGGCTATCTGGAAGGAAACGGCTGGCGGGTCAGCTGGTGCGTGGGGCATCTGGCTGGGTTGGCCGATGCCGATGTATATAACCCGGACTATGCCAAGTGGCGCTATGACGATCTGCCCATCCTACCGGAGCATTGGCAGATGGTGGTGGGCAAAGACAAAAAGAAACAGTTTGCTGTCCTGAAACAGCTGATGAACGCCCCGGACGTGACCGAGGTGGTAAACGCCTGCGATGCCGGACGCGAGGGCGAGCTGATCTTCCGCAGCGTCTATGAGCTGGCGGGCTGCCAGAAGCCCATGAAGCGGCTCTGGATTTCCTCGATGGAGGATTCCGCCATCCGGGAGGGATTTGAAAACCTGCGCCCCGGCGCGGACTATGACGGCCTGCGGGATGCGGCTCTCTGCCGCGCCAAGGTGGACTGGCTGGTGGGGATCAATGCCACCCGGCTGTTTTCGGTGCTGTACCACCGCACTTTGAATATTGGGCGCGTCATGTCCCCGACGCTGGCCCTCATCGTTCAGCGGGAAGCCGAGATCGACACCTTCAAGCCGGTGCCGTTTTACACGATAGTCCTGGAGCTACCTGAGTTTTCCGTTTCCGGGGAACGCATGGCGGATAAGGCTGCTGCCGAGCAGCTGAAAACTGCCTGTCAGGGTGCGGATGTGACGGTCAAAAAGGTGGAGCGCAAGGACAAATCCGAGAAGCCGCCCGCCCTCTATGACCTGACTACCCTCCAGCGTGACGCCAACCGGCTGCTGGGGTTTACCGCCCAGCAAACCCTGGACTACCTGCAGAACCTCTATGAAAAGAAGCTCTGCACCTATCCCCGCACAGACAGCCGCTATCTGACGAGCGATATGGCTGAAAGCCTGCCTGTGCTGGTCAATCTGGTTGCCAATGCCATGCCGTTTCGCAAAGGGATCGCCATTTCCTGCGATGCCGGTGTTGTCATCAACGACAAGAAAGTGACCGACCACCATGCAGTGATCCCCACCCGCAATCTCCAAAACGCCGACCTGTCCGGTCTGCCGGTGGGTGAACGGATGATTTTGGAACTTGTAGCCTTGCGCCTGCTGTGCGCGGTGGCGGAACCGCATACTTACTCAGAAACTGCTGTCACCGTGGAGTGTGCCGGTGCGGAGTTTACCGCCAAGGGAAAAACCGTGAAGCGCTCCGGCTGGCGGGCGCTGGACGCTGCCTACCGTGCCGGATTGAAAAATGCGGAGCCGGACAAGGAAAACGAGGACAAGGCCCTGCCGGACGGAGGCCGTCTGCCGGAGCTGTCCGAGGGTCAGACGCTGCCTCTTTCCAATGCCGCTGTCAAGGAGGGCAAAACCAGCCCGCCCAAACACTTCACCGAGGATACACTGCTTTCCGCAATGGAGACCGCCGGGAAAGACGATATGCCGGAGGATGCCGAGCGCAAGGGCCTGGGAACCCCGGCCACCCGCGCCGGTATTCTGGAAAAGCTGGTGTCCACCGGCTTTTTGGAGCGCAGAAAGAGCAAGAAAACCGTGCAGCTCATGCCCTCCAAGGATGCGGTATCCCTGATTACCGTTCTGCCGGAACAGCTGCAATCGCCCCTGCTGACCGCTGAATGGGAACACCGTTTAAGCGAGATCGAGCGCGGCGAGCTGTCCCCGGAGGACTTCATGGGCGGGATCTGTGCCATGCTCCGGGAGTTGGTGAGAACCTATCAGGTCATCAAGGGGACTGAGTACCTGTTCACGCCGCCCCGCGAAGTGGTGGGCAAATGCCCCCGCTGCGGCGGTGATGTGGCGGAACTGCAAAAAGGGTTCTTCTGCCAGACAGAATCCTGCAAATTTGCTATCTGGAAAAACAACAAATGGTGGGCAGCCAAGAAAAAGCAGCCTACCAAGGCACTGGTGACAGCACTGCTCAAGGATGGCCGTACAAGGATCACCGGCTGCTATTCCGAAAAGACCGGCAAGACCTATGACGCCACGGTGGTTCTGGAGGACGATGGGCGGTACGCCAACTTCAAGCTGGAATTTGACCGGCAGAAAGGCGGTACAAAATGAAGCTCTCCCTTTATGAACAGGAAACCATTCTCCTCTACAACCAGGCCGAGGACACCGCCGAAGTTTATACCCATGACCGAAAACTGATGGAGAAGCTGACCCGCCTTTCCAAAAAGCACCCGGAACAGGTTTGTAAAAAGGATAAGCACAATTTTACGGTTCCCAAACGCTGTGTGTCCGTCCGGGAGCCATACAGCGCCGAGCGCCGCAAGGCTGCCAGTGAACGGGCCAAGGCTGCCGGGTACAGGCCGCCCATCCCCAAACCGAAAGCTGATTGACGATGAGCGCAAATGTATTTGAGACGGTCAAGCAGTCTATCACCATTCGGGAAGCCGCAGAACGATATGGGATTGAGGTCGGACGGAACAGCATGGCCTGCTGCCCCTTTCACGATGACAAAAATCCCAGCATGAAGCTGAACAAGGACTACTTCTATTGCTTCGGCTGCGGAGCCACCGGCGATGTGATCGGCCTGACCGCCCGGCTCTACAACCTGTCCCCCAAGGAAGCCGCCGAGAAGCTGGCGCAGGATTTTGGCCTTATTTATGACAGTCAGGCTCCCCCTCGGAGGAACTATGTTCGCCAGAAAACCGAGGTGCAGAAGTTTAAGGAGAGCAGGGACCATGCCTTTCGCATTCTGGCGGACTATTTCCATCTGCTCCGCAAGTGGGAAACCAATTACACACCCAAAACGCCGGTGGAATCCATGCACCCCCGTTTTTTAGAGGCGGTGCAGCAAAAGGATTATATCGGCTATCTGCTGGATTCTTTTCTGGAGGACAGCCCGGAGGAACAAAAGCTGTGGATCGCTGAACATCAATCAACAATCGCCAATTTAGAGAGGAGAGTGAACATCATGGCTGATAAGCCCACCAACCGGGAACGGTTGCAGGAAATCACGGCGGGTATCGAACAGGGTATCAAGGAGCTGTTCGAGAGCGAAAAGTATATGCGCTATCTGTCCGTCATGTCCAAGTTCCACCGTTATTCGGTCAACAACACCATGCTCATCTATATGCAGAAGCCGGAAGCTACGCTGGTGGCCGGGTTCAACAAGTGGAAAAACCAGTTTGCGCGCCATGTGAAAAAGGGCGAACATGGCATCACCATCATCGCCCCCACGCCCTATAAAAAGAAAATCGAGGAAATGAAGCGCGACCCGGACACCCATGCCCCCATTCTGGATGCAGACGGCAAGGCGGTTATGGAGGAAAAGGAAATCGAAATCCCCATGTTTCGCCCAGTCAAGGTGTTCGATGTGAGCCAGACGGACGGCAAGCCCCTGCCGGAGCTGGCCTCCAGCCTGTCCGGGACGGTTCCGCACTATGAAGCGTTTCTGGAAGCCCTGCGGCGCTCTGCCCCGGTTCCCATCGAGTTTGAGGCGATGGCCGCCAACATGGACGGCTATTTTTCACCCGACCGCCAGCGCATCGCCATCCGGGAAGGCATGAGCGAGGTACAGACCGTTTCTGCTGCTGTCCATGAGGTTGCACACAGCAAGCTCCACGACCCCAAAAAGTACGAGGCAGAGCCGACCTGGAAGATTGTGATGGTGAGCGAGGGCGGCATCAAGCACGATTATCGCCTGGACTTTGCCACCGAAGCGGAGGCAGAACAGGCCGCTGCCGAGGATGGCTGGCGCTATGTGGACGAAAATCAGTTTGAATGGCGGCTGGAAGTGGAGGAAGATCATTCGGCGGTGAAACAGACCGCCAGGAACCGCAATACCGAGGAAGTGGAGGCCGAGAGTATTTCCTATGCGGTCTGCCAGTATTTTGGTATCCAGACCGGTGAGAACAGTTTCGGGTATATCGCTACCTGGAGCAAGGACAAGGACCTAAAAGAATTAAAAGCCAGTCTGGAGACCATCAACAAGACTTCCTGTGAGCTAATTAACGACATCGAGCGCAACTACAAGGAAATCTGTAAGGAGCGCGGCATTGAACTGAACGCCCCGAAAAAAGAAACTGTTCCGGTGGTTCTGCCGCCAGCAAGAGAACAGGCAGAGTCCTTTGCCCGCGAATATGTCTTGTATGCACAGGCAATTCGTGTCGAAACCCTTTCAGAAACAGAGATTCAGGCGCAAATTACCCAATACACGGATAAAATCCTGCACCATGACATCGCGGATATGGTCCTCTTTTTGGAGGAACAGAAACAGGCAAAATGGGAACGGGACGAAGAAATGGAGATGGCTCTGGACAATGGCGCTGCCCCGGATGCCGATAACAGCAATTTTGTGGACCCGGAACATCTTTCCGCACAGCTTGCGTCTCTCTATCACACAGAGTATCAGGAGATTTCCGCCAATGCGGAACATTCCCCGCAGGAACTGTCAGAACCCGCCGAGGCTCTGTTTCTTCTGAACGATGCCACCTATCTGCACATTCAGCCGTGCGATACCGGCTGGGACTATACCCTCTATGACAAAGAAACCATGAAAGAACTGGACGGCGGCCAGCTGGATGAACCGGAACTGTCCCGTTCCGCCGCTGTCCGGCAGATTTGTGAGGGGCTGGAACTGGAAAATCCGTCTGTTCAGGATGCCCCGCTGTCTATGATTGAGACCTTGCAGGATGCAGCCTGTCAGCAGATGCAGGAACAGGTCAGCCAGCAGACAGCAGAAATTGCCGCCACCCAGCTGCCGGATGCTCAGGAGCAGGCATTGGACGAGTACCCCATGCCCGACAGCGAGGTATCTGTTTCGGATATGCAGGAATACGGCTATCTTTCTGATGGGATGCTGCCCGTCACCAGAGAACGGGCGCTGGAACTGGACGCTGCCGGGTTGACCGTCTATATCCTCCATGAAAATAACACGGAAAGTATGGTGTTTGACACCGAGGAAATCATGGAGCATGGCGGGCTTTTCGGCGTGGAACACGAGGAATGGGAGCAAAGTCCGGCGTTCCATGAAAAGGTGTTGGAACGGCAGGACCGGCAGCTGGAACGGGAGCAGGCGTTTCTCTCCCATGAGGGCAGCTGCTTTGCCATTTATCAGGTGAGCCGGGACGATCCGCAGAATGTGCGGTTTATGAATCTGGACTGGCTGCAATCTCACAATCTGGCCGTGGATCGAAATAATTATGACTTAATCTACACCGCCCCGCTGAACGGTTCCGGCAGCACTATGGAGCAGCTGGAAACACTGTATGAACGGTTCAACCTGCAAAAACCGGTGGATTTTCACAGCCCTTCCATGAGCGTCAGCGACATCGTTGCTATCAAGCAGGACGGTAAGGTATCCTGTCATTACTGCGACAGCGTTGGTTTCACCGAGATTCCCGGATTCCTGCCGGACAATCCGCTGAAAAATGCGGAAATGATGCTGGAGGATGACTACGGTATGATCGACGGCATCATCAACAACGGCCCAAAAGAGCCGACCGTGGCGCAGCTGGAACAGCAGGCCCGCAGCGGCCAGCCTATTTCCCTCATGGATTTAGCGGAAGCTGTCCACCGGGAGGAACGGGACAAGAAAAAGTCCGTCATGGAGCAGCTGAAAAGCCAGCCCCGGACGGAACACAAAAAGACAGCGCCTAAAAAGAGCGCGGAAAGGGAGCTTTGATATGGGAAACTTTACTTTTGAAGAAATGAACCTGATGTGCATTTACAACACCGGCAGCCGCACCGGGCTGATGGAGGCTCTGACCGAGATGCACGGCGAACTTTCGCCGGAGGAAACGGAACTGCGAGAATTGACGGACAGCGCCCTGATGAAGCTCCAGGCTATGAGCGATGCCGAGTTTGCCCAGCTGGAACTGTACCCGGATTTTGATGAATAAGCATTTCATAAACACCCAACGGGGCGGCGCAAAATGCCGCCCCATTTCCATTTAACACGAAGGGAGGACAACAATCATGCCATCCAAAACAGAATTTTACCGGCAGATGGCCGACCATGTGGCGACCCAGCTCACCGGCAGCTGGCAGGAATGGGCGGGATTTCTAACCACCGCTGCCCGTCTTTACAAGTATCCGTTCCATGAACAGCTGCTGATCTATGCCCAGCGCCCCGACGCTACCGCCTGTGCGGAGTATGATTTATGGAATGAAAAAATGGGCCGCTATGTGCGCCGTGGCTCCAAGGGCATCGCCCTGGTGGATGATTCCGGTGATAAACCCCGTTTGCGCTATGTGTTCGACATCACGGACACCGGGACCCGCGAACATTCCCGCACCCCCTGGCTGTGGAAACTGGAGGAACAGCACAGAGATTCTGTGTCGGCCATGCTGGAGAGCACTTACGAGGTTGGCGGCGATGACCTTGCCCAGCAGCTGGAGGCGGTGGCCGGAAAGCTGGCGGGCGAATACTGGAACGAGCATCGTCAGGACTTTCTCTATATCGTTGACGATTCCTTTTTAGAAGAATATGATGAATTTAACATCGAAGTACAGTTTAAGGCAGCCGCCACCGTCAGCATTTCCTACGCCCTGATGTCCCGCTGCGGATTGGAGCCGGAACGCTATTTTACCCATGAGGACTTTATGGCGATTTTCGACTTCAACACCCCTGCTACCATCGGCGCACTAGGAACGGCGGTCAGCCAGATCAATCAACAGGTGCTGCGGCAGATCGGCGTTACCATCCGAAATGCCGAGCGCGAGGCCATCAAAGAAAGGAGACCCCAACATGAAGAATCCCATGAACTACATCCAGAACGGAGATTATCTGATTCCCGACCTGAAGCTGAGCGAACAGCCGGAGAAGCCCCTGGGCAAGTACGGCAGGATGCGGAAAGCATACCTCAAGGAACACCATCCCATCCTCTACAACCAGCTGCTGATGAGCGAGAAGCTGTACCCGCACCTGCTGGAAATCGACGAGACCGCACAGAGCCGTCTGGAGCAGCTGATGCCCCAGCTGGCGAAAGACGCGGGCGCGACGGAGCAGCTGAAAGCCAGCGATCCGATGCGCTGGGTGGGCCTGATGAACACCTGCAAGGCCCAGGCCGAGGAAATCCTGATGGCGGAGCTTATCAACAGCTGAGTTTCTTCCTCTCCGAAAACGAACAACTCCGAATCATAGACGAAGCAGAGAATGTGAAAACATCCTCTGCTTTTTCTTTTACCCAGGCGGATATTGACCATGTGCTGCGGCTGGGCGGCAACACGGACCGCCAAAGGGAGCGTGTGGTTGCGGCCTTTGAAAAGCAGAAAACTACCGCTGAGATTGCCGAGATACTGAAAACGCTCTATCACGGCGGCAACGGGATCAGCAGTGTCACCGCATGGTATGCCGAGGACGGCATCCATCTTTCCCACGGGAAGTCTGCCCGTTACGACAAGTCCACCCAAATCATTTCCTGGGAGAGCGCCGCTGAACGTATCGGCCAGCTTTTACAGGAAGGCCAGTTTGCCGCCAATGTGGAGCTGACCGAAGCGGCTGGCTATGAACGCTCTCTCCTTGCGGAAAAACTTTGGCATCTGTACCACGATTTCGGCGATAAAGCCAGAGATTCCGGGTATCTGTCCTGCCTGTCCGGTATTCAGAGGACCGGGTTCCCGGAAGAAACCGCATGGCTTGCCGAGCAGCTGAACCGCCCGGAGTTCCGTCAGACCCTTGCGGAAGAATACGCTGCCTTCTGGATGGCATACCAGCAGGATCGGGAGTTGCTGCGCTTCCACTACCACAAACCGAGAGAGATTTGGGAAAACCTGAAAGACCTGTCCCTGCCCCGCACCACCTTTACCTCTCAGCTGACGGAAGTACCTGCGGTCAAGCAGTTCATCACAGAGGATGAGATCGACGCAGCCATGACCAGAGGCAGCGGATTTGAAAGTGGTAAAGGCCGGATTTTTACCTTTTTCCAAAATCCCCATACGGATAAGGAAAAGGTGGATTTTCTCAAGAGTGAGTACGGTACTGGCGGCCACTCCCACGCCCTGTCCGGCGCTGGGGGCAGCTGGGAAGATCACGATGGAAAAGGTCTGCACTACAAAAAGGATGGCTGCCCGGATGTGCATTTCACATGGGAGAAAGCTGCCAAACGGATTACCGATCTGATCCAAAAGAGCCGCTATCTCACCGAACAGGAACAGGCGGAGTACGACAAAATCCAGGCAGAAAAGGCTCTGGCAGAAGAACACGCCATACAAGCCCAGCAGCCGACCCCAGAGATATGGGAATATAACGGGTTCAAAGAGCGCCACCCGGATGATATGGTCCTGTATCAGATGGGCGATTTCTTTGAGCTGTACGGCGAGGATGCCAAAACAGCCGCTGCGGAACTGAACTTCCATCTCACAACCCGCACTATCCCCGGCGGTGGCCGTGTGGAAATGTGCGGCTTTCCGGCAAACCGGCTGGAACAGGTTGTGGAACAGCTGCGGGATCGGCATGATGTGACCATTTCCGCTGTCCCGGAGGGCGGCAAGGAGCGCCAGGAATATTCCATGCCCTCTATCGACCATGAGGCGGAACAGGCCATCGACGCTCAGGAAGCAGAGTTTGGCGCAGATGGAACCAGAGTGTTCCGGGATATGGAGCTGGAACAGGCACCCCCTACGATTCGAGAACTGCATGAGAAATACAAGCCCATCGTGATGGAAGCTGTTACCCAGGACACCAGATACCGCAACGCCTGCGGCCATAGTGATTATGAAAACGCCATGATCGAATGTAATGCTGCTGTGCGCCGCGCTATTCTTGATTCCCAAGATATAGAGCTGATCCGCCTGTTTTCTGATGTGCCGGAGTTTCGCCAGCGACTGCACCGGGAAGTGGCGGACGAAACCTATCCGAAGCTCCATGAGCTGCTGCGTCCTCTCTCTCAGGATGACATTGATGATGCCATCTGCGCATGGAACGGTGATATTCAGAGCAAACACGCTGTTGTCCGCTACATGGAAAAGCATGGACGGGAAAAAGATACCGCCGCATGGCTGGCTCAGGAATACAGCGGCAGTGACAGCAAGAGCCTGTTTGTGATCCGCGCCGGAAGTCCGGAGGGAATTGAGCTGCCCTGGCCCAAGGTACAACGCCGGATTGCCCAGCTCATCAAGGAGGATCGGTTCTACACCGAAGCGGAACAGGACCGGTTTGACAACATCGACCCCATCGCCATCCGGGAGGCGCTGGCCGAGCGCGGCATTGTGAATGGCGAGCTGGTGGACGAAGAAAAGCTGGACAATGACCCATTCATTCAGCGCGTGATGGCGGATGTGGAGCAGATTGCCGCTGAAGAACAGGAGCAGTCGAACCAATCGCTTTCCGATGCTGAGTATGCCCGTCACAACCTAATTCCCGGCGAGACCACCTTTGCATTGGATGGGCGCACTTTCCGGGTCAGCAAGCTGGAGCCGGATGTTGGCCGGGTGGAACTTCAAGATGTGACCTTTGCAAATGCGGTGGGATTCCCCATCTTCCGGGTGGAGCCGATTTCAGTGATCCGTCAGCATTTGGAGCAGGAACCAGAGCCGCCCACGCCTGCCACAGAGCCAGAAAAAACTCTGGATGAAGTGCTGGACGAACACCCCGTTTCCATTCAGGTAAACGGCGAGTGGCAGACCTTCCCCAATGTCAAAGCTGCCGAGGAAGCCTCTTATGAGGAATACAAGGCCAACCTGCGCCGCACCACTGAGAATTTCCTTATTACCGACGATCACCTGGGCGAAGGCGGTCCGAAAGCCAAGTTTCAGGCCAACATCACGGCAATCAAGCTGCTGAAATATTTGGAGGAAACCACCGGGCAGGCAACACCGGAACAGCAGAAAATCCTATCTCGGTATGTAGGCTGGGGCGGTCTTGCCGATGCCTTTGACCCGGAGAAACCCGCATGGGCTGCGGAATATGCTCAGCTGAAGGAGCTGCTGACCCGGTCGGAATACGCTGCCGCCAGAGGTTCCACTCTCAATGCCCATTACACCAGCCCTACGGTCATCAAAGCAATTTATGAAGCCGTAGGACGCATGGGATTTGAGACCGGCAACATTCTGGAGCCGTCCTGCGGTGTGGGCAATTTCTTCGGTATGCTGCCGGAGAAATTGCGAAACAGCCGTCTGTACGGCGTGGAGCTGGATTCCATCAGCGGGCGTATTGCAAAACAGCTCTATCCCAAGGCCGACATCACCGTGGCCGGGTTTGAAACCACCGACAGGCGGGATTTCTACGATCTGGCGGTGGGTAATGTTCCGTTTGGTCAGTATCAGGTTCGGGACAAAGCCTATGATAAGCTGAATTTCAGCATTCACAACTACTTTTTTGCCAAGGCGCTGGACCAGGTGCGTCCGGGCGGCGTGGTGGCCTTTGTCACCAGCCGCTACACGATGGATACCAAGGATTCCACTGTGCGCCGGTATCTTGCCCAGCGCGCCGAGCTGCTGGGAGCCATCCGTCTGCCCAATGACGCTTTCAAGAAAAACGCTGGTGCCGAGGTGGTTTCAGACATCATTTTCCTGCAAAAGCGGGACCGTCCACTGGACATCGTACCGGAATGGACGCAGACCGGACAGACGCAGGATGGATTTGCCATTAACCGCTACTTCCTGGACCACCCGGAAATGGTGCTGGGCCGACAGGAACCGGAAAGCACCGCTCATGGCATGGACTACACCGTGAATCCCATCGAGGGGCTGGAGCTTGCCGATCAGCTGCATGATGCCGTGAAGTACATTCGCGGCACCTACCAGGAGGCCGAGCTGCCGGAGCTGGGCGAGGGCGAAGCCATCGACACTTCTATCCCTGCTGACCCCAATGTGAAAAATTACTCCTACACCGTTGTGGACGGCGATGTGTATTACCGTGAAAACAGCCGTATGGTACGGCCTGACCTGAATGCCACCGCCGAAGCCCGTGTGAAAGGACTGGTGGGTCTGCGAGAATGTGTCCAGCAGCTCATTGATCTGCAAATGGACGCCGCCACACCGGACAGCACCATCCAGGACAAACAGGCCGAACTGAACCGGCTCTATGACAGCTTCTCTGCAAAATATGGTCTTATCAATGACCGGGCGAACCGGCTGGCCTTTGCTGATGATTCCAGCTACTATCTGCTCTGCGCGTTGGAAGTCATTGACGAGGACGGCAAGCTGGAGCGCAAGGCGGATATGTTCACCAAGCGCACCATCAAGCCTCACAAGGCGGTGGACACTGTGGATACCGCAAGTGAAGCTCTGGCCGTATCAATTTCCGAAAAAGCCTGTGTCGATATGGCGTATATGGCGGAGCTGACCGGCAAGACCGGCGACGAACTGGCCGCCGAGCTGCAAGGCGTAATCTTCCGTGTACCTGGGCAGTTGGAGAAAGACGGCACACCCCATTATGTAACAGCCGACGAATACCTGTCCGGCAATGTGCGGCGCAAGCTGCGTCAGGCACAGCGGGCCGCACAGCAGGACCCTTCCTTTGCAGTCAATGTGGAGGCCCTTACCGCTGCCCAGCCCAAAGACCTGGATGCGTCGGAAATCGAGGTGCGTCTGGGTGCTACCTGGATCGACAAAGAGTACATCCAGCAGTTTATGTATGAGACCTTCGACACGCCGTTTTATCTCCAGCGCAATATCGAGGTCAACTATTCTTCTTTCACCGCTGAGTGGCAGATCACCGGCAAAAGCTCTGTAAGCCAGAACAATGTGGCAGCCTATACCACCTACGGAACCAGCCGTGCCAATGCCTACAAGATTCTGGAGGACAGCCTGAACCTGCGGGATGTCCGTATCTACGACACCATAGAGGATGCAGACGGCAAAGAGCGCCGGGTGTTGAATGCCAAAGAGACCACCCTGGCCGCCCAAAAGCAGCAAGCGATCCGGGACGCTTTCAAAGACTGGATTTGGAAAGACCCGGACCGCCGCCAAGCTCTGGTCCGCCAGTACAATGAGGAAATGAACTCCACCCGTCCCCGTGAATACGACGGCGGACACATTACTTTCGGTGGTATGAACCCGGCCATCACCTTGCGGGAACACCAGAAAAACGCTATCGCTCATGTGCTGTACGGCGGCAATACGCTGCTGGCACACGAGGTAGGCGCTGGCAAAACCTTTGAAATGGTGGCTGCCGCCATGGAGAGTAAGCGCCTGGGCTTGTGTCAGAAATCCCTCTTTGTGGTGCCGAACCATCTGACCGAGCAGTGGGCTTCGGAGTTTCTGCGGCTCTATCCCTCCGCCAACATTCTTGTCACCACCAAAAAGGACTTTGAGACCCACAACCGCAAGAAGTTCTGCGCCCGCATTGCCACCGGCGACTATGATGCCATCATCATGGGTCATAGCCAGTTCGAGAAAATCCCCATCAGCCGGGAGCGTCAGGAGCGGCTTCTCTATGAGCAGATCGACGAGATCACCGAGGGAATTGCGGAAGTGCAGGCCAGCGGCGGCGAGCGTTTCACGGTCAAGCAGCTGGAGCGCACCCGTAAATCCCTGGAAGCCCGGCTGGAGAAATTGCAGGCCGAGAGCCGCAAGGACGATGTGGTAACATTCGAGCAGTTGGGTGTGGACCGCCTGTTCGTCGATGAGGCGCATAACTATAAAAACCTGTTTTTATACACCAAGATGCGGAATGTGGCAGGTCTCTCCACAAGCGATGCCCAAAAGTCCAGCGATATGTTTGCAAAGTGTCGCTATATGGATGAACTGACCGGAAACCGTGGTGTGATTTTCGCCACTGGCACCCCCGTATCGAACAGCATGACCGAACTTTACACCATGCAGCGGTATCTCCAGTATGACCGCCTGCAAGAGCTGAACATGACCCACTTCGACTGCTGGGCCAGCCGCTTCGGAGAAACTGTCACGGCGCTGGAGCTGGCACCGGAAGGCACCGGCTACCGGGCAAGAACGAGATTCAGCAAGTTTTTCAACCTCCCGGAGCTGATGAACCTGTTCAAAGAGGTGGCGGACATCAAGACCGCCGATCAGCTGAACTTGCCCACCCCGGAGGTAGAATATCACAACATTGTGGCCCAGCCTACTGAACACCAAAAAGAGATGGTGCAGGTTCTCTCCGAGCGCGCCTCCAGAGTACACAGCGGCAGCGTTGACCCCTCAGAGGACAATATGCTCAAGATTACCGGCGATGGCCGCAAGGTGGGGCTGGACCAGCGCATCATCAACCAGCTGCTGCCGGATGAACCCGGCACCAAGGTCAATCAATGCGTGGACAACATCATGCAGATCTGGCGGGACGGGGATGCAGACAAGCTGACTCAGCTGGTGTTCTGCGATATTTCCACGCCCCAGGCAGCCCCATCCAAAAAGGCAGCCAAACAGCTGGATAATCCGCTGCTTCACGGGTTGGAAGAAGCAATCCCATTGGATGAGCCGGAGCCTGCCTTTACCATCTATGAGGACATCCGGCAAAAGCTCATCGCCCAGGGGATGCCTGCCGAGCAGATTGCCTTTATCCATGAAGCCAACACAGAGGTGCGGAAAAAGGAACTGTTCTTCAAGGTCCGCACCGGGCAGGTGCGTGTCCTATTAGGAAGCACTGCCAAAATGGGCGCTGGAACCAATGTGCAGGACCGCCTTGTGGCGCTGCACGATTTGGACTGCCCGTGGCGGCCCGGAGACCTTGCCCAGCGCAAGGGTCGTATCGAGCGTCAGGGCAACCAGAATCCTCTTGTCCATGTGTACCGTTATGTCACCGAAGGGACTTTTGACGCGTATCTCTGGCAGACGGTGGAGAACAAGCAGAAATTCATCAGCCAGATTATGACCAGCAAAAGCCCGGTTCGTTCCTGCGATGATGTGGACGAAACGGCGCTTTCCTTTGCCGAGATTAAGGCTCTGTGCGCCGGAGACCCCCGTATCAAGGAACGTATGGATTTGGATGTGGAGGTTGCCAAGCTGAAGCTGATGAAAGCCGACCACCAGAGCAAGCAGTACCGTCTGGAGGACCAGCTGCTCAAATACTTCCCGCAGGAAATCGAAACCAACAAGGGGTATATTCAGGGCTTTGAAGCCGATTTGGAAACACTGGCTGCCCACCCACACCCGGCAGATGGCTTTGCCGGTATGGAAATCCGGGGCGATGTGCTGACCGACAAAGAAAACGCCGGTGCAGCCCTGCTGGATGCCTGCAAGGAGGTCAAAACCTCCGATCCGGTGCAGATCGGCAGTTACCGGGGATTCACTATGTCGGTGGAATTTGAAGCGTGGAAACAGGAATATACGCTCCTGCTGAAAGGACAAATGACCCATCGGGCGACCCTGGGTACAGACCCGCGCGGAAATCTCACCCGTATCGACAACGCACTGGCGCAGATGCCCCAGCGTCTGGAGGCGGTCAAAAACCAGCTGGAGAACCTTTACCAGCAGCAGGCCGCAGCCAAGGAGGAAGTAGGAAAGCCGTTCCCATTTGAGGACGATCTGCGGGTCAAGTCCGCCCGTCTGGTGGAACTGGACACCCTGCTGAACATTGACGGCAAAGGTAACACCCAGCCGGAAACCGTGGTTGCCAAGAGCGCGCGTCCCTCGGTGCTGGACAGCCTGAAACGCCCCGTGCCGCCCCGCAGCCCTGAAAAGAAACCGAAACAACACGAGGAGGTACGATAACATGAATACCAACGATCTGAATACGGCTCTCTATGAAAAGATGGCCGCTGAACAGGACAACTACCGGGACTGGCTGAAAAGCCAGCCCCCGGAGGAAATCCTGCACCACACCTATGAGTACACGGTCCGGGAGGACATTGTGATGGCGATGGAGCAGCTGGAGCTGACCGACGCACAGGCCCAGGCGCTTTTGGATTCTCCCTCGCCGCTGGCGGATGTGTACCGTTACTTTGAAAAGCTGGAGACCGGCTACATGGATGTGATCCGGGACAGCATTGAAAACCGGGCGGATGATGTGTGCAGGGCGCAGGAAGAATTACGGACTGCCCCTCTCTACCTCCATTCTGCCGCCTATGCGTCCGAGCATGGAGAGATGGCACAATATAACCGTTCTTATCAGGCAAACAGCGCCTGCAAAGAAGCCATTGAACAGGCCATCAGCGCTCACTATGCAGAGAACCGGCTGGATACGGAGGCGGCGGTCAAAGATGTGCTGGAAAAGTTCGGGACGGAACGGGTACAGTTTATTCTTGCCAACACCATCCAGCACAAGAACCATGACGGGCGTATCTCTCAGGACAATAAAGCCTGGGCAAAAACCATTCCCATGCCGAAGGACAGCGGCGCTTCCCGCCACTGTGTCTATCTGGTTGTGGATGGGGTCAATCCCGGTCTGACCGATCTGTTTATCAGGCAGGCCAGAAAAACTATGCAGGAACAGCAGAAAAGCTCTGTCCTGCAAAAACTCAGACAGGAACCGCCTGTCCGCAAGCCTGCCGCCCCGAAGAAACGGGAGCCGGAGCGATGAGCAGCCAAAAGCGCAAGCGGGATGTGCCGGTTCTGTTTTGGGTATCCGCTGATGAAATGGAGTTGATTCAACAGAAAATGGCGCAGTTTGGGACAAAAAACCTGAGCGCCTATCTGCGGAAAATGGCTGTGGACGGCTATGTGGTGCAGCTGGATTTGCCGGAACTGAAGGAACTGGTATCCCTGCTGCGCCGGAGCAGCAACAACTTGAACCAGCTGACCCGCAAGGTGCATGAGACCGGGCGTATCTACGATGCCGATCTGGAGGATATATCCCAGCGGCAAGAACAGTTATGGGACGGCGTTAAGGAGATACTGACCCGGCTCTCCAAACTTTCGTAACAGGAACAGTTACCCCATCTGCGGAGGGAGGAACGGCGTTCTTTTCGCCGCGCCTTCCTCCGCTTTTTCTTTTTGCCCGTATCCTTGCCTTTTGGCTGTACCGGCAGGATAATATGAGTAGAAAACAGATTGCTGCAAAGGAGTTGAAGATAGATGAAAACCTTTGAAAAAGTGCTGGAGATATTTCAAGATTATCTGTCCTGTGATCTGGAGGAAGAAGTTCTTCCTTGCAGGAATGGGTATCTCCGCGTAACGTGGAATGGGGATTCCCGCTATTGTGTGGACGGACTTCTCAGCCGGACACCGGATGAGCTGTTTGAAGTGCTGCTTTCCGATTACAGCAGCTACGAGGTGATGAAGCGGACCAAAGGCCGCCGGGAAGCAACGGAAGAAGATGAAAGACAGGCGGAAATTCTCTGCCAGAGCTTTCGGAGAGCAGTCTCGGAAACTCAATATTAAACTAAGTAGAGGGGGACTATGTTCTGGAAATAAACAAGGTGGTGGATGAATAAGGAGTATTTTATTTCTGCCCATTGGTATTCAAAATAGATATGAGCACAGTTTTTAGACCTGTCAGAGGACAACAGGCCGGAAAAGTCGAAGAAGAGAGATGAGGTTACGCTACCGATTGAATCTGTTGTTTATACCTTGCATCAAGATGGAGACATATGCCAATCATGGTCGTCATGAAGGAGTAATGTTCCTTACGGTGGATGTATAAACGGTGCAGCCCATAATCATTTAAAATGCGGTTGTTGATACGCTCCGTGGCAGTGCGCTGGTTATAGATTTTTTTGTAGGCATCCGTGCCGCGGGGGACTTCGGTATAAAGACGGATATCCCATTCGGACTTTGTTTTGACCACTCTGCCATATTTTGAGGAAGTGCAGCTGTTTGGACATTTGGTACAGTGATCTTTTCCGTAAGGACAGCGCCACATGAGCACACCCCTGGAGGTGTCATAACCATTGGGAACCATGCGGAGGCCTTCCTGACAGATGGGAGTACCATTCTTGTCGATCTTAATGCTGTCTGGGATGGTTTTCGGATGCCCGCATTTGCTGTTAAGGTCGATGAAAGCCCTGATTTTTCTGTCCTTGAGCAGCCGGTAGGTGGAGAGATTGTCCATGGCGGAATCAAGGCAGATATTTTGGATGTGGAGATCAGGCATAAATCTCTCCAGTTCATTAAAGGCGGCAAGGAAGCTGACTGAGTCGTGGCGTCTGGCGCTGGTGAAGCGAAGGAGGATGGGGATATCCGATTTCAGTTCGCTGTTATAACAGGAAAGCTGGAAGAGAGTGAAGCCAAAGTAATACTTTTCAAGGTCACTGTCCCAGCCCCAGGAAGCGTCGGGATCAGAAAAATGCCGCAGGTTTTCAGGCGCATCCTTCCTGTGGTGTCCGCGGGGGCAGGAGTGGGTATGAACGGCAGTACCGTCACCGGAAACGGTAAGGTGTTCCTTGGGGATCACGCCGCACCGGATGGAGGGAAGGACGGCAACCCTGTAAAAGAGCTGCTGGAGGCGGCGTTCAAAATGAAAAGGGATATCTCTGCCGTCCATGATGCGGGATGCGAGTTCTTCTGTAATCTTAGGCTTTGATTCCTGTGCCTTCTGTCCTTTGCCTTTAGGCTTTGCGGGTTTTTTGCAGTTCCATGTTTCGGGAAGGAGTTTGCCGCGTGCGTAAAGGCCGGGGTCTGGAACGGCCCAGAGGCGGTCCATGAAGTCAAAGTAGGAGCCGAGCGGCGGGAGGGAATCCGAGGTGCAGCCGATGAGTGCGGCAAGCAGGCGGTCAGAGGCAAGCCTTTGAACCCAGAGCGTCAGTGAGGGTGGTGTAAGCCCTTTGGAGAGGAACAGGAAAAAGAGGACAAAGGAACGGATGATCTGGGGCTGGTTTTTGGCGGGCCTGCCTGTAGGGGAATAGAAAGGCAGAAGGAAATCCATGGCCAGATCGGTGTCGAGAAGGCGGAGTTTCTGCCAGGGTTCCCAGAGTTCCGAATGGAGTCTGGTTCTTTCGGAAGAATCAAGCTGGATCTTGAAATTGTGGAGAGAACATTGGTATTCCTGCATAGACTGCCAGTGTTTGATCATAGTGCGAAACCTCCTTGTAATTGATTGGTGTGGGGACACTTCTTAATTACAAGGGCGCGTTTGGTGATAGGTCTTATGTCACCAAACGCGCCGCACAAAATAGGTCTAAAGTCAATAGTCTATTTGAAAAAAGTTGAAAAATATCTCTGAATTGGGAGGAAAAGAAAAAATAAGAAAGTAAAAAAGAGCGGAAATTCGGGCTTCAAAGAGTTTCCGAGACCGCTCTCGGAAACAATGGGAGGAGGAAGAAACATGAGGGCAATCGGTTTTATTCTGAAACTGCTGTTGAAGATCGTGGTAGCTCCGGTAATTCTGGTGCTGACCCTGTTTGTATGGATTTGTGTGGGGATCGTCTATATCTCCGGTCTGGTGCTGGGGCTTATCAGCATGGTGATCGCCCTGCTGGGCGTGGCGGTTCTGCTGACCTGTTCCCTGCAAAACGGCATCATCCTGCTGGTGATGGCATTTTTTATTAGTCCGTTTGGTCTGCCGCTGGCAGCTATCTGGCTGCTGGGCAAGGTGCAGGACTTGAAATTTCTCATTCAGGATTTGGTTTATGGATAAAATATGCCACTGATGTTATTTTACTTTCCCTAAAAAATAGGATATACTATATAGGAATATATTCTGCCGCCGAGTGCAGATAGTTTTAGATAAAGGAGGGCGTGTATGGAAAATCAATTAACGCCAAACAACTCCATGATTTTGGAAATCCGAGAGCTGCTGGAGAATGCCAGAAAAAATGTTGCACAACAGGTTAATACGCAGCTTTTGACAACCTACTGGAACATTGGCCGGATTATCGTGGAGTATGAACAGCAAAATCAGATTCGCGCAGATTATGGAAAACAAACCTTAAGGGAACTTTCCAAAGAGCTGACACGGGAATTTGGAAAAGGTTTTTCTCGTTCTAATTTGCAAAATATGCGGGCATTTTATCTTGCTTATGAAAAATGCCAGACAGTGTCTGGCAAATTGTCCTGGTCTCATTACTGTGAACTTTTGAGTATTACGGATGAGAACAAACGCAGCTTTTACGAGAAAGAATCTATCAATTCGGGCTGGTCCGTTCGGGAGCTGAAACGGCAGATTGACAGCTCGCTGTATGAACGGCTGCTACTTTCCAGCGGAGATGTGAATAAAGAAAAGGTCCTCTCTCTGGCGCAGAAAGGAATGGAAATCAATCAGCCAGCTGACATCATCCGTGATCCCTATGTGTTCGAGTTTTTGGGTGTGCCGGAGAACAAACCCATATTGGAAAGCGATTTGGAAAAAGCTCTTGTCGTACAGATTGAAAAGTTTCTTTTGGAACTTGGGCGAGGCTTCATGTTTGTTGGAACCCAGCAGCGCGTGACCCTGAACAATACCCACTACTATGTGGACATGGTATTTTACAACAAAATTCTCCGTGCTTATGTACTGATTGAACTGAAAACGAAAAAACTGACACCAGAGGCTGCCGGTCAGCTCAATATGTACTTAAACTACTATGCGGCAGAAGTCAACGACCCTGACGATAACCCGCCTATCGGTATTATCCTCTGTACGGAAAAAGACAGCATCGCGGCGGAATATGCCTTGGGCGGTCTGTCCAACAATATCTTCGCATCCCGGTATGTTCTCTATATGCCGGACAAAGAACAGCTGATTGCTCAGGTAGAGGCTGTCTTGAAAAACTGGCACGAAAAGAAAGATAACTGCCATGACTGAAAAAGAACTGATTGGAAAAGTACATTTAGCGGTCTATCATCAATGCCAGCGCCGTGGTTATGCGACTCCGGTAGATGTACTGATGGAGGTCGGTGTCCTGCCAAAACAGAAATATGAGGACTGGCGGTTTGGGCGGATTGATTATCTGGAACGGGTATGTACTGTCAATCTGCGCAAACTCTCATTCATCATGCACCAGATGCGGGTGTACGCACAGAAAACTGGCTTAAAACCCTCCTTCTGTTACTACAAGCAGTGGGGTGTAAAAAAGAAAAATGGGCAGGGACACAAGCCAGTGATTCCGCTGCGGTTCAGCAAAAGCGGAAATCTGGAAATTGAGAAATGGTATGCAACTCATTTTGTGGATACCAAACGGATTGCAGTCTTAAAAGCACAGCAGCCAAAAATTTAGATTAACCAAAGGACAGCTCACACAGCTGTCCTTTTCTTTTGGAAAGGAGGTTCCCTCTGTGGCAACCACACGCATCATGCCGCTGCATATCGGCAAGGGCCGCACCGAAAGTCAGGCAATCAGCGACATTATTGATTATGTGGCAAATCCGCAAAAGACCGACAACGGAAAACTAATTACCGGCTATGGCTGTGACAGCCGGACCGCCGATGCAGAGTTCCTTCTGGCGAAGCGGCAGTATATCTCCGCCACCGGGCGGGTGCGCGGGGCGGATGATGTGATCGCTTACCATGTGCGCCAGTCCTTCAAACCCGGAGAGATCACACCGGAGGAAGCCAACCGCCTGGGCGTGGAATTTGCCAAGCGGTTCACCAAGGGCAATCACGCCTTTGTGGTCTGCACTCACATAGACAAATCGCACGTTCATAATCACATCATCTGGTCGGCGGTCAATGCGGATTGTGACCGGAAGTTCCGTAACTTTTGGGGAAGCACCAGAGCCGTCCGGCGCTTGAGCGATACCATTTGCATTGAGAACGGGCTGTCCATTGTGGAGAATCCCAAGCCCCACGGGAAAAGCTACAACAAGTGGCTGGGCGAACAGGCCAAGCCATCCCATCGGGAGCAGCTGCGGGTGATGATTGACCGTGCGCTGGAACAGAAACCGGCAGACTTTGATGCGCTGCTGAAGCTGCTTTCGGAAATGGGCTGTGAAGTATCCCGGCGCGGGAAAGTCATCCGGCTTAAAGCGCCCGGCTGGAAGAATGTAGCCCGCATGGATAACAAGCTGGGGGCCGGGTACAGTGAAGCGGAAATTCGTGCGGTGTTGGCCGGAGAAAAACAGCACACGCCCCGCAAAAAATCCACCGTGCAGCCGGAGCCACCCAAGGTCAATCTGCTGGTGGATATTCAGGCAAAATTACAGGCTGGGAAAGGCGCTGGGTATGCGCGCTGGGCCAAGGTTTTTAACCTGAAACAGATGGCGCAGACTGTAAATTTTCTCGCCGAACATCAGCTGTTGGACTATGGGGAGCTGGCAGAAAAAGCGGCGGCAGCCACCGCCCACCACAACGAACTGTCGGCGCAGATCAAGGCAGCGGAAAAGCGCATGGCGGAGATTGCCGTACTGCGTACCCATATCATCAACTATGCCAAGACCCGCGAGACCTATGTAGCCTACCGCAAGGCCGGTTATTCCCGAAAATTCCGGGAGGAACATGAGCAGGAAATCCTGCTCCATCAGGCAGCCAAAAATGCCTTTGACGAGATGGGTGTGAAGAAGTTGCCCAAGGTTAAGGACTTGCAAGCTGAGTATGCCAAACTGCTGGAGGAAAAGAAGAAAACCTACGCCGAGTACCGGCGTTCCCGTGAAGAAATGCGGGAGCTTTTGACGGCCAAAGCGAATGTGGACCGGCTGCTGAAAATGGACGAGGAACAGAAAAAGGAACAGGAAAAAGACCACGGCCAGCGGTGAGCCGGTCATGGTCCAAAGCGTTCGCAGAACGCGCAGCCACAGAATGAATTTCTGTGTTCAAAGGGGTTTGGGGGCGCTGCCCTCAACAAGCAAAGCGGAGGGGAAAATCACGGCGGGATTTTTCCCTCTGCGGGCCGAGTGTATTAACACCGGCATTGCTTGCCTCTTTTTACCCGGAAATGAAAGGAGCCAGTGAGGAAACAGTCAAATTTCACTCACCGGCTCAATTCGTTTCAAATTTCTCGGATAGTTCTGTTAGTTCTTTCGCGGTCTCCTGCGTATGGTGCAAGAGGGTTTCACGCATTTCTGACGGACAGCTGCAATAAAGCATCTTCATCTGACTGGCTCCCTCATCTTCTGGAGAAACATCTGGATTGATCAGATCGTCCAGAGAGATCGGAAGAACTTTTGCCAATGCCTTCAAAATCAAATAGGATGGATTTATTTTTCCTTTTTCTATTTTTGCAATTTGCTTGATAGATACATGGCTCAGATCCGCAAGTTCTTGTTGTGTCAGGTCTTTTTTCTTTCGGGCTTCCCGCATTTTTTGCCCCAAAGCGGTCAAATCATCAATCGGCATAATCATTCACCTCAAGTATATTCTATCGTGCCGATTTGCACAAAGGAATAACCTTATTATACCGGTCAATAGGCTTGATTATGCCGATTTTTGTAAGGGGTTGAAAGGGATGAAAAGTCAGCAGACTTTAATCAACTAGATTATCACAGGCAGGCTGGGAATCGTGCTGTCTTTTTCGATGTTGGCAAGATACCGCCATTCAATCCCAACCAATTCTGCCAATGTTTTTCGTGTCAGACGATTTGCCTCTCGTGCGGCTTTGACATCTGCACCGAAGGTTTCAAAACCGGGACAATCTTCAACTTTCGCCATATAACATCACCCGGTTACATTGTATAATTCATACTTCGCCCGTGGAATGTTACTATATGCAGGTTAGTTGAAGTTTATAATTCATATATAAAAGACCAGCGCCACTCAAAGTTGCTGGTCTTTCCGAATAATGATTTATTGTTGATTCTTTTTTAATGAAGCAATCCATGCTTGGATTGCTTCCACCAGTACATACTGCTGACGCAAAACAGCCATACCTGTTGCGGGAATACTGGGCTCATTTTCTTTTTTCTGTATATTATGTTCCAGATAGGATTTTAAAGTACTAATATTTTCCTCAATTTCTGCTATGCACGATTTTTGTTTTTCAGGTGGCAAGGAATCCAAATTCACAATAACAGCGTTGAAGTCCAGAAAAATGTTAATAGGTTTTCCAGAAATCTCAAACATGAGCCGTTCAAATTCCGCTTCTCCCGCTTCCGTCAGGGAATAAATCGCTTTTTCTGGCATCTTCCCTTCCTTTACGATTTCGCCTCGGACTAGCCCCTTTTCTTCTAACTGAATGGCTTTTTTATAAATGGAGGGAGTGCTGATTTTTACCCATTTGGATATGTTTCTATATTCTACTAACTTTTGAATATCGTAGGCGCTCATTGGCTCCTTTTTCAATATTCCCAACACGATTAAATCTATGGTCGCCATGTGGAATCACGCCCTTTCACTATGCTTTCTGCATGAAAGAATACTGTCAAATTTGCTATAAATTATAGTATTAGATTTTATACTCTTTGTCAAGACAAATCGCCTCGCTTCTCTTGACATATACTATAAATTATAGTACTATGATTTATGTGGTATGATGCTATAATCTATACTACTGTAAATTATACTTAAAGAAGCGAAAGGAGAATTAACAATGAATGAACGCAACAACAAACTTGAGCTTTTGGGCAGTGCGCCTATCCCCAAAGCTCTGATGGCTCTCGGCATACCGATTATGATTGGGATGTTGATCAATGCACTCTATAATCTGGTGGATGCCTATTTTGTGAGTGGCTTGGGCAAAAGTCAAATGGGTGCTATTTCTGTCGTATTTCCGTTGGGACAAGTCGTGGTTGGTTTAGGCCTTATGTTCGGTAACGGAGCCGCATCCTATCTGTCAAGACTATTGGGGCGCGGAGATAAAGATACCGCCGATAAAGTGGCAAGCACCGCACTGTATAGCAGTATTCTGATTGGTGCTATTATCATCCTACTTTCTACGATTTTCCTTAAACCAATTTTGGTAATGTTGGGCGCGACGGAAACAATTATGCCGTATGCCTTGACATACGCAAGAATTTATGTGCTGTCCTGTATTTTCAATGTGTTTAATGTAACAATGAACAATATTGTAAGTAGCGAGGGGGCAGCAAAAACGACCATGTGTGCCTTGCTATTGGGAGCCGTATTGAACATCGGATTAGACCCTCTTTTCATTTATACTTTGGACATGGGAGTAGAAGGTGCAGCAATCGCCACAGCAATTTCGCAAATGGTATCCACGCTTGTTTATCTTACCTATGTTCTGCGAAAAAAAAGCGTATTTTCGTTCAGTATAAAAATATTTTCTCCTACGAGGCAAATGATGGCGGAAATTTTGAAAATTGGAGTTCCCACTTTGGTGTTCCAACTGCTGACAAGTCTTTCGATTGCGCTAATTAACCGCGCATCCAGCAATTATGGCGATTCGGTCATTGCAGGCATGGGGGCGGTTACGCGAATTACTTCTATGGGAACTCTTGTTGTCTTTGGATTTCTGAAAGGGTTCCAGCCTATTGCTGGATTCAGCTATGGGGCAAAGAAGTTTGATCGCCTGCGCGAAGCAATCAAAACCTCAATCATTTGGTCTACAAGTTTCTGCTTAGTTGTGGGCTTGGTGATGGCCGTTTTTTCTACGCAGATTATCTCTCAATTTACTGAGGGAGATACTCAAATGATTTTAGCAGGTCAAAAATCACTGTTTGCAAATGGGATCACATTCATTCTTTTTGGTTTCTACACGGTTTACTCCTCTTTGTTCCTTGCCTTGGGCAAAGGTGCGGCAGGTTTCTTTTTGGGAGCATGTAGACAAGGTGTCTGCTTTGTTCCTGTCATTTTGCTGCTGCCTATGGTATGGGGAATGAACGGAATCCTATATGCCCAACCCATCGCGGATGTAATTTCCGTAGTAATCACTGTATTTATGGCGTTACACCTTCATCGGGAATTGTCTATGGCTGAAAAACAGGTTATGTCCAATTCGGAAATATAAAGTACTTCCCCTTGACTTTTGCTATCAACAATAGTACTATTGATAATAGTAAAGGTTGGAGGTGTAGTTATGTCGTCAATCGATTTAGTCATACTTGGTATTGTATTGGAAAAACCGCAAAGCGCCTATGACATTCAAAAGGATGTGGAGTACCACCATTTTTCCCGCTGGACAAAAATAAGCGTACCTTCTATTTATCGCAAGGTTCTCCAGTTGAGCGAAAAGGGTTATCTGCAAAGCGATATTGTCAAGGGCGATAAGTTTGCGGATAAAGCTATTTATTCTATTACCGATCAGGGCAGAGCGTATTTCAAGGAGCTGATGGCCTCTTATGCCGCTGGCCCAGTACCCTTGCTATTCGATTTCAATGTGGTCATTACCAATTTGAACAAGATGGACAAGGCCGAAGCGTTGGAGCTGGTTTCGGCTTTGCGCCGGAGCATACAGTCCTCGGCTGAATCCAACGAGGGCTATGCGCGGGAATTTACAGACATTCCTTTGGTTGGGAGAACAATTTTTGAGCAGCAGCAGCTTCTCTATCGCGCCCTTTTGGAATGGCTGGATCACTTTGAAGGGCAGTTCTTAAAAGAATGAGCACAGTCCCCCAAAGCAGTTTGACCATCCTGTTTGAAGCTCCATTTTGGATTGGTCTATACGAAAGAACGGATAACGGTAAGTACGAGGTATGTAAAATCACTTTTGGTTCAGAGCCCAAAGACTATGAGGTCTATGAGTTTCTGCTGAAAAATTGGCATAAATTGAAATTCAGTCCCCCGATCCAGACCGAAGTAGCCATAGAGCGAAAAATCAATCCCAAACGAATGCAGCGCGAAATCCAAAGTCAACTGCAAGATAAAGGCATTGGCACAAAGGCACAGCAGGCGTTGAAACTCCAGCATGAGCAATGTAAGCTGGAACGGAAAACCAAGAGCCGTGAGCAGAAAGAGGCTGAGAAAGACCGTCAGTTTGCCATACGGCAGGAAAAGAAGAAAGCCAAGCACAGAGGAAGATAACATGAAGATAGAATGGATTTTATGCCCCTTTTGCGGCAGCAAAACGCGATTGAAAATCCGCGATGATACAGTACTGGAAAACTTTCCGTTATATTGTCCTAAATGCAAACATGAAACCCTGATTATAGTAAGAAAACTAAATTTATCCATCGTTCAAGAGCCAGACGCACAGACGCAGAGCCGATAATACACAAGGTAAATTCACTTGTGGTTATCGGTCCTTTTTTATTTCAATATACGACGAGAGCCTGCCCCGCCCAACGGGGAAAGAAAAAAACCGTAGCTGGGCAGGTTGATTTTGTGCGCTTACTCTACATACTCTGGCGGCGGTTTTGAGAAATGATATGCTCCCTTTAAAGTAGACAGCGGAAAAACAAAACTGTCGAAACGGAGGGAGCAATTATCATGAGCTTAAAAGGCAAAATACCACCGGAGCTAAAGATTCAGGCCGTAGAGGATTATCAGGCAATCCGCAAGGGTTCTACTGAGATAATTAAGGAATTAGGGATTCGCAGAAGCACCTTTCAATCCTGGGTGCGGAAATATCAGATGGAGGGTCGCAGCGGGCTGTATCCGAAAAAGCATGTTACAAGTTATCCATCCTCACTGAAGCTGGCGGCAGTAGAAGACTACATGGGCGGAGGAGGCTCGCTGGATGCCATGTGCCGCAAATACGGGATATCCTCCCATGCGGTTTTGCAGCAATGGATTACGTTGTATAATCAAGGCCATAGAGAGTTCAAGACACGCAGAGCGCGGGAGGAAACAGATATGGCCGAAAAGAAGAAATTATCGTACGAAGAAAAATTGCAGGCAGTGTTATATTGCATCGGGCACCGGTTGGATTACCGGCAGGCCAGCGAGCAGTACAAAATCACCTACCAGCAGATCTATAACTGGGTCAAAAAATATCAGGAGCAGGGAGAAACCGGGTTGCTTGACCGCCGGGGGAAACGCCGCCCTCCTGCCGAATACAGCGAGGAGGAAAAAGCTGTGGCAAAGCTGCGGAAGCTGGAAGCGGAAAACAGAAGGCTTCAAATGGAGAACGATTTCTTAAAAAAATTGAACGAACTGGAGGGGAGGCGGTAAACAGGCTCACACGCCGCAGGAAGGTCTATGAGGCGATCCATACGCTTCATCAGGAAAAAGGATATGAGATCGCATCGTTATGCGCGTTATCCGGGATTCCCCGCTGTTCTTACTACAAATGGCTTCACCGGGAAGAAAGTGCCTCAGAAAAAGAAAATACCCTCTTGCTGGAAGAAATCATCCGTTTGTACAGCGAAGTAAAAGGCATCTACGGTTATCGCCGTATGACGCTGAATGTGAACAGCCGGCTCCAAAGGAACTACAACCACAAACGGATTTACCGCCTGATGAAAAGTGTACATATGCAGGCCGTGATACGCCGAAAGAAGAAGCACTATGTCATGTCGGAACCGCGCATTACCGCTGAAAACGTATTGAACAGAGCATTTACGGCAAACAGACCCAATGAAAAATGGCTGACAGATGTCACAGAATTCAAACTTATCAATGGGAAGAAAGCATACCTGAGTGCGATCCTTGATCTCCATGACAAAAGCATCGTTGCTATGCACTGGGTCAATCCAATAACAATCAGCTTGTTTTTGACACCTTTGACAGAGCGGTGAGAGCCAACCCCAGCACCCACCCTCTGTTTCACAGTGACAGAGGCTACCAGTACACCAACCGGCAGTTCAAAGCAAAGCTGGACGGCATCCATGCAACGCAGAGTATGTCACGACCCGGCCGCTGCATCAACAACGGCCCTATGGAGGGCTTCTGGGGGATTCTCAAATCTGAAATGTACTACCTCCAGCAATTTCATACCTTTGAGGAATTGAAGAAAGCCATCGACGAATACATGGACTTTTACAATACAAGGCGGCTTCAAGCTAAGTTAAAGGGCCTGGCTCCTCTTGCTTACAGGAACCAGACCCTCGTGGCGTAATTTTTCTTTTTTTACCTGTCTACTTGACAGGGGGCGGTTCAAAATGAACCGCCGTGTCTATTTTTGCCTATTTTCACAGCATCCATGACCTGCACCAGCTAAAAAAAGCCTTGCCCCTCCTCCGGGAAGGTATGACTTCCTATCGGTATTATCGTTCCGCCTAAATCAGCAGAATGGTAGGTGTTTTTGTCGCGCCAGTTTCCCATTGCGGGGAGCTGGCGTTTTTTATTGTCGATTTTTCAGGAAAGCTCCTGAAGTATGTC
>ENA-UONU01000589-UONU01000589.1-human-gut-metagenome-genome-assembly--contig:-CS51-NODE-589-length-36794-cov-4.955334_pt1 | contig 36794 bp, 28 predicted proteins | sample MGYA00242462_ERZ724009 | MGnify/ENA metagenome assembly ERZ724009 | reverse complement strand
TATTATCAATTTTATTATCCGTCTTTCTGAAATAAAAGGAATTGTGCAGGGTTGCCGTCGCGAATTCCATTCCGAGCTCATTGGAAATCTCATACAGAGGAACCAGATCCTCGCAGTTCATATCCTGTACGGTCATTCCAAAGCCCACATCCGGATGGCCCATTTCCACAAGCTTCTTCAACGTTCCGTATCCCCGGTTGAATCCATCCGGGATCCCGCGTATCGCGTCATTTGTCTTCTGCAGCCCTTCTATGCTGATTCTGATTCCAACCTGAGGAAATTCCCTGCACAGCTCAATAATTCTGTCTGTAAAATACCCATTGGTTGAAATGACGATTCTGTCAGATTTTTTGTAAAGTTCTCTGACAATTTCCGGAATATCCTTTCTGATAAAAGGCTCGCCGCCGGTGATATTGGTAAACGCCATTTCCGGAAGCTTGCGGATCACATCCAGAGTTATCTCGTCCTCCGGCCTGGTAGGATCCCGAAAGCAGTCGCACATATTACAATGGGCATTACATCTGTAGGTAACAATTACAGTCCCGTAAAGAGTCCTTCTTGCCATTCTTCTTTATTCCTTTCCTGCGCACCGATTATTCGATACTCTTAAGTATAACATTACTGTCTGTATAAAGACAATATTTTTACCTGTTCTTCCAGAAAGTTAATATTTTAAAACGAATGCGTGGCCAGAATCAGCGGATCCGGGGCACAGGTGATTTTATCCGGATTTCGGTTCAGATATGCTCCCCAGAATCCAAATGTGCTTTCCGTAAATATATTATGCCTGCATTCTGCCATAAGCTGCATATCCCGAAAACTGTCCTCCCCCTTATTCCAGTTCACAAAATATACTCTGTCCTTTTTAAAGTTCAGTCCAAATACCTTCTCATTCTGCTCACACCATCCCACGCTGTTCTCATCCGTAAAAAAAATAAATACAGGATTTTCCACATGACGTTTGATGTATTTGACCGCCCGTCTGAAAAAACCGTATTTATAACAATATCCATTTAGAAACAGCAGATCGCTTCTGCGCGCATGAATGGAAACCGCATTGCAGCCATGGATCAGCTCCAGCATCCTCCGGTTTTTCTCATCCGTAATCTCCGGGAACCGGAATGCCTCCCGGATTTCCGCATCCATTTTCTCGATTCCAAAGCCCTTGTATTTAAAAGCGAAGGAATGACCGATATATACGTTGGATGGGTATTTCCGGAACACATTATACTCCTGATTTTTCGCCCTGATCAGCTTCGGCGCAAGCGCTTTTCTCATATACCTCTTGATATGATACCCCATTCTCGTCTGAAAGAACCGGGTCAAAAGCCTTCTGGCCTTTTTTCCAATCCCTGCCTCTGCAGAATCATGATCCGGCATTTCCGGCTTTTTTCTCAAATTAGTCAGCTTCAGCCCCTCCGCATTTAATGCTTCTGTAATATATGGAGCGTAATTCCAGTTTTCTTTCCAGAATTCACTCTTTTCCACATGCTCCAGAATTCTATGCCATGCTTCTTCTCCAAACAGAGACTTCACATTAGGTGGATTAATCCCGAAAATGCGTCCCAGCTCGTATCCGTTCCATATGGAAAACATCCCCTCCTTCTGAGGAAGCTCATAAATCAAATTTTCCAGATAGCATTCTTCGTCCGGATTCTGCCTGCGGATTGCCATATATTCCGCATAGTCCAGCATCTGATTTCCCAGCCCGGAATCCATATGAACCACTCTCATAGAGTATCCTTCTCTCCCTTCTTTTCTTTCTCCCGGTTCAGAATCCGCATGGGATTACCTACTACTGTACAATTATCCGGAACATCCCGGTTCACCACTGCCCCGGCCCCTATTTTCACATTGCTTCCTACGCGGATACCTCCAAAGATTACCGCATTGGCATAAATATCCACATTATCGCCAAAAACAGGCTGTATCCGTTCACTTTTATCAGACGCTTTCCCCTTTCCGATCGTCACACCGTTTCTGACCGTCAGATTTTTCCCCGCGAGATGAGGTCTGATCACACAGAAATTATGATCAATCCGCAGGCCTTCTCCAATCTCACCGCCCGTAATCTCCACCGTATCGACAGGCGCGAGAAAAATCCTGCACACCGCTCTCAGAAAATGATTTTTTTTCGTTCTGTAATAAAAAACATTCCGAAATGGTTTATAAAACAGAAGACAATAATTGAGGGCTCCAATCCCTGCACTCTGATAAGGTATTTCTTCCAGATACCGTTCCACATCTTTATCTATAACGGCAGACATTCCTCCTATAAAGTATAAAATATCCGCAAAAACAGTCCTGAAAAAAAACAACTTTTGTAGTATCGTCTTCTTATCCATTCTTTCCTGTATACTCTCCTTCAGCGTTCTCTTTCCCGCCGGTAAAGTCTGTATTCTTTCTCTGCATCCTCATAGGCCCGGATGAACTGATCCGCCAGCTTGTCCCAGAGGAAGCGGCTCTCTATCGTATTTTTCGCATTCCTGCCAAGACGGCAACGAAGTTCATCATCTCCGGCAACCCCAAGAATCTTTTCCGCCCAGGAGGGGATATCAAACCGGTTCATCATATAGCCATTCCTTCCATCCTCTATCAGCGTACTGGCCCCGCCGTTCATGCTGCTGATTACGGGCAGCCCAAAATACATGGCTTCCAGCAGAACCATACCGAATATCTCATAATTGCTGGTGAAGACAAACATATCCGTCCTCTGGTAGATCAGGGCCAGCTCCTTTTGCGTCGCCTTCTGAAAATAAATAACTTTACCTTCTTCCGTCAGCGGCCGGATTCTCTCCAGAAAAGCCTTACGATAGCCCTCCTCCCCATCCCCCACTATGACAAGGCGGATATTCTCTCTTTTTTTATGAAGAAATTCGAACAGTTCGATCAGGAAATATACATTTCTCCTCTCCTCGATCTTCCCCACATACAGCAGCCTGAAACCAGACTTATCTTCTGAAAGCCTGCATGTTACCGTCTCTCCCTTTTGAGGAACAAACTGTTCCCTGTCAATGCCAACACCAACCGCCCGAACCAGGCTGAACCCTTTTTGTCTCAGGAAATCCGCAGCCAGCTCACTTTTGGTCAGCGTCACCACGTGCCTGTATTTTCTGCCTCTGAGAAAAAGCATGTCGAATACTTTGCATTTCAGGTTATAGCCGCGGGCGTATTCATGATAATACGGGCCATGGTATATAACCGTGGGACGCTTCAGCCGGCTGTAAAGCATCCAGCTGAATATCTGATCATACTCATGAACCTGTATTACATCATACTCCGCCATAATACGGAATACAGACGGCATAAACCCGTTCTTAAAGATTGAGAACCCTTTAAAATGGTAAATGGGAAAAGAATAACTCCTTCCATTTCTTTCAAAACGATATATTTCTTCCCGATCTCTGTTCCTTCCCGCATATAATACCACTCCACAGCCAATCCCTCTGCAGGCGAAGGCCTTCGCGAGTCCAATCTCCTGCACATTATAGGCGTTCAGATTTAGAATATCCGGAAAAGTACGTATGATGAGTACCTTCATTCTTTATTTCCCCTGTGTTTTCCCAACAGCCTGTGCTTTATTCTTCTCATGAACCGGAAAAATTCCACTCCAAACATTTTTAAAAGAAATTTCTTTATTTTAACCGGAATTTCTTCGCGGACCGTTCTCCAGGATGCGGTATAATGATGAACCAGAACCGTTTTATCCGTAATGGTATAGATCATATCATACACATTATAACCGCCAAACACTTCATTAGGAAAAATTCTCATTCCATCTCCGATCTCCTGATACTGCCCATTGAATTTCAGCCCGAATTTTTCCGTTTCTCTGGCAAAAATAACCGGATTGGGCGTCAGTTTCATATTTCCGTCTCCGCTGTAAAATCCTGTCCCATCATAATAGTTCAAAATCTCCTTTACCGCTTCATTCCCCTTTTGCGCAGCAAAAAAACCGGTCATCAGAGAATGGGGAAGTTCGAACGCGATGACAAATTTCGCCCCATTCAGCTTATCCGTGAAATCCGCCCTGACTTCAATATCCGTATCAAAATAGATTCCGCCATAGTGATAAATCACATAAACTCTGACATAATCACTTACAAAAGCATATTTTCCGGCTTCATATGCCTCTCTTGCAAATCTGTGGCCGGCCAGATCAAAATTATCCTCGTTCCATTCAATAATTCTATATTCCGGCAGATATTTTCCCCATGTGCTGATGCACCATTGAATAAATTCGGGCTTTTTCTTTCTGCCAAACCAGCTGTAATGAATAATTTTAGGGATATATGATTCCATCTTCCTCCACACTCCGCCCTGTCAGGTAATTCTGAACACATAAAAGCTGTAATATTCCAGGTGATATTCTCCCAGCTGCTCTGTTTTTCTGTGCTCCGGCAGCTGCATGTCCTCCAGATTCTCTTTCGAGCAGAAATACCAGAATTCCGTATTGCTTTCCGTATTGTCCGCAATTTTACGAACACTGTCTGCAGATATCCGCTCCACATTTTGCCTTCCCAGATAATATATCAGGCACCCCTGTATGTGTTCTCCATCTGTACTCACCAGGGCATTTTCATCTATATCGGCAATCACCCCCTGAAACTCCTCATAATATCCCTTTCGAATGGTTTCCCATCTCACAAACTGAACTGTATCAATAAATCCTGCTGCCAGAACAATCAAAGCGGCCGCCACACTCACAAATCGTTTTCTTCCGCTCCTGTTTTCCAGCATCATTCCCGCATATGCCAGCCAAAAGCATCCCAGAGCCGTGACCATGTATCTTGCGACAAAAATCGGCCGGGCAAGTAATGAAACTACAACACCCACAGTTCCCGTCAGAAAAAGGACTATGCATCCCCACAACAGCCACCTGGCTTTTCCCTCCCGTCTCCCACACATCGTACAGAAAAACAGGCTCACATAAGTCACCGCAAGAGCAATTCCAAGTATGATGTCGGCATGAAACATATCCATAGGCGGTTCAAACAGGAAACGAAAATATTCGTACAGCGACTGAAATGTAATCGGCCCGATCCAATACCCGTCCATGACCTTTCCTAACTGCCTGACGAAAACCAAAAACCATGGCAGAAACAGCACGCAGGATGCAAGAACACTGACCAGCCATTTTTTCAAAAATTTCCTGTTATTTCCATGATAAATAAGCATACCCAAATAAATCACAGCAACCGCAATACAGGCAAAATAATGGGTATAGGCCGCAAAAACACCAAAAATCAGCAGGAAATACCAATTTTTTCTGACTCCACCGTCCCGTAAAACTTCTCCTGCATAAATATAAGCCGCCGTGACAAAGAACATCGCCCAACTGTATCCCCGGATCTCAATCGCATAGTTCAGCATATTCGGCATAACCGTCAAGCATACTGCAAACAGCAGTGCGGCTGCATATCTTCCTTTACCTGCCATCTTTTTTCCCGCAAGCAGGATCGTAAGAAAAAAAGGAATTACTGAAAAAATTTTACCTGCAGAAACATTTCCCAGTCCAAGTTTCTGAGTTACACCAAGGAATGCCTTCAGCATAATATAATACAGCGGCGGATGAACATCATCAGATGCACGACTCAACATTTCTCCCCAGGGAAGTTCGACCAGTTCCAGACTGAAAATTTCGTCCACCCACAGAGATCCGCTGTTTGAACAATACAACAACAGCACCAGAAGCACCAGCAGGAAAGCCGCATATCCGATCTCTGTCCTTTTATCCCTGTTCAGCCCTTTTTCAATCACCATTCCCATCCTCATCAGTCTTCCTGGCAGCCGTAAAGCGCTGCAAGCTTCTCACAGTACTCCTCCACCGTATCAAAGCTTTTTATCCGACAATTCGATGTATATTCTGACAACAACTTCCTGTCATTCCACAATTTCCATATTTTGTCACTCAATTCATCCACATCACCGCTTACAAACAGCTCGCCCGTCCACCCCTGTTCCACCAGCTCCGGGATACCGCCGATATCCGCTCCAATCACCGGCGTTCCATAAGAAATGGATTCCATCACGGAAAATGGGCAGTTTTCATACCATTCGGATGGATAAATGCTGAAAGCCGCCTCCGCAATCAGCTTTTGCAGGGCGTCTCCGCTCCGAAACCCCCTGTTGGTCACATTTTCCACACCGTTCACTTCTGCTCCCAGGGGACCGCTTCCCGCAAAAATAAAAGGAATTTCCGGCAGCCTTCTGCAGGCGTTCAGTAATGTCCGAATCCCTTTTTCTTCTGAAAAACGTCCAAAGTAAAGGACGTATTCCTTCTTTTCCGTCTTCTGTTCAGAGCTCCCGACAAAATTGTGCATGACAATGGTCTTCCCGGCAAACAGCGGATTATGATCCAGCTTCTCCTTCATAAAGCGCGACGGACAGATTATACGGTCCAGATAACGGTAGGTGCCAAGCCGGCGGTACAGACTGCCCTCCATACTGCCAAGCAGGCTTCTGAGTCTGGAATTATGAATACATCTGTGTGCCGTGCACTGCAGAAAGCCTTTTTCCAGACACCTCTCACAGTTCTCCCCCGTCGCGGGAATCCGCATCATGTGGTTGGGGCAGACCAGCTGATAGTCATGCGCGGTATACAGCACGCGTACCGTTCGCCCGGTCTCCTTCCTGTATTTCTCAATCTCCATCAATATGGAAGGAGTAAGCTGAAAGTTAAAGTTATTCAGATGAACCACATCCGGCCGAAAATCATCCAGCACCCTGCGAATCTTTTCTCTCGCTTCTGCTGAATAAATAATCCGGAATGGATAGGTCAGTCTGGACAGCTTTCCGGAATGAAAGTCCATGCCAGAGGTATAGCTTTCCGCATGATTTCCCACAACACGGCCTTCATGCTCCATACCGAAATACTGCACCTCATGCCCCATCTTCTGAAGCTGCTTTCCCGTCTCAAAAAGATAAGTCTCCGATCCGCCATTGGGATACAGAAATTTATTGACCATCAGAATTTTCATTCGCATCAGACTCACGCATCCTTTTGTGCTGTATACAGCTTCAGGGTTTCCGCCACCACATCATCCCAGTTATATTTCATACAGATAAAATCCTGACTTTTCCGTCTGATGGCTTCCACCTGCTCCGGAGCATCCAGCAGCGCGGAAAGTTTCTGCTTCAGATCCTCCACATCACCCTTCCGGAAGATAACGGCATTTTCCTCCACGACCTCTGTATTTTCCTTAATATCACTCACCAGGCAGCAGTTTCCGAAGCTCATCGCTTCCAGCAGGGTTAATGCCATACCCTCCACATCACTTGGGAGGACGAACAAGTACGCATTGGAATAAAGTTCCTCCAGGCACTGGCCATGTACGAAATCCGTCATGATGATCCGCTCATCCTGGGCTGTCATCTTTCGAATCTGCTCCATGTAAGCGTGGCTGTGGCTGCTTCCCCCTGCAATGACCAGCTTTTTATCCGTTTTTATCTGATAAAAGGCTTCAATCAGATAGTGCAGTCCCTTTTCCGGCACAATTCTGGCAAGAAAAAGGATATAGCCGTCTTTTTTCAGTCCGTATTCCTTCTGGATCAATTCCGCTTTTCTGACCTGCGGGCGGATAATTCCGTTTGGAATAAAATGTGTCTTCCTTCCATAATTCTCCAGGAAATATTCCTGCATATTCCGGGACAGGACAATCACCTCATCCGCGTATTTTGCAGCAATTTTTTCTCCCAGCTTCAGCATTCTGGAAGCAAAGTTTCCCCATTTCGATCTCTGCCAGTCCAGCCCGTGAATGGTCGCAATCACCCGGATTCCAAAAAGCTTTGGGATCAGCAGCATAATGCATGGCCCCTCTGCGTGAAAATGAATCACATCATAATGTCCAAAAAGCGCTCGAATCGCAGCAAAAAAAGAGTACACAATCGCGTTCAGAGAACTGCTTTTAGGCGTAGGAATCGTAATCAGACGAATTCCGTTATAATATTTTCCACGTCTCTGATCAAATCTCTTTCCCGCCGTATGCTTGCCATACCGGTTATACGCATCCACCCTGCAGCCCAGTTTCACCAGCCGGGTGGACAGCTCATCCACCACTATCTCCACGCCGCCTTCACGGGAGGGAATCCGCTTATGGCCGATCATGGCGATTTTGAGAGGCTTTTCCCGTTTCCGGTTTTCCGCGTCAATCCCCCGCTTTCCTTTCATGCCTTCCTTAATCAGATCAAAAACAAAGGAGAAATTGGTATCCAGATACCGGACAAGAAGCCGTTTCGGGTCCTGTCCGATCCGGTACAGCCACTCCATGCAGACCTCCTGCATCCATTTTGGCGCGCGCTTCACCGTTCCGGCATGGAAGTCAAAACCGGCTCCCACTCCAAGCATGACGCCGCAGACTCTTCCGCTGTGAGCCGCCAACCACTTTTCCTGCTTCGGCGCTCCCAGCCCCACCCAGATGAAGTCCGGCTCTGCAGCGTTGATCCGTTCCACCGCCTCACGGTCCTCTTCCTCCGTCATTGGACGGAACGGCGGGGAATACATGCCGACAATGTTCATTTTCGGATATCTTTCTGTCAGCTTCTTTCTCAGCGCGTCCAGAGTTTCCTGCGTGCTGCCGTAAAAATAATGCCGATAGCCCTTCTCTTCAGAAAGGGCAAACAGCTCCGGCATCAGGTCCGGGCCGGGCACACGTCCGGCCTCTTTCTCGCCGCCCATATACTGGACAATGGAAAGCGGCTTGCCATCCGGAATATTCAATGCCGCTCCGTTCTGCACTTCTCTGTACTGCGGATCCCGATAGGCGGTCACCGTAGTATGGACATTAGATACGCAGATGTACTGCCCCTTCAGTTCCTCCAGGTGTTCTTCGATGTACCGCACCGTTTTATCCATGTCTGTAACATTGGTTTTTGTCCCCAAGATGCTGTAATATTTCAAATTTTCCGTCATTTGGTTCTCTTTTCTCATATTTTCTGATTATTCATTCTTTTCAGAATTCTATCTCTTTTTTCCAGACCATTCCCGCCCTCTCCAGGATTACCTCAGTCTTTTTGCGAATATTCCATACAGATACCTGAACTCAAAGGTCCTTCCAAAGAAAAGAAGGAAAATTCCGTTATATACCACCGTCACAATAACCGCCATTCCAATCATGCGGAGCAGACTCACAGAGGAAAGCACCAGATTTCCCAGAAGCATGCAGATGACCAGCGCAAGAACGGAAACACCAATATAGCGGAACGCGTCAAGAAAATAGCTGTCCGCCTTTTTATCAAAGCAGGTACGGTAAATGATAACAGGCCGGACCACATTCGCGATCAGTCCGGACACAATCGTTCCGATATAAACTCCAAGCAGGCCGATGCGCTGTACCAGAACAATGGAGAGCACCAGATTCACAGCTCCCTGGATCAGGGGCAGGAACTTATCCTGTTCAAATACACCGGCCGCAGTTTTATAATTGGAAAGCACCACCCGCTCGCCCTTAAAATAAAAATCAATCAGGATCGCGCCCACCACCGCAGCCGGCAGCGCGAATCTGTCTCCATAATACCAGGAAATAAACGGTGTCAGCAGCAGGAAGAAGCCCACTGAGGAATATCCGTAAATCCAGGACGCAAAAAAGCGGTACACCCGGAACATTTCATACTGCTTCTCGTCCGATTCCGTGGCGATCAGATTCCCGAAGCTCGATATCACGGAATTGAAAATCACGTTTACAAAATTGGCGATCAGATTAATCACCTTATTGTAATTGTCCACATAGCCGGACATGGTAACGTTAATGAAGCTTGTGATGATGATGGAATCCGTCTGCAGCCGTGCGGCGTCCCCTACTTTATGGCAGACCAGTGCCCCAGTCTTTTTCTTAATGTCAGAAAGCTCCTCCCCTGTAAGTTTTCTGACATTCTTTTCCTTCAAAAGCGGATATTTCCGGTTCAGGTACGCGTTTGCGAAGATCTTCTGGATCAGCTCGATGGCTGCCGCCGCCAGCAGGTACAGATAAAAATCAGGCACCAGCAGCAGAATCAGAATCTGCGTCAGCACCGTCGCGATCTTCGTGATCGTCAGGACATTGGACTGAATATAGTTTTTCTGTTCCGCATTTGGAAGGCTGTACTTATACGCCACAAAATAGGAGCTTACCGTATTGAACAGAAAGATCAGATAATAACCGATCAGATCCGCATTGCTGTCAATCCCCACCGGATCCTTAATGATAAATCTCAGAAAAGGAACCAGCAGAAGTCCCGCGCAGGCCACCACCAGAGCGATCACCCGGTAGGCCTTCTTGTAAAACTGCATATAGGCCTTGACCGTTTCCTTATCGCCGCGGGCCACCGGTCCGTATAAACTGAAATTAACCGCCGTTCCAAGCCCCAGCTCAGCCAGGGAAAGCACGGAAAGGATACTGCTGTAGGTGCTGTTGACGCCGAGCAGAGTTTCACCCAGCTTTATAATAAATATCTTCTGTAACGCGATACCCAGAACCCCTGTTACGGCATTGCTCAGATAGCCGAACATGATATTCCGGGCCGCATATTTCACTCGTCCCATTTACGACTTCTTTCTGTTTTTTCCAGAATTTTACCACATATTTATGTGTATCTTACCATAAACAGCCAATTTCTTCAACCGAACGGATGGTTTTCGCCAATTTTCATGTTTTTCCCACACTTTTTCCAATCCTGTCCTTTTTAGTATTGCTCCCAAAGGCCGGCCTTATACCGGACCTTTTTTCGCTCTCACTCTCCCGCTCCATCTCGCTTTTTCCGAAACGAACCGACATAGATGCCGAACAGCACAACTCCCACCGCCGAACACAGAACGCCCATTAGGAAATCCTCATTTCGATAAGTAAAACGGATCTGATTTCTGCCTTTCTCCACCGGCACCGCCATCATACCGTTGGTTTCCATAATCTCAACCCGTTCCCCATTTACTTCAGCCCGAAAGCCGTCGTCATGGGGGACAGAGAAAAAGGCATATCCCTCCCCGTCCGTATTCAGCACGGCCGTAAATCCTTCCGGATCCTTTTCCAGACTCTGTATGCCGTTTTCGACACGTTCACTGACCAGCTGATCCAGATACTCCTCTGACAGCTTTTCCACAGATATTTTTTCTTCAAATAAGCCGTCGAATTTCTCCATTGTCAGCGCTGCCTCTTCTTCCTTTTCCTCCGGCACGATCAGACATTCCAGCATAACAGCAGCCCGAAGCTCCTTTGGCACCTGCAGGAAATCTTTCTCCGTCATATAGGTCTGATATGCGCTACCGATGGGAACCGCGTTTTCATATTCACAAAGATAGAACTCTTTCCCTCCCGCGGAAGCCTTCTGCAGAATATCTGCCCCTTCCTCAGGTTCTGCTGTCACATAGTATTTTCCTCCAAGAAGTTCCCTGGTTCCGTCCGGTCCCTCCGGAGTAAAAATGGGACGTGAGGTTCCAAGCGCTTCATAAAACTGATAGATGGATCCGTTTACCATGGATGTGAAGGATCCGGTTCCCGGCAGCGCGCTCGCCATGAGCAGCGTATTATCGCTGCTCGCGATTCGATATCGTTCATCCGGAAGAGAGAACTGCCCAAATGCCTGCAGTCTGTCGTAGTAGTCCTGCGGGCTCTGCCCGGAGCCGCGCTGATACAGCCAGGCGGTCGTTCCCGTTGTGAAAATGCAGAAGGCCAAAATCCCTGTCCCAAGCCCGAACATATACCGCTTCTCATTCCGGACAGCTCCCACGATCAGTCCGGTCAAAAGCACGCCGGCGACTCCGGCAATCGACCAGGTCAGGAAAACATCCTTCTGATAAATCAGCTGATATCTGTGTTCAGACCACCAGAAGGAGCCGATGGTCATCGCCGTCATGAAAAGGCCGAGCGCCGCACAGACGCTTTTTACCGGGTATTCCCTTCTTTTTTCCAGAACCATTGCGGATGCCAGACTCATCAGAAGAATCAGCATATACAGCCACCTGTGGTAGTTCGTATCGGAAAACAGGCCGAAAACGCTGTTAAGCAGCGGTATTCCCGTCATGAGCATTCCTCCGGCAAGAAGAATGGCGAGCCAGTCCTTTTTCTTTTTCAGAATATAACAAAGGGGAAGCGACAGGCCGATCATGGGAAGATAAGACGACCAGGAAGACCAGTCATATTCCCTGATACAGGACTGGGCGCTCATCAGTTCTCCCGGGAAAAGAAGCGCACGCACTGCCTGAAGATAATCCCGGTTTCCGCTGTAAATCCATCTTGAAACCGGCAGATGGTTTGTCAGCCTGGGATTTTCCAGGGTAAACAGTACAGACGGAAGGAACAGCACTCCCCCCATCATGATACCGAGAATCCCCTCCAGCAGACAGCTTCCAACCAGCCTTCTTTTCTTCCAGATATGCCCGCCTTCCCGTACCAAAAAGTAAAGAATCAGGAAGATCACCTCCTGAATCAGGAAGTAATAGTTGACAAGGGCGTTGACCGCAACTCCCAGCGCCAGCGCTCCCTTCTTTCCGTCCCGGGACAGCTTCTCATATCCGGTCAGCATCAGCGGGAAAAAGGCCACAGCATCATGAAAGTGATGGAAAATCAGATTCACGGACTGGAATCCTGAGAAGGCATAAAGCATTGCGCCGGCCGCCGCATATTTCTTCCCGACGAACCGTTTCAGATAACCGTAGGCGCACGCTGCCGCAGCCGCATACTTCGCCATATACAGCCAGCCGACAACGTAGGGATAGTTTTCTGCGGAAAAAAGAAAGGATATCCAGGCAAAAGGACTTCCAAGCACGTAAAATCCAAATGCCCCAATGAAGCTTGAACCCAGGTCTATGGACCAGTTCCACCCGATATTTCCGCTTTTTACCGCACGGTTTGCCAGCATGTGAAAGGGAATCTGCTGTTCGTTAAAATCGTTGCCCAAGGTGAAAATACCCTCCCCGCGAATCAGCAGAAGGGCAAAACTCAGCATGGCCGCAAAATACCCCAGCGCAAATACCTGCACATAGCCGGATTCCCACAGCCTCCTTAATCTCCCTGCTTTCATTTGAACACAACTCCTGTTATCGTTTTTTCTATCGCCGTGCTCTTCAAATCTACAGCACGCTCCCCTTTTCATCGATCAGCACCCAATCTTCCCATAGCGCATGCATCCTTGCCGGATCGATCACCTGGCTGTTCTTATGCTTTGCCGGACGAATGGTGATCTTATCCTCCCGGCCATTCAGCCTGGCTCCCCAGAAGCTGAAGGTGCTGTTGGCGCAGATATTCGCACGGCAGTGGCTCATCAGCTCACAGTCGAAGAAGTTGTCCGCTCCCCGGTTCCAGTCCACGATGGTATATTCCACTCCCTTAAAATGTTCCTTCAGATAGGCGGTATCATCCGAGAACAGGTAAAAATGCGCATCCGGCATGCGTTCCCGCACATAGTTCATCGCCGCCGCATAATAGGCGTCTGTACAGATGCCGCCGAACATGCCCGCATTTTCCGGGTCCAGATAATCGCCGCGGCGAATATGGAGGCTGACGGAATTTTCCTGTTCCATCCGCTCCGCCACGCGCTCGTTCTGAGGATTTCTGCTGTCGGGGAAACGGATTTTCTCCCGAAGCAGAGGCATAATATCATGGTAATATTTTTCACAGGCCCAGTGCCCTTCCAGGTATTTATTCTCAAATGAAAATATTTCGGGATGGTACATATCGGCTTCATAGAAATGCGGATCAGCCGCCGGATTCAGCTTTCTTTTCACCTTGCCAAGAAAACCCGCCAGACCGGAAATGCCGCCCTCTCCCGGGAAGGCGCCCTTTCCGAGAAGCGCCGCGCATTCCTTGCGGGATGCGGTTTCAAACTGCAGGTTTTCAAACTGACGAAGCTCAAGGCTCCGCTTTGCCAGCACATTTTCCTGCTGAGCGGCATCCTCAAACCAGGAAATATCCAGTTTAGCCTCTTTTCCCAGGGAACGGAATTTTTCATACAGCGCATATTGCTGCATCTGGTTTCCCAGGCCTCCCATTACTCTGATAATAATCATATTTTTCTCTCTTCTTCCCAACTTTTCAAACCACATTCAGCTCATCCGTCTGTCGTAGAGCCAGAACACAGCTTTTCCAACAGCACAGCGCAGGCTGTCCGGCCTGAGCGCCACCCAGGCCAGAATCCGGTTCGCCCGGTCCTTCGGATGCAGGTTATAGCGCCCCATCTGTTCCGAAAGGCCTGCCTTTGTGCAGATGTCCTGAATTCTTCCTGCATAACCGGGCCGGCCCCCGCGCAGCTCATTTTTCACGGCGAGCAGGGTGAGATAAACCGCTTCCTTCTCTCCCTGCTCCTGTCCGTTCCGGACGGTCTTTTCCATAAATACCCGATGAATGGCTTCGATTAACGCACGAATTCCCTCTGTCATGGAAGGATCATATTTGTGTACCATGGATGCCGGATTATAAAAATAGTGGTACCAGGCGGCATCCTTCAGAATGACCAGGCGCCTGCAGTCACAGAGAGCCGGAAGGACAATATTCACATCCTCTCCCATGCGTATCCTTTCATCACAGAAGTGCAGGTTTTCCCTGATCAGTTCCCTGGAAAAAAGCTTCATGCAGCGGGACATGGAGACGGTACGTCTCTCGTTTCCCAGAAGGTTTTCCTTCACCGTCTGCAGGTGTTTTCCCTCATAAATGCCCGGCTCCAGCTCATGGCAGCAGGTCTGCGCACCATCCGGCCGTTCAATCACGAAGTTACAGCAGATCACCTCTCCCGGCTCTCCAGCAGCCTCCCGTGCCAGTCCTTCCACCATGCAGGCATCAATCCAGTCATCACTGTCCACAAAGAGAAAATACTCGCCTGCAGCCTCCTTTACCCCAGCCGTCCAGGCTGACATCAGACCGCCGTTTTCCTTATGGATCACCCGAATACGCGCATCTTTCTGGGCATACGCATCACACATCTGCGGGCTTTTGTCCTTTGCTCCGTCATCCACCAGCAGAATTTCCAGATTCCGAAAGGTCTGATTCCGGATGCTTTCCACGCACCGTTCCAGATAATCCTGTGCGTTATATACCGGAACGATCACGCTGACTTTCTTCTGAAACATAGCTCATTCCCTTCTCTGACGCTTTCCAGCCGACGCCCCGCATCCTGCCGTATCCCCGTGAAGCATACGCCCGGGTACCCCGGCCACATGAGCGTCCTTCTGCGTGACGCTCTTCGTCACAACACATCCGGCTCCCACAATCACACCGTCGGCAATCCGTATTCCGCCGATGATGCTGCATCCCCAGCCCAGCGTCACATGGCTTCCCAGAACAGGACTGGGAGTATCCGCTCCGGTATTTCCAATGCAGCAGTTTCCCGTAATCCTGCAGCCTTCTCCGATCCGGGCATCCTCATTGACCACGATAGGCGCGATATGATAAATCAACAGCCCCTTTTCAAAGCAGTTTTCCGGAATTTCAAAGCCCAGCCGGATTCCCAGCGTATATTTTCTGCGGTGGTACCAGATGAAAGCCACACGATGCCACACTCCACCGCAGTTCTTATGATATTCCGCATGGCGGAGCGTCCGGATAAACTGCCAGATTCGAAACATTTTGGAGCCCAGAAGCCGGGCCCGGACCGGCGCTGCCGGATCATTTCCAAAATAAAGCGCCCGTTCGCAGGACAGATATTCTTTCAGTTCCTTCCTACTGCGTATCATCCGCGTTCCTTTCCCAGCGCAGGCTCTCGTTCAACACTTCGAAAACCTTCCTGTTCACCTTCCCGTAATCAAACTGCAGAGATTTTTCCCAGGCCGCCCTGCTGTGCCTGGCATAATCGGAAAGAACCCTCTCCATAGCATCCCGGATGCCCTGGACACTTCCGTCCGTCACCTCACTGTCCAGGCCGTAAGTAAGCACTTCCTTAATACCGCCCACATCCGTGGTGACCACCGGAAGTCCGGTGCTGACTGCTTCCAGAATAATCATGGGAATCCCTTCAAATGTGGAATTCATCACCAGCATATCCGCCTCTCCCATAACTTTCTGGACCTCGTCCGGAGTGACAGCACCGCGAAACCGGATTCTTTTGCTCCCATGTGCCTCCTCTTCCAGCATTTCCCGTTCTTCCCCGTCTCCAAGGATGTCCAGCGTGCAGTCCTTTTCCCATTCTGCAGCCGCCTCGATGATGGGACCCACATTCTTCACAGCGGACAGGCGCCCCGCATAGAGAAGCCTGACCGGTTCCCCGGGAAGGGGCCGCTCCTTCCACGGATGGCAGACAATGGAGTTACCCACGTGAATGACACGGGAATTATAAGCGGCATAATCCTCCATGGTTTCCCGGTCCAGCGCAAACACTGCTGTACTCCTGCGGATCACCTGCATGAGAAACCCCTGAAACAGCTGACGGATCAGAGGAGCTTTTTTGAAAAACCTGACCCGTTTGTACATATTCAGATAGGTTCCATGGGAAAAGACATAACAGACAGCCCCGGGACGCATCAGGCGCACCGCAGCGAATGCCTCCGGCGTATGGATATAGTTGACATCTTCTTTTCCGGGTGCAATCAGATGACGGTATTTCCACAGCCCCTTCATATATTCCAGACGAAGAGATTTTTTTACATTCCCAAGGTCTGCCTCAGCCCGCACCACGGCGAGGAAGGAAAAGCATCCTCCTGCCGTTTCAATTTTCTGTATCCTGCCCACCTCAGCCGGATCACAGGAAACCCCTGCAAGCAGAACATCCTCACAGCGCTCCGGATATGCCTCCGCAAGAAAGCGCAGGAAATTTTTGATGCTGGTCACCTGCCCTCCCACCGGGTAATCCCGGAAATTGCAGGTATCATACAAAATCAGCCTGTTCATACTTCCTCCATCATACCGAACAGTTTCAGGGTCATTCCATCTCCCCAGGGATAACTTCCATAGCGCTGAGGATATTCCGCAAAGCCGTCACATTCCGCAGAACACTGCTCCACCCTTCCGTTTTTCACACAGGAAAGGAGAAACTCCGCCGCCGCACGGATCTGCCCCGTCCAGTCCTCTTCCAGGCAGCCTCTGCGGACTCCGGACAGCATGGCGCAGGCAATCATGGCCGTGGCAGAGGTATCCGCCGGGCCCTCAAAGGCGGGCAGGAGCCAGGAAAAGCTGCCATCCGACCTCTGAAAGTCCACCGCCCGGCGGGTCAGATTCTGCAAATGTCCCTGTATGAAAGGAAACTGCGGCGTATTCTCCGGCAGCACGGCCAGACTTTCCGCCATTCCGAGCATCAGCCAGCCAACAGCCCTTCCCCAGCCCACACAACCATACTTTACGCCCGTCCGGCTGTTAAAGCCATGATAGGGAAGGCCGCTTTTTACGTCCATTCCCCCGTCCTGAAAGTGAACGATCTGCATCACGCCCATCTTTACAAACGCGCTCTCTCCGCTCAGAAGCCCATACCTGCACAGAAAAGGACAGACCATCCCCACCGAATCCGCGTAGATGTCCGCCCCATCCCTGGTGCGGTAAACCAGATCGCCCCGCTCATCCTTTTTATGTTCCCGCAGAAAAGCCGCAATTTTTGAAGCCGCTTCCAGATATTTTTTCTGCCCTGTATTCTCATACAGATCCAGCAGTGCCGTTCCGTTTGCCGCATTATCCACATAATACAGCGGCATTCCCTTTTTTATCCACCGGTCAAAGTACCTTTTTAACACTTCCTCGCTCTTATTGTCGCGCACGCCTCTCTGCACCTGGGAAAGTCCGGCCGCGAGCAGGGCATTGGGCCATGAATAACGGTCCAGCGGCGGAAGCTGCTGTCTCAGCATATATTTTCTGACCGCCCTTTTCAACCGGTCCTTTCCGGTGAGAACCGGCCAGGCAAACAGCGTCTTGGCGGCCTGCTCCTGCAGGGCATTGATTTTCTGTATGGTTTCTGTTCTTTGCAGAAGCTCCTGTAATCCTTCCATCTGTTTCCAAGCCTTTCCTGACTGTTTTTCCATGCTTCTTTCGCGGCTCTACATGGGATCCCTGCCATCCAGCAGACGGCTCAGCATCCTTCCGGTCTGTCTTGCCCGCTCCAGATAGCCGGGCATCACCGTTTCCAGCCTCTTTTTAATTGCTCTTTCTTCCCGCAGCAGCCAGTCGAACCCCTTTGCCAGCTCATCCTCTTCCTGCAGAGACTGTACGGGAAGCACGTAATTCTCCCAGGTGCCGAACAGATCCAGAGCGATTCCCCGTGCCTTGACTGAATAACCCAGCACCATTGTGGGTACCAGGGAGGAATAAGCCGCAATGGTGGAATGGGTTCTCGCCCCGATGAAAAACCGGCAGCGGGCGATATACCCTTTGAGCGTCTCGCAGTCCGCATCCTCGATCAGCACCACCCTCCCGGTGCTCTGAAATTCTTTGAAAAGCGCTTTCAGTACCGCCCGGTCGTCATTGCTTTTCCAGACCACATGGGGAATCAGTGCCACACCCATTTCCGTTTCCTCAAGGATGTGGCGGATCAGGCACCTGTAATTTTCCATGGTAATGCCGGGCCTGTTTTCCCGCTCCACCACCATGGGACTCACGTTCAGCCCCACCATATTTCCTTCCTGAAATCCTGCCGGAAGGGGGAGCTTTTTGGTAGAAAGCAGAAATGCAGGATCCGGAACCAGATAGCTTTTTTCCTTCAGACCGGCCTGACAGAGTGCCTGCCAGGTGAGGGACTCTCTCGCGATAATGCAGGTATAATGCCGCATGTCCTCAATGATATCCGGATCGCTCAAAAGCTCCGGCTCGATGGAACAGCCCAGCAGTACGGTCATGGCTCCCTGTCCGGTAAACAGGAGATTCGCATATTTCAGTTCCTTCAGCAGCTCCGGATAACAATAGTTGTCTCCTCCGATGGAGATATTCATCTGACGCAGATTTCTTCCGCAGACTTCATGAAAGCGATAACGCAGGGATGCCTCCGGATCGTGCATTATATGCTCTTTCATGTAATACCAGGCGTGGATAAAAAAGTTCTTCCGCACCTTGCGCTCTTCAATGAGCATCGCCATGCCCTTCAGAGAATAGGCCTCGTCCTCCGCAAGACTGTTTGTCATCACGACAGCGGGTCTGGGAAGCATTCCTATGACCGTATTGACAATGGCTTCGCAGCCATGGTTGCCGCTTCCGGCGTGCATATACAGAACGATCTTGTCCTTTTTTCCATGATAGCGCCGCATTCCGCTCATTTTCCTCCGTTCTTCCTCCGATCCTCTTCCGGCAACCGATGCTGCTTCCAGATGTGATACAGCTTCAGGTAAACCGCCGGAGCATACAGGAATACCATTCCTTTTATCCGACTTCCTGTCGGAAGCATTTTTCTTCCCTCATGTCCCAGCTTTCTCCAGGATTCTTTCGCAGCAGCCAGGCAGTCCTGCAGGTATCTGCTTCCCTCCTCTGTCTGAAACGACGCTGAGACAGCCAGCTTCCCCGCCACCAGCAAAGCCGCCTGGAACAGGCACAGCTGCGCGTTCTCCCGTGCCTTCTCTCCGAAGCAGGCCAGCTCCTTTTCGGCCAGCTCCCAGCAGGTGATCTGATCCATGTAGGAGGGCTTAAATGCGGTCAGCATGGCTCCTGCTTCGTTCAGGAAATAGCAGTAACCGCATTTTTCCGTAACCAGCACCCGCTTTATCCGCGGCATGAGACGGGCCATGAACAACAGATCCTCTCCGATGGAGAGTCCCTCCGGAAAACGTATTTCTCCGACAGCCTCCCTGCGAAACAGAATGCTCCAGCATCGGGAACAGCTTTGAAGAAGGAAGTCGTTCACATACCGTTTTGCGTCCATCAGCTGGCAGGAAACAGAAGGCTGCGCTCCCTCCGCTTGTTCCTCACGGCAGGTCTGCCGGAAGCTTTCCCGCTCCTTCTCTCCCACAGCGAGGTAACCCCCCAGAATCATGTCGCCGTTTTCACGGACGAGCAGCTCAAACTGCTCCTTAAGCATCTCAGGGAGGATCCAGTCGTCCGCGTCCACAAAGGCCACGTATTCTCCCTGCGCCTCATCAAGTCCACGATTGCGGGCGGAGGACACGCCTCCATTTTCCTTGCGGATAAGGCGGATGCGTTCATCCTTTTTCTCCCATTCTTCGCAGAGGGCAGCGCTGTTGTCCGCCGAGCCATCGTCGACAACGAGAATTTCCAGCTCCCGGTGGGTCTGGCGCGTAAGGCTTTCCAGGCAGTCGGAAAGATAGCTTTCCGCATTATAGACAGGAACGATGACTGAAATCAGGGCATTCACTGCGTGAGCACCTCCCAGTACCGTTCGATTCTGCTGTCCCAGTCAAAGCGCTTCACATTTTCATAGCCCTTCTCGATCAGCTCCTTCCTGAGAGCTTCATCCCCCAGCAGACGGCGTATGCAGGAAACCGTCCCGTCGATATCATCCGGATCGGTCAGAAGACCGGCATCACCAATCACCTCCGGCAGGGAGGAACGGTTGGAACAGATCACCGGAACGCCAAGCTGCATGGCTTCCAGCGGCGGAAAACCAAAGCCCTCGATCAGGGACAGGAACAGGAAGGCGCTCGCTCCGGCAAGCAGGCTGTGCATTTCCTCTCCGCTCTCGATGTAACGGCAGCAGGTCACGTATTCTGCCGCCTGAGGGCTCAGCACCTCTCCCCCCGGAATGCTCTCCGGGCTGTCGATGCCGATGATCACCAGCCGGGCCGGATTCTTTCCCTCCCGGATTTCCGCTTTAAAATAAGCCTCATAGGTCTTCAGCACGCCGAGCGCGTTTTTATGGGGAAGGGCGGATACCCCCGCGTACAGATAGGGGCCCTCCGGCTTCAGCGAAGAGGGAACCTCAGAGCAGGGAACCGGATTGATGCCGTTGTAAATCACTCTGGTCCGTTTCCCGCAGTTCGGACAGATTTCCTCCATCTCCTTCATGGAATATTCTGAAATGGTCACAACCCGGTACGCATGACGGATAGAAGCCTTCAGCCGGTTCATGATATAGGCATTTTCCACCCGGTTCAGCACTCCCGGAAAGTGTCTGTCATAGAAGAAGGGAATCAGATCATGAATAATGACGATATCCTTCCCCCGATAAAACAGCGGACGGTATCCCCTGGGGAACAGGACCCGGTCTCCTCCGGCCTTTTTCACCGCCGAAACCACGCCGAACAGCTCCCAGAGCGTGTAGCTCAGCCTGCTTAACGGATTTCCCTTCACCTGGATGAAGCGGACGCCGGGCACCTCGAAGTCCTTCCGGTTATATTCATTTCCCAGCACCACGATCTCCTCGCAGTGTTCCCTGTTCTGATTCGTTTCCGCCAGGTGCCGGGTCAGGTTTTTTGCCAGGTTATAGATGCCGATGCTCTTTCCCTGTCCTTTTACCAGCTTAAAACAGTCGATGACTAGCCGCATACCTTTTTTCCTCTCTGATTTACGAGCATGCCCGGAAGCTTCCAGACATATCCTTTTTGGACGCTCTCTTCCGACGGGGTCCGATCTCTGCGGTCCACGATCCCGCCCCAGTACGCTCCCATGAGAAAGAGCGCATAATTTCTCCCCATATACACGGAAACGAAATGGGCCTCCAGCATGGTATACAGGGCGAAGGAAAGCAGCATCATAAAGCCGAACGGTTCCTTCCGTCTGCGGCATTCCCACAGAAGCAGGGCATACATGATCACATATGCCGCGCCGGGAATAATCCCGTACCAGTAGAACAGACGGACATAGCCCAGGTCAAAATATTTGATGTTTTCCGGCCGTGAGAACAGACTCCAGTTGCGCAGCATTCCGCCCCCGCCCTCCAGGGTGTTCATGCTGGTGATGCGTCCGGTGATGAAACGGTCGATATAGGTATAAAACGGTCCCTGGTAGGGTTCATAATACGCGATCCAGACGGACAGGAGCACACAGGCAAAAACGGCAGCAATGCCCAGCGCATACAGGAGCTTTGCCTCCCGCGCCTTCTTTTGGTACGCCAGAAGCAGAGACAGCGCCAGCGTGAAAACCAGAAACAGGAAGCCTGTTCTTGACCTTGTGGGAAGAAACAGCAGGATGCCCGCAAGAGCGATCAGTCCATAGTGCCAGGCCTTCATTTTTTCATGCCACAGGCAGATTCCAAGCGTGGAGAGCGCCCAGAACAGGCAGTAGCAGGCGTTGGGATGGCCCAGGCCGAAGGTGTAGCGGAGTCCTCTGTCCCCGTCGTCAATGATGTACATATTTCCAAAGATACCTGCCGCCGCCAGAAATACCAGAACCAGGCAGCCTGACAGCGTTACGAAAAAGGCCAGCTTCAGCGCCTTCTTCACATCCACATCCCGGAAGGCCGCACAGAACACCACCAGCCGGACCGCCTCGTCCCGGTCGGAGCACAGATAACAGATCCCTGCGAGAACGCCGAAGAACAGCAGCCACAGCCATTCCCTGCGCGAAAATCTGCTGCACAGCACCTTGGCCGCAAACAGAAGAAAGGTTACCCTGAAAAGCTGTCCCTCAAACGGATTGGTCCAGGAGCTCACCTCCACGACCACGATGAGCAGCTCCAGAAGCAGGCCTGCCCAGAAGCAGGTCCGGCCGATTTGAGCCATTCTTTTCTCCCATATTTTTTCTGTGGTGATTGTTTCCATTGCGTTTTCCCTTTTCTTTCCGCATCAGGCAGACGCATTGCCTGCACCGCCGCTTCAGTTTCTGATTCCAAGCTTATGCAGAAGCCCGTTCCAGTAGCCAAGCACCGTATTTGTCCAGAACCACACAGCCCGCTGCTTTAAGTATTCTCCCATGGAGGCGCCGCAGGCGGAAGCGGTCTGAAAACCCTGGCCGTACATCACCGTCAGGCGAAGCATCTCTTTTCTGCAGTCCTCCTGCTCCCTCAGGCCGTATTTTTCATACATCAGTAAACGGTCCCGGAACTTCCGGATATCCCTCTCCGAAAAGCTTTCCGTGTACTGCTCTTCATGGACGCCGATGGAAATAAGAGGCTCCGGCGTGCAAACGAAAACCGGATTCTTCTGCAGGATTTCAAAATAGAGAAACATATCGGAAGCCCAGTTGCTCCTCTCGTCAAAGGCCGCACCGCAGGCCCGGTACAGGGTCGCGGAAGGCGCGCCGATCTCATTTCCCAGAAAAAGCGTCCGGTAATCCCGCCTCAGCCGCTCCACGTATTCTTTTCCGGCAGCTCTGGCCCAGGTCTGCTTCTTTGATACCTGCATGGTGCCGCAGAAGGCGAGGGAGGCCTTCGGATTGTCATCCAGCAGCGCCGTCAGCTTTTCCAGACTGTTATCCTGCGTAAACCAGTCGTCACTGAACATGATCTTGACATATTCCCCTTTTGCCAGGGAAAGGGCCTTGTTCCAGTTAAAAATATGGCCAAGCGGCTTTTCATTGTGGACATAGCGCAGACGGCTCATGCAGGGCGCGTCCGAAAGAATACCGCCGGCACTCCCCGCATCCGCTCTCCTCCCGCTGCGGATTCCTTCCACCAGCGCTTCAATCTCCCCGTTGGTGGAATCGTCCGTCAGTATGATCTCCACATCCTGCATGGTCTGGGCCGCGATGGAGGAAAGGAGGCGCCTCACCTCCGCTTCGTTGTTATAGGCCGGGATGCAGATGGAAACCTTCGGCCTTTCGGATGACCCGGTCCCTCCGGGTCTGTCCTGTCTCATTTCCTTTTCCATCCTTCTCATCCCCTCCCGGCGATCTTCCGGCAGATACGTTTCACGCCCCTGCCCGCCCGGTAACAGTTTTTCCGGATGCAGGATCTGATATGCCGGAACGTCCTGTGTACGCCGCTTTCCCTTTTCAAGATCAGGAAATCGTACTCAGAAAGATGATTTCTCAGATATTCCGGATAGGTATCATCAATCTCCACCCGCCGGAAGGAAGCGTTCCTTCCGAACATATCCTTGCCATCTCTGATGTTGTCCTCCACGCCGGATAGGATTTCCGCCTTGTTGAATTCCTGATGGGCTGCGGATCTCACCTTTTCAGCCACACGCTTCTTCGCGTTCTTCTCTCCGTGGCCTCCCATATAGCCGAAATGCCAGCCGCCGTCGGAAACCCGGATGCCGATTTCCTTACGCTCCGGGAAGCGTAGCTCTCCCAGCTGCAGATTCTGCTCCCGAAGAAGCCGGAAGCTGCACATCTTGGAGCCGATCCACTGCTTTTTCGTGACGCCGGGGAATTCTCCCGCATAGGAAAGCAGGTTTCCCGACACCTCCTCCATGTTCAGGTAGCAGTAGAACATCCGCTGGGCGAAATGATAAATCTTCGTGGGATCAAAATTCTGCAGGATCTCCTTCACCTTTTCCGGATTTGGAATCTCATCCAGATCGCTGAAAATGATGATGTCCTCATCCGTACAGTCCTCAAGCCCCCGTCCCACCGCGTTTTTCTGAAAGGTATCCCGGTCATGGGTATAGCCGGGCGGCGTGTCCTCCACCACCACATGGATGATCTTATGGGCAAATTCCGCAAACATTTCCTTGTTTTCTTCATAGTATAAAGGCTTCGGATTCCCGGAAAAGGTCTCCGTGGCCTCGCTGATCACAAACCGGTCCACCACCGGGTCCATAATATGAAGCCGAAGCTTCAGAATATCCAGTTCATTGAAAAACTGAAAGCAATCGTATACCATACTGGTTCCTCTTCCTGCCGTCGGCTTCCGCCGTGCCGCTTCTGCCGCCCAGGGCTGCCCGGCCGCAACGCCGTCGGCGCCCGTCGGCCTGTTTCAGCCGTTTACCAGCTTTCCGTGAAGCCTTCGCAGGGCATCCACCACCGGATGCTTTCTGCGGAAGTCCGGATAGCCCGCGTTGGTCCCTTCCCACTTGTGAAAGGAGAAGGGCGTAATTCCCTCGATCTCCGGTATCATATTCTCATGGCCGAAGTATTTTGCCACCTCAAGGGGCGCGATCCGCATGCCCTCGGCCTCCAGCAGATGGCGGATCCTGCAGCAGATGAAGCCGTCCTCGTTGTACCAGCCCTTTTCCGGCGTCCAGGGAACCCCCGCCTTTTTGGGATAATCCAGAAGCCGCTTGCTGCGGATGCCGACGCTGTTCCCCACCCGGCAGATGTTGCCGTGAATATCCCGGTAGGTGGTGTCGTCTCCCTCCTTCGGAAGCGGCCATGGAGCGCCGATATAATCATAAGCCAGAAACTCGTCCCGCCACAGCTCCGGATGGACGATAAAGCCGTCGTAATGCACCAGCATCACAAAATCCGTTTCAATATAGTCTCCCAGTTCATAAACCATCTTATAATTAAAATCATTGATATGATTCAGCCGGGAGGTATGGCGGTAATGGATGCCCTTTGGCAGAAACATCGGCTTTTTATCCGAGATGAAAAGCGCATCCGCAAATTCGATGCCCCTCATGCTGTATTCCATTGCCTTGATCGTCTCCCGCACCCGCACGCTTGTCATGGCGCACAGCGTCACGTTGGGGAGTTTCAGTTTCTCCGTTTCCTTCATCGCTTTCCCTTCATTTCCGGCCTTCAAATCCGGATCATATTCTCCGTATAGATATCTCTGCACTCCGTCCCGTTCAGCCACCTGTCGGGCGCGATCACCTTTTTCTCCGGATTTCTTCCAAGCCAGGCCCCCCACCAGCTGAAGCTGCTGTTGGCGATGATGTGATGCTGACAGAGGCTCATCAGATACATATCCTGATAGCCCGTATCCTCCGTACCGCCTTCGGCCACCACGCAGTTCTTTTCGGCAAAATGTGCCTTCGCCCAGTCCGTATCATTGGAAAACACGTAAAAAACGGCGTCCGGCACCGATTTTCGAATCCGATCCATGGCCTTTTGATAGTAGCCTTCCGTACAGATTCCCGTATACATGCCGCCGTGCGAGGCATCCAGATAATCTCCCCGGCGGACATGAACGCTGACTGCCGGGCTGTCCGAAATCCGCTCCGCCAGAACTTCTGCCTGTTCCGTAAGGTGCAGCCGCTCCTTCCGGAAGCAGTAGGCCTCTCTCACCTGATCTGCAACAGGGGCAAAATACCGTTCACTCTGAAAACAGCCCTCCAGCAGAGCCGGTTCCTTTTTCAGAACCTCCGGGTCAAAATTCACATCGGCCTCCCGGTAGGAAAGGTTCTTTCTTCCCAACAGCTTTCTCCTGATTCGGGAAACCGGATCAGGAAAGGAATCCGTCATGCGCCGGATTTCTTCCTCTGAGGCCCTGTCATAGGTCACGCCGAATACCCAGCCAAGCTGCAGGGGACGTTCTCCCTCATGGCCATAGCAGGTACTGTCGTCTATTTTCACTTGTCTGCCTTCCGCTTTCAGCCGGAGGTACAGGGCGTATTCAAACATCTGATTGCCAAGGCCTCCGGACAGCTGAACGATCACCATAACAGACTTCCTCACTTATTTCCCCGCGTCTTCACGGGAAGGAGCAGCTTCTCATTGAGCCACATCGTCATGCGGTACAGCGCGGCTGACCGCAGGAAAATTTTCATCTTTTTATACTCATTCCGGCTGGCTCCAGGACAGCCGTATACCCGCTCCATCTCCCCCGCGTCCTGCTTCAGCCGCTGTCTGATCCATGCACAGTATTTTTTCCGGTCAGGATCTTTTGAAGCAAGAAGTGTGCGGTAGTAAATCAGCAGTCTTTTATAGAAAAAATACCGGTGCACATCCGCCAGGTCGTCCCTTCCGATCTCCCGCAGAAAAGCTTCCTTCTCCTCATAGGCAGGAATCTGATCCGTAAAAATGCTTTTTTTGATGCCCCGGTTCATGATGCTGCCTTCCCGGTCAATCACATAATTGTAAAAGGCCTGATCCAGGTATACCCCTTTTCTGACCCTGGCGAGCAGCTTTGTTGTGAACACAATGTCCTCATAAAGCTTCCCCTTCGGAAAGCGGAGCTCTCCCAGCAGCTTTCTCTTATAAACCTTATTCCAGGCAGAGTTCTGGATCTGATATTCATCCTTCTCCATAAGAAATGCCGCGAGCATGTCCTGGCCTTCCCAGACCGTCCTTTTCCCGGTGGAAGGATCCATCACCCCATCCCTTCGGATCCGTTTGTAGCTGCAGGCGCACAGATCCGCATCCTCTTCCTCCAGAGCCGTTATCATCGCCTGATACATCTGCCTGTCAATCCAGTCATCTCCGTCCACAAAGGCGATATAAGTGCCCCTTGCGGCCTCGATTCCTGCATTCCTGGCATCGGACAGGCCGCCGTTTTCTTTATGGATAACCCGTACTCTGGAGTCCTCTCTGGCGAAACGGTCACAGAGAGCGGGACAGCCGTCAGTGGACCCGTCGTCCACCAGAAGGATTTCCAGATTGGACCAGGTCTGCTCAAGAATGGAGCGCACACATCTTTCCAGCCAGTCCTGCACATTATAGATTGCCACAATTACTGATAACAGCTCCATGTTTCTCCATTCCGGGGCATCCAAGTTACGCCCCGATCTGATACTGCTTCATCATCCACTCCTGGAACATGAGGATGAACCAGATCTGCTTTCTCCACTGGCCCCTTTCGATGAAGTCCTGCCAGATGCTCCAGACCACGTCAGGATTCAGGATTCCCTGACTGGCAAGCAGCTTCCGGTCAATCAGGCTTTCCGCCCAGGCCCTCATGGAAGGCTCCTTCAGCCACTTCTGAACCGGGATGGAAAAGCCTTTTTTCGGCCTGTCCATCATTTCCTTCGGCACATAGCGGTAGAGCACGTCGCGAAGAACCAGCTTTCCTGTTTCCCCCTGGCGTTCATAATCCACCGGAAGGCTCCAGGCAAATTCCACCACATCCTTATCCAGCATGGGAACCCTTGTTTCCAGGGAAACCGCCATGGCGGTACGGTCCACCTTCACCAGAATGTCGTCCGGATGGTACATGAGCATATCCATCAGCATGATGTTGTGATTCTGCTCCGGCAGAAAATTCGGCGCATACTCCGTATACTGATAAGGCAGTTTCCCCTGAACCAGAGCGATTTTGTGATTCAGCGGATTGGTCTCATAGCTCATTTTATAGACCTCGCAGGCGTCACGTGCCTGCAGCAGCTTTCCTCTGATCTGCCAGGCATCCGCCCTTCCCAGCGGCCCGTCCGCCAGAAAGCGCCCCGCCGGACGGCGGATAACGCCCGGAATTTTACGGATCTTATCCCATACCCGGAGGGTGGAAACATAGGAGGTATAACCGCAGAACAGCTAGTATCCTCCGTATCAGCTCAGGGAAACGGTCACATGCTCACTGGTCATCTTACTCACCAGATATGTGGGAATCTGGGAGGAATCCGCAAAGGGCTCCGAGAACATTTCAGCCAGCAGTGGAATCACCGCCTTGGCGTCCTTTTCCGTAATATACAGCTCCGTATGCTCCGTTCCCAGATGGGCCGCGATTTCTCCGGCCGCCTCCGCCTCGTTGTATTTTGCGTCCTCCATTCCAATGGTGAAGCTCTTAACCTTCCCCGCGTTCAGGGACTGCATCAGGGCCACCACCGTGCTGCTGTCTATACCTGCGGAAAGGAAGGCTCCCACCGGCACGTCAGCCACCATCTGACCGGAAATAGCCTGCTTTAACAGCCGCTCCAGCTCGTCGGCCGCCTCCTGTCTGCTTCCCGTAAACAGATTGCTCTGTCCCTTCTTCGCAGCCTCCTTCATGGACCAGTAGGCTTCGATTCCAATTTTCTCTTTCACAAAAGGCGCGCGGATGGTCAGGATGCAGCCCGGCTCCAGCTTATTGATATTCCGGTAAATGGAATAAGGCGCGGGAATATATCCATGGGTAAAATAGATATCCAGCACCTCTGTGTTGATCTGTCTTTCAAAGCCGTCCAGCACGGAAATGGAGCCAAGATCGGAGGCAAATACGAAGCTTCCCTGTACGAATCCATAATACAGGGGCTTCTCGCCCACCCGGTCACGCACCAGATACAGGATTTTCTCCTTCTGGTCGTAAAGCGCGATGCCGAACATCCCCTTGCACATGGAGACCGCTTCCTTCACGCCGTAGTGCTCCACTGCCTCCAGCAGAACCTCCGTGTCGGAACTTCCCCTGAAGGTCGTCACCTTCTTCTCATCAAGCAGTCTTTTTGCAATCTCCTTATAGTTATAGATTTCTCCATTATAGGTGATCACATAGCGGCCGCTGTGGGAAACCATGGGCTGGGCCCCCTTCTCCGACAGGTCCACAATGGCAAGGCGTCTGTGGCCGAATACCACAGACCGGTCCGGTGAAGCCCAGATGCCGGAAGCGTCCGGCCCGCGGTGCTTCATGCGTTCATTCATTTTCCGGATATTCTTTTCCCAGCTTTCCGTGTCCGCATGGGGATTTTTTCTGCCCCAGTTACAAAATCCTGCGATTCCGCACATTCCGCACGTTCCTTTCTGCTCTTATCTCATCAGCCCTTCCAGATACACCATCCAGGTATGCGCCACCGCCTCCGGGCGGTAACTTTCCAGAAGATGCGCCGCCGCAAGTCCGCAGGCAGACGCTCTTTCCGGATATTCCATATATTCTTCCATCGCCGCCGCAAGTCCGTCCACATCCCCCGGCGCGACCAGCTTTCCATTTTCATTATCACGGATCAGCTCCGCCGCCCCGCCGCCGGAGCAGTCCGTGGATATCACGGGAAGCCCCATGCACATGGCTTCCAGCAGAGTATTCGGCATTCCCTCGCTGTAGGAGCTGAGTACAAACATGCCCGCGCGCCAGATCCGGTCAGCCACGTCGCTCACCGGGCCTGGAAGGGAAATCCTCTCCGAAAGTCCCAGCTCTTCTGAAAGCTTTATGAGCTTTTTCCGGAGCACGCCGTCTCCGTAGATGGTAAGCCGGTACTCCGGGAAACGCTCCGCCGTTTTCGCAAAGGCCCGGATGATCATCTCGTGGTTTTTATTGGCATCCACCCGCCCTACCGCCACGATCTCCTTTTCACGGGGCCCATCAAAGGGCTGCCTCACAAAATCCGGATTCAACGGGTTTTTCAGAACCACCGCCCTTTTCCGGACGCTTTCCGGGAAAAACGCTTTCGCACGCTCGGACTGGAGAATCACCCCCGCCGCCTTTTGGAACAGAGTTTTTGAAAGAATGCGAAGCGGCCTGGAAGCGTATTCCTCCTTCGGTTCTCCCCGCACGGACACTGCGACCGGAATCCCTAAAAAAGCGGAGGTCAGAAGAGCCATGATATTATTTTTCCCGATGAAGGAAAGAATCACATCCGGCCGTTCCTTTTTCCAGATGCCGCGAAGCTTTTTCAGGCGGGCGAAAAAATTGCCGATACGGCTCCTTTTCGTCTCTTCCTGTGTGATCTCGCTGAATATCCGGCGCACACCTTCAGGCAGCGGATACTCCACCTCTCCCTGGTACTGGGTCACCATGGTAACGCGCCACCCCTGACCGACAAGGTACTCCGCCAGATTCACAAGGACCCGCTCCGATCCCCCTTTGCGCAGGGAGCTGATAAACAGCGCGATATGTTTTCCCATCCGCCGCTCCTTTCATAAATCTATTTTGCATAAGGAATCCGGTATCCTGCCCGCCGCATCAGCGACCAGAAGATTCTTTTCAGATAAAATACCGCAATCCGCCCTTTACAGACAAGCCGTCCCCATTTCAGGGCGCCGCTTCCCAGTCTCTGGGAAGGGTTCTGTCCGGCCGGCCCGCCTGCCCTGCGATACCGGGCGGAACGGCGTTTGTATTCTTCCAGCTCACGGATACATTCCTCCGGCGTAAACAGCCGTCCGGAACGATCCTGGTAGTGAAAAATGCTGTAAATATTCTGCTCCGAAGCCCAGTAGCCATCGGAAACATTATGTCTGGCCCAGTATTTGGGCGCGATGGCAAACTGAAGGGTATCCGAGGTATAGGCCGGGAAAAAGGCGAAGCTGGAATTGGACAGAATCAGGTATCTGGCGTTCTTGATCATCACATAGTCCCGGTCCAGATCGGAATGATAAACCGGAAGTCCCGGCAGAAGCTTGGCGGCAGCCTCCGGATCGTCCGTCACCACAATAAACTCCATATCCCGGCGGATTTTCCGCATATTTTTCATGGCGTTCATCCAGTATCTGCGTTCCAGATACAGTTCCGGATTTCCGGTATATTCGCCACCTCTCACATTCAGAATGCACAGATTGTCCCGGGTAAATTCATGGGTATCGTATTCTTCCTTCACCTTAAGCCATTCTTTGATTTCTTCCCGGTACCGGGCGAAATAGCTTTCCGCCTGCATATTGCCATAGATCAGCGTGTTGTCCGGCAGACTGTGCAGGGCTTCGTCCGCTCCGGCCACATAACAGCCGTGCTCCATATCGTGAAGGGAGGTATTCTGGTAAAACCGGAGTTCCTTTTCCTCGTACCGGCGCAGCCGGGACGAAGGCAGGCAAATCCGTTCTCCCAGGTCCAGGTCCATAAAATACATACCCTTTTTGCTGTGGATATTCACCGCAAGCTGCTCCTGTCCGGCGGTGCCGAAGGCGCAGCCCCGTTCCTTTGCGATACATCTCGCCGTAATATAGCAGAACAGCTGGTTTCCCAGCCCCTGCCCTTTCAGAAATTCCGTTCCTATCATTCCAAAGTGCCCTTAGTCATCGTAATTTTGCATTGATCCACATTGTAGATGATATCACAATTCTCTATGGTCCGCAATCTGTGGGCAATGATGATCATGGTCTTGCGGCCGTGGAAGCTTTCAATGGCCTCCATGATCGCCGTCTCCGTATCCGTATCCAGAGCGGAGGTAGCTTCATCGAATACAAGAATCTCCGGATTGTGGTAAAGCGCCCTCGCGATACCGATTCTCTGCCGCTGGCCGCCGGACAGGCGCACGCCCCTGTCTCCCACGCTGGTGTTCAGCCCTTCGGGCATCTGCTCCACAAATTCCTTCATCTGGGCTTCCTCCAGCACAGCCCATACCCTTTCATCATCAATTTCCTCCGGTTCCACGCCGAAGGCGATATTTTCCCGTAAGGGATCGTCCGTCAGGAAGATGGTCTGCGGGATATAACCGATATTGGAAAGCCAGGAGGGATAATTATCAAACACATTCTTTCCGCCGCAGGTAATCGTGCCGTTCTGCACCTTCAGAAGTCCCATCAGAATGTCGATGGCCGTGGTTTTGCCCGCGCCGGAAGGCCCCATTACGCCCACTGATTTGCCGATAGGAATCCGCATCATGGCATCCTTGAGCACCGGACGGCTGGAATTGGGATAGGTATAGTCGATATGGTTTAAGCAGATCTCTCCCTTCACCGGAATGGGGTCCGCATTCGGGTCTTCCTTGCTCTGATACTCGCCGTATTTGGTGTAATCGCCAAAATCCACGTTTTCATATACATAATCAAGGGAAGGCTGGAAAAAAATGATGTTGGTCATATGCCCGCTGATCCGGTTCACGCTGGGAATCAGCCTTGTGGCCGCATAGCCAAAGGCCGCAATCTGGGCAATCATTTCCGTCATATCCCCTCCGGAAACGATGAACACCGCAATATAGCCGAGAATCGCCGACATACTGACGGTTTCCAGAAGCAGCCGGGGGATATTGTTGAGCACCGCGTATTTACTGGTCACTTCTCCCGCGATCTGGGAATATTTCCGAAAATTCTTTGCAAAAAAGGCCTCTCTGTGCAGAATCTTCACGTCCTTGATGCCGTATATGGACTGGAGGCGCCATTTTCCCATCCGGCTCTGCACCCGCTGGGACTTTAAGCCCATGGCATTCAGAGTGGGCTTCATCACCCGCATGATCAAAAGCATCAGAACCACCAGGATGCCGCCGATGACCAGGGTCATGAAAGGATTGACGATCAGCAGGAAGATGCAGATAAACAACGCAACCACCGCCTCGCTGGCGAGCTGGATGTACTCCATCAGAATGGTGAATACCTTGGGAACATCGCTGTCAACCAGCCGGAACACCGTGGGGATATCCGCGTTCAGATAAAATTCATAGGGGCGGTTCAAATATTCCTCCAGCATATAGCTGACGGTACGGAACTGATTATTGTTGACGAAACGGGCCTGCACCCAGGTTACGAGCAGCAGGAACAGATTTTTCACCACAATGATGCCGACGATCAGCCCGAGCAGAATCAGGATGAACTGATTAAAATTCTCTTCCGTGAGCACGAAGCCAAACCATCCGAGCACCTGGTGCACCGTTTCATTTTCCAGCATCCCCTCTCTGTCGATAACAGCCTGCACCAGCGGAAGGATGGCGGAAATCCCGATGGTTTCCAGCATGCCGCTGATCAGAATCAGGACACCCAGGCCGATTACCGCCTTTTTCTGGGAGCCGCTCAGGATATGGTTTAATTTTCTGATGTTTTCCAGCATATTTACCTCCATGCCAAAGCGCTTTACGCTTATTCCTCTTCCAGAATCTTGAAATCTTTGTTCTCTATTCGTTCCAGAATCGTGGCCTGAGCTTCCTCTGTCTGCACGCACCACCGCTCATAGGCCTTATCCCAGTCCTCATACCCCTCCTGCCCGCGCTTATCCGGAAGCGTATAGTGTTCATTCAGATATTTTCCGAGAAATTCCGTGGTTTTCTCCGCTCCGAAGGCATTGGCATGACCGCCGTAATCGTAAAAATCCGTCTCGAAATCGATGCCGATTTCTTCATAATAGTCATTCAGATTCAGGAAGGTATACCCGTAGGGCTCAATCAGATCCGCGATATAATTGTACTGGGCCTGCCGTTCCTCGGTCATGGTGTAGGGGGAAACGATGAAAAGTGCCTCCTTCCCGTTGTCCTGAAGCCATTCAAGAAGCTCCAGAAGCACCTCTTCCTCATCCTCCGGAATGGCCTGCCGCCTGGTCACATGGGAATAATCTGCAATCTCGCTCGGCCCTACCTCATCGTTGATCACATGACCCTTCAGGGGATCCTTTTTTTCGTACCGGAACGTGGCAAGCTGGCTTGGAAGCACCAGGGTTTTCCAGTTGGAATGGTACTTGAAGATGTCGAAATAAAAGGTGTAGCGCGCCTCCGGGCCGTCCTCATCCACCAGATCATTGATGGTACGAATCCGGTTCAGAGAATATTTCATATTGTCCGTCACGCCTCTGGTATAAGCCATGTTCTGTGTCAGGTCCTTATCCGCCGCCAGATACATGCGCATCTCAAAAATATAGAGCTGGGGATCCTGGGTCTTTTCCGCCTCCCGGATCAGATGCATGGCAGCCTTGGGCCTCTGCAGATTGGTGGACAGCGGATAGGCGGTGATGCCGTAATCCCCCCAGAGCTTTGGAGCCGCGTAATAGGGATATACCGGGCTGGAGCCGATCATGAGTACGTCAATGGTATTTTCCGGCTCCGCATAGAAGCCCACAAAGCGGTCCTTCACCGAACCGTTGGTTCTCAGGCAGTAGGACAGATGGATTAAAATCACAAAAAATCCGGCGATAAAAAGAACTGCCTGAAACAACTGCTTTTTTGTCATTCCCTCTATTTCTCTCCTTCGTATCCGCGCTGATACTGCTGGCAGTACCACTGCTGGAAAATGAAAAACGACCAGGTCACTTTGGAAAAATTCGCTCCCGTTGACGGTCCTCCGTCTCCGGTCTTCAGATACCGCTCCATCAGCCCCGTCACATAGTCCGCGTCAAAAATCCCCTGGCGTACCAGAAAATCCCTGTCGGCATAGGAAAGGAGCTGTTCCCTTAACGGGCCGCGCAGCCACTTGTCCAGAGGAACGGCAAATCCCACCTTGGGCCGGTCCAGAAGCTCCCTTGGGATATAGTCATAGGCAATATCCTTTAAAATCCGTTTTTTGATTCCGTTCTCATATTTAAAGCTGTGAGGAAGCCGGAAGGAATACTCCATCACATCCCGGTCCAGAATGGGACATCTTGTCTCCAGCGAATATTTCATGGAAGCCCTGTCCACCTTACAGAGAATGTCTCCGGGCAGGTAGGTATCCATGTCCAGAAGCATCCGGCGGATCTGCCAGTTGTCCACGCCGTATCCGCTCTCAACAGGATACCTGCAGTTCATGCCTTCTCCCCGGATCATCCTCTCCGCCGCGGTGATATAGTCTGGCGAAGCCAGCTGAGTCTTGGTCTCAGGGTCCCGGTTGCCCGCAATCACGCGCACCTGAAAGGGCAGCTTCTCAAAAAGGCCTGCCTGCCTGATGCCCGGCAGATGGCAGAAGCCGTTTACCAGACTTCCGGCGAAATCCAGCTTCCCGGCACGGGCCACCTTTTCATACAGATTGTATCCGCAGTAAAATTCGTCTCCGCCGTCTCCGGAGAGAGCCACCGTCACCTGCTGCCTTGCGAGCTGGGATACCAGCATGGTGGCGATCTGGGAGCTGTCCGCAAAAGGCTCATCGTAATATTGAGGAATGCTCTCCACCAGGCGGAACATTTCCGCCTCATCAATAATCAGCTCCGTATGATCCGTTCCCAGATATTCCGCCACCGCTTTTGCGTATTTTGCCTCGTTGTAGCGCTCCTCTGCAAAGCCGATGGAAAAGGTTTTCACCGGCGCTCCCGCGCACTCCTGGGCGATGGCAGTCACCAGAGAGGAATCATAACCTCCGCTTAAAAAGCTGCCCAGCGGCACATCCGCGATCATGCGGGAAGCAACCGCTTTTTTCAAAAGCTCCTTCAGTTCTTCCTTCGCCTGTCCATAATCCGTCACCGGCTCTGATGCGCACTCCCGGTACACTTTTTTAATATCCCAGTATTTCCACTTCCGCACCCGGCGGCCGTTTCCCCGCTCCTGCCTGGTCACGTTCTCCGCGTACTCCGGCGCATCCGCTACGTAGGCCGCATCCGGATCCAGGGAAAAACGAAGGATTCCTCCCGGCTCCACCTTATATACGTTTTCAAAGATGGTGTCCGGCGCGTTGATATACTGCTGAAAAAGGAAACGGGAAAGCACCTCCCCGCGTATCCTGCCGGAAAAGCCGGGACAGGCCATGATTGGCTTCAGTTCTGATGCAAACACCAGATTTTCCCCGTCCAGCCAGTAATAAAGAGGCTTCTTCCCGATCCGGTCGCGGATCAGGTATACCGCCTGCCTGCGGCGGTCATACAGAGCGATGGCGAACATCCCGTTGAAGCGTTCCACACAGGAAATCCCCCATTTCAGATAGGCTGCAAGGATCACCTCCGTATCGCAGGTGGACCGGAAGGGATAATCGGAAAGCTCCTTTTTCAGCTCCTGAAAATTGTAGATTTCTCCGTTATAAACAATACTGATGCTGCCGTCCGGCGCGCCGCAGAAGCCCTGGGAGTGCATGGGCTGATGGCCCAGCTCGGACAGATCCAGAATGGAAAGGCGGCGCTGTGCCAGCCCCACCTGATAGCCGAAGGCCGCAGGAAAGATTTCCTCTCCCGAATCATCCGGCCCTCTGTGTACCATGGTATCATTCATTCTTTTCAGCTGCTTCTTTGTGATCTGCCTGGTGCTGATAAAGCCGCAGATTCCGCACATGGGCATCCCTCCCTTTTTGCCGCCGGCAGGCGGCATTCCGATCGTAAAAGAATGGCGTCAGCCGCAATGGACGAAACAGTTTGCTTCCCCTGTCAGAGAAGATCTCTCACCGTCGCAAAATGCTTACACTCATTATCTATGGTATCCAGAAGCTCTTCGTTTCTCTCCGCAATCAGCGTCCGGAAATTTTCCAGATTATCATATCCCTGCTTCGTCCAGGAATAGGGATGCGTCAGGATCTGCACCTTATCATTTTTAAGCAGCGTCTCCCGGTCAGGCTTCCCGTAATTCCAGCGGTGCTGTGCATCGGAAATATATTTCACCGCCAGCTTTGTGTCCGGCGTCACCTTTTCTGCAAAGGTGAAATACTCATCCTGATAAGCGTTGATGATGCCTGGAAGCTTAATGTCTTCACGAAGCACATCCGCCGATGGACGATGGATGGAAAACTCCATGATCTCAAACCCGAACATCTCGCTGAGCACGTTGATCTCCTGCATGATCT